>Ga0208789_1000019_pt1 | contig 375724 bp, 295 predicted proteins | sample Methanotroph_Enr_FD_187368 | JGI IMG/M metagenome (GOLD analysis project Ga0208789, IMG submission 187368) | Enriched soil microbial communities from Old Woman Creek wetland in Ohio, USA - Methanotroph_Enrichment_5 (SPAdes) (version 2) | ecosystem: Environmental > Terrestrial > Soil > Wetlands... | reverse complement strand
AGCTAAAGAAAGTAGCCCTCGTGGCCTGTATGAGAAAATTGCTCACGATGCTCAATTCGATGGCAAAAACAGGCGACGAATGGGACCCTGATTTTGCAAAGCAGGCTTGATTTTGAACACAGTTGCTGCAAGGATGCAGGAGGTAGAGCAACGCAGGAGCAGTTGCCGAGAGTACAAGGATGTGAATGCTCGTCATTAGGCAATTCCCGCGTTGCAAGACTGACTGCCAGCTTGAATATTGCCATCCATGGCTTCTGGATCCCGGCAATCCCTGCCGGGATGAGTGCGTCCGTGATGACGCTTAGTTAGCAAGGTGAAAGTCCTTGTCGTGGGAAGTCACAGCCCATGTAGTCGAAGGTAACTGCGTCGCCGCGAGGCGGGGTGGAGAGCAACCGGAGACGAAAGAACAGCCCGTAGGCTGACGAACCCGATTCGGCGGCATGTGGCGGCGAGCCTGCTCATTCATGGCGAAGCCCGGAACTAGCCGAACGCGCTGAGGTGACTGGCAAAGCGACGTTCGGGCGCATGGTGTGGTTGGGGGCGGGATGTTCGGAAAGCGAAGCGGAGTAAGCGGAGAGACCTGATCTTCAGGGCGAAGAGGGTCAGGAGTCAGAGCCCGCATAGTACCGAAGCGGTGAGAAAAAAAAACCGCGAGAGAGCCGGGTAGCAAAACCGGCTTGAGGGAAGGCAGGGCAGGAAGATGAATGTGTGAAAGATAGAGAGAGGCAAATGACAGCATCGACAGTGCCCCAAGGGGCTAAACAAGGCGCAGATACCCGCGGCGATAGGCCGAAGGTGGAAGCCACGATCTGGACGGAACGCATGGTGTCGGCGCTGGTCAACGGCGTCGAAGGGGGCAAATGGTACAGCCTGATGGACAAGGTCTATGCGCCGAAAACGCTTGCGTTGGCTTGGTCGAAAGTCCAGTCCAACAAAGGCGCGGCTGGTGTGGACGGGCAAAGCGTGGAACGGTTCGCGCTCTATGCGGAAACGTATCTGGCCGAACTCAGCCGAGAGCTGCGGGATGGGAACTATCGACCGCAACCGGTAAAACGGGTCGACATACCCAAAGGACGAGGACAGACACGGCCCTTGGGGATACCGACAGTGAAGGATCGTATCGTGCAGACAGCAGTCAAGCTCGTGATCGAGCCGATATTCGAGATGAAATTCCTGGCGACCAGCTACGGCTTTCGTCCGGGACGAGGCTGCAAGGATGCTTTGCGCGAAGTCGACCAACTACTCAAGGCGGGTTACCGCTTTGCGGTGGATGCCGACCTGAAAGGCTACTTCGATAGTATTCCGCATGACCGACTGATGGAGCGGGTCGAAACGTCGATCAGTGATGGCCGGTTGTTGGCGCTGATCCGTAGTTGGCTGGAGCAGGATATATTGCGTGGCGTAGAGCGATGGACGCCAACGGGCGGCACCCCGCAAGGCGCGGTTATCAGTCCGTTGTTGTCCAACCTCTACCTGCATCCTTTGGATGAACGGATGATGGCGCGTGGCTACCGGATGGTACGCTATGCGGACGACTTCGTGATCCTGTGCAGGAGTCGAGCAGAAGCTAACCAAGCCTTGGCCGAAGTGCAAAGCTGGGTGGATGCCAACGGACTGCAACTGCATCCCGACAAAACCCACGTCGGCGATAGTCGGCAATCGGGCCAAGGCTTCGACTTTCTCGGCTACCGGTTTGAAGCCGGGAAACGTTGGGTCAGAAAGCTTAGCCTGATGCGCATCAAAGACGGCATTCGGTGCAAGACGCGGCGGACGCGCGGCGCAAGCTTGAAGCGCATCATTGCCGACTTGAACCCGATGCTACGCGGCTGGTATGGCTATTTCAAACATGCCGAAGCGAGCGTTTTTCGCAAACTGGATGGCTTTCTACGACGCCGACTACGTGCGTTGCTGCGTAAGCAGGAAAAGCGGCCCGGCATGGGGCGCTGTCTTGCCGACCAGCAACGTTGGACCAATGCCTTCTTCGCGGAGGCCGGGCCGTTCGCCTTATATTCAGCCTGGCAAACCGAGAGACACTCCCGATGAGGAAAACATCAACTGGAGAGCCGTGTGCGGGAAAACCGCATGCACGGTTCGGAGGGAGGGGAGAGTCGAAAGGCTCTTCTCTTCTCTACCCCTATCGGTGTCACCCAGATACTTGTGTATAACGACGAGCGCGGCGCGTGGGAACGAGAAATTCGGTGGATACGCTACGTTTATCCTCCTACGGTTGATCAAGCGCTTTTTGCAACGGCAGCATTTATCAAGTTATCGACTTCATTGGCTGTTGCCGCGAATTCGTCATCGACAGGGCGGGCCGCGTATTCGGCAAAGCCTACCGACGCTTCGACCGTCAGGCCGGGCGCTTTAACTTGCTGTGAAATTCCGTTTTTAATCTGCCCGGCAAGCCGTTCGGCTTTTTTCAACGGCGAACCCGGCAGCGCGATCAGGAAGTCTTGCTCGCCGATTCTCGCCGCAATATCGACGCCCGCCCTGATGTCGCTCTTAAAGCAATCGGCCACGCCGCGCAATATCGCGTCCATTTCGTAGTCGGGCAGGTCGTTATGCCGGGTTTTGAAATCCTTCAAGCTGATAAAAAGCACCGAAAAAGGAAAACCGTTGCGTTTGGAGTTTTCGACTTTTTCCCGTAGCCGGCCCAGCATCGTTTCTTTGGTCATTAATTGGGTTAGCGGGTCCAGCGGGATATGTTCCCTGTCCCAAGTTTCCTGGGCTTCCAGCCGCAGCACGTTGATGATGCCTAATGAGCAGGCCAGTAATAATCCAAGTATCCAAGTGAAATACCACATATTAATCTCCTAAATAACCGTATGATCGTTTTGTTGGATATGTTCCGGCGTTATCTTGCCGCGCAATATCCGGAATACCCAGGTGGTGTAAGCCAAAACGATGGGTAAAAAAATCAGCGTAGCCAACAACATCAATTTTAATGTGGTCAGGCTGGAGCTGGCATCCCAAACCGTCAATGAGCTGTTCAACGCCGAGCTTGACGGCAGCAGGAACGGAAACATCGATACGCCTGCGGTTAAGATGATTGCAGTCAGTGTTAATGAGCTGGTGATAAAGGCCAGGCCCGGACGTTCAATTTTCGACAACACGATGGTTAGCGCGCCGGAAACAAAAGCCAGGGCAGGGATAATCCACAACACTGGATAATGCTCGTAGTTATCCAACCATAATCCCGGTGCTTTCTGAACAACTTTTGCCAATGGGTTTGAAGGCGCATTAGGCAAAATTTCAGTAGTGATATGGTAACCGTCAATATGACTCACCCAGATACCGGCCAGAGCAAAAATCGCCAGCGTTATGATTGCAGTAACAGTCACTACGCTTTTGCTGCGCCGGTTAATGTCGCCCACGGTCTTGAGCTGTAGATATACCGCGCCGTGCATAACCAGCATCGATAAGCTAACCAGTCCCGCCGCCAGTGCAAAGGGATTCAATAATGCCCAGAATGAACCGGTATAAAAAATCCGCATATCGTTATCCAAGTGGAACGGTACGCCTTGCAATAAATTGCCGAACGCGACGCCAAAGATTAACGACGGTACGAATCCGCCGACAAACAACGCAATATCCCAGTTGTTGCGCCATTTTTGGCTGGGTAGTTTGCTGCGGTAATCAAAGCCTATCGGCCGCAAAAATAACGCAAACAAAGTCAGCAACAACGCAAAATAAAATCCCGAAAAAGCCACCGCATAAGCAATAGGCCACGCCGCAAATAGCGCGCCGCCTGCGGTGATAAACCAGACTTGGTTGCCTTCCCAGACCGAACCTATCGAATTAATGATGACGCGGCGCTCGGTATCGTTTTTGCCTAAAAAGGGCAAAAGAACGGCTACGCCCATGTCAAAGCCGTCGGTAATCGCAAAGCCGATCAATAGAGCCCCTAATAAAGCCCACCAGATCAAGCGCATGGTTTCATAATCAAGAATCATAGTGGTGCTCCTGTGGCGATTTCAAAATGGTAACGGCCTTTATGCAGGCTGCTCGGGCCTAGCTTGATGAACTTGAGCATCAAGAACATTTCGATGGCTAGAAATACCGTATATAAGCCGATGTAGCCCGCCAAGCTCAGGTAAATGTCCAACTCGGTCAGCGATGAGGTGCTTAAGAATGTCGGTAAAACTTCCGCAATGGTCCACGGTTGACGGCCGAACTCGGCGACAAACCAACCCAGTTCAGAGGCTATCCAAGGTAACGGGATCATATAAAGGCTGGCGCGCAACAGCCACTCCTGCCTGCATTTACGCACAGAGCTGGCGATCACCGCCAGAACCAATACGCCCAGCATGATAAATCCGCAAGCAACCATGATCCGGAACGTCCAGAATAAAGGCACAACCCTGGGGATAGAGTATTGCGTTGCCAGTTCTATTTGCTGATCGGTCGCATCGACGACGTTTTCAGTATAGCGTTTAAGCAATAGGCCATAACCCAGATCCTGCTTGTAACGGTCAAACTCTGCACGGACATTGGCGTCTTTGCTGCCTGTCCTTAATGTTTGCAACAGGGCGTAAGCTTTCATGCCGTTACGAATACGCAGGCGGTTTTTTTCCAGAATTTCGGATAAACCGGTAATCGGCTCATCGATAGAGCGGGTGCCGATCAAGCCCAGCACCCAGGGAATTTTTATCGCGTAATGCGTTTCCATGGCTTCCTGGTCCGGTATGCCGATAGCCGTAAACGCGGCAGGCGCCGGTTCGGTGTGCCATTCGGCTTCAATCGCGGCCAGTTTGGTTTTTTGCACTTCGCCTGCGGTATAGCCGCTTTCGTCGCCCAACACGATGACCGACAGGATGGCAGCCAGACCGAATCCAGCGGCGATGGTGTAAGAGCGTTGCGCAAAAGCCGCATCGCGTCCTTTCAGCATGTAATAAGCGCTAATGCCTAACACGAAAACGGAAGCCGTGGTATATCCGGCGGCGACGGTATGGACGAATTTAACCTGGGCGGCCGGATTAAATAACAGCTCGCTAAAACTGGTGATTTCCATGCGCATGGTTTCGTAATTAAAGTTAGCGCCGGCAGGAAATTGCATCCAACCGTTGGCAACCAGAATCCACAATGCGGATAAGTTGGTCCCGAACGCAACCAACCAAGTCACCAGCAGATGTTGGCCTTTGCCCAGCTTATCCCAGCCGAAGAAAAACAGGCCGACAAAGGTGGATTCCAGGAAAAACGCCATCAAGCCTTCGATAGCCAGCGGTGCGCCGAAAATGTCGCCGACATAATGAGAAAAATACGACCAGTTCATGCCGAACTGGAATTCCATCGTTAAACCGGTCGTCACGCCCAGCGCGAAATTGATGCCGAATAATTTTCCCCAAAACTGGGTCATATCCTTGTAAATTTCCTTGCCGGTCATCACGTAGGTCGACTCCATAATCGCCAGCAAGAACGATAAACCTAAGGTCAACGGAACAAATAAAAAATGGTAAAAAGCAGTTGCCGCGAACTGCCAGCGCGATAAATCAACCACAGACTCTGAGATCATAAATTTCCCCTATGGGTTGTAGTCCTATAGACCGGAACTTGAGATAAACGACATTGGTTGCGATATATCCCAATGCCTTTTTGTTTTCAAACTTGAAGTCATTGTATTTTTTGGTTGCGTAACCTCACAAAACTGATATTGGAAGTCTATAAAGCTTATTTTGATCGACATTACAAGCATAGACTGTTATTAAGTAAAAAACCTGGTGAGTTATAAACAATACATTCAAAGACGATTTTTGTATGCGTTTGATTTCATCTTGGCAATTTTAGCCTTGTAGGTTAAGAAAGAACCGTGTTATTGTCTATTAACGTTTTCTAATATACTGATTTATTTTTTAAGTTTCTCGGTATTTTTGTCTGATCGGTGGTGGGGTGTTTCCTGTTCAGTGTCGGTACCGGTTTACTTTTACGGGGATTTTCATTGATTTAAAGTCAATTGAAAAATGTAGGCACACAATAATAACTTGACGAGGAAAGTATCATGGCGCGTATTGTAATTCTAGGTGCAGGCATTGGCGGTGTGCCAATGGCTTATGAAATGAAAGAAACGGTAGGCAAAAATCACGATGTTACCGTGATTTCCGATAGCCCGACTTTTCATTTTGTTCCGTCAAATCCATGGATTCCACCCAAATGGCGCAAGCCGGAAGACTTAAAGGTCGAGCTGGCGCCGGTCATGAAGAAGAAAGGTATCGAATTCATTCAAAAAGCCGCAACCAAAGTCGATCCGGTCAATAACCAAGTCCTGCTGGATGACGGTTCCGTCGTCGCTTACGACTTTTTGGTTATTGCGACCGGGCCGCGTCTGGCCTTCGATGAAGTTCCCGGCTTGGGGCCCGATGGCTATACCTCGTCGGTTTGCCACGTCGATCATGCCGAAGCTGCGGTAAAAGATTGGGACAAGTTCATGGCAAATCCGGGTCCGATTGTTATCGGCGCGGTTCAGGGCGCATCTTGTTACGGTCCTGCGTATGAATATTTAATGATTCTTGAAGCGGAGTTACGCAAAAAGCAAATTCGCGACAAAGTGCCGATGACGTTCGTTACCGCGGAACCTTACATCGGTCATCTGGGCTTGGGCGGCGTCGGCGACACCAAAGGCCTGCTGGAAAGCGCGTTGCGCGACAAGACCATCAAATGGATAACCAACGCCAAGGTCGACAAAATCGAAGACGGCATGATGTTTGTCACGGAAGTCGATGAAGACGGCAAGGACAAGAAAAAACACGAGCTGCCGTTCAAGCATTCAATGATGCTGCCGGCTTTTACCGGTGTTGACGCAGTGCGCAACGTCGGCGTCGAAGGCTTGGTTAATCCTCGCGGCTTTGTGTTGGTCGACGAGCATCAGCGCAATAAGACTTTTAAAAATATCTATTCGGTCGGCGTTTGTATTGCGATTCCGCCGATTGAGCCGACCCCGGTACCGGTTGGCGCGCCCAAAACCGGCTATATGATCGAATCGATGGTCACCGCGACCGCGCATAATATTGCCGACGAATTGGCCGGCAAGGAACCGAGCCACAAAGCGACCTGGAATGCACTATGTCTGGCCGATTTCGGCGATTCGGGCGTGGCTTTCCTAGCTAAACCGCAAATTCCGCCGCGTAATGTAACTTGGTCTGCCGAAGGCAAATGGGTGCATCTGGCTAAAATCGGTTTCGAGAAATATTTCATGCGTAAAATCAGGAAAGGCATCAGTGAGCCTTTTTATGAGCGTTTGATGCTCAAATTAATAGGCGTCGTTCGCTTGAAAGGACACTAATATGACTATCGATCGCGTTGTTTTTGCGGTGGCCGGCAGCTTTATTTTGATCAGCCTGTTGTTGGCGCATTATCATTCCGAGTTATGGCTGTGGTTTACCGCTTTTGTCGGGGCTAACTTGCTGCAATCGGCGTTTACCGGTTTTTGTCCTTTGGCAATCATTCTTAAAAAGTTGGGCGTTAAGTCGGGGTGTGCGTTCTGATTGCGGATAGTTATATTTTTCACCACGAAGGACACGAAGAAAAAGCGGATTACTAACTTGTTCCGCTTTAAGATTGGAAGCCGAAAAACATAATCCTTCGTGTTCTTCGTGCCTTCGTGGTGAATAAAAAATTTCGCGCACCAGCGCTAGGTCGACGGACTTTTGCCACATTCTTAACAGGTACGTGACGATGATGCTTAAAACAATAAAAAACAATCTGGCATTAACTCTATTACCGATGCTGATGCTATCGAGCGGGGCCGTCGTAGCGGATCAAACCCTTCAAAACCCTGCCGATAAAATCGTGCCGGAAAAATCAATCGCCCAGACCTTTACATTGGAACAGGCTATCGACTACGCGTTATCGAACAATCCCGACCTGCAAATTGCAACGGAGCGCATCAGCCAGGCCGAGTCCCAATTAGGCGTGGCATTATCCGCGTTTTATCCGCAAGTCACCGCCAAGGTCGGTTATGACCATTCCAACAATCCCGCACAAGTCTTTTCAATGATAGTGGCGCAGAGGGATTTCGGCCCCAACTCGATCAACAATATTAATAATCCCGGTTACCGGCAAAACTTTCGCCCTGAAATCATCGGCAAGCTGTCCTTGTTCCGTGGCGGCCAGGATTATCACAACAGTAAAGCGGCGGAGCTGGGCATCAGCGCGGCGGAGTTTGAACGCTCAAGCGTGCGCAATGCGTTAATTGAAGCCGTAACCGCTTCGTACTATGCGTACTTGGCCGCGCAAGAAGCCGATAAAGTCGCCCAGGATTCCATTTCGGCAATTGCTAGCGAGTTAAAGCTGACAAAGCAGCGCTACGAAGCCGGAACTGTACTGAAGTCCGATGTGTTATCGCTGGAGGTGAAAGCGGCTGAAGCACAGGAATCTCAGATCAGGGCCGCCAACGGTATCGATTTAGCCAAAACCGGTATCGCTACGTTACTCGGCCTACCCGCGGAACAGTCGTTTACGGTTGCATCGTCATCTTCGAAGTTGCCGGAACCCAAGCTGGCTGCATCGTTTAACGATGTACTCGATCTTGCAATGACGCAACGCCCGGAAGTTAAAGCGGCCGCCAACCAGGTCGAAATTGCCCAGGCGAAGTTAAAAAGCGAGCAGGGCGCTTATTTGCCTAGAGCCGATGCTTATGTCAGTTACGGACAGAACAGCCAATCTCCAGGATTTTCCAGCAGTAAAGACAACGTCACGGCCGGTGTCAGCGTCGAAATGGATTTGTTTTCCGGATTAGAGACTAAAAACCGCGTCAGCGCGGCGGAGAGAAAAGCCGCCGAAGCCCGCGAAACCGAACGTAAAACAAAATTGGCTATCGAGCAGGAAGTTAAAACCGCTTTCCTGAAGCTGGAAGAAGCCTTGGCGCGTATGCGCGTAACCGAAGCTTCGGTGGCCGCCAGCGATGAGGCGTTAAGGCTGGTCAACGAACAGCGGCGCGCCGAAACGGTGACGATTACCCGTTATATCGAAGCCGAAGTAGCCAGAAATAAAGCGCATTCCAACACGATTGCCGCCCATTACGATGCGCTGAGTGCTGAAGCGGCGTTAAAAAAAGCGGTCGGTGATTGGAAATAGTTTTAGTAGGCCGGAATAAGTCTGTTCAAGCGATAGCGAGAACTGACGTTTCCGGCATTTCGAGATTCAGAAATGCCGGAGACACTCTGGTCATCGCGAAATGTAGACCTTCCAGGTTTTTAAAACCTGGAAGGTCTGATGCGCATGTTTACGACAGATGCAGGCCGGAAACGCCGGAGCGTGGGAACGATAGTTTCGTGCTTTTCGTGGCCCAAATGTTTTATCTAAGATAAAGAGAATCTTATGTCAGCAACAGAATCCAAAAAAATCAATAAAATCGCCACTATTTCCGCAGCCGTTTTAGCCTTGATCCTGTTGCTGCTTTATATGCAAGGCAGCTTTGTCAGCAAAGTAGAGCCCGGATCGAGTCCATTAGCTAAAAGTTCAACGACAAGCGACACCGCCGTTGTCGAAAAAAGACAAGTTGACGATATTCTCGCTTGGCCCGGCACGGTAAAGTCGAGAACCGTTGCCAATATCGCGCCAAAAACGACGGCCCGGATTATCGAGGTTAAAGTTCATGCCGGCGACAAAGTCAAAAAAGGCGATCCGATAGCCCTGCTAGATGAACGCGATGTCAAGGCCCAGGAAAATGCAGCCTTGGCCGCGCTTGCCGGCGCCAATGCCCAGGCAAGCCGCGCCCAGGCCGATGAACAACGCACCCGCGGCTTGTACAGCAAAGAAGCGGCAACCCGTGAAAATTTCGATGCCGCCGTTGCCGGCGCAAAAGAGGCGCAATCCGCTGTAAGCCAGGCAAACAGCGCGGTAGCCGAAATCAGGACTCATCTGGCCGATACGCTGCTGGTCGCGCCTTTTGACGGCACCGTGGTTAAGCGCCTGGAAGAGCCCGGCGATATGGGCTTGCCCGGCGTACCGATAGTTACTCTGCAAACGCCGCAAGGCTTAAGGCTTGAAGCCGATGTGCCGAGCACCTGTGCCGGACGTTACAGCATCGGCATGAACGTCAACGTGCGCATTGATACGCTGGGGCAAACCGCCGGCGCACAAATTGACGAAATCAGCCCCGAAGTCGATCCGCAAACCCGCACCCAGCTAATTAAAGTCGCATTGCCCGCAATGACAGGTCTTCAACCGGGACATTTCGGTTGGCTGGAGCAAGCCTGCGACCAACATGATGCCTTATTGATTCCTGCTAGTGCGGTGCAACATATCGGCCAGTTGGAAGTCGTCAAAGTCGTAGCGGATGGCCGGCAACTGATGCGTCATATCAGGACCGGCAAAACCTTCGGCGATCAAGTTGAAGTCATTTCCGGCCTTCATGCGGGTGAAACTGTGATAGTCCATCCAGAGCAGGCGCAATAATGGACAGCTTGCAAAACGAAGCCCCAAAACGCGGGTTGACGACCAAGATTGTCGAAATATTCACCACCTCGCAATTATCGATACTGTTCCTGATTATTTCACTGCTGGCCGGAGCTGCGGCACTGATTCTGACGCCACGCGAAGAAGATCCACAGATTGTCGTGCCGGTTATGGACGTGCTGGTTGAGTTTCCGGGCGCGTCCAGCGAAGAAGTCGAAAAGCTGGTTGCGACGCCGCTGGAGGTTCTGCTCAAACAGATTGAAGGCGTCGAATATGTGTATTCGATCTCCAGGCCCGGCGCGGCGGTTGTAACCGTGCGGTATCTGGTCGGCCAGTCGTTTGAGGACAGTCTGGTCAAGACTTGGGACAGGCTGATGTCCAACCAGAACCTGATTCCGCCGGGCGTCACGCACTGGAAAGTCTCGCCGGTCGAAATCGATAACGTGCCTATCGTGTTAATGACGCTTTCGGCGCAGAACGATAATTACGATTCGATGGCCTTGCGCCGCATCGCCGACGAGCTGATTATTGCGTTGAGAAGCGTCGGCGATGTCGGCAAAAGTTGGGTTGTCGGCGGCGAACAGCGGCGCGTGTCGATTTATGCAAACCCTGCCGCAATGGCCGCGCATGGCACGACATTGTTGGAAATTACCCAGGCGCTGGCTAATGCGAACGTGAACCTGCAAGTCGGCAACATAGAACGCGGCAATCGCGAAATCTTGCTCGAAGCCGGGCCGCATTTTGAATCGCCGGCGGAAGTCGGCGCGACTGTCATTAAAAGCGTTGACGGCCGTCCGGTTTATTTACGCGACGTGGCCCGCATCGAAGACGGCCCGGCCGATGTCGATCATTACACCCGCATCGGCTTCGGCCCTGCGGTTGAGGAGATGCCGACGATAGGCCATGCGGCCGGCAACCAGCCGCAAGTCGGGCAAGAGCGGCAGATGGTCACCATTGCCGTCGCCAAACGCAAAGGCAGCAATGCGGTCAACGTCGCCGAAGCGGTTATTGCGACTGCGGAAAAGCTGCACGGTACCTTGGTTCCCGAAGATGTTTTGTTGACGATTACCCGCGATTACGGCGAAACCGCGAACCACAAGGTCAACGAGCTGGTGAAGCATTTAAGTTTTGCGATTGTGATTATCGTGGTATTGCTGGCTTTTTCGCTGGGGCTGAAAGAGTCGTTTATCGTGTCGATTGCGGTGCCGATGACGTTGGCGCTGACCTTATTGTTGGATTATATCTCCGGCTACACGATCAACCGCGTGACTTTGTTTGCGCTGATCCTGTCGTTGGGCTTGCTGGTCGACGACCCGATAGTCGATGTCGAAAACATCCACCGGCATTATCAATTACGCAAGGAATCGCCGCTGCAAGCATTACTGACAGCGGTCGATGAAGTCAGGCCGCCGACCATCCTGGCGACTTTTACTGTGATCGTGTCATTTCTGCCGATGTTTTTCATCACCGGCATGATGGGGCCGTACATGGCGCCGATGGCGTTCAACGTGCCGATAGCAATGATCGTGTCGCTGATTGTCGCGTTTACCGTTACGCCGTGGGCGAGTTTTAAACTGCTGCAAAGCGAATATCACAACCATCGCGAAGAAGCGCCGCTGGAGCTTAAACAGACTTTTATCTATCGCACTTATCGCGCGGCGCTTGGGCCTTTGCTGGAAACCTCAAGGCGCGCCAAATTATTCCTGCTGATTGTGCTGATTGCTTTCGTGGCTTCTACGTTGTTGGCAATTACCCGCGCCGTGCCGCTGAAATTATTACCGTTCGATAATAAAAACGAGCTGCAAATCATCATCGATATGCCGCGCGGTTCGACGCTGGAGCAAACCGATGAAGTCGCTAGAGCTTTGGGCAATTATTTGGCGACAGTCAACGAAGTCACCGATTATCAAACCTACACCGGCTTGGCCGCGCCGATGGATTTCAACGGCATGGTGCGCCATTATTATCTGCGTAGCGGCGGTCATGTCGGCGAAGTCAGGATCAATCTGCTGGCTAAAGACCGGCGTGAGCAGCAATCGCACGAAATTGCCTTGCGCATGCGGCCGGAAATCGAGCGGCTCGGCAAGGAATATGGCGCTAACCTGAAAATTACCGAAATTCCGCCGGGACCGCCGGTGCTGTCGGATTTGGTTGCCGAAATTTACGGGCCGCCGGAAGCAAGCGTCGGCGATTTGGTCGCAGTGTCCAAACGCATCAGGGCCGATATGGAAAAGACCGAAGGCGTGGTCGATGTCGATGATTTTTCCGAAGCGCGGCATGACAAAGTGCATTTTCATTTGAACCGGGAAAAAGCGGCTTTATCCGGCGTCAGCGTTGCTCAGGTTGCCGAAACGTTGCGCATTGCCGTTGCCGGTCAAGCGGTCGGCATCGTGCATGTGGACAGCGAACGCCAACCGCTGGAAATTACCTTGCAACTGCCTCGGGCGCTTCGTTCGTCGGTTGCCGATTTATTGGCCTTGCGCGTTAAAAGCGGGCAGGGCGATTTGATTCCGTTAAGCGAAATCGGCAGCGCCAGTGTTGAAACCGAAGACCAGCCGATTTTCCACAAGAACCTGCAACGGGTAAATTACGTGATTGCCGGCATGGCCGGCCGCAGTCCGGTCGAAGCGGTTTTCGACTTGAACGACGTGCTCGACGAGCGCCCGTTGCCGGAAGGTTATCGCGCCGAATTGGCAGGCGAGGGCGAATGGAAAATCACCGTCGATGTGTTTCGTGATCTTGGTTTGGCTTTTGCAGCCGCGCTGGTGATGATTTATGTATTGCTGGTCGGGCAAACCGGATCGCTGAGCGTGCCATTGGTCATGATGATAGCGATTCCGTTGACCGTGATCGGCATCATGCCGGGTTTTTGGCTGTTGAACCTGTTTGCGACGCCGATTGCCGGTTACCCGAACCCGATTTACTTCACTGCTACCGCGATGATCGGCATGATCGCGCTGGCCGGGATCGTCGTGCGCAACTCGATTATCCTGATCGATTTTATCGAACGTATCCGCGAACGGGCCGGAGTTACGCTTTCGGAAGCATTGATTGAAGCCGGTGCGATTCGCTTGCGGCCGATATTTTTGACTGCCGGCGCGGCGATGTTCGGCGCGTTTGTGATTATCCTGGACCCGATTTTTTCAGGGCTGGCCTGGAGTTTTATCTTTGGGATTTTCGCGTCGACCTTGTTTTCGCTGCTGGTGATTCCGGTGGTTTATTTTTTGATTAATAAAGAAACTGCAAAATAGAACACGGATGACACGGATTTGACTGATAAACACGGATAAAACAGTGCTTAAATATTAAAAACAGCGCGTTGCAACAGGAGTGCAAGCTTCGCCTAAAGCGCCTACTTTGGGTGCTTGCATTTGCAGGCGAAGCCTGCACTCCAACGTATCCTCGCTGCTTTAATCACTTCTTCCACGCCGCTCCAACACGGCATATAAAGCCATTCCGGCCAGCATAGCCACAACAAATATCCATGCTTTGGGTTGGCCTGCTGCCGCGCTGACAACGGCCGGACCGGGGCAAAATCCTGACATCCCCCAACCAATGCCAAAAACCAGGCTACCTATTACCAAGCCTTTATCCAGCTTGGTTACAGAGGATAATTGCATCGGTGTTCCTAACAAAGTGCGCTGACGTTTTTTGGCGATATTAAAAGCAATTGCCCCGATCAGTATTGCGCCCGCCATGACGAACGCGAGAGAAGGGTTCCAGTCCCCGGCCAAATCCAAAAAACCGATAACCTTTGCCGGATCGGTCATGCCGGAGATAATCAGGCCCAGGCCAAACAACAAGCCGACGAGAAAAGCATTAAAATTCAGCATGGTTAGAGTCCTAATAAATGGCGAGTCAGATAGACGGTGATAAAACCCGCCATCATAAAAGTCAACGTTGCGGCAATGGATCGAACCGAGCCGCGAGAAATGCCGCAGACGCCATGGCCGCTGGTGCATCCTGACGCATAGCTGGTACCTAAACCCACCATCAGGCCGGCAATAATCAATTGACCGGTCCCCGCTTCAATTGTCGCAACAGGCAGATCGGAAGCGATTCGATAAACAAAAGGCGACGCTGCCAAGCCGAGCACAAACATCACGCGCCAGATTTTATCTCCTTTGCCGGTCTGGACTAGGCCGGCCAGAATACCGCTGATACCGGCAATCCGGCCATTTAATAATACAAACAGTGCTGCGGCTATGCCGATCAATAAGCCGCCCAAGAGGCTGGCGGAATAAGTGCTGTAAGTGAAGTCGGATAAATTCATGTTGTTCTCTGTTGGTTCTCTGTTGAGCCGAGTTACAAAAACGGATTAAGAATAATCGTTGTTGCATATCTTCTGAATACAGTGCCGTACAAAAGGATTGATCCTAAGATTCTCTAAAACACGACTAAACGTAAAGATAATCAGCTATATGAAGGTATCAAAGTTTGAGCCATACCCGGTAGTATTGTAAATACCATATTGTATTTATACCAAAAGAGAGAAAATGATTTTTGAGAAAGCAAGAATTGACTCAGAATATTGAGTGTTATATTATAACATTACTTTCTGAATGAGCTTCTCTTACAATGACCCTTTCTGCCGAAGCAAGCCAACGCCATCATTCCATGGAACACGATCATAAAAAATGCGTCAGCGACGCCCTGAATACTGCCGAGCATTTGTGCGTGGTCCGTGGCGTACAGTTAACGCCGATTCGCCAACAAGTGCTGGAATTGATTTGGGATAGCCACAAGGCCGTCAAAGCCTATGACTTGCTGGAGCGTATCAAACCTCTGCAAAATACCGCAAAACCCGCGACAATTTACCGCGCATTGGATTTTTTGATCGAACAGGGCCTGATCCATCGGATAGAAAGCCTCAATGCTTTTATAGGTTGCAGTTGTTCCGGTCATCAGCATGAATTGTTGCTTTTAATTTGCCAGCATTGCAATGAAGTCGAGGAACGTCCCGCTCCGAAAGTGATGACAGCCTTGTCGGAAGAGTTTAATCAAGCTGGTTTTGTTGCGTATAGCAAGGCCATAGAAGCTCAGGGTATCTGCGTTAAATGCAGAGAGCTTCAAGATAATTAAAACTGCCGTAGTGAAGATGTTCAGGTAGTTATTCTTAACGTCGTCGCTGGTATAAAGAGATTTCTTAAAAGGGAACCCTTATCTTGATGTGTTACGTTATAACATATGTAATTAATGTGGTTAGCCCTTTCACTTACTATTTTTCGTTAAATAGAGATGAGTATCCTATGAACAAAAAAACCGCCATTTTTTTCTTCTTGACGACGGCAGCGGTAACGCCGGCAGGCTATGCAGCCGAAGCCGCCAAAGAGAATATACAAGAATTAGAAGAAGTTGTTGTTACCGCGCCCCTGCAAGACAAGGTCTCCGAATCCGCTGTTCCGGTTACTGTGTTGAGCAATGAGGAATTGCGCCTGAAAGTCGGCCACAGCATCGGCGAAACACTGAAAAACGAGCAGGGCATTACCAGCCAGTCCTTCGGACCGGGCGTCGGCACGCCGGTCATTCGCGGTCAAAGCGGGCCGCGTGTGCGGGTGTTAAGCAATGGCATCGGTAGCAATGACGTTTCGGCGATAAGCCCCGATCATGCCGCCAGTGTCGAGCCATTGTTGGCGGAGCGCGTCGAAGTATTGCGCGGCCCCGCCACTTTGCTTTACGGCAGTGGAGCGATTGGCGGCGTAGTCAATGTGATTGACAACAGGATTCCGGGTAAGCTCCCCGATAAATTACTGGGCGGTGCGCTTGAGCAACGTTTCGATTCGGCTTCCGATGAAACGTCTACGGTAATGAAAATAGAAGGCGGCAAAAGCAACCTAGCCTATCATTTAGACGGCTTTTATCGCGACCGCAATAATCTCGATATCGGCGGTCAAGCCATTGATGTCGATGCGGCCCAAGCCACCGATCCGACGCTGGATGTGATCCAAAACACCAAAGGCTACATCGCCAACACCTCGGCCCACGCGATCAGCGGTTCGGCCGGCGTTTCCCTGGTCGGCGATCCGGGCTTTGCCGGTATCTCTATTAATCGTTTGCAAAATAATTATGGCATTGCGCCGGACGGCGCCGGCGGCAATACCCGTATCGATCTCAAGCAAAATAAATACGATTTTAAAAGCGAATTAAAAGACCCGTTTAAGTTTGCGGAATCCCTGCGCATGAAATTGGGCTATACCGATTACCAGCATACCGAAATTGCCGACGGTATGCCGGGTTCTTTTTTTACCAATAAAACCTATGAAGGCCGGCTGGAGCTAAGCCATAAACCCTTAGGCCCGTTGCGCGGCATGGTCGGATTCCAGGCTATTGCCGGCGATTTTGCCGCAATTGATAAAACAACTAATGAAGTGGTTGTGCCGCAAACGCAAAGCAATAGTTACGGCGTCTTTGCGGTGGAATCGTTCGATGTCGGTGCGTTTGCTAACCAGCTCGGTCTAAGGGTTGAAGATACGACGCTGCAACCGCAAGGATTTTCCAGCCTTAATTATGTGCCTGTTAGCGCTTCCGCTTCCAGTTTATGGAAGCTAAACGACAGCAACAGTCTCAATCTTGCGATAACCCGCTCGCAACGTGCGCCGCAAGTGCAGGAGTTGCTGGCTAATGGTTATCATGACGCTACCCGTAGTTTTGAAGTCGGCAATCTGAATTTGCGCGAGGAAACTTCCTACAACCTGGATTTGGGTTATAAATTTAAAGCGGACTGGATCAAAGCCCAGGTTGATTTGTTCCACAATTGGGCGGGCGATTATATTTTCCAGCAACGTAATGGCGAATTCGTAAACGGCGCGCCGGTACTCGAAACCCGCCAAGCAGACGCCACATTCATGGGCTACGAAAGCAAGCTGGTTTTTCCATTGATGCAAAACCGCCACGGATCGGTTGATTTAACACTGTTCAGCGATTTTACCCGCGGCCAATTCGTCAATAGCCGTGATGTGCCGCGCATGCCGCCGTTGCGTTTCGGTTTTCAAATTGACCACGCCAAAGGCGAGTGGAATACCAACCTGCGCTTGACGCGCGGCGAAGCCCAGACTCATTCGGGCGACAGCGATACGCCGACAGCCGGCTATATGTTGCTTAGCCTCGGTACGCAATACCAAGTCCTGGATTTGCACGGCGCTGATGTGATGGTATTTGCCAAGGCCAATAACCTGTTGAATGAAAATATCCGTAACTCCACTTCTTACCTGCGTAACTTTGCGCCGGAACCGGGACGCAGTGCGGAGATAGGCTTTAGGGTGAGTTACTAGCGGCTTTGGTTACCTTTAGGCGCCTGTTCAAAAATATCTAAGAAATCCATTTCTTACGTTTCCTTAAGCGCGGTTTAGCTTGGTATTCTCCTAAATTCCGGGGGATGATCGCTATTTTTTAATGAGGTGGCCCTGAGGTCAAAAAGGCTTAACCACCGCCAGGATTACGATACCGACCAGAAACAAAACCGGCACTTCATTCATCCAGCGATAATAAACATGACTACGTTGGTTACGGTCGTGTTTAAAATCAAGCAGGCACAAGTAGCAATAATAGTGATAGGCCAGCGCCAGCGCGAGCAGCGCCAGCTTTGCGTGTAGCCAGCCGGCATGCGCATAAATATCCCAGTCGTAAGCAACCAGCATCCAGATGCCGAACAGAAAGGTTGCCATCATGCCCAGCGTCATAATGCCGAACAGTTTGCGCTCCATCACCTTAAAGCGCTCATTGCTGATCTCGTCACTGCTCATCGCGTGATAAACATACACGCGCGGCAGGTAAAACAAGCCGGCAAACCAAGTAACCATAAAAATCAGGTGTAACGCTTTTAACCAAAGCATGGGTTATCCTTTAAGTAGTGATTCGATATTTTTTTTCATTTTCGCCAAGTCGAAAAGGCCGATTTCTTTTTTAACGACCGATCCGTCCGGGGCAATCAAAAAGGTGCTGGGGGTGAACATGATGCCGCCGAAAGCTTCGGCGTGTTCCGATTTTAAATCCAGCGCTACATTGTAGGGCAGTTGCTTGGCATTGGTCATATCGACGACGTGATTCGGCGGGTCGTAATACATCGCAACGGCGATCATCTCAAGGCCCGAAGCATGATACTGATTATATAGATCGATCAGGTCGGGGATTTCTTTGATGCAGGAAGGGCAGTCGGTTGCCCAGAACGTAACGATAACCGGCTTGCCGCGTAAATCTTTTAGCGCGATTTTTTGGCCGGTGATAGTGGTGAAAGTGACGTCCGGTGCCGAGGTGATGGTTTTGCTACAGCCTATTGAAATGAGCAGTAATAGGAGTAAACCGAACTGCCGGTAGTTTGTTTTCATGGGAATTGATGGGTTGAATGTTTGGGAATGGGAACAAAATAACATAAGTAATTCGGAAGGCCATAACAACTCTGAATTGTGAGCTTGAAATATAGGGTTCGGGAGCAGTTATCCATTAGGATAAGCGATTTGTTTAGAACTTCCATAGCGTAGCTTGCTTTTCGGTTTCATCAAAGCGGCTTAATTCAACATGATTTTTGCTTGTTTTAAAGATAATATTTTTTATTTGTCACTGCAATTAATTGAATATAATTAAATTATTATGATAAATTGAAGATATTGAAAATGGCCGTTACAGAAAAATATTACCATGCCTGCATTTAATCACTACGATTTGACGCTACTTAATCCCGCATTCGATTCTCCGTTGGTCGACGTTTTGACGGAGTTGGAACACTTGCGCCGCTTGCACCTAAGCGGAACGACACCGCCGCAGGTGTTTTTTCAGCTTAAATCTATATTCCATATGTTGGAAAGCTTGGGTTCGGCTCGTATAGAAGGTAATCACACGACCTTGGCCGATTATGTGGAAAGTAAACTGGAAGGCACTCAACAAGTATCCTCGGATCAATTGCGTGAAATGGAAAACATTGAAGTTGCTATGACTTACATTGAGGATAGTATTAACCCCGGCGATGGGCTGACGGAGCATTTTATCCGCGAATTGCATGCCATGGCAGTAAATGAACTGGAACGGGAAGGCGATGCTACCCCTGGAGCCTATCGGCTGAAGTCTGTGCAAATTGCACAAGCTGAACACTTGCCGCCTGAGTTTTTCCAGGTGCCCGATTATATGCAGAATTTGGTAGGGTTTATCAACGAAAATCATCCGCCGAAATATGACCTTATTAAGGTGGCTTTGGCACACCATCGTTTTGGTTGGATACATCCGTTTGGTAACGGTAATGGCCGTGTAGTACGCTTGCTAACCTACGCTTTGTTGATTAAGTATGGCTTTAACGTTAAAACCGGTGGCAGGGTACTGAATCCAACGGCGGTGTTTTGCAACGACCGGGATCGGTATTACGCCATGCTGGCGCAAGCCGATAAGGGAACGCCGGAGGGTTTAGAGCTATGGTGCGTTTATGTTTTGCAAGGCATTTTGGATGAATTGCGTAAAGTCGACCGGCTGACCGATTTTGGCTATTTGAAGTCCAGAATTCTCATGCCCGCACTTTCTTATGCCAGGGAAAGAGCGTTGATCACGCCAATGGAAGAGAAGGTGCTGCACATCGCGGCAAATAACGGTATGGTCAAGGCGGCCGACTTTACAGCCGCCATGCCCGGCATGACAGCGGCCCAACGCACCTATCAAATCAAGAAGCTGGTAGAAGGCAATATGTTACAGCCGGTCAAGGAAGGGGCGCGCCAATATATCATCGGTTTTAGCAGTAGCTATTTGATGCGCGGCGTAATTCGCGCCTTATCAAACGAAGGATTTATTTCTTCGGCATTGAATTGACTAATGCATGAGCGGTGCAAAAATAATAAATTTACAACAGTGGAAATCTCAATGAATAACCTAACCCCCACAGAAACCGAAAAATCAGCAATAACCCTCACCACTGTTATTTACGCACTTTATGCGGCGTCTTATTTTGTCGGCGTCACGGCCATCGTCGCCATCGTGATGAACTATGTCAAAAAAGAAGACGTGGCCGGAACATTTCTGGAGAGCCATTTCCGCTGGCAAATCCGGACTTTCTGGTTCGGCGTGCTTTGGGGCGTGCTGGGGACAATCACGATGATGTTCTTTATCGGCTGGTTTATACTCATCGCTAACGGCATTTGGATCATTTACCGCATCGTCAAAGGCTGGTTGCGGCTTAATGACGGTAAGTCGATGTACACGGCCTAATAAACACCAACCGCGTGAACGGCTGGTGTTTTGTATGATAGCGATCTTGGAGCGGCCGGAAGCGGATGCCGCTCATTACTTGTCTTTGTTTTTCTTGTCTTTTTGCTCTTTTATTTTCGTTTCCGAAACATCATGATCTTGTTTAAAGGTTTCGCTGCAAGTTTTTAAAGCCGCATGATCTTGAGCCGCTTGCACGCAGCTCAGGTGTTTTTGAGCAATTTGCACCTTTTCCAGAACATTGGCTATTTCACGATCTTTATCCGCCTGAAAAGCCGCAGGATCGGCAATCGCTATTGCTGGAATTAGCAAAGCCGCGCTATAGATTACTGTGAGTAAGACGGGTCTTGTAGAATTCATCGTTCCTCCTTAAAGGTCTTGTCGATCAGCGAAAATTTTTGATTTTACTTTTCAATCAAAAACCTACGCCGCAAAAGGTTACATGTCAAATGATTGAGTCTTTCTTTTAATAAGGACGAATCCTCTTGATACAGTCTGTCATCATCGGTACATTTCCGGATTCGTAACTTGGAGATCGGATGCCGGCGCAAACCCGGTCAATAATGTTTTTTGTCGAAAAAGTATGGCACAGCTTAAAATACGGGTAGATCTAATTTCAATGGCGCCGGATTAGGCCGATTTAACAAGGTTTTTAGTCCTGAGCGTAGCCGAAGGCGGAGCAGCATTAGGTCAAACTCAATGCGTAAACCATACGCCATAAGCTGAATCTTAAACAACTAATACGCGAAGTACACTAACTTGCAAACCTTACCTATTATTTTAATTATCATCCTATCTGTGCTGGCGGGGCGTTCCGTGAACGCACAAGAGACAAACAAAGCAATAGAAAATAAAGTCAAACACCTGCTATCGCAAATGACGCTCGAAGAAAAAGTAGGGCAGATGACGCAGGTCGATTTTACGGTGATCGGCCTTCCCAAGGAACAAAACGCCGAGGGTCAAATCGATCCGGTCAAACTGGAGAATGCGGTAGTCAAGCATTATGTCGGCTCTATTCTTAATACGCCTTTTACGCCCGACAACAAGTCGCAGTCCATCGAGACATGGCGCAAAATGATGCGCACCGTGCAGGATGCGGCGGCAAGAACGCGCTTGAAAATTCCGGTCATTTACGGGATAGATGCGATTCATGGCGCGACTTACACGCAAAACTCGGTGTTGTTTCCGCAAGCCATCAATATGGCGGCAACGTTTAATCCTGAACTGGCGTTCAAGGAAGGCGAAATCACAGCCAGGGAAGTCAAGGCTTCCGGCCAGCAATGGAATTTTTCCACGGTGATGGATATTGGCCGCCAACCGCTATGGCCGCGCTTGTGGGAAACTTTCGGCGAAGATGTGCATTTGGCGTCGGTGATGGGTTCGTCTTATATCAAAGGCCATCAGGGCAATGATTTTTCCGCTGCCGATAAAGCGCCTACCTGTCTGAAACATTATGTCGGTTACAGTTACCCGCTTAACGGCAAGGACCGGACGCCGGTCTGGATAGGCGAAAGAATGCTGCGCGAATATTTCCTACCGACCTTTGAAGCGGGCATAAAAGCCGGATCGCCGACAGTGATGGTTAATTCATCCGAGGTCGACGGCATCCCCGGACACGCCAATCATCACTACCTGACCACGATTTTGCGCGGCGAACTGGGCTTTAAGGGGATTGCCGTATCCGATTGGGCGGACATCGAACGCCTTTATACGCGTGACAAGATGGCTGCGTCGCCTAAAGAAGCGGTAAAAATCGCGGTGATGGCCGGTGTCGATATGAGCATGGTGCCGTTCGATTTTTCTTTTTACGATTTACTGATTGATTTGGTCAAATCGGGCGAAGTGCCGATGTCGCGAATCGATGAAGCGGTGTCCCGGATATTGACGGTCAAGTATCAGGCCGGATTATTCGAACCTAAACCGCTGCTGGAGGTCGAAGGCAACTTTGCGACGGCGGAAGCGATAGAAAGCAATCGTCAGGCGGCACGGGAATCTATTGTTCTGGCAAAAAACGATCACAACATCCTGCCGTTAAAAAAAGACGCCAATATTCTTGTTACCGGGCCTACCGCGAATTTGTTGAGCGTGATGAATGGCGGCTGGACCATTACTTGGCAAGGTTTCGCCGAGGAACTCTATCCTCAAGACAAACCGACGGTGTTGGAAGCGATACAGGAAAAAGCGAGCGGCAAAGTGACTTATGTCGGCGGCGATTCTTTTGCGGCGCCGATCGATATTCAAAAGGTTGTCGATGAAGCTAAAAAACACGATGTTATCCTGCTCAGCCTGGGCGAGCATACTTATACCGAAACGCCGGGCAATATCGAATCGTTAAATCTCGATCAGGCGCAAATCGATCTCGCCAATGCCGCGATTGCAACCGGAAAACCGGTGGTTTTACTGACCTTGGGCGGACGTCCTCGTGTTATTACTTCGATTGCGGAACGGGTAGGCGGCGTCATTTTGGGCTTCTTGCCGGGCATGGAAGGCGGCGAAGCCATTGCCGATATTTTGTTCGGCGATTACAACCCTAACGGCAAACTGCCTATCACTTATCCGAGAAACACCAACGGCATTACGCCGTATGATTACAAACCGATCGAATCGTTTGAGACGAATATTTATAACCCGCTGTATCCGTTCGGGCATGGTTTGAGCTATACCACTTTTGCAACCGGCGGCTTAAAGCTGGAAAAAGATAAAGTCAAAATGGGCGAGAATATTAATATCAGCGTTAATGTTAAAAATACCGGCGCGGTAAAAGGTAAGGAAACGGTATTGCTTTATCTCAATGATGTGGCGGCTTCGGTGACGCGTCCCAACAAACAACTTAAAGCGTTTAAAAAAGTCGAGCTGGCTCCCGGTCAAACCGAAAATGTGAGTTTTATCTTAACGCCGCAGGATTTGTCGTTTATTGGCGTTGATCTTAAGCGGATTGTCGAGCCGGGGGATTTTAAAGTGATGGTCGGTAATGAAACGGTTGGTTTTACTGTGAATAAATAATAGTTGTGGTCGAGTTTATAGTTAAATTCACCACGAAGACACGAAGAACACGAAGCAATAAAACTTCGTGTTCTTCGTGTCTTCGTGGTGAAGGCTTTAAATTGATATGTATGGGATTATGATCCCATGGCTTATATTTCAACCCGAAATACCGAATAAAATCATGATTAATATAACTGGCGCAACAATCAGCTCCGATAAAAAACCTTATTTAGGCTCGTTAACAATATTAACCTCGCTGTTTTTTATCTGGGGTTTTATAACCTGTTTAAACGACATATTGATCCCGCATTTGAAATCGGTGTTCACGCTGAATTACACCGAAGCAATGCTGATCCAGTTTTGCTTTTTCACCGCTTATTTTGTCGTTTCCGTTCCCAGCGGCTATTTAGTGGAAAAAATCGGTTACAAAGGCGGCATTATTGCCGGGCTAAGCATAGCGGGTACCGGTTGTCTGCTGTTTTACCCTGCCGCAAGTTCGCATTCCTATCCGTTATTCCTGGCGGCATTGTTTGTCTTGGCCTCCGGCATTACTTTGTTGCAGGTTGCCGCAAATCCGTATGTGACCATTCTGGGCAATCCGGAAACCGCTTCCAGCCGGTTAACGATGACTCAGGCGTTTAATGCGCTGGGTACCACTATCGCCCCTTATTTCGGCTCATTATTTATTCTTGCCACTGCGGTTAAAACGGCGGATGAAATCAAACGGCTGAATGCCGACGAGTTATCGGCTTATCAAGCGGCGCAAGCGGCTGCCGTGCAAAATCCTTATTTGCTGCTGGCTGCGGTTTTATTTTTTATTGCTGTCGTTTTTGCCCTGATTAAATTACCCGAAATTGAAGCGGCGGAAGCGCAAGTTTCAGGTGTTGAAGATAATGGTCTCGATAGCGCTTGGGATTATAAACACCTGGTTTTAGGTGCAATCGGCATTTTTGTTTATGTCGGCGGCGAAGTATCGATCGGCAGTTTCCTGATCAACTTTTTGGGCGAACCTTCGATTGCCGGATTGCTGGAACGAGATGCCGGAAAGTATGTATCGTTTTATTGGGGCGGGGCGATGGTCGGGCGATTTATCGGCGCGGCAGTCATGCAAACAGTTCAGCCTGGAAAAGTGCTGGCGTTTAACGCGATAACGGCGGCGCTGTTGGTGTTAATGACCATGCTCGGCAGCGGACACGTCGCGATGTGGACGATTCTTGCGGTCGGCCTGTTTAACTCGATCATGTTTCCAACCCTCTTTTCGCTGGCGGTCAGCGGCTTGGGTAAGCATACGGGGCAGGGTTCGGGGATTTTATGCGCGGCGATTGTCGGCGGTGCCGTTCTGCCTGTCGTGCAAGGATTATTCGCCGACCGGATCGGCATTCAGCAAGCGTTTTTTATCCCGGTTCTGTGCTATTGCTATATTGCCTATTACGGATGGCGGGGACATAGGATTTCTGCGATAAAACTTTAAGCCACAGATATTTACACTGATATTCACCACGAAGGCACGAAGAGCACGAAGTTTTATTTCTTCGTGCTCTTCGTGGTGAATAGTCTTTTTTGTTTTAGGCCGGATTGTAGCTGTCTTCAAGCAGCTTGGCATGGGCCGCAGCCAGTCTGGCTATCGGGATGCGCGGTGCCGAACAAGACACATAATCGAGCTTAATATGATGGCAGAAGCGAATCGATTGCGGATGGCCGCCTTGTTCGCCGCAAATGCCGATTTTAATATCGGGGCGCGTTTGCCGGCCGTGTTCCACCGTCATTTTCATTAACTGTCCGACGCCTTTAACATCCAATACTTCAAACGGATTGTCATGCAGCAGGCCCACTTCGTTATACAGCGGCAAAAATTTATTTTCCGCATCTTCACGCGAGAATGAGAACGTCGCTTGCGTCAAATCGTTGGTGCCGAATGAGAAAAACTCCGCAACTTCAGCCAGCTGTCCGGCACGAGTACAAGCCCTGACGGTTTCAACCATGGTGCCGAATTTGTAATTAACGCGAATTTGATACTGCCTTTCCACCAACTCCTGCATTTCCAGCACATAGCCTTTTACCTTTTTCAGCTCTTCCACGGTAATGACTTGCGGCACCATAATTTCCGGCAATACGGCCAGGCCTTTGCGTTCGCAAATGGCTGTCGCTTCCAGAATGGAGCGTATCTGCATTTTGTAAATTTCCGGATACGTCATGCCTAAGCGTACACCGCGGTGTCCAAGCATCGGGTTAACTTCGTATAAGTCGCGCACTTTTTTCAGCATCAGCTGTTTTTTGGCTATCGCTTTGCCGATGACTTCTTCGGTGAGCTGGTTAAACGGCGCCGGCAACGCCAATTCGCCGCCCAGCGTTTCCAGGGTGACGCGTTGGCCTTTAATGATGGTTTCGTAATGCTGCAATGCACCGATTTCTTCTTCAAGCTGGTGCTCGCTAGGCAGGAACTCATGCATCGGCGGGTCGAGCAGGCGCACCGTCACCGGATGAGGCGACATCGCTGTAAACAACTGGACGAAGTCTTCGCGCTGGATCGGGGAGAGCTTTTCCAACGCGGCTTCGCGGCTTTCTTTGGTATCGGCCAGAATCATGTCGATCACTAACGGCAAGCGCTCTTTGGCGTTAAACATGCGTTCGGTGCGGCACAGGCCGATGCCGGTAGCGCCGTAATCGGCAGCCAGACGGGCGGTTGTCGGGGTATCGACATTGGCATGTACTTTCAAAGTGGCAAATTCATCGGCCCAGCTTAACAGTGTGTGCAACTCTTCGGATACTTTCGGGGTAATGGTGGCAATAGCGCCTAAATAAATCTTGCCGCTGGAACCGTCGATGGTGATGATGTTGCCTTCTTGAATGCGCAGGTCGCCGACTTGCGCGGTACGCGATGCGACATCGACTTTAATGTCTTCGGCACCGGCGACGCAGGCTTTGCCCATGCCGCGCGCTACTACCGCCGCGTGCGAGGTTTTGCCGCCGCGGCTGGTTAAAATACCTTGCGCGGCAAAAAAACCGTGAATATCCTCAGGCTTGGTTTCTTCACGTAACAATATGACTTTTTCGCCGGCATGGCCCATTAATTCGGCGGTGTCGGCATCGAATACGCATTTGCCGGACGCGGCTCCAGGCGACGCCGGCAAGCCTTGAGCGATGGGCGGGACTTTATGCTGCGGGTCCAGCTGCGGATGCAGCAGTTGCTCAAGTATTTCCGGATCGATGCGTAATAAGCCCCGCTCTTTGCCGATCAGTCCTTCCTTGACCATTTCTACCGAAGTCCTGACCATCGCAGTGGCGTTCATTTTGCCGGAGCGGGTTTGCAAGCAGTACAGTACGCCGCGTTCAATGGTGTATTCGTAATCCTGCACTTCGTGGTAATGCTCTTCGAGCTTGTTGCGTAGCTCAACCAGTTGGCGATACAAATCGGGCATTTCCGTCGCCAGCTCTTGTACAGGTTTGGGCGTGCGGATACCGGCCACGACATCTTCGCCTTGGGCATTGGTCAGGTATTCGCCGTACATTTCGTTGGCGCCGGTGCCGGGGTTGCGGGTAAAACCGACGCCGGTGGCGCAATCGTTACCCATATTGCCGAACACCATCGTTACCACGTTGACGGCGGTACCGTTAGCCATTTCGGGCGTAATATGGAATTCGCGGCGATAATCGACCGCGCGTTTGCCCATCCATGAGTTAAATACCGCCTTGATGGAAATTTCCAGTTGCTCGTAGACATCTTCAGGGAACGGATGGCCGGTTTGTTCTTTTACCACCTGCAAGAATAGCTCGCTGATTTGTTTGAGGTGATCGGCATCCAACGCTACGTCGGCTTTAATGCCGGCTTGCTTTTTTACCTCTTCGAAATGAACATCGAATTTTTCATCGGCAATGCCCAAGGCTACTTTGCCGAATAACTGGATGAATCGCCGGTAAGCATCGTAGGCAAAGCGCGGGTCTTGGGTTTGCTCGATCAAGCCTTGCAAGGTCACTTGGTTTAAACCCAAATTTAAAATCGTATCCATCATGCCGGGCATCGAAATCGCCGAGCCGGAGCGTACTGAAACTAATAAAGGATTGGTTGCACCGCCGAATTGTTTGCCGGTTTCTTGTTCAATCGCGCTAATTTGCTGCTTAACGCCGTCCATCAGATGGTCGGGCAATTGTTTCTGCTGTAAATAATCGAGACAGGCTTCGGTGCTGATCACAAAGCCAGGAGGAACGTTTAAACCTATTTGGGTCATTTCACAAAGATTGGCGCCTTTACCGCCCAGCAAAACTTTGTTTTTGCCATCGCCTTTATGAAAAGAATATATATACTGAGATGTCATGTTTGCTCCGTTACATAGAAAAATGGCGGGTTCAACTTCGACGCGCAATCCTGGTTTTCATACGGTTTTTTGCAACGGCCCAGCAAAAAATACGGTATGAAGTGTTTTAAAGTTGAGTATTTTTCGGGGACGACGATTAAGCTGATCTCAACCGCGTCGTTAGTTATATTCTCAGAACTGCTGCTTTTGGTAAAGCATTGTCTATCAAACCCATGGGTATTTTTGTTTTATCTCTAGTTTAGGTGAATGCTGGATTAATCATTATTTGGTAATAGAAAGCCATCCCGCTGTAACTGCATCGGTAAAATAGATAAGTAGGCCAGAGAAAATAAGAATATCCGAATCGTTTATATGGTCTTGAGGCTCAAATATCCTCATATTTATCTAGTGTTTCGATTAATTCGGATAGCTTCTTAACATGCCGGTATTGGGAGTACTGTCTGTTCCATTTCGCTCAGTTTGTTGAGTGGTTGGGGGCGTTTTTTCCTGAACATCATGATGATGCATTGACGGCGAATCAGCCGGCGAAGGTGCTAAAGGCGGGGAAGCCGGAACCGGTTGATAAGCAGGATAATAGGGGTGCGGCACGGGGTATGGGTACTGCGGATATCGATTCTCCAGCTTTTGCCTTTCGAGTGCCTCTGTTTGCCGTTTTTGCTCGTAGGCTTGCCGCTGTTGATATTCAGCACTTCTTTTCAATGCCTCAACAGAGGCTTTTCTGTCCTGTTCGGCTTGGAGTTCTTTTTCGGCTTGGATTCTCTCAGCTTCACGCTTGGCAAAATCCTCCTTCCATGCCTTTAGTTTTGCTTCTTCCTCGGCGATTTTGCGTGGATCTGTTTTTTGTATCTCGATAGCTTTTTGTTTTTCAGCGGATTCGCAGGGTGAAGGTTGATAAACGGTTTTGCCCGATTTTAACTGACACTTAAAAACTTCATCGGCATGAGCGGATGAAATGCTCAGGGTTAGTAAAATAAAAAATACTTTTTTCATAGATGAATACCTGCTTGATGCGCGTAAACCGGATGATATAAATAATCCTGGTTGGCGTCATTTAAATTACTGATTAGGTTAAATACGAAGGACGGTTTTTTCATCCTTCGCCTATTTTATCCAACTGAATAGTTAATGCCCAGCGTACATGCTCCTTGACCATATCGGAGTCATGATCAAGCCTTGCTTTTAAGGCATCGATAATAAGCGGCGATACGGGCGCATTGCCCAAAGCTACGGCAATATTCCTTAACCAGCGCTGAACGCCGATTCTGCGTATCGCCGAGCCTTCGGTTTTTGCCAGGAATTCTTCTTCAGTCCAAGCGAAGACCTCAAGCAATTGCCGGGTATCGAGCCGATGTCGAGGCTTGAAATCCTGTTCACCGGTCAGTTTGGCAAAGCGATTCCACGGGCAGATGAGCTGGCAATCGTCGCAGCCATAGATGCGGTTACCGATCAGCGGCCTTAAGTCTTCCGGAATGGAACCGTGCAGTTCGATAGTTAAATAGGATACGCAACGCCTGGCATCGACCCGATAGGGCGCAACAATCGCTTGAGTTGGGCAAATATCCAGGCAGGCACGGCACTCGCCGCAATGTGCTGTGGCCGGGCTGTCGATGGGCAGCGGCAGATTAATGAACAGTTCGCCCAGGAAAAACCACGAACCGGCTTTCCGGTTAATGACATTGGAATGCTTGCCGATCCAGCCTAATCCCGCTTTTTCGGCCAAGGCTTTTTCCAGAACCGGGGCGCTGTCGGCAAAAGCCCGCATGGAGTCTGGCTGGGAGCCGGTTTCCGCTTGAATCTTATCGGCCAGTTTTTGCAGGCGGTTGCGCATCAGTTTGTGATAATCGCGGCCCAGCGCATAGCGGGAAATATAGGCCGAAGCCGGGTTATCCAACTGCTGCTTCATCGTAGCGCTGGGTTCCGGTTGGTAATCCATGCGCACCGAGATAATACGCACCGTTCCCGGATGCAATAACTCGGGCCGGCTGCGCTTAAGTCCGTGGCGCTGCATATAGTCCATTTCGCCGTGGAAATTGTTGTCCAGCCAGTTTTGCAGATGCGCTTCCGCTTCAGGCAAAGCCGTATCGGTGATGCCCACTTGTTGAAAGCCTAGTTCTTGGCCCCACTGCTTGATTTGTAAGGCGAGGGAGGTCATTTTTTGGCTGTTTGTGTCCATGGTTGGCGACGAGAGGCGAAGGATTGAATGTAGATAAAATGGTGCTGATTAATAAGCCGAGCCGGACGGGGTATGTTGCTCAGCCTGAAGCGGTAAAGCCGATTCCGCATGAGGAAAACCTCTATATAACCTGCAAGCCCATAAACTGTTGAAAGGGCTGAAAATCCTTGTCTGAATGCAATAACGGCAGTTCGCGTTCAATGCAGTAGGTGGCAATTATCGTGTCGATGGTTTTGCGAATGGTAATGCCTTGTTGACGCAGTTTTCTAAAGTTTTCGGCGCTTTTTAAAGCCATGGTCGCACCCAGCATGGCGTGGACAGGTAATGAACAAAGCAAGGTTTTTGCGGCCTGATAATCCGGGTCTTGCCTAAACCCTTGCAGCACTTCCGTCAGGATTAAATCCCCAGTGCATACCGGCTGCACGCCCAGCAAATTATCCAACTTTTTGGTTGCCAGCGTTTCCGTGCCGTTGAAGTAATCGATCCAAACGCTGGAATCGACCAGAATCAACGATCAATCCTCATTTGCTCTAAATCGCCTTCCCATTTTAACTTGCCTTTAAAGGCTTTGATGCCCTCTTGCTGTTTTAACATCAATAAGGCTTTCAAGCCGAGTTCCACCGCTTCTCGCTTGGATTTTACCCCTGTCGCTTTTAAAACATCGGCCATCAAGGTGTCGTCAATGATTATATTGGTTCGCATTGGGTTGTCCTTGTGTAAGGAATTTATAAATGATACACATTAGAGCATGTCCAGGGGGCTGATTCAATTTTGAATAAGCCGATGATATTGCGGACGGGGCAAGTTTGATGGGGCTTGGGAAACAGCGTAGTGTTGAGTTAGGTTGCTTCGTTTTCGTTTTGATCGTCGCCATCATCGTCGGTAATGTCTTCAGCCTCCAAGGGCGCTCCCAGCTGTTCGAGCAGTTCGCGTAGCGTACGGCCAGCGATGTTAGCATCGATATAGCCTTTTTTGAGCAGTTGTTGAGCGCGGCTGGTGATTTCGGCATCATCCGCTGTCTGTCGATAATAGGCAATTTGCAGCGTTGCCGTTTGTTCCTCCCCATCGGTCATATGTTCGTAAGCCGCCCAAAGGCTGTCGAACTCGGAATCGGAAAGTAATTCGCCCAAATGCTGGCTGTCTCGTGGTGCAACAGGTTGTGCGGCCAGCGCTTGACAGGTAAGTATGCACATTCTATTGTCCGGGTGCCTCAGCCATAATTCAGCAAGTTTGGCGACCAGCGCGTACGGCCTCTCCGATGCCCAGACGCGATTGGCTCCGATCCCGCTCAGCGCATACGTAGCTACAAGAACTTCCACAGCCGATGTTTCAAATAACATTTTTTCCAATAGCGCCCCGGCTTGGGCTAACGATTCACGGCAACCCTCGGCACCGGCTTTTTTTCCGCTCAGATCATAGGCTAGCCTGCCTAAACCTTCGGCACCTTCGCAACGCATAATCAACTCTTGCGAAGCTAACATCTCCAGGCATAGGCGGGCGGCGCATTGATAACCTTCGGTGTCTGGTACGGGCAGCATTTGGTGGTAAACAGTCAGTGATAATGCATCCCAAGAGTTATAAATATCCGACGTGGCAGTAAGCAAGGCTCGCCGAGCTTCCTCGCGCAAATCCGCGCTGTATTTACCCTTAGCTAGCGAAGACGAACAAGGCATATTGTACAAATCTGTCCCGAAGCGCACCAGTTCACGCAAAGCGTTGTGTATGGTCGCTGGCCTAGCCGCAGCTTCGTCGGCAAGACAGTTGGCCAGGGCCAATGTTGTATGATTGTTACGATCCTTATCAGCATCAAGACTGGCGACCTTTGCGGTAAGACGGACTATCAAAGCCTCGGTGGCTTTGCCACCCAGCACGGCGGCCAGCGGGATCACTTCGCGCCATTTGTCGTCGTTAAAATGCGTTTCCAGTACGTCGGCTAATGTGTCCGAATCTTCTCGTCCGGGGTGCCAGCCTTCAACCATCGCTCTGGCGGCAAGAAATTCTTGGAAAGTCAGGTGGCGGAATTCAAAAAATTCGACCAAAAGGCCATCCTCGACATCATGCCCCGTCATCATTAACAAGCTGCTGCGGTCTTCCACGCGGTGGATAAAATCTTCCACGCTGCCCTGGACATAACCCAATTCTGTGGGCAGCGCCTCGCGGGCTTGCCGGATCAGCTCGGCTAGCCGAGGGCGGCTGATGCGCTCGATTTTTTCCAGCATCATTGTTGCTGCGACATAGCAAAGCTGGGGCAGGGCTTCTTCTTGAGGAATCGCGTCATGCCCCTCGGTGTTCCAGGTCATCAGTAGCACTTCAACCGCTTTGCCGTACAACATTGCCCTTCGCGTGGGCAGCGAGCCGACCCAGCGCTTGACCAGCAGCAAGGTGGTGAGCAATAGCGGGTTGACCGCCAAGCGTTCTATGCGGTCGTTTGCCACGATGCCGGCGGCAAGTTGCTCGGCATCGGCGCGCACTTTTTCGGTGTCGCCAACCACTTCCCGGTGCCAAGCGACGCTGAGCCGGCGGATGTCATCCGCGTTAAATGGCGACAGCGTGGCGTGGGTGCAAACCGGGGCCAAATGCGCGGCGACATGGCGAAAACCGGCTTCGCGCGAAGTCACCACGAAAGCAGTGCCGGGATAAGCTTGCAAGGCCGAGCGCAGGGTGCATACAAACGCGGCGCGGTCGCCCGAATCGGCGATTTCATCGAGCCCGTCCACCAACAGCAATATGCGCCCTTCGGCCAGCGCGGCATCCACGGCAGCGCGGAACGCGGCGCTATGCTGGCGGACATGCTCCCGCTCGGAAAGCGCTTCTATCAAGTCGGCAAATGAATTTCGCGCCAAGCCGCGCAATTCCCGGCAGCGGAAAAACAGCGGCAGCCAGTCTCGTTGCGGAAGACCGTCGGCAGCTTGTTCGCGCCGGGTAGGATCGGCATAGGCTACGGCCAAGCGTTTAATCAGCGTGGATTTTCCGCCGCCGGGTGCGGCAAGCAAGGCCAGTTGGGGGTGTTGCTCCAAGACCGAGCCGACCGGTTGCCGGATCTTCTCCTGGTCGGCAATGTCTAGGTGCAGCGGCACAAACAGGTTTTCCAGCCGCATCGGCCGCGAACCCACGTCGCTGTCCGCCGGTAAACCATCAAGCAAAATAAAGCCGCATTCATCGCTCAGGTAACGGGCATAAGCCGAAACGGCTTGTGCCATCTGCCCGGCGTTGTATGTGCCGGTGGGCATCGGGTTTAGGCAGGTAAGTCCATGTAGCGCACCGTTAAGGTTTTGATCGGCGGCGATGATTTCATCGGCAAGAACACGCGCAAGCGGCGTGCCGTCAGCGTGGATCAACGCAAAATGAGTGCGCTGTTTGCCTTGAGTCCAGTAAATCGCCCACATCCAGCCGCGCTGATGGGCCAGCAGTTCGACTTGGTCGTCGAGAGCCAGAGAGTCCTGCCCGGTGCTGAGTCGGCCGGCAATTTCCGTGGCGTGGTCTTTTGCCACCAGAATACGGCCTTTTATCAGTTCTTCTATGACATCCGGCCCGGTGAGCAAGATGATGCGGGTGTTGCGACGTTTTTTCTCCTGCTCGATGGCGGTTTCCTTGAAACCGCTCAAGGAGATAAAGTAACCGGTGATGGGCTTATCGCGTTCACGCTCGGCGTCCAAAGCACCGACAAATTTGTTCAGATCGGCACCGCCAATGGTATCGGCAGTGGCTTTGCATTCGGCAAAAGCGTGTCGGCGTTCAAGACGGTGTTCAGCGGAAAGGTCTATTTCACGGCCGGATTTATGAATGTTCAAGCGCGGCTGTTCGTAGCCCAACGCTACGAACAGGTCGGCCATGAGTCGTCCGAAAAGATCGCCGCGCTTGTTGTTGTCTTGCTCAAGAATTCTTATGTTCATGTTGCAGTCCATAGAGTGTTTGCTGTTTTCCGTCGTCGCTGGATCATCGTTTACAGGTGCTTAGGAGCGCCATTTACAGGGGCTAGCGTTTGATAGGGTGTTATGCCGATACAGTGCGTGGCTCTATTCTAACGAAAAAAATTGACTGACAAGCGCTTAAATTTTGTTCGTGATAGAAGTGCCGGCTTTGAGGGTATTGTCCTAGTCGTGTTAGCTAATTTGAGTGAGGCGCATGATTTCCGAGGTGACATTGGCAACCAGAACAATCACTACAATAACTCTAATGGCTCATGCGGTGTATGTTCAGGTAATTCCAATTCGATACCTTGCTTTTCACCAAACAATTGCACCGCCATATCGCCGAGTTTGATAGGGTTTGTAACGGCTTGTTTAAGGATTTGCCGCACTTCTTCTTCCATCGAAACGCCATGTGTCGCAGCACGCATACGCAGTTTTGAAAAGACTTCCTCATCCAGTTTTCTAACACTTAAATTTGCCATGATAGTCCTCCTGAAAAATGTTGTTGGGATGATAGCATTCGATAGCACACGATTCAATTTAGCGGGCGGCTTTAGCATAAGCGGAATCAGGCAGATACACTTCACCTTCCAATCAAGCTTTTTTAAATAGCTCAAGCTACTGAGTTATAATCAAATCCAGCCACTAAAACCTTTAGAGACCACTATGCTAATTGAGACTAAATTGTGTGCATTGGCGATAGGTGAGCACATTACTTGTCATTAAACTTCTTGGTACAACTCAAAGGCAATCTGCCGGTTGCCGCTACGAAACAACATTACAATACCATGCAAAATTTACCAATAAAGCTCTATCGCGCGGCACAGGTCAGGGAATTGGACAGAATCGCCATACAGGAACGCGGCATTCCCGGATTTGAGTTGATGAGCAGGGCAGGGGCCGAGGTTTTTCAACAGATCAAAAAGCAATGGCCGGATGCCCGCTCTGTAGCCGTTTTTTGCGGTTCAGGCAATAATGCGGGCGATGGCTATATTGTCGCCGGACTGGCATTGGTCGCTGGGCTGGATGTTTACGTTTATGCGGTTTCCGAACCTGAAAAACTCAGAGGCGATGCGCTGACGGCCTATCAGCATTACCAGGGCACTGTTTTGCCGTTTCAGTCCGAACAAGCCGTTAATGCCGATGTGCTGGTTGACGCATTGCTCGGCACCGGGCTGGATAGGCCGGTAACCGGGCTTTACGCCGAGGCCATTCAAACTATAAATGCCCAGTCATCCCCGGTCATCGCCGTGGATATTCCGTCCGGTTTAAATGCCGATACCGGCAACGCGATGGGCTGTGCGGTAAAAGCCGATTGCACGGTTACGTTTATCGGCCTCAAGCAGGGCTTGTTCACCGGTCAAGCGGCCGAGTATTGCGGCGAGATTTGCTTTGCGCAATTGGGCATTCCTGACGATGTGTTTTCAGGGCTTGAAGCCGCTGCGACGCGTGTCGTCAAAACGCCGCTGCCGCGTCGCGATCGTTATGCGCATAAAGGTAACTGCGGCCATGTGCTGATAGTGGGCGGCGAGCTGGGCTTTTCCGGCGCCGCCAAAATGGCCGGCGAAGCGGCTTTACGCGTGGGTTCGGGGTTGGTCAGTATTGCGACGCGGGCAGGGCATTCGGGATTGATGAACCTGAACAGGCCGGAATTAATGAGTCACGGCGTGGAAAGCGCCGAACAGCTGATCGCCTTATTGGCAAAGGTCGATGTCATTGTTGTAGGGCCGGGACTGGGGCAAAGCGATTGGGCAAAATCATTATTAAACGCCGCGATAAGCTCAGGCAAACCGATGGTAGTCGATGCCGACGGTTTGAATCTGTTAGCCGCCGCACCAACAGCAAAGCCGAACTGGATTTTAACGCCGCACCCCGGCGAAGCGGCACGGCTGTTAAAATGCTCTACGGCCGACATACAGCAAGACCGGTTTGCGGCAGCCTTGTCCGTTCAGGCCCGTTATGGCGGAGTTGTTGTTCTTAAAGGCTCAGGGACATTAATCGCATCCGAACATCAGCTTGCCGTTTCCAATACCGGAAATCCGGGCATGGCATCCGGCGGCATGGGCGATGTACTGAGCGGAGTGATCGCCGGTTTGTTGGCTCAGGGTTTATCTTTACCGGATGCGGCGCAGCAAGGGGTTTATAATCACGGCTTGGCGGCCGATTTAGCCGTAGCAAAAGACGGGGAAAGAGGGCTTTTAGCCGGCGATTTAATGCCTTATCTCAGACAATTGGTAAATTGATGACAACATATCTAAAGGATACCGAAGCGACAGAACAGTTTGGCGCCAAACTTTGGGCCGAGCTGCCGGAAAAATGCGTGGTGTTTTTGCACGGCGATTTGGGCGCGGGAAAGACAACGCTGGTCCGGGGATTCTTAAAGGCCGCAGGTTATACCGGCGCGGTCAAAAGCCCGACCTACACCTTGGTCGAAGAATACAACATAGGCGACCGTAAGATATTTCATTTTGATTTATACCGGGTTGCCGATCCGGAAGAGTTGGAATTGATAGGGATAAGGGATTATTTCGACCAAGATTGCGTTTGTTTTATCGAATGGCCGGACATGGGCAAAGGCTTTTTACCCGAACCGGACAGGATCATCAGCTTGACTCCGGATGGCGTCGGCCGCTCATTGGCAATGGAGACAACATTTCAGGGATGAAAAGTCGATGTTAAGCATTGTCCGCGAAAGGCGCGAAATATAGAGTTCTGCAATTTGCCTCTGCTTACTGCATAAAGTAGGGCGTGCCGTGCGCGCCTTTTCAATTCGGGCAAAGGCACCCGGCACGGCCCGCCTCTCTATTAACCACTACCATTATAATTGCGAGGAACTTGAGCTACCGCACAAACAACGATAGTTCCAGCTTATCCAAGCCGCTTACCCCCATTAACCCCGTTTTAAAGCTATCTAATCAATAACATCTGTATTTTATTCTTAGCAGATTAAAGAGCGGTTATTTGTCGCGGACCGGTTCTTTTCGTCAACTGCCGTAACATTAGTAAAAAATAGTTTCATAACCGCCCTAGAAAAACAAACACATACTGCTATAATCTCACCTAGATTATCACTTTGTGAGTTATGTCGATGGGAAGATACTGGAAGGTCTTGTTTATTATTGGATTGCAGCTATTGGCTGTACCCGCTTATGCGGAACAGGTCAATGTTAGTTCATTGCGTTATTGGAATACGCCCGATCAAACTCAAATGTTGTTTGATGTGACTGCCTCGCCGGCACATCGGGTTTTCCTGATGAATAACCCGGCGCGATTAGTGATTGATATGCGCAATACCAATGTAAAGCAGGCATTAAGCCAGCCGCCGGCCTCTCATCCGTTGTTTTCCCAAGTGCGTGTTGCCGCAAAAAATAAAACCGATATAAGAATTGTCGTCGATTTAAAAAGAGAGCTTAATCCGAAAAGCATGTCGTTAAGAACCAATAGCCTGGATGGACACGGCCATCGCTTGGTGATTGAATTATTGGATAAAGCACCGGATACCGCGGCAAAAGTTGCCGAGAAAGAGGAAATCAAAACGGTTGCCGCTAAAGCGCCTGTCGATAAAACGGCGGAAACTAAACAGGTTGTTACGGAAAAAACCGTTAAAGAGTTGCAAAAGGTAGCGGCTAAAAAGACGACAGCCAGTCCGGTCCCGGTTGAACCAAGCAAAGTAGCCAAGCGGGACAAAGCGATTATTGTTGCGGTCGATGCCGGCCACGGCGGCGATGATCCGGGCGCTCATGGACAAAATGGCACCGAAGAGAAAAAGGTTACCCTTGCCATTGCCAAAAAGCTTGCGGGTTTGATCAATCAACAGCCCGGCATGAAGGCCGTCTTGGTGCGCAAAGGCGACTATTACGTGGATCTCAGAAAGAGAATGCAGATTGCCAGGGCGGCCAAGGCCGATTTGTTTATCTCAATTCATGCGGATGCTTTCCAGGATGCAACAGTCAAAGGCGCTTCGGTATTTACCTTGTCCAATAAAGGTGCAACCAGCGAAGCCGCGCGTTGGCTGGCAAACAGCGAAAACGCGTCCGATTTGGTCGGCGGCGTCAGTCTTAACGATAAAGAAGACGTGCTGGCTTCAGTATTGTTGGATTTATCGCAGACTGCTACCCAGGACGCCAGTGTGAATGTTGCGAGAAAAGTGTTGAAAAACTTTGAACGCCTCGGTGAATTGCATTATGCCTCGGTGCAAAAGGCTGGATTTCTGGTATTGAAATCGCCCGATGTGCCGTCGATTTTGGTAGAAACCGCGTTTATCTCCAACCCGTCGGAAGAGCTTAAATTAATTAATACCGAGCATCAGTCAAAGATAGCGCTGGCTATTTTTAATGGCGTGCACAGCTATTTTGACAAAGACATCCCGATGGAAAGCAAAGTAGCGGCGTTGGAGATGTAAGCAATAGCTTATAAGGAAGTGTTAATAATCCTTCCGGTCATATAAAATACGCGTTTTGCTTTAGGTCGGTTAATGCGTATCCATTCACTCCCCACACAACTTGTTAACCAGATTGCCGCGGGTGAAGTGGTCGAAAGACCTTCGTCCGTGGTTAAAGAACTGGTTGAAAATTGCTTTGATGCCGGAGCCAGCCAAGTCAGCATCGACATAGAACAAGGCGGTGCAAGGTTGATCAAGATTAGGGATAACGGCTGCGGCATTGTCAAAGAAGACTTGCCGTTGGCCTTGTCCCGGCATGCAACCAGTAAAATTGCCAGCTTGGAAGACCTGGAACAGGTCGTCAGCATGGGCTTTCGCGGCGAGGCCTTGCCCAGTATCAGTTCGGTTTCAAGACTCACGTTGATTTCACGGGTCAGCGATGCCGATTGCGCTTGGCGCGTCAATGCCGACGGTTCCGAGCGGGATTTCGACCCGCAACCCGATCCGCATCCGCAAGGCACTACCGTCGATGTGCGCGACCTGTTTTACAACACGCCGGCCAGGCGCAAGTTTTTAAAAACCGAAAAAACCGAATTCGCTCATATAGAAACGTTAATCCAACGCATGGCGTTAAGCCGTTTCGATATAGGTTTCACCCTGTCGCATAACCAGAAGGAAGTGCTTAACCTGAAACCGGCGGCAACGGACAGGGAGCAGGAACAACGGATTGCCGGTATTTGCGGTTCGTCCTTCATTGAAAATTCAATAAAAATCGACTTTGCCGCGTCAGGTCTGCAATTGACCGGTTGGGTCGGTTTGCCGACTTTTTCCCGCAGTCAGCAGGATATGCAGTTTTTCTACGTCAACGGCAGATTGGTCAGGGATAAACTGGTTTCTCATGCGGTCAAACAGGCGTACCAGGACGTCTTGTTTCATGGACGGCACCCGGTTTTTGTTCTGTATTTGACGCTCGATCCCACCTTGGTCGATGTTAATGCGCATCCGGCAAAACTTGAAGTCCGGTTCAGGGAAGGCCGCTTGGTGCATGATTTCCTGTTTTCAGCCTTGCACCGGTCGCTTGCCGATTTGAGGCCGGGGCATAGCATCAATAATACTGTTGACTTAAGCAATACAAAGCCCTCTCCAGAGGGAGAGGGTTGGGTGACGACTGCAAGGATGCAGGAGGTAGAGCAACGCAGGGAGCAGTTGCCGAGGGGAAGCCAAAATAAGGAAACTGGCCTATTTGAATCCCCTTATCCAAACCTAATCATGCCTGACTCTTCTGCCCATCACCCTACGGGCGAGTGCAAATCCGCTCCCGGCGGATTTGTTCCTAAGGGAGAAGGAGCGAGTACTTTTAGCTCAACAGTATTTAGGGACAGCGCAGCCCAACAATCAAAGCCCAATTTTGCTAACAAATCTACCTACAGCCCAAGACCGCCGCAGCAAGCATCATTACCGTTGCATGTAGAAGAATCCATACAAGCTTATGCATCGCTGTATCCAAAAACCGAGCCGATGGGCCAACCAACTCAGCAGGCCCAGCCGGAAGCGAAACCTTTGGGCCATGCCATAGCGCATTTGCACAACATCTATATCTTGTCCGAAACGCCTACCGGCATTATTTTGGTCGATGCTCATGCCGCGCACGAACGAGTCACCTATGAGCGCTTAAAACAGCAATACCAAAATGGCGCGATACCCAGCCAGCCCTTATTGCTGCCGATTAAAATAAAAGTCAGCGCAGCGGAAGCGGATTTGGCCGAACAGGAACATGAGTTTTTCAATGCCTTGGGTTTTGAAATCAATCGTTCCGGTCCTGAAACCGTCATACTGCGTTCGATACCGGTTTTATTGGGCAATACCGACACGGAAACCCTGATTCGCGATGTGCTGGCCGACATCGGCGAACACGGCATGAGTCAGCGTATACAGGAAAGGTCGAATGAAATATTAGCCACAGTCGCTTGCCATAGTTCCGTGCGCGCTCATCGCCGCTTGACCATCGAGGAAATGAATGCCTTGCTGCGGGATATGGAACAAACCGAAAGAATAGGGCAGTGCAATCACGGCAGGCCCACTTGGGTGGAGTTATCGACCGGCGATCTCGATAAATTCTTTTTGCGCGGACAGTAAGATAATTCACCACGAAGGCATGAAGATCACGAAGGAAAAATAATTGTTTAAACTCAATGTATTGAAAACTTCGTGTCCTCGGCAATTGCTCCTGCATTGCTCTACCTCCTGCATCCTTGCAGTCGTTCGTGTCTTCGTGGTGAATAGGTTTTTAAACTGGTTTTGATCATACTTTCACAGTCTCCGGAGCGTGGGAACTATATATGTTCTTCATGATTTTATACCTTAGCTTGATGTATATGGCTCGCAAGCCCCGTTCCGCTTGAGTAGTTACAAATTACCCCTCTTATGAAAAATCAATCCAATCCGCCCGCCATTTTCCTGATGGGCCCTACCGCGTCAGGAAAAACCGCTTTATCCGTACAGCTCGCCCAAGCGCTTAACGGCGAAATCATCAGCGTCGATTCCGCGCTGGTGTTTAAAGGCATGGACATAGGCACCGCCAAACCCACGATGGAAGAAAGAGGCGGCATTCCGCACCATTTGATCGACATCCTCGATCCCGCAGAGTCATTCTCGACCGGTCAATTCAGGAAACAAGCGCTAGCCTTAATGGACGATATAACCCGGCGCGGAAAAATACCGATACTGGTCGGCGGCACCATGTTGTATTTTAACGTGCTGAATAGCGGACTTGCTGTTCTGCCCGAAGCCGACCCGGACATCAGAGCCAAACTCGATCAAGACTTGGAACAATTGGGTAAAGAAGCCCTGCACCAACGATTGGCCGAGATCGATCCCGAATCGGCGGCGAGAATCCATCCCAACGATCCGCAACGCGTACAACGCGCGCTGGAAGTCTACGAAATCAGCGGCAAGCCGTTAACGTCTTTTTTCACCGAAGCCCAGGCGCAAGATATTCCCTATCAAAGAATAAAGTTGATTATCGCCCCGCAAGACCGCGCCATACTGCATGACATCATCGCCCGGCGCTTTAAACAAATGCTGGAACAGGGCTTTATCGATGAAGTGGCTGCACTTTATCAACGCGGCGATCTGACCGAAAAAATGCCGTCTATCAGGGCCGTCGGTTATCGTCAGGTCTGGTCTTATCTGCAAGGTGAAGATGACCTTGAAAGCATGACCGAAAAAGCCATCGTCGCCACCCGGCAACTGGCTAAACGCCAGTTTACCTGGCTGCGTCGGGAAACCGATGCGGCAAATTTCCAGACCGGCCAAAAGGACTTATTAGCAAAAGTGTTGGCGGAAATTGATGACAAGCTGCTGGAAAGGGGAGCATAGGGCCGCTGTGATTAACATCGGTTATCAACCTATCAAGCTGCCTATTTTTATTGGATCGCTACCGTTTGATCATAGGCAACGGACCGGGATATGCCGTTAAGCCTTAATTAATGAAATTGAGCTTAAATTAATCGTATTGAACTTGATAGCCGGCACCCGGAAACCGTGTTTTCAATCAAATTCTTCCCAAGCCTCCTGCTAGGGAACCGGCAAAAACAGTTTACAATGTCACTGTATATTCATTCTTAGTTGTACCCTAAATAATCTATGAAAATTATTAATTTCCCTGTTGCTCAAGCGAAGCCTTATTCCCTGCTGTTTTTATTATTCATTTTCACCTTGGCTTCAACCGGTGCTTGGGCTAAAAGCTCTACGCCGGATGCCGGGCAAAAAAGCACAACATTTGAAATCGATAAAGACGCGTTAAAGGCAAAGATCGAGGCTATCAATACCCGCGAAGGTATTGATGAAGCGACAAAATCCAAGTTGTTGTCCATTTATCAAACAGCGGAAGATAATTTAAGCAACATCGAAAAGTTTAAAGCGCAGACAGCCGAGTTTAAGGCGGCTATCAAGCAAGCGCCGGAACAAACCAAAAAACTGCAAAAGGAACTCGAACAGAACCTGCTCAAAGTATCCAAGCAAAGATTGGAGGATTTTAATCGCATACCACTTGATGAACTTGAGCAGCGGCTTATTCTTGAGAAAGGAAAGATCAGTACCCTGGACGAGCAGATAAAAAAAATTGACAGCGAACTGGCTGTGCAAAACAGCCGTCCGCAACTGATTCGCGAAGAAACGGTAGCGGCGCAGCAAGACATGGAAGCGGCACAGAAAAAATTGGAAGTTCCGCCCGCTAAAACAGATGCAAAAGCGGAAGTTGAAGCCAGGCAGGCGCAGTTGAAAACCTTGATCGATTCGCGTATCGCCGAGTTGAAAATGCTCGACGCCGAAGCCATCAGCAATCCGGTTAGGGTCGATTTGCTTAAAGCCCGGTTTCAGTTGCTGGATATAGAAAAATCGGCATTAAATCCGGTGGTCGCCGCAATCGAAAACCTTACGCTCAATTTGCGGCAGCAGGAAGCCAAACAAATGGAGGATGCGCTCAGTCAGGCGGAAAAAGCGGTTTCAGGAAAGCATCCGATTATTCAACAGGTCACGCGGGAAAATATTCAATACAGCCGCGATTTGCAGGACATTACCGCCAAAATTGAACAATACACCGAACAAAAAGCCAAGGTTGAGGCGGTGTCCACTGAGATCGAAACCGATTTTAAAAGTGCCGAAAAGAAAATCAGCTTGGCGGGCCTAAGTCCGGCGTTGGGCAAAATCCTGCGCGAGCAGCGGCGTAATTTACCGGTTCATGATGAGCTGGAGCAGCAGTCCCAGACTATTCAGAACGAAACTGCGGTAACCAGTCTTGCCCAATTCAAGGTCGAAGGTCAGCTGAAACGGCTGATGGATGTCGATTCCGAATTAAATAATATGATGATGCAACAAGTCGACCGCGCTTTGCCCGCCGATCAGCGCATGATGATTCAGGCTGAGCTACGGGTGTTGTTGAACAATCAAAAAGACTTGCTGAACAAGTTGGCCATTGCCTACGCAACTTATCTGCGCACGCTCGGAGACTTTGATTTTGCCAGGCAGCAGATGGGTACTCAGGCCGGTAAATTCGCCACTTACCTGGATGAGCGTTTGTTATGGGTACCCAGTTCCGAACCGATTAACCTGGGTTATATAGCCGATTTATATCATTCCACGCAGTGGCTGTTGTCGCCGTTTAACTGGATGGCGGTGATTAAAGATGCGGCCAGGCTGGTCCTTCATCACCTGTTTTTGACCTTTATTGCGATACTGTGTTTTATCGGTTTGCAGCTGAGTAAAAACTGGGCAAAGTTGCAGTTAGAGGATATTGCCGGCAAAACGGACAACTTCTACTACACGTTAAGATCTTTGGCTTACAACTTAATATTGGTACTGCCGTTACCGATACTGCTCAACTATTTAGGCTGGTTTTTGAGTAGCGGTATTCAGATTGCCGATTTCACTAAAGCCGTCGGTGAAGGCTTGCAAGGTATGGCATTACCACTGTTTTTCCTGCAATTTTTTTATCGCTTGTTTGCCGCCGACGGTATCGCGCGTAAACATTTCCAATGGCAAAAAACAACGGTCAGCCTTTTACGCGCACAGGTTGCCTGGATACGTTTTATCGTGGTGCCGGGCGTGTTTATTATCAGCAGCACCAGTGCATCGAAATTCTCGATGCACAGCGACAGTATCGGCCGTTTGGCGCTGATTATCATCATGATTGTCATGGCCGTGTTTGCCGGGCGGGTGTTAAGACCGTCTAACGGCTTATTGCGTGGCTATATCAATAAATATGCCGACGGCTGGGGCGCTAAACTGCGCTATGTCTGGTACCCGGCAGTTATCTGCATACCGTTGGTGATTATCGGTTTTGCTGTTGCAGGGTATTATTTGAGCGCATTGGAATTGCAGCAAAAACTGATTATTACTTTACGGCTGATTTTTCTGACCATCGTCATTCATGCCTTGGTATTCCGTTGGCTGACATTGGTTAACCGGCAGCTGGCTATCACTAATGCCAAACAAAAACGCAAAGCGGCGGCGGTTCCCGAAAAACACCTGGCGGGATCGGAAGACCCGGTGTTGCCGGTCGATGAACAACAAATCGATATTCCTAAAATTAATGCGCAGACCATCAAGCTGCTGAATGTCGTTATCGGTTTTACACTGGTGATCGGTTTCTGGATGATTTGGAAAAACATCTTGCCGGCATTTTCATTTTTGGATCGTATCGTGCTTTGGCAATATTTGGTTAAAGTCGATAATCAGGACAGTTATCAACCGATCACCATGACCAACCTCTTATTGGCCGGGTTATATGCATTTATTGCCGTGGTCGCGATGCGGAACTTTTCCGGCGTCATGGAACTGCTGGTGTTCAGGCGGCTATCGATAGAGGCGGGCAGCCGTTATGCGGTCAACCAGTTGGCTGAATATATTTTGTTTTCGATAGGCTTTATCAGCGTCGCAAACGAACTAGGGGGGAGCTGGTCGCAGGTGCAGTGGTTGGTGGCGGCGCTCAGCGTCGGTTTGGGTTTCGGTTTACAGGAAATTTTTGCCAACATGGTGTCGGGCATTATCCTGCTGTTCGAACGCCCGATCCGGGTCGGCGATACCGTAACCATAGGCAGCGTTACCGGCAAAGTCAGCCGCATCCAGATGCGCGCCACCACGCTGGTAGACATGGATCAAAAAGACCTGATCGTGCCGAATAAAACCTTTATTACCAGCCAGTTGATCAACTGGACTTTAAGCGATGCGATAACCAGGGTGGTGATTCCGGTGGGTATCGCTTACGGTTCGGATGTCGAATTGGCGCATAAAGTCATGATCGATACGGTAAGCGCATCACCGTTGGTGCTTTCCGAGCCTGAGCCGAGTGTTGTCTTGGTTGGTTTTGGCGATAGCTCGCTGAATTTTTCTATTCGTGTTTTTGTCAGCGAATTATCCAACCGGCTTCCGGTTACCCACGATTTACATATACAGCTGGAAAAAGCCCTGCGCGAGCATAATATTGAAATTCCTTTCCCGCAGCGGGATGTTCATCTTCGTTCTGTTGTACATGAACATGTTCAGGAAAATCATATTGTGCCGCAAGTTCATGCCGGGTAATCAGCCACAGATTGGCGCAGGTGAACACGGATTAAAGCGTGAGCGGAAAAAGGGCGAAAGACTGTAAAAGTATTCGTTTTAGGAAAAAGCAAAAGCATTCACCACGAAGGCTTTTAAACTGATTTGGCTAATACTTTCATAGTCTCGGCAGCGCGTCGACGCTCTGTTTTTCCTCTTTAGCCCCTGTGCCTTTTGTTTTACCCGTTTAGTCCATGTGATCTGTAGCTGAATAGTGACGATTTAAGTTTATGGTAATGGCCTAAATATTCCTGAAAGCCAGGACGTCCAACGGTGCAAAAAAAATCGTATAATCGGCCTGATGAATATTTACAGGTAAAGTTATACGATACGAGTCCAGGACAAATCTAAAGACTTTGCCGTTACAAGATTAAAAGTCATTTCGTCGGACGGGGATTTATAAATAATGGCACATCACCATCATCACAAACACGATCATTCGGTCGCACACGACCACGGCTCCCCGAATAACCAAGGGCGTATTTTCATTTTCACGATATTGCTAAATGTGGCATTTGTCGTGCTTGAATTTGCTTATGGTTTCATCGCCAACTCAACAGCGTTGATGGCCGATGCCGGACATAATGCATCCGACGTGCTCGGTCTGTTGTTGGCATGGGGCGCGGTTATGTTGGCGCGCAAGCAACCCAGTCAACGTTATACCTACGGGCTGCGCAGCACATCCATTCTGGCGGCACTCGCTAATGCGACATTACTCCTGGTTGTATCCGGAGCGATTGCCTTGGAAGCTATCCAGCGCTTTTCACAACCGCCGACAGTAGCCAGCCTAACGGTATCGATTGTTGCGGCGGTTGGCATTGTCATCAATGGACTGTCCGCATGGCTGTTGCGGAGAGGCAGCAAGGAAGATTTGAATGTTCGAGGCGCGTACTTGCATATGCTGGCGGATACTGCCGTGTCCCTTGCCGTGGTGGTGGTGGGTTTGGCCATGTTTCACTCCGGCTGGTATTGGCTCGATCCGGGCATTAGCTTGGCAATTGTTCTCGTGATCGTGATCGGCACATGGGATTTGTTGCGCGACTCGCTGCGATTGGTTTTAAGTGCTGTGCCTGAACGGATAAATGCGCCGGCAATCGACATGTATTTACGACAGTTAGACGGTGTAACCGATATTCATGATTTGCATATTTGGGGCTTGAGCACCACTGAAACGGCATTGACGGCGCACTTGGTCATGCCTTGCGGTTGCCCCGGCGATGACTTTATGGATGAGGTTGCGCAAACACTGAAAAAACAGTATTCCATTCAGCATAGCACCTTGCAAATCGAACAAGGGACAAGTATTCACGCATGTTCGCTGACCACAACCGAATCCCAACGGCACTACCATTAAAAGCTCGAATGTGATTGATGAGGGTACGCCCCAGGCCGGAGGCTTATAAATAATCGAGCCAAAATGGAGTGCAGGCTTCGCCTGCTTTGCAAGCAAAGCTTGCACTCCGGCGTCGGATAAAATATGAAGTCGAGTCCGGTAATATTAGGCTAAAACTTATCGGATAATAGATTTTTAATATTATCTATGGTGTTATGATTCGGATATGGGTTTTATTTTAAACACTTATCTCAGCCAAGGAAGCCGATGAATTTGAATCAAGAAAAAATAAACGGCCATACCGTCCTTTTTATCCAGCAAGAAAGGATAGATGCGCATAATTCAGGCGAATTAAAAGAAGCCATTTTGCGTCTGATAGAGCAGGGCGAAGTGAATATTATCGTCCAATTGGAACAGGTGCGTTTTATCGATAGCTCGGGTTTGGGCGCTTTGCTGTCAGGCTATAAAAATGCAGCGGCCAAATCGGGCAAGCTGGCTTTAGCCAATATGCAGCAACAGGTATTGTCGATGTTCGAACTGACTCGCTTGAACAGGGTGTTCGATATTTATGCCGACTTAAATGAGGCTTTTGAAAGCTGAGTACAGGGATACAGGCGGTTGCGCGACGCAGGAAGCGGTTACCGGAAAACGTAGAGGTTTTATATGTGCAGTTCGGTTATTCAGGTAGAGGTAATCATTCCGACGCAGACCAAATATCTGGATTTGATCGGAAGTATCGGTGAGCATATAGCAAGGGAACTGGATAAATTTTCCGGCGATCGGGAGGCCTTGGCTTATCATTTAAACCTGGTGTTAACGGAAGCAACCATTAACGCCATCAAACACGGAACCCTGACCAAGCCGGACGATACCGTCAGGATAACCATCAATATCCATGAAAACGAATTGAACATCAAAGTCTACGATCATGGCCAGGGCTTCGATTTGGAGTCCGTGCAACTGCCGGATTTCGATCATCCTAAAGAAGGCGGCATGGGCATATTTTTCATCCGCACCTTGATGGATTCGGTGACCTATACCCGTCAGGGCGATTGCAATGTTCTGGAAATCATCAAATACCTGAGCTGAAAATAATAAGCTCATGCGGTAAATTTTCGTGAGGGATAAACGATTGAACAACCCCACCAAAACCTGGCCGACTAAGTTACGGCGTATCGCTGAAAGAGCCTTAGGCAAACAAGCCGGCCACTCATTGTGGCAAAAATACCATGCCGCGTTCTCAGCCGAATACCGGGCGCTGGTTCCGCCGCGTTATGCGCTTAAAGACATGCTGCAACTTGAGCAAGTCTTGTCATCGAATAATCAACATATCAGCTTGCTGAATCCCTGCAACACAGTTGCTCATTACCGGCTGCATTTTTACAGCCGACAATCGCGTTATCTGGACGAATATATTCCGGTCCTGGAAAATATGTATTTAAGAGTGATGGATCAGGTGCAGTTTCCCGTTACGGTCGATGGTGTCACTCTGTTCATTAAAAGTTTCACCGTCAAAGCCAAAAGCCAGGGCGTATCGTTCGCCAAATTAAGAAGCCGGATGTTGGAGACCATCCAGGTGTTGATGGAAGGAAAAGTGGAAAACGATGCGCTGAACAAGTTGTGCGTAATAACCGGCATGGCTTGGCAGGAAATCGACGTGCTCAGGGCTTACCGGAACTATTATTTGCAACTGGGCCATCGAACCACCCGAGTCAGTGTGCATCATGCCTTGATCAATAACTCGCAGGTTGCGCTATGCCTGTTTAATTATTTCGAAGCGCGCTTCAGGCCGGAGTCCGATTGGGATGATCCGGTGATCCGTGAGGAGCAGGCCTCATTCTCGTTGCGCTTGCAATTGTTGGAAAGCATTGCCTCTGTGTCCGATATTAATGATGACCGAATTTTGCGCACTTTGTTTAACCTGATCGATGCAACGATGCGCTGTAATTTCCATCTGCGCCGCAACGCGGCGGATTATTTCATTGCCTATAAAATCAACAGCCTGGGCATTATCGATATGCCCGCGCCCAAGCCGCAAAACGAGATTTACGTCCATGCCGTCGATATGGAAGGCATTCATCTGCGTAGCGGCAAGATTTCACGCGGCGGCATCCGCTGGTCGGATCGAGCCGATGATTTCAGGACCGAAATTTTGGGCTTGATGCAAACCCAAATCAGCAAAAATGCGCTGATTATCCCGACAGGCGCCAAAGGCGGATTTGTTGTTAAAAAGAACAATGTAAAATCCCCGCTCCCCAGCGGGATGAAAGATGCCGGAAAAAAAGCCTACCTGACACTGATACGCGGCTTGCTTGATTTAACCGACAATTACATCGGCGAAGACATCGTCAATCCTAAAAATATCGTTTGCTACGACGATCCCGATCCTTACTTGGTCGTGGCCGCCGATAAAGGCACGGCGCAGTTTTCCGATATTGCCAATGCGGTGTCGGCAGAATACGGCTTCTGGCTGGGCGATGCTTTTGCCAGCGGCGGCTCCCACGGTTACGACCATAAAGCGCTGGGGATTACTGCTCGCGGTGCTTGGGAATGCATCAAACGGCATTTTCGCGAACTGGGTAAAGACATACAAAATGAGGCCTTTACCGTAGTTGGCATCGGCAGCATGGACGGCGACGTGTTCGGTAATGGCATGTTGTTGTCGCCGTGTATCCGGCTGTTGGCGGCTTTCAGCGGCCAACATATTTTTCTCGATCCCAATCCGTCCGACAGCGATGCGGCATTCAATGAGCGCAAGCGCTTGTTCGAGTTGCCGGGCTCCAGCTGGGATGATTACGACCGGTCGCTTATTTCCGCAGGCGGCGGCGTTTATCCCAGGGCGGCCAAAGATATTCCGGTTTCCGAGGAATTAAAAAAATGGTTGGGCGTGCGTTACAAATCGCTCGATGGCGAATCCCTGATCCGCTATTTGCTGAGCGCTCCGGTGGAATTATTATGGCTGGGCGGCATCGGCACTTATGTAAAAGCCGGCACGGAAAAACATGAAGATGTCGGTGACCGGACTAACGACAGGGTACGGGTGAATGCGGCGGATTTGAATGCTATTGTCGTTGGCGAAGGCGCTAACCTTGGTTTTACCCAAAAAGCGCGCATTGAATACAGCCTGAAAGGAGGGCGCATTAACACCGATGCGGTCGATAACTCGGCAGGCGTCGATACTTCCGATCATGAAGTGAACTTAAAAATTTTCCTGGTCGGTTTGCAAAAGAAAAACCTGATCGCCGACTACCAACCGTTATTTATCAGCATGACCGAAGAGGTTTGCCGCTTAGTATTGGCGGACAACATCGCGCAAAGCCTCTGTTTATCATTGGAGCAACTGCGTTGCGCGGAAAATCCGGCCGTTTTTCTGCAACTGGCCGAACGATTGGAAACCGCCGGCTTCTTTGATAGAGCCGTCGAGTTTTTTCCGCAGACTAAAGAAGTCATGTCCCGTCCCGGACAAGTCATAACCCGGCCCGAGCTTGCGGTATTGATGGCCGCAAGCAAAATGTACCTGACTCAGTTGATACAGGATCAATCCGCGTTGTTGCAGGAAGAATGTTGCAGCGGTTATTTACAAGCTTATTTTCCCGAACAGCTTAGCAAACAGTACGCAAGCTATCTGCCCAGTCATCCTTTGTCCGATGAAATTAAAGCCACCCTGATTAGCAATAAAATCATCAATCAGGCCGGTTGCGGTTTTTTAAGCCTGGATGCCGACAGCGAAAATACGCTGGATCATGTCACTTGCTATTTAACTTTTGACCGGGTTTTAAATGGCGATGACTTGCGCCAAGCGATTGGCGCATTGGACAATAAAATAGCCGCCGATCGGCAATATCGGTTATTGATGCAGCTGGAAAATACCTTGATTGGTTTTTGCCGTTGGGCCTTAAGGCAATCTAGAAAAATTCGGCCGAATGAACAAACCATTGTCTGTTATAGGCGGCATTTAAGCGACTATGAGCAATATTTCAAGCATGACTACACCGGGTTTAGCGAGCAGTTGGAGCAATATCGGCAAGATGGCATTCCCGAGCAATTGGCGCTAAGCCTGGCGTTTATCTCCAGCCTCAGTGATTTCCCGCTGATCGTTTCATTGGCTGCCGAAACCGAACAGAATTTTGTCGCTATCCTGAAACTGTTTAATGAAATAAGCGGCTATTTGGGCTTGAATGAAGTCAATGAACAATTGGCGAAAATACCGATGCACGATTATTGGGAACAAAAAGTATTGGATGAATTGCAAGAGGACATGAAGCGAATGACAGGCCTTTTGGTTAAGGCCATCCTGACAAGTCAAGTTGAAACGTGTGCCGATTACTTTGACAGGCCGGATCGAAAACCTAAAATCGGCCGCTACCGGCGCGTTTACCAGGACATTAACAGCGCAGTGCCGGTTAGCCTGTTTCCCTATATTGCGTTGGCTAAAGAGTTGGGGCGTTTGCTTGATGCTGAGTTGTAATATGTGTCAGAGACGCATTTCGGCCGACGGAATATCGGGCAACGAAAAACTGTTGCCCGACCTGTAAGGCTATATAAAAAATTCAACAACAACGTTGAGTAACGTGAGTACCAGGCTTCCTACCAGCGCGGGCCAGAAACCTTGAACGCGGATGCCCGGAACCAGTGCCGCCATTAACCCAAGCATCAGCGCATTGATCACCAACAAAAAGAGTCCAAAACTGAGAATCGTCAGCGGCAACGTGAGTACAACCATTATCGGCCGTACCACGGCATTCACCACGCCGAGAACAATCGCGCCGATCAGAGCCGAACCCCAGCCTTCCACCTGCACGCCGCGGACAAAGTGGGCCATCAGCAGCAACAAACCTGCCGATAAAATTAAATGTGCGAAGAACGAGAGCATAAATATCTCCAATCGGATGTTAGAACTGTAAGGCGATGTCTGGTAAAGAATATACCTCGTATAATTTATTTTTTATTCACCACGAAGACACGAACGACTGCATGGATGCAGGAGGTAGGCAGAAAACCGCTCCTGCGTTTTCTGCATTCGCCACATCCCTGTGGTTTAGCAATGCAGGAGCAATTGCCGAGGACACGAAGTTTCTGTTTTTTCTTCGTGTCTTCGTGGTGAGAAAATAATGCGTCATTCGGGTATGTTCTTTCATGGAAATGGCCTAAAGACAACGCGAACTTTACCGGTTCGCGCTGTCTTTAATTAAACGCTGCATGCGAAAATGAAAAATCCTAAGCCGCTATGTCCAGAAGCCGGTCCAGAATGCGGATATGCGATTGCTGGGCAGGCAGCAGTTTGGTTTCAATCAGGGAGCGCACATCCGATGGCAGTTCGGGATTTTGCAGCGCTTCTTCATAATCCTCGGCGCCGGTTCTTTCGCCTTCCTGCAAAGCTTTCAGCGCGGATCGCTTGCCCATCATATTGGCGCCGCCTTGAACTATTTTCGCCCAACTGCCCCAAGCGCCGGAGTCCTCGGAAGGATTGGCTCCCATCTGACGAATTTGCGTCTGCAAGGTAGACACGGCCTCTTCATGATCCTCATAAATCGGCATGAGGTTCTCGGATTCCGCCGTTTGACCTTTTTCCCGGAAGTTATTCAGCACTTGTTGGTAAGTTTCCGTTGCAGATAGTTCGTCTTTCAATAATTTATCTATAGTGTCAATGGATTGCATGATAGAACTCCTATGTCGTTGGTTGGGTCAGAAGTTTAAGTGTGTACCGACTCCTCTCCAGTCGAAGCAATATCCTCTGCATTCGCCCGTTCGAAGATGTCTTTCACTCTATCCCGAGCTTCGCCGGTAGCCGTATGGACTGAAATCAAGGCGCTTCCTCCTGCTATTTTTCCCTCATAGCGTTTAGCTTCATACTCAGGAATGCCCGCGCCGATTAAAGCGCCTGCCAAGCCGCCGGCGGCCGCGCCTACTGCTGCACCGCTCAACGCCGACATGATCGGACCTGCGGCGACGAACGGACCGGCGCCCGGAATAGCCAACGTGCCAATCCCGACCAGCCAGCCAAGCACGGCGCCGGCGCCTATGCCCACGGTTCCACCGATAGTCGTGCCTTCCGGCGCTTTAGTGTGCTTTTCATGAGCGAAATCCTTGGTAGTGGATTTGTCGGAAAACAGCACTGAGACGTCATTGTTGGAAAAACCCGAAGCTTTCAGTTCGTTAACAATGGTCTCTGCCTGTTCTGTATTTTTGGCGATACAAAAAACTGCTTTATTCATAATGATCTCCCAGCCTTTACGGGGCTTTAATCTCAAGTTGATTATCTACCTGCGTTCAACCCTGGCTTTAGGTCTGTCAGCGATAGTTTTTATCCTACTTTCGGTGTTTCGGAGTTGATGTAATGTGCTCTGGCTCGATACATCGCATTGAGTATTTTTTGATGCCGACCGCCAGATAAGTCAGCTTATCCTCGTGTTTGTATTCAACCACGATCATTAAGCACTGAGAGATACTCGATCGGAATATTTACCCGCTTACGGCTGAGATTAAGGACGGAATTGCAAGCCGGCGATGATTGAGTACTTAATGTTAACGGTTGTTCAACAAGCGGCTTAACAAAAAGCCGGCTCCCACTGCCAAGCCGACCGCAGTGAAAGGCCGTTCATGAATGTAACTGCGGCATTGGTCCATGCATTCTTGTTCCGCATTTCTTAATTGCTCACCATTTTGACCTAGCGCTTCTGCTGCTTGGACAGTTGCATCGGCGGCTTTATCCACTGCCGAATGAGCGCCTGTTCTAATTTGCTCAACGGTTTCATTAACATCGGTGGTTTTATCTGTCGATTCCATAAAAATCTCCTGTTAAGGCGGTTAGTAATTGAAAGTCAGGCAGATAACGGCCAAGCTAATAACGATACGTTAATCAGGTGGCCGATAAAGTGCATCCGCATTAAAATCTTGATGATTGTTTACCGCGCTATGTAAGTTGATAAGAAGCTTACGGGCAAGTTTGTTTTGAGTCGGTACGATAACGTACATTAGAGACAGGGTGTTTTATTGGCTGGCTTATCCGGAAAGATTTTGTTCATTGTCAGGGGAATACCCGCTGTAGGGCGCGCCGTGCGCGCCTTGGGAAGCGCAGGGACCGGCGGCGGCAGGATTTAACTTTTGCTCAGCGGCAGCTAGCCGTCCACCTGATTTCATGCGCGTTATAAGGCGCGCACGGCACGCCCTACGTCGGCTGTCCGGCACCACTCCAGCATGACGGTTCTTGAACAGCGTTGTGTATAACGACGAGCGCTCCGCCGTGGGAACGATAGAATGTATTAAAAACTTCGTGTCCTTCGTGTCTTCGTGGTGAATAGGTTTTTAAACAATACGTTCACAGTTTCTCTGAAGTATAGAAACGATAGAAACTTCCGCTTCCGCTACGGCTTTCAGTCAACGCTATCAGTAATCACCCCAATTGAAACTAGCCCGGAGTTATGTTCGAATCATAGTCCGCGTTGCTGGAGAAAATTATTCACCCGATAAAACACATTTTTACCAAGACTGTTTGTTGTTATACAGGTCGAGCCGAAAATTCGATACTCAGGGATGAATGCAGGATCGCAAAATCCGGCGCTTCGAATCGAGGTACAAGGTTCCGGAAAGTTACCATTCATAGCGCTCAATCTTATGTATAACAATGAGCGAAGACTGCGAAAACGACAAAACACACTCCGGAGCACCCGCAATGAAAGACCTGCAACGCATGTTGGACGATATTGAAATGGAAGTTAATTCCACTCGCCATCTTGGATGTAGAAAAAACCGCCGACGGTAAAATCGAATCCCGCAATGTGCTTGGCGTCAATTTTGTCCCGCTGACCGGCGAATGCGGCACGAAAACAAAAGACTTGGGCGATCGGTATTATGAATAATCACTATGACATAAAAAACATAGCGCTGGCCGATCAAGGCCGTGAACGCATTGAATGGGCGCTGACGGAAATGCCGGTACTGCGCGCTACTCACGATCGTTTTGCCGAACAGCGCCCGTTGGCGGGAATACGGATCGGCGCCTGCCTGCATATCACCACGGAAACCGCCAACCTCGCCCGCACCCTGAAAGCGGGCGGCGCGGAACTGGTTTTATGCGCCAGCAATCCGCTCAGCACCCAGGATGATGTGGCGGCAGCGCTGGTGCAGCATTACCGGATTCCGACTTTTGCCATTCGCGGCGAAGACGGCAGCACTTATTACCGGCATATAGCCGAAGTGCTGGATCATCGGCCTCAGCTGACCATGGACGACGGCGCCGATCTGGTCAGCGAATTGCACAAAAACCGCAGCGATTTATTGGCCGAGGTTATCGGCGGTACCGAAGAAACCACCACCGGCGTGCTCAGGTTGCGGGCGATGGCGGCGGATCATGCGCTTAAATTTCCGGTCATCGCGGTCAACGATGCAATGACCAAACACCTGTTCGATAACCGTTACGGCACCGGCCAAAGCACATTGGACGGGATTATTCGCGCGACCAACATATTGCTGGCCGGTAAAACCTTTACCATTGCCGGCTACGGTTGGTGCGGCCGCGGCATCGCAATGCGCGCCAGAGGCCACGGCGCGCAAGTCATTATCACCGAAGTCGATCCGCTCAGGGCGCTGGAAGCCGCAATGGATGGCTTCAGGGTCATGCCGATGCTCGATGCCGCCGCCTGTTCGGATTTTATCGTCACCGCAACCGGCGGCAAGCATGTGCTGGGTCACGCGCACTTTGAGGTGATGAAAGATGGCTGCGTTATCGCCAATTCCGGGCATTTTAATGTTGAGATCGATATTCCGGCGCTGGAAAACCTGACGCTAAAAAAACACCGTCCGCGTCCCGGCGTCGATGCCTATCAGCTTAAAAACGGACGCACTATCCGGCTGCTGGCCGAAGGACGGCTGGTTAACCTGGCCGCCGCGGAAGGCCATCCCGCCGCGGTCATGGATATGAGTTTTGCCAATCAAGCCTTGAGCATTGCCTATTTGCGGGAGCAGGGGGCTAATCTCGACAACATCGTTTACCCGGTGCCGGCCGATATCGATCATCGGATCGCGGCAATGAAACTGGCGGCGATGGGCTTTTACATCGATAGTTTAAGCCGGGAGCAGCAGGATTATCTGTCATCCTGGCAAGAAGGCACATGAATTATCCGTCCCTTTAAACCGGGAGGAGCTTTAAAAATGTCATCGCAGATTAATGTCTTGAAATGGCTGTTCGCGTTGGTGCTTATTTTTGGCGGCTTCACCATTTATAAGCTCTTCGATGCCTTGGCGGATGACGCCGGCAATAAAGAATACGTCTGGCTGTTAAACATTATTTCCGAGTTTGGCTTGTTCACCTCGGTGGTGATCTCGGTGGGTTTTTTTCATCACTGGATCATCGCTACCGAAGAACGCAAAGAAACCGAGAAGATATTTCACAGCGTATTGAGCAAGTATATCGACGGTACCGTTATCAATGCTCAAAAGCGGGGGTTCTTAGGCATAACCGAGAAAGAGGTGGATTTTTCGGAAATCATGCACAGCTTGTATCCGGGCGATTACGTTTACTGGCTAATTACCGTTGACCCCCGCTACAAACATCATTGCCGGGAGATTGAACTTGCCATTAAAAAAGGCGTTCATTTCAGGATGCTGGTGTTGAAGGATTGCCCGATTTCGGAACTTTGTGCGAGCGAGATAATAGGTTTCGGTGTCGAGGAGTTCAGGCAATACAACCGCTTGTTTTTGACCTCGCTGGAAGGCATAGCGGGACGTATCACTGAAAAGGATAGCGGAACGCTGGGTGTTTTTGTCTATGACAGCCTACCGGGTATTCCATTATTTATTATTCTTCGGAAAAAAACCAAAATCCTGGAAATTTATAACAGCTTTTACCTGTCCGAGCCGGTAGGCACCATGCCTTATTTGCATTGGCACTCCGAACTCAGACGCGATACCAGCTACTTTTTCGAATCGGAAAAATGGAATATGCCGGATCTTTTTTTAGATTATTTTCAACGCCGCTGGATGATAGAAAAACATAAATCGGTCCAGGCGGATAAAGAAAATCTGTGTTACCGGGATTCCTTGCATGCTCCGGCTTCGGCCAGGGAAAAATGCCTTAGCCTGGATTGTGAATCGGAGATGCCGAATGGCCCTGATGGCGAGTGAGTTAAATGGAAAAGCGAAGGGCGTTGTCCACGAAAGACACGAAAGACACGAAAACGCTATCGTTCCCACGCTGGAGCACTCATTGTTATACACAAGTCTTTAAAAGCACGTCATCCCGGCAGGGATTGCCGGGATCCAGAGCACAGGGATGTGAATGCTCGTCATTAGGCAATTCCCGCGTTGCAAGACTTGTTGCCAGCTTGAATATTGCCATCCATGGCTTCTGGATCCCGGCAATCCCTGCCGGGATGACGGTGTCACCCAGACACTTGTGTATAACGATGAACGCCGGAGCGTGGGAACGATAATCTACCGGGTTATCTATCGTTCTGCATAGGAACGACTAAAATGACCGAAACACGAAGACACGAAGCCCATACCTCTTCGCGTCCTTCGTGTCTTCGTGGTGAATAAAACAACCGCCAATTTTTTATATTAATCCGGAGAACGACGATGACTGAAACAGACCAACAACAAGACGTTACAGATGCAGTTCGGGCAGCGGTTAAATCAGGAACAGATGTTCATCGGCAAGTTAAGGATATTGTTTTAAAAGCGCTGACAACTGGTCAACTGGATATAAAAAGTATCAAAAATGTTACTGAAGCAGCCGCTAGAGGCATTGATGAGGGCATCGCCGGTCTGGATGGCCATGCCAAAGGAAATTTTACCCACGCAGTCACCGCATTGGACGATGCGTTGGCGATTGCGACGGAAGCATCGACGCTGGCTATTCAAGAGGCGGCTTCCAAAGTCACTTCGCAACATGACTTTAACGACGCGATTAAAGATATACAGCAGATGGAGGCATTGTTTCTTAATACCTTGGAGAAACTAGCCAAAGGCGGCACTCAGGTGACTGCCGACATTGTTAATGGTTTTATCGATCATGCCCATAAAAGCGGAACGGCAGTCGGCAAACAAGCTTTTAGAGCGTTGAAAGCGTTGAGCGATCTGCCGGCGGTAAGTCCTACTGTCATTATTTCAAGCACGGCTGCCACCGCTTCCATTTTGGCGGAAATAGGCAGCGGCATTTTACTGGGCATCGCTGAAAGCCTTCAGCCGTCTCATGCCAAAAAATAAAGAGTAACGGTGCCCCATGTTGTGGGAAATGTTAAATGCAGCCAGGGATCTAGGTAGGGTAAACAATATTGCATCGGTATTAATCCGTTACGGATTCGGCGGTTTTGTTCGCGGCTTGGGCATGGGTAAAGCCTTGGAACGTGCGGGCAGGGCGTTACGCTGGGAGCATGTCGAAGAGTATGTGCAACTCGATACGCCGCAACGCGTGCGGCGCGTATTGGAAGAGCTCGGGCCGACCTTTATTAAGTTGGGACAAATCCTGGCGACGCGCGTCGATTTATTCTCGCCCCAATATATAGCCGAGTTTGAAAAGCTTCAGGATCAAGTGCCGCCGATGCCCTTTGAAGAACTGCTGCCCCAGCTTGAAGAAGATCTGGGCGGCAGCATCGATGAATTCTTTTTAGAGGTTGAAAAGCAGCCGCTTGCCGCGGCATCGATTGCCCAGGTCCATAAAGCCCTGCTCAAGGACGGAACGCCGGTTATCCTGAAAATTCGCCGGCCCGGCCTGCGTAAACTCATTGAAGCCGACTTGCGCCTGTTGCATCGTATTGTCGATATTGCCGAATCCGAATCATCGGAGATTCGCCGATTTCATCCGAAAGAAGTCCTGCGCCAGTTTAATCAATCCTTACGCCAGGAACTCGACTTTGCCGCCGAATGCAGGAATGCGGAACGGGTAGCCGCCAATTTAGCCGACGATCTCAATATCAAAATCCCCAACGTCTATTGGCAATGGACCGGCGAAAGGCTCAACGTGCAGGAATACATCGAAGGCATTCAAGGCCGGGATCTTGCCGCGGTCGAAGCAGCGGGGCTGGATAGAAAGCTGCTGGCCGATCGCGGCACCGGGGCGGTCATGAAGATGATTATGGAAGACGGTTTTTTTCATGCCGACCCCCATGCCGGCAACGTGTTTTATCTGGACGATAACAAACTGGCCTTTATCGATTTCGGTATGATCGGCCGTTTAACCGAAGACCGCAGGGAGCAGGTGGTCAGCTTGTTGTACGGCATGACCAATCACCTGCCGGTTAAAGTAGCGGAAATTCTTGAGGACTGGTCGGACAATATCCATACCGATGAGCAAATGCTGACCATCGATATAGAGGTCTTTGTCGATCAATATAGCTCGCTGGCGCTTAAGGATTTGAGTCTTACCAACATGATGACCGACCTGATGGCGATATTAAGAGATCATAAACTGATCCTGCCGCCCGATCTTGCCTTGTTGATCAAGGCTTATATCACTTTGGACGGTCTCGGCAGGCATCTTAATCCCGAATTTAATACCCTGGTTTTTGCCGCACCGTATCTGCAAAAAGTGATGGATGAGCGCTACAGGCCGGAAGCTATGGTCCGGCGCGGATGGCGCAACATGATCGGCGTCGCCGATCTTTTATCAAGCTTGCCCAGAGACTTGCGCAAACTGTTGCGGGCTTCGAGGAAAGGGGCGTTTCAGGTTGATATTACCGTCAGGCACTTAGGCGTGTACGTTAATCATATCGATAATGCGATTAGCCGTTTGACTATGGGCATAGTGACGGCTGCGTTGATTATCGGCTCGTCCATTATTATGACGGTCGAAGGCGGGCCGAAATTATTCGGCCTGCCGGCATTCGGGTTTCTGGGTTATATGTTTGCGACGGTGACGGGGATTTGGTTATTGCATTCTATTTGGCGAGGCGGGCAATAACGGTATAGGTTTAATTTACAGCCCAATGCTTCCTACATTTCATGGATAACGGCAGGAAATCGCTTTAATGCCCGCGCCCTAAACTTTTGACTTCTACCAATACGCCGTTTTCAAAACGAAGGTATTGCTGGAAACGGGACGGGCCGAGATTGTATATCCACTCTTCTACCTGGATCTCTACAAATTCTTGCGTATCAATGGTTCTATAAGGGAAATGTATCGTCCTGCTTACTACTTCAGTGTGAGTCTGAACTGAGTCCGGTTCCCCACATCTGGCAATTACCTCGCTTATATAATCGCCCTCAATAACCAGATTGCGTCCGCACCTCATCGCATCGGCGGTATTCAAACAACATAAACTCAGAGCTAAGACCCATGTAATGTTATTTTTCATTGCGTAAACCTTAAGATAAAGTCTTAAATTAGTTGATCATCAAAATGATCCAGCATAAGTTCGGCATCGGGTGATGGAAGGATAGGCCAGGAATTCATTCTATATGGAAACAGTGATGTCTGTCGGACATAAAAAGCATGCCTGACCTACAGAACTTGATCAAGACGCTTTGGCGATGTATTTGATGTTACGCACGACTGTATTGTCTCGTTCCCACGCGCTGCGTGGGAATGCAGTCAAGGCGCGCTGCGCCGCGAGTCGCGGTCAATGCGCCGAAATACAGAGTATCTCAACGTAGAGACGCAGCGCGTCCCATACTGCATTTCCACGTAGCGCGTGGGAACGAGGAAACCTGACACGAAACTATACGGTTTTCTGCGATTCGCCCAACTCAGCCAAACACTCTGAAAACGCTCCGCTAACCAGTCCAAGCATGCAATAAATCTGCATCGGGGTAATGGTGCTGTGGGTTTCTATGGCGGCACAAATGCCGTGGTTGATGCCGTCCAATGCGTGGATGGCGTATTCCAGTTTGCTGAGGTCTTCCGGTGTGCTAATCATGGGCTTCACCGTTAAACAAGTCGGCGAGGATGCTTAAATTGGACATTGCTGTCTCCTGTAAATTTTCTGAATTTAAAGATTGGGTGTCGGGAGTTCAGAACTGTTTACAGACAGTCAGGCCTATTTCCCTTGCGGGTCTTGTATTAGCCTACTCCCGGCATTGATCCGAACCCTTGCGAGACTATTTTCGCAAAGGTTGAAAAATGGCAGGCACAAAAAAACCGCATGGTCTATCGGGTGCGGGTTTCCGCTGTAAAGGAGGTTCTGAGACTCCGGCTGGAAGATTAACGTTGATTAGCAAAAGCTGTCAAGAAAAACAGGCCGGTTACATCGGCCTAACATAAAATAACTAGGGAAAATCCGGTAAAAAGCTGGGCTTTTGCGTAAATTTTGTCTCGTTCCCACGTAGCGCGCTCGTCGTTATACACAAGTCTTTAAAATCACGTCATTCCGGCAGGGATTGCCGGAAACCAGAGCACAGGGATGTGAATGCTCGTCATTTAGGCAATTCCCGCGATGCAAGACTTACCGCCAGCTTGGACATTGCCATCCATGGCTTCTGGATCCCTGCACAAATCCGTCTGGAACGGATTTGCATTTACCCGAAGGGCTTCGGGCAGGATAGCCCGGAGTGAATCCCTGCCGGGATGACGGGTTGCGCAGATGCTGATGCTCTTAAAGTTAATCATCGCTTTAACCTTTCACACAAATCACCGGCTCCAGTTTGGCGACTTTTCTGGCTAACCCGGCCCGGTCGGCAACACCCACCACCGCACGGACATCTTTATAAGCCAACGGCGCTTCTTCGGCTACGCCGCGCATCGACGGGCTGCGGATAATAATGCCGCGTTCGGCCAGCTGTTCGACCAGCGTTCTGCCTTGCCATTGTTTAGTCGCTTGGCTGCGGCTCATCGCCCTTCCTGCGCCGTGACAGGCCGAGCTGAACGAACGTTGTTCGGCGTCTTTGGTGCCGCACAGCACATAAGAGCTGGTACCCATCGAGCCGCCGATCAGCACCGGCTGTCCGGTTTCTTTAAAGACTTCAGGTAAATCGGGATGACCTGGACCGAAAGCGCGGGTTGCGCCTTTGCGATGCACGTACAGCTCTTTTTTACGGCCATCGATCATATGCCGCTCGACTTTGCAGGTGTTATGCGAAACATCGTACAACAAGCCGAGATGGATGCCGGGAAATATCTTTTCCGCAGCCTGACGGGTCAAATGGGTGATGATTTGGCGGTTGGCTAATGCGCAGTTGATCGCGGCCCGCATTGCGCCCAGGTATTTCTTTCCTAACGGTGAGTTTAACGGCGCACAAGCCAGTTCGCGGTCGGGCAGCACGATGTGGTACTGGGACGCGGACATCGCCATATCTCTTAAAAATTCGGTGCCGATTTGATGGCCCAAGCCCCTGGAGCCGCAGTGAATGCTAATCACCACATCATCGACGCGCAAACCGAAAGTCTTGGCGACATCCCGGTCGAAAATCTCCGCGACCCGCTGCACTTCAAGATAATGGTTGCCTGAACCCAAGGTGCCCATTTCGTCTTTTTGCCGTTCGCGGGCTTTGGGAGAAACGTAGTGTGGCTCGGCACCTGCCATGCAGCCGTGTTCTTCAATGCGTTCCAAATCCTGCGCTTCGCCATAACCCTGTTCGAGCGCCCATCGAGCGCCGCCGGACAGCATGCTGTGCATGGCGTCATGATTCAGGTGTATCCGGCCCCGGCTGCCGAGACCGACCGGAACGGTGCGGTATAACGCATCGGCCAATGCCCGTTTATGCGGTTGCAGCTGGTCCATTGAAAGGCCGGTGTGCAAGGTGCGAACGCCGCAGGAAATATCGAAACCGACGCCGCCGGCCGACACCACGCCGCCTTGATCGGGATCGAAAGCGGCAACGCCGCCGATTGGGAAACCGTAACCCCAGTGTGCATCGGGCATCGCATAGGCGGCCTCAACGATGCCCGGCAAAGTCGCGACATTGGTGATTTGTTCGTAAACTTTTTGGTCCATCGCCTCCAGCAGCTGCGCGTCGGCATAAATAATCGCCGGAACATGCATGGCGCCTTTGGGTTCGATTTCCCAACAGGTTTCGTCGCGTTGTATAAATTGACGGGTATCCATTGATTTCTCCTTTAAAGATCGGCAGCACATTGGGGCAATACATAGTTCCCATGCCGGAGCGCTCATCGTTATACACATTTCGATGTAGGCCGGAATAAGCCTGTCCGCGCGTTAAGCGCAGGATAGGTGTTTCCGGCGCTCCGATTGCCGGAAACACCCGCCCTTGCTGTCGCCGGGCGTGCTTATTCCGGCCTACATCCGTGAAAGTATTATCAAAATTAGTTTAAAAACCTATTCACCACGAAGACACGAAGAGCACGAAGAAAAAACAGAAACTTCGTGTTCTTCGTGTCTTCGTGGTGAATAAAAAATAAATTATACGAGGTATATTCTTTACCAGACATCGCCTAAACATCGACAACACACTGAGCAACCCATGAATCATCCTCTTGTTGATAGACACGCAATTCGGTAAAAGTAGCGCCTTTGATTTCCACGGCGGGCTGGTGCTTTTGCCGGTCGACGGCTTCGCCATAGGCAATCGCCGATAATGTGTCTTCATCGATAATCACTTCAAAACGATTGAATAACACCCCCTGTGCGGACATTTCGTAAACCAATTCATTGAGCCAGCTGACTAGCAGCAGTTCAGTATCGGGCGCTTCGCAATAGATGGAAATAACTTTCGATGGCGAAACCGAGTCAATGTCGGTAACGGCTGCGGTCATTGCGACAGCGGCCTGCTCGAAGGCTTGCTCAAGCGTAGGCGCAACGCCGCGTATGCCGATGTCCGCTTCGTGTTCAAAATGTTCCCAGTGAGGTGTTGTCAGTTTGCTGTTCAAGGGCGGCCTCGTTTTAATTTGGTGTGAAAGGGTGTAATTGCATTCATCGCACAACGAGTAAGGCGTATCGGCCGCGCTTTTTTTCTGTTAATTAATTTTAATACGCAGCATGATTCCTACGTAACCGAGCATAACCCATCAATAGCTTATGCTGAATACGTATTTCAACCTATTGAAATTGAATGAAATAAATTTATCATGCTTATGGCTGTTCCTGATCGGGAAGGAACTTCGGCCGGTATCGTCATGCCGGCAGGAAAGCCGGTATGCAGCGATATGGATATAAGTTGGCATTGCCTACATCGATGTAAGCAAAGGGCTGGAACGGAAACTTTGCGCCTGAGTCAATCGGCAAGTCACCGCTATGCTTTGAATACCGGCTTTCCTGCCGTTATAACGAAATTTTTGTCCGGCAAATCAACATAATCTCTCATTGGACTTCATCGTCAATGTGAATATCATCAAAAGAGGAGAACGCGATGAGAAGAATCTATTTTTTAGCGCCCAATATTGCTATTACCCATAAAATCGTCGATGAACTCCGAGCCGAAGGCATAGAAGAAAGCGATATTCATATTCTGGCGAAAAGAGACACACCGCTTGAAGGGCTGCCGGAAGCCGGGATAAGCATAAAAACCGATTTTCTTCCCGCAGTTGAGCGCGGCATCGCATTAGGCGGCACTACGGGATTATTGGCCGGTTTGGTTGGATTGCGCCTTGCGGGACTTGCAATTGCCGGAGGACCGCTTTTGGGGATTATTATGGCCGGCGCAACGATAGGCTCGATGATGAACGGTTTGATGGGAATGAATTCGGGCAACACCCGATTAAAGCAGTTTGAAGACGCCATTGAACAAGGCGAGCTTTTGGTTCTGGTTGATATTCCCAAAGAGCGCATAGAAACCATTAAACAATTGGTTATAAAACATCATCCTGAGGCGGAATTCGAGGGCGTCGAACCGATTCTGCCGCCAGCCATACCATGATCGTTCCAACGACTGAATATTTTTTGTAAGGTTTATCGTTCTCCTGACGACTTACGGTAATATCGTAGACCGGCCAAGGAGAATCCTAATGATCACAAGCGTCTTATTCACTGCCGTTTGTTTTTAGCTTATGCCCCAACGGCGCCAATGGCAACTGTAAAGGCGTCGCGACTTTATTCGGCAGCGGCACGGCGGTACTCCCCATGTTTCGGCGCCATTATTTACGCCGTTATTCATTAAGCAATATTGATTAGAGATCTTTGTTAATTAAACGCAACGGTTTGGTCACTGGAAAAATAGAACACGGATGACACTGATCAGGCGGATTGACACGGATTTTTTTATCCGTGTCAATCCGTAAAAATCCGTGGTATCCGTGTTCCATCTATGATTTTCACTTTTTAATTGATACTGTTATAGCCCCTCATTTTTAACCAAACCAAAGAGAATAAAAAAAACATGACCACCAGTATCGAAATCAACGAATCCGTTCGCCATTATTACGGCCAGGTGCTGCAATCCAGCAGCGACCTGAAAACCAGCGCCTGTTGCAGCATCGACGCAATGCCCGGCTACTTGAAAGCGCTGCTGAAAAGCTTGCATCCCGAAGTGCTGGAACGTTTTTACGGCTGCGGCTCGCCGTTGCCCCCGGTTTTAACCGGCAAAACCGTGCTGGATTTGGGCTGCGGTTCGGGGCGCGATTGCTATTTGTTGTCGAAACTGGTCGGCCCTAGCGGCCGGGTGATCGGCGTCGATATGACGCCGGAGCAGCTGGAAGTCGCGGTGCGCCATCGCGACTGGCATGCCGAGCGCTTCGGCTATGCCAATGTCGAATTTTTGCACGGCCATATCGAAAACCTGGCCGCTGTCGGCATCGATGACAACAGCATCGACGTGGTGGTGTCCAATTGCGTGATCAACCTGTCGCCGGAAAAACCCAGAGTGCTGGCGGAAATATTCCGGGTGCTGAAACCGGGCGGCGAACTGTATTTTTCCGATGTGTTCGCCGACCGCCGCATCCCGGTCGAATTACGCCAAGACCCGGTTTTGCTCGGCGAATGCCTCGGCGGCGCTTTGTATTGGGAAGATTTTCGGCGGATTTTGCAAGAGCTGGGCTGCCCCGATGTGCGCGTTGTTAAACAAAATTCCATCAGTCTCGACGATCCCGAAGTTGCCGCCAAGATCGGCATGGTCAAGTTTCACTCGGTCACTGTTCGCGCGTTCAAACTGCCGTTGGAAGACCGTTGCGAGGACTACGGCCAAGTAGCTTGTTATCTGGGAACCATACCGGAACATCCGCACGCCTTCGATCTCGACGATCATCATCATTTCGAAACCGGCCGCCCGTTACGCGTATGCGGCAACACCGCCGACATGCTGGCCGCCAGCCGCTATGCCGAGCATTTTCAAGTATTGGGCGATCAATCCCGGCATTTCGGTTTGTTCGACTGCACGCCGGGGCCGCAAGGCGAGTCGTCGGCGTCGGGCGGCTCGTGTTGTTAAGTAGCCAATCGAATGCCCAAGATCGTTTTAGAATCGACACTGATTTGCCCCGAATACGGTTATAGCAAAACCGAGCAAATGCCCACCTGTGCCTGTCTATGGTTCTACGAATGCCAAGGATGCCATCGCTTGCTAAAACCCAAGCTTGGCGATTGCTGCGTATTCTGTTCCTACGGCAGCGTCGCTTGTCCTCCGGTTCAGCTGCATGGGAAGCACTCGGGGTGCCGTGGTTGATAAAATATGAGAGAGCTATTGATAGCATTACTGACGGTCTTGATGGTACAAGACCTGGCAGCCGAACCTAAGCTAATGCTGGGCGAATTCAGCCGCAACCGGCTCGACGGTTGGGAGCGCAAGGATTTTAAAGGCGAAACCCGTTACCGCTTGCAAACCGTGGACGGCGTCGTGGCGTTGCAAGCCGACAGCCATGCCGCGGCTTCAGGGCTATTCAAGGAGCGGCGCATCGATCTTGAACAAACGCCGTTCCTGAATTGGTCGTGGCGTATCGCCGACCGGTTAAGCGGGTTGAATGAACAAAGCAAGCCCGGCGACGATTACGCCGCCCGGATTTATGTGGTAGTCAAAGGCGGTCTGGCGTTTTGGCAGACCAAGGCGATTGATTATGTCTGGGCGGGCAACACCGCTAAAGGCACGGTCTGGCCCAACGCCTTTGCCGGCGATCATGCGATGATGATCGCTTTGCGCGGCCCGGAGGCGGCGCTAAACCTTTGGTACGGCGAAAAGCGCAACGTCCGCGCCGACCTGCAAAAACTGTTCGGCGAAGATTTGCGCTTTATCGATGCGGTCGCGCTGATGACCGATACCGATAACAGCGGCGGCCACGTTTTGGCTTATTATGGCGACATTTGGTTTTCCAAGGATTAACAACCATGCACGACACCCAACCGCTACTGGCAGGCGGCGATTTCCCCGCCATTTTTCGCAAACCGCTGGAAATCCTGCAAGTTAACCTCGGCTATTTATGTAACCTGAGCTGTGTGCATTGCCACGTCAACGCCGGACCGAAGCGCACCGAACTGATGACTAGGGAAACGCTGGAGCAAGTGCTAGCTTTTGCCGAAGCCGCGAATATTCATACGCTGGACTTAACCGGCGGCGCTCCGGAGATGCATCCGGATTTTCAGAGTTTGGTGACTAAAGCGCGCAGCAAGGGCATCAAAGTGATCGACCGCTGCAATCTGACCATACTGGAAGATAAGCGTTATGCCGGCTTGGCGGAGTTTTTGGCCGAACAGCAAGTCGAAATCGTCGCCTCGCTGCCTTGTTATCTTGAAGAAAACGTCGATAAACAGCGCGGCAAAGGCGTGTTCAAAGACAGCTTGGCCGCATTGCAACGCCTGAACCGCGTGGGTTACGGCCAAGAACTGCAACTTAACTTGGTTTACAACCCGCAAGATGCGGTATTGCCGCCGGACCAGCACAACCTGGAACAAGCCTATAAACAGCATTTGCAGCAACATTACGGCATCGTTTTTAATCGACTCTATGCGATTGCCAATATGCCGATCCAGCGTTTCGGCAGCATGCTGGTCAGCCAGGGGCGGTTCGACGCTTACCTGGAATTGTTGCGAAGCAGTTTTTGTAAAGACAATCTCGAGAATTTAATGTGCCTGAATACAGTCAGCATCGATTGGCAGGGCACTGTTTACGATTGCGACTTTAACCAGATGCTGGGCATGCCGCTCGGCGCGGCGGCTGGGCGCATTCATATCGGCGATTTGTTGCCGCAGGTTCTTAATGGTGCAAGTATCGCTACCGCCGCGCATTGTTACGGTTGCACGGCGGGGCAGGGGAGTAGTTGCGGCGGGGCTTTGGTAACTGATGGATCATGATTTTTTCACCACGAAGACACGAAGGGCAGGAAGTTTATGTGCCCATTGTGTAGGGTACGCTACGCGTACCTTGGTGACTTATGAGTAATCGAAAAAGGCACGCACAGCGTACCCTACGAGACTAGATTTACAAAATCTTAGCGATACCGAGTTGCAAAACTATTTTCAAGTTCTTGACTTAACTTGTCTTTAGCAAGCCAGATATTTTTTATTAAATCATCGCTAAGATTTTGAGGTTTAAAACTGGAGGTATCAAAATTTTCCAGCGTAACTGCTTGGCGGAGCTTTTTTAAATACGGATAACATTTTTCAACGTTAAGATTTCGTAATTTAAGAATATCGAGCTTGTTACGCAATTTTTGATTCAAATTTCGTTTCAGTTGAAAAGCCGAATCACTGGATTCTTGGCTGGTATGATACTTTATGGCTTCGACTTCAATTTCATCCAAAAAAGATTGAGTTTTATCAAGTATAGCTCGTATCTCTTTACGCTTTTCACGAACATTATTTTGATGATTTACCAATAGCCATCCCAAAATAACCAGTAACCAAGTTACTATTTGTGTCCAGCCCATATTAGCCTTGCTCCGCATCAAGAATATATTCTTCAATCTCCTCAATCAAGCTGGGATCTTCTGAATGTAAAGTTATAGTATTTTTTATTTGTGTTGATGAATAACCCAATCGAACTAGTCCTCCAAACGCTTCCTCTAGAAATGAGGAACCATATCCGGCAGTCTCATCTAATTCAATGGTTACATGCCCATTACTGTCTAAGACAGGGACTAAAAATTTAGCTCGGAAAAGTTCACCGCTGAACGGTCCATCGGTTTCATAACGTCCAGCAGGATACCGGGAAAAATCTTTCCCAATATCAATAATCGTCGTAGTGATGGTATTCATGATTTTACCTCTGTATTTCGACTTATCGGTAAAGACCAAAGAATCAAGGTTCCAAAAATGGAATCCTTATAATTTTTAACGTCTTCGGATGGTTTAGAATTATTCAGATTATACAGATAACCGCCTTTATTACTAAGAATTACCAGCCTGCCTCCTTGAGTCGTTTCAATTGCTTTAATCATATCTAGCAACCCTTTCCCTCTGTGACGCTTTTGGGTTCGACTCCTTTTAACTTCTATCGCGGCACGAATTAGCTCACCATCTGAATATTTCTTCTTATCCGGGAACAGTTTATACAAAATTAATTTGAACAGATTTTCTTCATTATTTTCTTCCATTGTCTTCGGTAATGTAATTGGAATACCAACTCCTAAATCGCAAAAAGCTATAGAAATATGGTTATCCTCTTCACGACAAAACATCCACCATCCTTTATCACCGATAATTTCCGCGCCGTCATTTCGTAAATCCATATAGGCATGTTGCGAAACATTAGTCATTGCTTCAGAGACTCCTCGATACAATTTCTTAGCTTTGGTTTGAGGTAGTCTACTTTCTGCTTCCAATATCTGACCAACCTTTGTAGCATCTGTAAGTTCTCCGGATGCAATTTTCCAATTAATTACATCGGAGCGCTTTGGAATAACAGGACAACTGTTTTTTAACATCTTCAAAATTCCTAGATGTTGTAATACCTGAGCCGCTGTTTCATCTTTTGGTGGAATGCAAGAGACTAAATTTAATGACCCAAGTTCTCGTTCAATTCGATGGAACTCAGAAAAAAACAGTAAGGTTCCGCAAACAACCATTCGTTTAGCGTTTGAAAAGTCAATTCTTACACGTCTTTTCTGGATTAGTACTTTATTCCGAAGTTTTTCAATAAATTCAAGTAACAACTTACGGTTAATGCTGCCTATTAATTCGAATATTTCAGGTGATTTTAGAATAAAAGACGGATTGGCCCCTTTTCGACGGGTATGACTCTGTTTATTTCGCTTTTTCTCTAAACGTTTCTTTTCTCGTTTATTTCGTTTATGGCTAAGTCGTATCCAAGCTATGCGATCATCAGAATTTAGCAGTTTCATAAATCTATTTAATTGAGTTTTTTGAAAACCATGGGGCAGTATCGGAGATTGGGCAATGCTTTTTCTGCCCAATAACTTAAGATCAAGTGGTGCCTAATGTGTCATAGTACGGGCCATCAAGTTTATCTATTTCCTAATAAACAGCGCATCATCAAGATAATCCAGAAACACCCCATCGTAAGTCAAAATACATAACTTCTCGTACTTGGCCTGGGCGATCAACAATCGATCGAACGGGTCTTTATGATGATCACCCAACTCCAGAACCATTTGGGCATGGTAAGGCGTGATATTCAGCCATTGAAAACCTTGCGCTTCAATATCTTCGGCGATGTGTTTCGAAGGCAAGGGCATTTTACCCAAACCGTTTTTGATTGCCATTTCCCAGACCGTAACCGAACTGACCAATGCGCCTTCGGCCTGAATCCGCTCGATGATTGGGTGGTCTTTGATTTCGCCCATCAGCCAGTCGTAAACAATGCAGGTATCAAGCAGCAGGCGCATTGTTGCTATCGGTGAATAATTGTTCTACTTCGGCGTTGGTCTCGGCGGAATTCCAGTCCGCGGCATAAGCGGCACGGCCTTTCCAGGCACCTGGAGGGGCGACTTTGTTGGCGGTATATTTAACAAGTTTGGCGACGGGTACGCCGTTACGGGCGATTATCACTTCTTCGTCTTTTTCGGCGGCAACGATGAGGCTGGACAAGTTGTTTTTGGCTTCGAGTATGTTGACTTGCATGGAGGATACCTACGTTAGCTAATGCTGGCCAGCGTAATTGCGCGGGCTTTTATTGTCAAGAGCCGGTCTTGTTTAATTGATGTTACGCAGGCTCATGATAAAAAAAATCGTAATCCACGAAAAACACGAATGTCCCCTACGTTCATCGCGATGTGAGACCTTCCAGGTTTTACGACTGCCATGGATGGCGGAAGTGCTGGAGCCGCCGGGAGCGGCTCCAGTAAAAACCTGGAAGGTCTGTCTCTTTTTCCTGGACAGTGCATAACCTCAGTTATTCAAAATAAATCGTTTTTGTTATATCCAATATGGTTAAATGCCAGCATAGATATATCGATTTTTTCATAGGAATAGCTCATGCCCACTCAACTGGAAGTATTGTTGGATAAGATAAAAGTTTTGGAAAATGAGTTAATCGATGAGCTGCAAAAACAGCAGGAAGAATTTTCTTATGAAATTCGCAAACGACGGGTTTATTTTGAAGGTAATGTTATTATCAGGCATAAGGAATATGCCAAACAGTTACTAATCTATATAAACGATGCAAAGCTAAAACATATCATTAGCACGCCTTTTATCTGGCTTTGTATTTTTCCTGTGGCATTAATGGATATAACGATAAGCCTGTATCAGGCAGTTTGTTTTCCTCTTTACGGTATCCCCAAAGTAAAACGGCAAGACTATATTATCTTTGACCGGCAATACCTCAATTACCTGAATATCATAGAAAAGATTAATTGTGCTTATTGCAGTTACGCTAATGGCTTATTTGGCTATTTTCAGGAAATAGCCGGGCGCACGGAACAATTCTGGTGTCCGATTAAACATGCCGGACGCATTAAAAGCTTGCATAGCCGTTACCGGAAATTCGTCGATTACGGCGATGCGCAATCCTATCGATCCAAAATTGAAGCAACCCGGCATGATTTTAAGGATTTAGAATAAAAATCAAGCCACGCCGGGATTGTCATTCGGCATGAAAGCTATCCGGTACTAAGGATAAACAATACTGGCTTGTGGGCCAAGATCGTCTTTTTCTTCGATATAACGGATTTCATCACCAACTTTTAATGCGTCAAATCCATCTCCTGTCACGCTGTTTCGGTGGAAATAAATCTCACGGCCATTCTCCTCTGCCGCAATAAAGCCGTGATTTTTTTCCGGAAATAAGCGGATTACGGTTCCGGTGCTTTGCAAGTCATGGGTCTTAACCTGGCCTTGCTGAACCCGTGCGTAATCTTCCAGCTGCCTTGCCGCCGCGTTAAAAGCATCACGGATCGCCACATAAATATCTTCATAAGCCTTTTTGTCATGATGTTCCCGGCTAATGACCAATTCTTTACGCGGCGTAGTGATATCAATACGGATATGGTATTGATTGCCTTGATGATGGCGGTGGTGTTCGGATTCCACCGCAACCCTGCAACCTATAATATGCGAGTGAAACCTTTCCAGTTTGTTTACTTTTTCGCGGATTCTAGCCTCTACAGCATCGGAATGAGGTATGCCTCGAAAAGTAATTTGTAACGGGATTTGCATATTACTCACCTTATTAGGGTTAAATGTTACCTCAGAGAATAATTAAATCTTCGGCTTGCGGGCCTTTTTTTCCTTGCGTGATATTGAATTGCACTCTTTGCCCATCGGTCAATGACTTGAATCCCGTGCTGCTGATATTACTGTAATGAACGAAAACATCAGGGCCTTTTTCCTGTTCGATGAAACCGAATCCCTTGCTAGCGTTAAACCATTTAACTGTGCCGGTATTTGTTTGTGTAGACATAATTAAGAATCCTAAATAATAAATTTGATTTGATTAAGTAATTGAGGCATTACTCGGTTTTGGTTTTTCGGTAAAATAAACCTATTTACTCGACAGTTAATAGTGTAGTTTTTAGTAGGTTTTCATGGTATCTCCAGCAATATATAAGTTAATTAAAAATACTTAAACGATATAGATTAGCGATGAATATCTTTAACGATTATTTCTTTAAATTCCCATTCAGCCTCTATCCAGTCATCAAGCTCATGACCCGGTTCAAAACCTCTACTTTCCGCCTTGTAAAAGGCAAGTTCGGCAATTCGGGTGTAGCAATCCGGTAGATTTATCGGCGTAGAAGCGCCTTTAGGGTTTAAATGCACTTCTTGAACAATCGACCTCATTGCTTCACCACTTATCGCTAAACTGCTTGATTAATCTGAAGTCTTTTTGACAAGACATAGAAAAAATCTAACGGTAATCATTGAAACAAAAAAATTAAAACAAACCTATTAGTGCGAATACTTAGTGTTAGAGTATTTTTAAAAACTCTTTGAAAATACAGGGATTTTAAGCGGCAGAATTTTAAATTTAACGGAATCCGGCTTAGCTTATGCCACTTGTGCGGTAGCGGCCGCCGATTAGCGCGAAGTGTTGTTGGAAGATTAATGGCGGGTTAATAATGTTCTGGATACGCGGTTAAATAACGGTTATTATCAAAATATAAGCCTCATGCCGATTCCGGATTAACTAGCCGTTGTATTTAAAATAATTATTGTCTTAATAATTGATAGTAATCCTTATCGGGATATAGTTTTTTGTACCAAGCACAGGTGGCGTATATTTAACGCTATTAATAAATTAAGTTTTCCACGCAGAGTATATGACTATGAAAAATACACCGTTGGCTCCTTCGCAACTTTATAAACCATGCAATATTGAGCAATTAAAATTCAGTTCTACCGATGAGCTGGAGGACATTGATATTGCGGTCGGCCAACAGCGCGCCGTCGATGCGGTCAAATTGGGCATCCGCATGCATAAAAACGGCTATAACATCTTTGCAATGGCGCCTTCCGGTACCGGCAAACTGACCACTGTACGGCAATTGGTCGAACACGAAGCCACCCGGCAAGACATCCCTTCGGATTGGTGTTATGTAAACAATTTCAGTCAGCCGGCTAAACCGAAGGCCATTCAATTCATGCCGGGGCAAGGCAAGGTTTTCCAACATGATATGACGCAGTTGATCGACGAGCTGAGTGTCGCCATACCTGCGGCGTTTGACGGTGACGAATACCGGTCCAGGGCAGGGGAGCTTGAAAGCGAATCGCGGCAGCGGGAAATAAACGAACTCAGCCAGCTACGCGAAGAAGCCGCCAATGCCCATATTATCTTGACGGAAACGGCAACCGGTTATGCGTTTTCGCCGGCGAATGAAAACAATGAAATGATTAGTCCCGAACAATTCAACAAGTTCGATAAAGACAAACAGCACGAAATACAAAAAACCATTTTCGACTTACAGGAACGCTTGGCAAAGCTGCTGAAAAACTTCCCCATCTGGCGCAAGGAAACCAAGCGCAAACTGCAAGCCCTTAACCGCGAAGTTGCGGCGCAGGCGGTCAATCATTCCATAGACGACTTGATCGAAAAATATGCCAAACAGGAAGCTGCTCTTGCTTATCTGAATGATGTGCAAAAAGATATTATCGAGCATGTGCTGGATTTTCTGCCGCGTAGCGAAAAAATGCTGCCTTTTATGGAGTTGCCTCAGGAAGCTAATCCGCTTAAACGCTATAGCGTGAACCTGATAGTGGACTTTAGCGGCAAGAAATCGGCCCCGGTTATTTACGAGGATCATCCGAGTTACAGCAATTTGGTCGGCCGTATCGATCACCAGGCCTATATGGGATCGTTAGTGACCGATTTCACTATGATCAAACCCGGCGTACTGCATAAAGCCAATGGCGGTTACCTGATTATAGATGCCAGAAAATTGCTGACCCAACCTTACGCCTGGGATACGCTTAAGAGAACTTTGCAGTCCGGCGAAATTCGCATTGAATCGCTGGAACGGGCGCTCAGCCTGATCAGCGCCTCATCGCTGGAACCGGAGCCGATACCGCTTAACTTAAAACTCATCCTGATGGGCGAACCGCTGATTTATTATTTACTCTGCGAATATGATCAGGAATTTCACGACCTGTTTAAAATCGCCGCCGATTTTGACGAATCCATGCCCAGAGGCGATAACGATCACGACTACGCCCGTTTATTAGCGACTATCGCCCGCCGCGAAAAGCTGCGTCCGCTGAGTCAAAACGCAGTCGCCAGGGTAATAGAACACAGTTCCAGAATGGTCGGCGACGCGGAAAAACTGCTGACCCATCTGCGCAGTATCAAAGACTTGTTAACCGAATCGGACTATTGGGCGGAAAGCAATGGACACGAGCAAATTGCCAACAGCGACGTGCAACAAGCCATCGATCATAAAACGTATCGGTTGGATAAGCTCAGGGAAAAACTGTATGAGAATATCCATCGAGGTACGATATTAATCGATACTGAAGGCAAGGTTGCCGGCCAGGTCAACGGCCTTTCAGTATTGCAGTTGGGTGAGTTCAGCTTCGGCCAGCCCTCGCGTATTACCGCAACCACCCGTTTAGGCAGCGGAAAAGTGGTGGATATTGAACGGGAAACCAAATTAGGCGGCGCGATCCATTCAAAAGGCGTTTTGATCTTATCGAGTTTTATCGCGTCGCGGTATTCCCGAAAAACGCCGTTTTCGGTAGCGGCCAGTCTGGTGTTTGAGCAAGCTTACGGCCACGTTGACGGCGACAGCGCCTCCCTGGCCGAACTGTGCGTTATTTTGTCGTCCATTGCCCAGGTTCCGTTGCGGCAGGATTTAGCCATTACCGGTTCGGTCAATCAACTGGGCAATGTGCAGCCGATAGGCGGCGTTAATGAAAAAATTGAAGGCTTCTTCGATATTTGCGCTCAAAAAGGTTTAACCGGCAGTCAAGGCGTGATTATTCCCGCCACTAACATCAAGCATTTGATGTTGCGCTGGGATGTGGTGCATGCGGCTCAATCAGGCCAGTTCAATATTTATGCCGTCACAACCGTGGATGAGGCGCTTGAGTTACTTGCCGGAATGGAGGCGGGCACTGCTAATGAGCAAGGTGAGTATGAGCCGGGATCGTTTAACGCTCAAGTTGAAGCTCAGTTGTTGCAATTTACCAAGATTAAGAAGGAGTTTGCCGATAAGGACGATTGAGGGGGGATAGCTACCGATAGCGTATTCCCAATGGAACACGGATGACACGGATAGGACGGATTTACACGGGTTTTTAGCCCAACCAAGTTTGATTACGCTTTTAAATCCGTGTTGATCCGTTTAATCCGTGCCATCCGTGTTCCATTTTCGTTATCAAATAAGTGTTATTGAGTAGGGCGTAAGGCGAGGGGCAAAAGCCGCAATCCTTAGTTTGTGCGGAGCCGGTCAGTACCAAAAACCGCCGAAATGCCAGCGGGGTTTTCTAACCGATTTTTGATAATGGACAGGTATATCGAACCGGTCATGATTCGAATATTTCAAGGTTTGTTTCGGGTACTCTTTTAAACGTAACAGCCGTTTTATTCTTTCGTCGGTATCGGGATGCGTCCTGAGAATTGAAGTATCCGATGTTTTACGGTGACCGCTACCGAATAAAATGTCGAAAATTGACGACTCATAGATTTCCAGCTTGCTTAACGCCATTGCCAGACCTTCGGCATCACCGGTTAATAAAACCGCTTGGCGGTCGGCATCGAACTCCCTCATCCGCGATAATGACAGTTGCAGAAAACTCATGATAGTCGGAGCCACAATCAGCACGCCTAATGCAAACCATGAGATCGTAACAATCCCCATAAAAAACAGCGGCAGGTTGATAAAAAACAATAAAAAGCCTGTTAACGACAAGGTGTTGGTGATGCGGCTGATAATGTCGGCATAAGTCATTACACGCACATCATTATGCTGGATATGGCTGATTTCATGCGCCAGTACCGCAGTAATCTCCCGCATGGTCAAGGATTTCAGCAGCGCATCGCTAAGGCCGATTGCCGGGTTTGCCGATGTACCTACAGAGAAGGCATTCATCATTTGACTGGGCAGGTAGTAAAGCGCGGGTGGGACGGATAAGTCGGCGCGGCCGGCCAGATCCTGCATGACCCGATAAAGGCCGGGGGAGTTATCCGCCGACAGTAATTTGCCGTCATACATCGAAAAAATGAAAGACGGCGATATGTTCGGGCTAATCACCAGTATCAGGATGCCTAAAAACGCCGCCCAGATAACGCCTTGGATACCGGCCAAAATAAAACCCACTAATGACAAAATGATGCCCATGCAAATAAACAGCACCGATGTATGGGCAAAGTTTTTCAGTTTGTGGTTGAAATCGGTCATTCGGAACCTTTTGCCGAAAGTGCCTCGGTATTGCGTTTGGCAAGCCCATCAATAACCGCGCTTAATGAACCTTTGCTTTGAATTTCTTCGTTAAAAGTGGCGCGGTAGTTGGTCACCAGACTGACGCCGTCAATCATAATATCGTAGACTTTCCATTCGCCGTTGATCAGGAGCATTCGGTAATTTACATCGACAGGTTGTTGGCCCGGCTGAAGCACTTCTGTTTTCACGATGGTTTTTGCGGCATCATTCATTGTTTCAAAAGGCAGGAAACGTATGGTCCAGTCGTTATATTCGATAAAGGCCCTGGAATATGTTCTTACTATGAGAGTCTGAAATTCACGCTTAAAGCGCTCCTTTTCTTCCGCGGTTGCTGTTTTCCAATTTTTTCCCAAAACTAACGGCGCGATTTTGTCGAAGTCGGTATGCACGCTAATAACGCCGTTAACGAATCGCGTAACTTGAGCAAAATTCCGGGTAAAGGTTTTGTCTTGTAGTTTTTGCTGTAATTGTGTCGAAACGCTTTGGATAATTTGCTGCGGGGGGGATAAGTCCTCCGCCATGCTTTTAGCGGCGGACATTAGACCGAGTAAAATTCCGATTAAACTCAATAGTGCATAGTGTTTAGTTCGATTTAGCATAATTATCTGTTTCTGAAATATATAAATGTCACTCGACAAGAAGAACCGGAATGATTGGCTTCAACCCGCATTTAATGCTTTGAGGAATCAGGACAGATCAAATCTGTCCTGATTTATGTCTAAAATAATAGCAAGTAATAAGGATATTACTTGGGTTTTGCCATTTTTTCATGAGTGGCCGCGGTTTTTTCATGTTCTTTCGCTAGTTCCTCATGATGTTTGGCCATTGTTTCATGGTGTTTTTTTAGTTCGTGATGTCCCGCTTTGCCGTATTCTGCTGCCACTGACTTGTGATGCGCCGCCATTCCTTTGTGATGTTCCGCGTGTTTTTTATGCAGAGTTGCCGCTTCTTGGTGTTCTGCTGGCGATGTAGCGGGTGTTGTGATACTAGGTGGAGCTTCGGCGGGAGCAGGCGTAACTTGCGCCCATAAAGAGGTAGACGCGATGCTCAGGCAGGCGGCCAAGGCTAGGCCGGTATAAGTATTTTTCATAGTCATTTCCTCGTCTGAATTAGTGTTACCGAATGAATAATTCTATGTTGAATAGGTAGCGGAAAAACGGCTGTTAAAGTCATTGCCGACTGCATTTTCAGCGGACACCATGATGCCGATGGTTCTGACAAGGCGTCAAGTTGGGCCGATTGCGTATTGACAAGTAGCTTGAATCGTCTGTATCGGTAAATATTAAGCTTATCCACGGTCTATAATTTTTTTCCTGCTCATCGAAAAGTTGAAATAAAAATCCAATACCATGTATATCAATCGCCTAACGGAGTTACGGGAAAAAGTAGCAGCATCTCGTTAATGCGGGTATTTTAGTCCGGAGTTACGGTCTTACAGGGCTATCGTAAGTTACGCACGGCAATTAATCTAAAAAACAATCTAAGGGTTAGCGCATATGAAATATCAAGATATGACCACTCCACCGGATTTGACGTTGAGTTCCGGTACCGGGCCGCAGCAACGGCGAATGCCTGTTTACGAAAACTATTTGCCGCCTTGCAATAATGCTTGTCCGGCCGGCGAAAATATTCAGGGCTGGTTGGATTTGGCTCACGCAGGACGCTATCAGGAAGCCTGGAATCGATTGCTGGAAAATAACCCGATGCCCGCTGTACATGGCCGGGTTTGCTACCATCCTTGCGAATCCGCCTGCAACCGGGTGGTGGTGGACGGCTCAGTCAGTATTCATGCGGTTGAGCGTTTTCTGGGCGACATGGCTTTTGAACAAGGCTGGGTTCCTCGGATCGTCGGCGAAAAATCCAACAAGCGCGTGTTAGTGGTCGGGGCAGGGCCGAGCGGTTTGTCGGCGGCTTACCATCTTGCCCGCTTGGGTCATGAAGTTGAAATCAGGGACGCCGGGCCGGTAGCCGGAGGCATGATGCATTTCGGCATTCCGTCTTATCGATTGCCGCGCGAGGTGCTGGCTGCTGAAGTTAAACGTATTGAAGATATGGGCGTAAAGATCACGCTGAACCGAAAAGTCGAAGACTTAAAAGCCGAAAAAGAAGCCGGGGGCTTTGACGCTGTTTTTGTCGCCGTCGGCGCCCATATCGGGCGCTCGATCGATATTCCCTTATACAGTGAAAGCGACACCAGGGATGCGGTCACTTTTCTGCGCAACATCGGTTTGGGCAAACCGTCAAAAATCGGCAAAAGGGTCGCCGTTTACGGCGGCGGCAATACCGCAATGGATGCGGCAAGAACCGCCAAACGGCTGGGTGCTGAAACCATGGTCATTTACCGGCGCGATCGCAAAAACATGCCGGCGCATGATTTTGAAGCCGCCGAAGCCATGGAAGAAGGCGTGGTGTTCCATTGGTTGCGCTCCATCGTCGGCATCGATGGCAGCCACATTCAGGTTGAAATCATGGCCTTGGACGACAAGGGCCGTCCGCAAGCCACTGGCGAGTATGAAATCATTGAAGCCGATACCTTGATTTTGGCACTGGGGCAAAATATCGATTCCGAGTTATTAAAAACCTTTCCGGAAATTGAAGCGCAAAGCGACGGCGTGGTTCCCGTTAACGAAAATATGATGACCGCGGCGGAAGGCGTTTTTGCCGGAGGCGACATGGTGCCTAGTTTGCGCACCGTGACCATTGCCACCGGACACGGCAAAAAAGCCGCCAGAAATATCGATGCCTATCTGCGCGGCACTCAATATCGGCATCCCGCCAAGAAGCACATCGTCCAGCATAAAGAACTCAATCTTTGGTACAGCACCGATGCCGAGCAGTCCGAACAACCTACGATGTCGCCGCAAATACGCAATAAAAGCTTTGATGAAGTGCTGGGCGGCCTGACTCAAGACGAGGCGACTTACGAAGCCAGCCGCTGTTATTCCTGCGGCAATTGCTTTGAATGCGACGGTTGTTACGGCGCTTGCCCGGAAGGAGCCATTATCAAGCAGGGCAAAGGCAAATTCTACAGGGTGAATTACGATCTTTGCACAGGCTGCACCGCTTGCACCTTGCAGTGTCCGACTGCTGCTATCCATATGGTTGATAAGTAGGACTTAGGTGAAAGGTTCAAGGCGAAAGGATGAATTCTTAACCCTTGGCCTTTCGTTTTTCGCCTATTAAACAAATAAAACCCAGTTGTCAGGAAACTTACCATGACCAAACAAGTTACTATCGATGGCGGCGAAGCGGCCGCTTATGTTGCGTACAGAACCAATGAAGTTTGCGCGATTTACCCTATCACTCCTTCATCTACAATGGCCGAGTTTTGCGACCAATGGACGACGGAACATAAAACCAATCTTTGGGGAGGCATTCCCACGATTGCCGAAATGCAAAGCGAAGGTGGCGCTGCCGGCGCCCTGCACGGCGCATTGCAAACCGGCGCTTTAGCTACAACTTTCACCGCGTCCCAGGGATTGTTGCTGATGATCCCCAATATGTACAAAATCGCCGGCGAGTTGACCTCGACCGTCATCCATGTCGCCGCACGTTCGTTGGCAACACAAGGCTTGTCCATTTTCGGCGACCATCAGGATGTGATGAGCGTGCGCATGACCGGTTTTGCAATGCTGGCTTCCAGCAATGTCCAGGAAGCCCACGATATGGCCCTGATTGCTCAGGCGACGACTTTAAAATCGCGGATTCCGTTTTTGCATTTTTTCGACGGATTCCGGACTTCGCACGAAATCAACAAAATCGTCCTGCTGGAAGACGAGCAAATCAGGGCCATGATCGACGATGTGCTGGTTTTCGCGCACAGGGATCGGGCGCTAAACCCGGACAAGCCGATGATGCGAGGTACTGCGCAAAACCCGGACACTTATTTCCAGTCCCGCGAAAGCTCGAATACCTATTATGAGCGCACTGTGGAGCTGTTCGATCAGGTATTAAAACAGTTCGAGCAAGTCACAGGCCGCAGCTATAAAGCCTTTGAATACTTCGGTTCGGAAACGGCCGAGCGTATTATCATCATGATGGGTTCCGGTGTTGAAACAGCCATCACCACAGCGGAAAAACTTAATGAGAAAGGCGAGAACGTCGGTGTTTTAAACGTGCGTCTGTACCGTCCATTCAGTGCCAAGAACTTTTTGGCGGCGCTGCCGGAATCGGTACGCCACATTGCGGTGTTGGATAGGACCAAAGAACCGGGCAGCAGCGGCGAACCTCTATACAAAGATGTCATCACAGAGTTAAGCCAGGCCTTTGCCCATGGTCAACTTAAAATAATGCCGCGCATAATCGGCGGCCGTTACGGCCTGTCCAGCAAGGAATTTACGCCATCGATGGTGGCCCGAGTTTACCGGGAACTGCAAGCCGAACAGCCGAAAAACGGTTTTACCATCGGCATCATCGACGATGTGACTTTCACCAGTCTTGCGGTAACGGAGCATCTGGATATAGAACCCGACAATGTGGTGCGTGCGTTATTTTACGGTTTGGGTTCAGACGGCACCGTCGGCGCCAACAAAAACAGCATCAAAATTATCGGCAACGAACCGCAATATTTCGCCCAGGGATATTTTGTTTACGATTCGAAAAAAGCCGGATCGCAAACGGTATCGCATTTGCGTTTCGGCCCTGAACCGATTAAAGCGCCGTATTTGATTGAATCGGCTAACTTTATCGCCTGTCACGATTTTAACTTTATCGAAACCACCGAAATGCTGGAGCGCGCCAAACAAGGCGCAACCTTCCTGCTCAACAGCCCGTTCGATGCCGAACAAATTTGGGGGAAATTACCGGCTCGTGTGCAAAAACAATTGATCGACAAAAATATCGATTTTTATGTGATCGATGCGGTCAAAGTTGCCCGGCAAACCGGCATGGGCCGGCGCATTAATACCGTGATGCAAACTTGTTTTTTTGCTTTGTCCGGGGTTATGCCGAAAGACGAAGCCATCAAGAAAATCAAGCAATACGCCGAAAAAACCTACGCCCGCAAAGGCCCGGAAGTCGTACAAAAGAACTTTGAGGCGATAGACCAGTCATTGGCGCATTTGGAAAAAGTGACTCTGCCGGCAGCCATCACTGCGCCGGCCGACACCGGTCCCGGAAAATTTGCCAACGCGCCGCGCTTTGTCCAGGAAGTGACTGCACAAATGATCGCAGGCAAGGGCGATTGGATTCCGATCAGCTTTCTGCCTGTCGACGGCACTTATCCAACCGGCACCACGCAATGGGAAAAACGCAATATCGCCCAGGATATTCCCATCTGGGAATCCAACCTGTGCATTCAATGCGGCAACTGCTCGGCCGTTTGTCCGCATGCCGCCATTCGCGCCAAATTCTACGCAAAAAGCCATCTGGAACAGGCCCCGGAAGGTTTTAAAACCGCCAATGTCACTTCGCATGGCTTCCCCGATACCCGCTATACACTGCAAGTTTTCCCGGAAGATTGCACCGGTTGCAGCTTGTGCGTAAAAGCCTGTCCGGTCGAGTCGGAAAACGATGCCGGCATCAAAGCGATTAACATGACGCCCAAGGCTGAACATCTTGAAGTCGAGAAAACGTCGGTGGCTTTTTTTGAAAGCTTGCCTTACAACGACCGCGCCCGTGTCGATTTTTCCAATGTGCGTGGGGTGCAATTCCTGCAACCGCTGTTCGAATTTTCCAGCGCTTGTTCAGGGTGCGGCGAAACCCCTTATTTGAAAATGATCAGCCAGCTATTCGGCGACCGCATCCTGGCGGCCAATGCCACCGGCTGCTCGTCCATTTATGGCGGCAACCTGCCCACCACGCCGTGGTCGAAAAATGCGGAAGGCAAAGGCCCGGCCTGGTCCAACTCATTATTTGAAGACAATGCGGAATTCGGTTACGGCTACAGATTGACGACCGATCAACATGTGGCAATGGCGCGGCGGCTGTTGACCGAATTAAAAGATGAAGTGGATGCGAAGCTGGTTGACGAAATACTCGCCGCGCCGCAAAGCAAAGAAAGCGACATCCGTAAGCAGCGCTCCAGGGTTGTGCAATTACGTGAGCAACTGGAAAAACTGGGTAATCACAAAGCCGCAGAACTGTTGTCGATTATCGATCATTTTGTGCGCCGCAGTATCTGGATTATCGGCGGCGACGGCTGGGCTTATGACATCGATTACGGCGGCATCGACCAAGTGCTGGCGACCGGGTCGGACATCAACATATTGGTTATGGATACCGAAGTTTATTCCAACACCGGCGGGCAGGCTTCAAAGTCCACGCCTATCGGTGCGGTCGCCAAATTCGCCACGGGCGGTAAAGTAACGCCGAAAAAAGATTTGGCGTTACAAGCCATAGCCTACGGCAATGTTTATGTTGCCAGGATTGCGTTGGGCGCCAGGCCGCAGCAGGCGCTGCAAGCTTTCCGCGAGGCCGAAGCCTATAACGGTCCGTCTTTGATTATTGCCTACAGCCCTTGCATAGCGCATGGCATAAACTTGGAAAACGGCCTGGAGCAACAGGAGATGGCGGTAAAATCAGGCTACTGGCCGCTGTACCGCTACAATCCAACCTTGCGCGGCGAAGGCAAAAATCCTTTTGTGCTGGATTCTCTGCGTCCGTCTATTCCGTTGAAAGAGTATGCCTATCATGAAACCCGTTACAGCAGTTTAAGAAGCACGAACCTGGAACAAGCCGACCGGCTGATGGATTTTGCGCAGAAAGTCGTCGATCAAAAATGGGCGCTTTATGAGGAAATGGCTACGCGCGATGAGCATGAGTTTATGCCGGATACGCGGGTGGCTAGGAAGTTATAAGTGTGAAGTGGGGGTTGGGTTGCATGTTTTTGCAATCCAACACATCGGGGCGGCAAGTATTGGCTTGGAGTAGTTAATAAATGCTGCGCTCATAACTGGTATACGTATTTACGTGCCACATTTTGGAGAATAACAGTGTCTAAGTGGTTGGAAGTGTCGATTTGCATAATCATAACGTTGATGTTGCTAGCAATAACTTGGATTGCTTATTCGGAAGAAGAGAAGTTTACAAAAAGCGGCGAAACGGCATTGGTAACGCCGCCTACTCAATTTATTGCTGAAACTAGAACAGTCAAAAAACGGTTTACAGAAGAAAAAAACACACAAATTTGGGCGGAAATGAGCTATACCAGCGTGAATAATACTGTTGTTAAATTTAAGCGGACTTTATCCGATGAAATGGTTCACGAGTTTTTAACCAATACGCCGGTCTACGTAGAGTATATTCCCAATGAATTTAATACAGAACGTTTTCGGGGAGAGACAAACAAAACAAATATCATCGCAATTATCACATTCATTTTTTTAGTGATTACGATATATGTAATTAAAAAGCCGGAAAAATTTTAAAAAGGAGTGAAATATGTCAGCAACTTATGAAAAAAAATTTGGTGCATTTATTGACGAGTATAAAAAATCTTGGTGGTTGTTAATTGGCTGGTTTTTGCTGTTTATATTACCCGGTTTTTTAATCTTGAGTTCTGATGCGGCGGTAAAAGAGCATGAACCAATTGCCATTTTAGCGGGTTTGTTATTGTTGCCCATCCCAATGCTAATTATTTTTTTAGATAGATTACGTAGTCGTGTGTCTCTATACGAAAACGGCATTATCCAAAATACGCTTTTTGGCAGAAGCGAAGTTAAATTTGATGCGAATTCCAAATTTCGTTACAAAGTATTTTCAGAGTCCATTAGCGGTATCTCTACAGGGACAAAAACCAAGTTGCAAGTAGCTAATAATAATCAGAAAGTTAATATTAGTAGTAGTTATGTAGGCGTTGAAGTTTTACATGACGACTTTAGGGAAAAGGAGCTAGAGCTTGTTTATCCTGCGATGAAAAAAGCTTATTTAGAGGGTAAGACGATTGATTTTAATGCGTTAAAGCTAAAGGCTAATCAGTTTGTTTTTAATAAGAAAACCATAGCGTTTAATGAGATTAAAGATATTGCATTGCAATCCGGGCATCTACAAATCAATAAAAAAGGCAAAAGATTGCCATTTGCTGTTATCGCTGTTTCCGAAATATCGAATTTATATACGCTATTACAATTATTCCATGATTTGCAGGCTTAATGCTTTCTAACATAGCCAAGTAGGAGGGAATCGCGCCCCTTTTCGTTGGCCGATATTCCGAAAATCAGTCATGGAATAACGGTTAGTAAACGCGAATTCGATAACATAATTTACGCATGAAAATGTCAGGCATAAAACATGTCTAACCTACATGACTTATCATAACGTTAGCGTTGTCTATTTGGAGATTATTCCGTGAAGAAATTTGTTTTACCCTGTGTGCTTTGCCTTGCTGCATGTTCTCCGTCCCAGAACATTAAAACAGGAATGTACGCAAAACTACCTCATCAAAAGCCGCAATTCTCTACAAGCTCTTTAGAAAAAATTGTCGAACTTAAGCCTCAAATCAACCCGCCGATAAAAATCGCAGTTGCACAACCGGCCGGAGTTGCGGAATGGTCTTCAGCAGAAATCCAAGAAATTGAATCTTGGTTATCACCGTTAAAAACAGCAGGGCTTGCAAGCGATCTTGTAGTCATACCCAATGCTCTGAAACAGGACTGTTATTACAATGCCGATGATTGTTCCCGAACCTCGGCAGCAAAGTTACAAGCTGATGCCGTACTTTCTATCGGATATTCGGTGGTAACTGATAAATATCTAAACCCGCTAAGCTTTTTGAATATCACTGTGGTTGGTCTGTGGATAGCACCTGGACACCATAGAGATTCCTATGCAGTCCTTGATGCTGCTTTGGTAGATACCAATAACGGGTATATTTATGCTATAGCCAGGGGGGAAGGTGAGGCAAAACAAATCCGTCCCTACATGTACGCCGATTCAGGTACGGGGCAATCCGAAGCAAGACTGCAAGCTTTAAAATCTGTAGGAAAGCAAATCGTTGAAAAAGCGAAAGTGATTTTAAAGACTAAGTAATCTGTCGGGTGAAACAACAAAAAGGTTCTGGGTCTTGCATTGTGCATTTTTAAGAACAACAAAACTGTAAGGTGGATTCGCTCCATGCAATCCACCACAACTAAACCTGACTGACATTGGCAAAGCTCATCAGCCTAATTTAGTAATATCCAAAATTTTCCGTTCGACACACAGATGCTGATCTGCTGATTCACTATAAATAAAGCGCATCCGATAAGTCCCTTTGTATATGCAGCCATATACTTCTAAAATATCAAATTCGCCTTTTCACAACCTCCTGATTCACACATGCACACCGACAACATCACCCAAGTAAAAAACTACCTACTCAACCTGCAAGACCAAATCTGCGCTGCACTGGAATCTGTAGAGCCTGAAGCCCGGTTTATTGAAGACTTGTGGGACAGGGCGGAAGGTGGCGGCGGCAGGACCCGTGTTCTGGCTAATGGCCGGGTTATCGAACAGGGCGGGGTTAATTTTTCGCATGTGTCCGGTTTTAGCCTTCCGCCTTCGGCAACGGCTAAACGCCCGGAACTTGCGGACCGGCAATTCCAGGCGATGGGCGTGTCGCTGGTTATTCATCCCAACAATCCTTATGTACCGACATCGCATGCCAATGTGCGCTTTTTAATCGCGGAAAAAACGGGCGAGCCAAGTATCTGGTGGTTCGGCGGCGGCTTTGATTTAACGCCGTTTTATCCGTTTAAAGAAGATGTGCTGCATTGGCATCAAACCGCCCGCGCCGCTTGCCGGCCTTTCGGCGATGACATTTACCCAACTTACAAAAAATGGTGCGACGAGTATTTTTTCCTTAAACACCGGAATGAAACCCGTGGCGTAGGCGGGCTGTTTTTCGACGATTTGAACGAATGGGGTTTTGAGCGCTCTTTCGCTTTTATGCAAAGCGTGGGCAATCATTATATAGATGCTTATTTGCCGATAATACAAAAGCGCAAGGACACGCCTTATGGCGACAGGGAACGCGATTTCCAGCTTTATCGCCGGGGCCGTTATGTTGAATTTAACTTGGTTTATGATCGCGGCACCTTGTTCGGCCTGCAATCCGGCGGACGCACAGAATCCATTTTAATGTCGATGCCGCCGGTCGCTCACTGGAAATACAACTGGCAGCCGGAGCCCGGCAGTGCCGAAGCCGTGCTTTATGATGAATATTTAAAGCCGCAAAATTGGCTGGGCGATTAAATAACCCGTGCGCAATCGACGGCAGAGTAGGCGTGCCATGCGCGCCTTCTTCGTTAGCCTTAATTTCATTTGGCCCGCACGGCACGTCCTATCGCCTAAGTAACGTCTACAACTTTAGCAATTCTCTGCACTTTTAATTCCTCCACCTTTCCATAAGGCTTGCCTGATAACACATTGAAACCTATAATCGAGCATTTTTTTAATGGGCGGCAGATTGCGGCCTGTTTGTTCCTTTTAATGATAGACGGAAGCAATGACTAGCCACATTATGCCAACCTACGGACGCTTACCCATTACCTTTGAACGGGGCGAGGGAGCATGGTTGTTTGATCAAGACAATAAACCTTACCTCGATGCGGTATCCGGCATAGCGGTATGCAGTTTGGGCCACGCCCACCCGGCAATACACCAAGCCATCTGCAAACAAAGCGAAAAACTGCTGCATACCTCAAACCTGTACGGTATCGCCGTTCAGGAACAGTTGGCCGATAAGTTGGCCGAAAAAAGCGGCATGGATAACGTCTTCTTTTGCAATTCCGGTGCGGAAGCCAATGAAGCGGCGATCAAACTGGCGCGTAAATACGGTCATGAGCAAGGCATAGAAAATCCGGCGATTATCGTCATGGAAAAAAGTTTTCATGGCCGTACATTGGCGACGCTGAGCGCTACCGGCAACACCAAGATACAGCAAGGCTTTGCGCCGCTGGTTGAAGGCTTTGTTCGCGTACCTTACAACGATGTTAATGCCATCGAACAAGCGCTTGAACTGCATAAAAATGTTGTCGCCGTATTAGTTGAGCCGGTACAAGGCGAGGGCGGAGTCAATATTCCGGCCGCCGATTACCTTAACCAAATCCGCAATCTGTGCGACCGGCATAATCTGCTGATGATGCTTGATGAAATCCAGACCGGCGTTGGCCGTACCGGCAAGTTTCTCGCTTTCCAGCATAACGGGATACTTCCCGATGTCTGTACCTTGGCTAAAGCATTGGGCAACGGCGTACCGATTGGCGCTTGTCTTGCCCGAGGCAAAGCAGCCCATCTGTTCACTGCCGGCAATCACGGCTCCACTTTTGGCGGCAATCCGTTAGCCTGTAGTGCCGCTTTAGCGGTATTGGCGACGCTGGACGCTGAAAACCTGATCGAACAGGCCGCGCAAAAAGGCGATGCGATCTGCGCGGCGTTTAAAGAACAGTTACAGGGCAATGCTCATGTTGTCGATATTCGGCACAAAGGCATGATGATCGGCATCGAACTCGACCGCCCATGTACTGAGTTAGTGCAAGCGGCGTTGCAAAATAACCTATTGATTAATGTCACCAGTGAAAAAACCATCCGTCTGCTGCCGCCATTGATTATTAATGACCAACAAATCGCTCAACTTGTAGAAACCTTATCGACTCTTATTCATAAGCATACGGACACTCCCTATGAATCCTAGACATTTTATCAGCCTGCTTGATTTATCCGGCGACGAACTTCGTAGCTTGATCAACCGGGCCATCGTCCTGAAAATTAACCGCGATCCTGATTACCAGCCGTTAAAAGGCCAGGTGTTGGCGATGATTTTTGAAAAGTCATCGACACGCACCCGCATTTCATTTGAATCCGGTATGAGCCACTTCGGCGGCAGCGCATTGTTTTTATCGCCCAGGGATACCCAGTTGGGACGCGGCGAACCGTTGCAAGACAGCGCCAGAGTCATCTCCAGCATGGTCGATTGCATCATGCTCAGAACCGATAAGCACGAGACGGTGACGACATTCGCCCAATACTCAAGCGTTCCGGTAATTAACGGTTTGACCGATTTGCAGCATCCTTGTCAGTTATTGGCGGATATGCAAACCTATTTTGAACATCGCGGCGACATTAAAGGCAAAACAGTCACCTGGATCGGCGACGGCAATAATATGTGCCATTCCTATATCCATGCGGCAATGGTGCTGGGCTTTAATTTGAACATCGCCTGTCCAAAAGATTATCTGCCGTTAAACGACATCGTCGAGGCAGCCGGAGAATGCGTCCGGTTTTTTGATACGCCTGTGGCTGCTGCGCAAAACTCAGACTTGGTCGTTACCGATGTTTGGGCCAGCATGGGGCAGGAAGAAGAACAAAAACAACGCGAAATAGCGTTTAAAGATTATCAGGTCAACGCCGAGGTTATGAATGCGGCAAATAGCGATGCTTTGTTTATGCACTGTTTGCCCGCGCACCGGGGCGAGGAAGTCAGCGCCGAGGTGATTGACGGCAGTCAAAGCGTTATTTTCGATGAAGCTGAAAACCGCCTGCATGCGCAAAAGGCGCTGCTGGAATTTCTCCTGTGCAAAAAATCACGTTAGAATTAACTTTAGTCGCGCCGGTTCAACGCCGGTTGCGATATTTCGACCATCCCCGGCAGTCGGCCGCGTCGGTTTGTTGCCGGTTGCGGCATTTCCGCCATTCTTGGCAGTCGTCATACGACCAATAATAGAGATTCAAGTGAAAAAAATACTCAGCTCATTTTTTATCCTACTGGTAACTTTCGGTTCAGCCCAAGCCGAAGTTGTCTATGTTACCGATAACCTGAATTTATCGCTCAGGACCGAAGAAAATAACAGCAGTAAAGTTGTAAAACTGATCCCAACCGGCACTCCGCTGACAATAATTGAAGAAAATAGAAGTACCGGCTTTGTCCACGTCCGCATGAATGACGGCACGGAAGGCTATATGCCGATCCGTAATACGATGAAGGAACCGCCCAGCCGTGCCCAGTTGGAGATCGTCAACAAAAACATGGCGGCCTTGCAATCCGAAAATGCCACGCTCAAAGCCGAGCTGGCCACAGTAAAAGAATCCATTACTCCCGGTACGACGCTTGAACAATCCTTGGCGACGGAACGGGATCAGTTAAACAGGGAACTCAACGAACTGAAAAAAACCGCAGCCAGCACCATTGAGTTGAAGAATCAGCGCGATGAACTTCAAGAGCGCGTGGTTAATGTCGAGCGGGAATTGCAACAGTTCAAACTTGAAAATCAGGCGCTGCAAGACACCGCTAATCAAGACTGGTTTTTATACGGCGGTATACTCGCGCTGATCGGTGTTGTGTTAGGGTTTATTTTGCCTAAACTCAGCTGGCGCCGTAGTAGAAGCAGTTGGGATTCGTATTAATCAAGGTAAAAGGCGAAGGGCTAAAGCCCGGCTTCTTTGACTTTCCAACCTTAGCAGTCATGGGCAAAGACGTGGAGTTAATTATTACCGGCGGCTGATTTTCCGGCGGTGCCCACTGTTTTGTTTTTATATCACGCCTGAAGCTTATGTTGGCGCTGCAATACGGAAATTGGGCGGCTTGGTAGCATCAATTGCAGTTGTCGTTACATTGGTTAAATTGCTTTAAGTTTGTAGCTTGAATGATGCGCCTCGTACCTTGGTATCCTATGAAACTAAATAGTTACGCTATAAAACTATGTCAAAGTTAAGCAAGCTTACTATTAAAGGTTATAAGTCAATTCAAAGCCTAGAAAACTTTGAATTGAGTAATCTTAATATTTTATTAGGTGCAAATGGGGCGGGGAAAAGTAATTTTATTTCTGTTTTTAAATTGCTTGCCAATGTGTATGCCCAAAACTTACAGCTATATATCCAAGAAAATGGTGGTGTAGATACCTTTTTGCATTATAGTCGGAAGAAAACTAAAAAAATAAGTATGGCATTTTATTTTGACGATAATGGTTATGAGTTTTCCTTAATTCCAACAAAAGAGAATCGATTCGTTTTTGAAAAAGAAGAGCTCTGTTATACAGGTGGTGTTGGATATAATGGAGCCATTTGGTGGCCATCATCTACAATTATTAAGTCAGCACATAGCGAAGCAATACTTAAAGATTCTTCACATAAATATGTCAAATATATTAAACCTGCCATTAAAAGCTGGCGCGTTTATCACTTTCATGACACTAGCGATACGGCTTTAGTTAAACAAGTTCATTATGCTAATGATAATTTAAGACTAAAAACGGATGCGGCTAACTTAGCCGCATTTTTATTGCGTTTAAAACAAAAATTTCCTGAAAACTACCAACAAATCATTAAAACAATCCAATTAGTCGCGCCTTTCTTTGCTGACTTTGTACATAGAGACGGAGAGGAGTCTGTTCAACTTGAATGGTTAGAGGTTGGTAATTTAGATACCCCTTTTAAAGCACACGTTTTATCCGATGGCACATTACGTTTTATTTGCTTAGCGACCTTGTTATTACAGCCGTTTCAATTAATGAATGACACTATATTAATTGATGAACCTGAATTAGGTTTGCATCCTTACGCGTTGTCGATATTGGCTGATTTAATTAAACGTGCCGCTGAGAAAAAACAATTAATTATTTCCACTCAATCGGTTGAGTTAATCAATCATTTCTCAGCGAACGATATTATCGTAGTGGATAGAGTTAATGACGCATCGACATTTAAACGGCTTAATGAAGAACATTTAAAAGATTGGTTGGACGATTACACTCTCGGCGATTTGTGGAAACAGAATATTATCGGTGGGAGACCGTCACGGTGATTCGCGGTTATGTCGTTTGCGAAGGACAAACGGAAGAGACTTTTATTCGCGATGTTATCGCGCCCATTTTGGCTCATCAGCAAATTTTTTTAACGGCGCGATTAATTTCCACATCAAAAAACAATAAGGGTGGCGCATTAACTTATGAACGTGTTAAGCGATTCGTTATTAACTCGCTTAAAGAAGAAAATGTTTTTATAACAACGTTTTTTGATTTGTATGCATTAGATAATGGATTTCCTGATTTCTCGGAAAGTCAAAAACACTCCGACGTTTATAGAAAAGTTGCTTGCCTTGAGCAGGCTTTTAAAGATGACATTGTTAAAGATAACTCATCATATAAATCCCGTTTTTTACCTTATATTCAACCCTATGAATTTGAAGGTTTGCTATTTTCCGACATTGCTAAATTAACTGAAATTGAGTCGGCTTGGGTTAAGGTAACCAATGATTTGCAAACTATTCGCGATGGTGTAGCGACTCCTGAGCATATTAATGACGGTTACGAAACTAAGCCATCGGCACGCCTAGGAAAATACTTGCAGACTCCTAATTATCGTAAGACACTTCATGGCACATTAGCTATCCAGGCAATAGGAATTGACAAACTTTTAGCTGAATGCCGGCATTTTTCCGGTTGGTATAGCCAATTGACTGAATTGAAGAATTAATTGTGATGACTGCTAGGACTTATATGAAGGGAACTCATCCACTAGAGAAAACGTACGTTTTTTGTATTTACTACTAAGGAACGGGCATGAAACAGCTTGAGCATTTGATTCTCCTCACCCCAACCCTCTCCATCAGGAGAGGGAGTCGGTTGTCGAAGTTATTTTGTACGCATTCCTAAATAACCATGGAACCACAAAAATCTTTCGTCAGCTGGTTTAGGGATTCATCCCCTTACATTCACGCCCACCGTAACAAAACCTTCGTAATCTCATTCGGCGGCGAAGCGGTGTTGGCCGATGATTTCGATCATCATGTTCATGATTTCGCCTTGCTCAACAGCCTGGGCATACGCCTGGTTTTGGTTCACGGCATACGCCCGCAGATCGATCAGCGGCTTGCCAAACTAGACGTTCCGGCCCGTTTTCACAAAAACTTGCGCATTACCGACGATGTTGCTCTGCAATGTGTCAAAGAAGCCGCCGGATTGGTCCGCGTCGAAATTGAAGCGCTACTATCGATGGGCTTGGCAAACTCGCCGATGGCGGGGGCAAAAATCAAAGTAGCCTCGGGCAATTTTGTCGTCGCCAAACCGATAGGCGTAATTGACGGCATTGACTACTGCCATACCGGCGAAGTCAGGCGGATCGACAGCGCGGCCATTCATCAGCAGCTCGACCAGGACAATGTGGTGTTAATCTCGCCGGTCGGTTATTCGCCGAGCGGAGAAGTGTTCAATTTGTCGGCCGAACACGTTGCAACCGCAGTTTCGATTGCGTTAAAAGCCGAAAAGCTGGTTTTATTGACCGAGCAAAGCTGCTGCAATCCCGATAACGGCGAACAAATCCAGCAAATGACTACAGCCGAAGCCGACGCTTTCTTGCAGCAACATCCGGACATATCCGTTAACATCGGCTTGCCGCTCAAAGCCGCGATGCAAAGCTGCCAAGCCGGCATTGATCGCGTGCATTTGATTAACCGGGCCATCGACGGGGCGTTGTTGCTTGAATTATTCAGCCGCGACGGCATCGGTACGCTGATCAGCTCAACGGCTTTTGAAGAACTGCGCCCGGCAACGCTGAACGACATCGGCGGCATTTTGGAATTGATCAAGCCGTTGGAGCAACAGGGCAAATTAGCCAAACGCTCCAGGGAAAAGATTGAGATGGAAATCGCCGACTATATTGTCATCGAACGCGACGGCCTGATTATCGGCTGCACCGCTTTGCATCCGGATGTACAAGGCCGGTTCGGCGCGATTGCCTGTCTTGCAGTGCATTCCGATTACCAAGGCGAGGCCAGGGGCAATCGCATGCTGGAATATGTTTACCGCAGGGCGGCGGAACTCAAGCTTAAAAAACTGTTCGTGTTGTCTACGCAAACCATGCACTGGTTTATTGAGCGGGGATTTTTATCGTCGACTATTAGCGATCTTCCCGGTCAGCTCAAGGCCTTATATAACCCGCAAAGAAATTCCAAGGTTCTTTGTAAAGAGATTGCATAAAGAGCTCCCATGACTAATAACGCCGCCGCTATATCAATCTTGCAACTATCCGACCTGCATATTATGAGGGCGCCGGAAGATAGATTGCTGGGAATTAATACCGAGCATTATTTCCACGCCTGTATTAAGCAGGCCTTTGCTGAAAAGCATCATTTCGATTTGATCCTGCTGACCGGCGATTTGGCCCAGGATCCTTGTCCGGAAAGCTACCGGCGCATCATGGACCGTCTCGAAGCGTATAAAACCCCATGCATTTGCCTACCCGGCAACCATGACGATTATCAGTTGATGCAGCAGGTTTTAAACACTGACAGTATCAATTGCCGCAAACAGGTTTTTCTTGAAAACTGGCAGTTGATCAGCTTGAATAGCCGGATACCAGGGGAACCCGGCGGCCGTTTGGCAAAAGAGGAATTGGACTTTCTTGAACGTTGCTTGAGTGGCTGTCCTGAGCGTCATGCGCTCATCGCGGTTCACCACCATTGCCTGGAGACCCAAAGCCCCTGGATGGATACGATGATCATAGAAAACTGCGGGGAGCTATTGGCGATAGCCGACAAATACCCGCAAGTAAAGGTCATAACCACCGGTCATATTCATCAGGTCATGGATATAAAGACGGCGACCCTTCGGGTATTGGGTGCGCCTTCAACTTGCTTTCAATTTACGCCCGAAACCCCTGAGTTCGGCGTCAGTAATACGCCTCCAGGTTATCGATTAATAGAACTGTATGCCGATGGCCGGGTTGAATCCGAGGTTATTCGCTTGCCGGAACCGTTGACCGGATTGCAAGCCAATGTCCATGGCTATTAAAACGCCCTATTTCTTGCGTCTTCTAACTTTTGGCGCTTCAATTTCCTTGGTCAAATAACCGGCAGCGTTGACCGGTATGCTATCGGCGGTCAGAATGGCGCCTAGCTCGCTCATCGCTTTTAAATAAACTTTGCGTTTAAAGTACACCACATCTTTAAGCGGTTCCCAATAATCCACCCAGCGCCAGTCATCGAATTCCGGTTTGGAGCACAAATCGAAACGCACATTGGATTCATGCGTTACCAAGCGCAACATATACCAAATTTGCTTTTGGCCTATGCATAAGGGCAGGGAGTTCTTGCGGATATAGCGCTCGGGCAACTGGTATCTCAGCCAATAGCGGGTACGGCCAAGCACCTGGACATGCTGCTGTTGCAGTCCTGTTTCTTCGCACAATTCTCGATACATCGCGGCTTCTGGGTCTTCATTCGGATTTATCCCGCCTTGCGGGAATTGCCATGAGTTTACACCCATTCGTTTTGCCCAGAACACGCGACCCTCGTCATTGCAAAGGATGATCCCGACATTGGGCCGGTATCCTTTAGAGTCAATCATGTTAAAACCTGTGTTTTTACCTTTCCTAGTTCTTTAATCTTGCTGATGGTAAAATTATTAAAGATAGGTCAGTAATTTAAATTAATGACTGCATTGTTCCATAAATAAAGTGCAGATGCCATAGCGCATAGCTCTTTTTAATTACTCAAGACAGGATTGACCGTGAGCTTAGCGATTTTTGATTTAGACAACACTCTGATTGCCGATGACAGCGATTATTTATGGGGGCAGTTTCTTGTTGACCAGGGTATCGTCGATAAAAATCACTACGAAAGCGCCAATGCCAAGTTCTACGATGACTACAAACAAGGCACTTTGGATATTGTTGAATTTCTCCGTTTTTCATTAAAACCTTTAGCAGACCACAACCCCGAACAGCTCTATCAATGGCGGGCGCAATTTATCGAACAAGCCATCAAGCCCCTGATGTTAAATGCCGCACAACAGCTGATCGACAAACATAAAGATCGGGGCGATACCCTGCTGGTCATCACAGCAACCAACCGTTTTGTGACCGAGCCGATAGTCCGGCTGTACGGTATTGAAAACCTGTTGGCGACCGCGCCGGAGTTTATCGATGGCCGATACACCGGCGGCTTTAACGGCATTCCTTGTTTTCAGGAAGGCAAAGTCAAACTGTTGGAAGCATGGTTAAAAGACTCCAGCGAAACCATGCGGGATAGCTGGTTTTACAGCGATTCCCACAACGACTTGCCGCTGCTCAAACTGGTAGATAATCCCGTCGCGGTCGATCCCGATGAGAAACTGACCGAATTCGCGAGTGCCGCCAACTGGCCGATTATCAGCCTGAGAAACGGCCAATGCCCAATGGCTCATTTTCATAAATAAGAAAGCTAAATAGAACACGGATGACGCAGATGAGACGGATTTAAACGGATTTTATTTCCTTTTATCCGTGATTATCCGCTTAATCCGCCTCATCCGTGTTCCATTAAAAATTACTCTTCACCCATAATCGAGTGCTATGACTATCATGACTTTCCCCACCATAGAATCTTTCGTCGGCAATACGCCTCTGGTCAGGCTGCAACGCTTGCCCGGCAATACTAGCAATACCATCCTGGTCAAACTGGAAGGCAATAACCCGGCCGGTTCGGTAAAAGACCGCCCGGCGCTCAGTATGATTAAACATGCTGAATTAAGAGGCGAGATTAAACCCGGCGACCGTTTGATTGAAGCGACCAGCGGCAATACCGGCATTGCGCTGGCGATGGCGGCGGCCATCAAAGGCTACAAAATGACCTTGATCATGCCGGACAACATGAGTGAAGAGCGAAGGGCTTCGATGAAAGCTTACGGCGCCGAGATTATCCTGACGCCGGCCGCGGGCAGTATGGAAGCTGCGATTGATTTGGCCAGGGAAATGGAAGCCGCGGGGCAGGGGAAGGTGCTGGATCAGTTTTCCAATCCGGATAATCCGCGTGCGCATTATGAAGGCACCGGGCCGGAAATTTGGCGCGACACGCAAGGCAAAGTAACCCATTTCGTCAGCTCCATGGGCACAACCGGCACGATTATGGGAACTTCCAAATTCCTGAAAGAACAAAATGCCGACATTCAAGTTATCGGCGTGCAGCCTGAAGGCGAATCTAAAATTCCCGGTATCCGGCGCTGGCCTCAGGAATATCTACCAAAGATTTATCAATCCGACCGGGTTGATCGTATTATCGATGTCGAGCAGCTGTCAGCTGAAAACGTCACCCGTGCTTTGGCGGCTCAAGAAGGCATTTTTGCCGGTATTTCATCCGGCGGCGCCGTCCATGCAGCCTTGAAATTGTCGGAACAAGTCGAGAATGCGGTGATTGTGGTCATTATCTGCGACCGGGGCGACCGGTATTTATCGACAGGTGTTTTTCCCGGCTAATGAAAGCAGCTCGTCCTGAGCCTATCCAAAAACACATAAGGGGGCGGCTTGTGGGGCGCGGCGGTAGGCGGGAAACATGCCAATAGGCAGATCTTCCAGGTTTTTACTGGAGCGGCTCCAGCGCTTCCCCATCCATGGCAGTCGGTCGCATCGGTTCCTTACCGATTGCGACACTTCCATCATCCATGGCAGTCGTAAAACCTGGAAGGTCTAACACGCACGGCGTTAAGAGCAGGCGAGACATCGTCGTTCCGGCAGGGACAGATATTTGCTCCTCGGCAACTGCTCCTGCGTCCATGCAGTCGACCGGCATCCTTGCTAGTATGACGACTTTAAAACAATGTTGTATATAACGGCGAGAACTCCAGCTAGGTAACCAGCGCAAAAATAATTATTTTCCTTCGTGCTCTTCGGTGAATAAGCTTTTTAAACTAATTTCGATAATACTTTCACCGTCTCTCCGGCGTGGGAATGCGTACGCTGTTCCGGTGTTATGTTGAGGTAAGTTATGCGGTCGCGTCTAGCAGAGATGACTTTGGTCATTATCTTTACTTTAATAACACCGGCCGCCAATGCACTGGATAGCGTATCGCTTAATGCCGGAACCATTACAGGAAGCCAATGGCAGTTGGAAGGCGTCAATATCGCCCTGACCAACTTGGCGCAAACCCCGCAAAAACTGGCCTTAACCGTCGCCAAGTTAAGCCTGCCCAAACCCTTCAATGATCTTAACCTGGTCAATATCCGTTGCATGTCGTTCACTTGGCAAAACAAGGAATTGTTATGTGAACAGGGCAGGGCGGAGATACGTTCAAAACGTTGGCAGTCGCCGAGCGCTAACTTTTCTTTCCATGTCACGGAAAAGCGTAGTTCGTTCCAGCTAAGTGACTTACATCTGGCCGGCGGAACCATTGCTGTTAATGGCGAAGAGCGGGGCGATCAATGGCAATTGCAGATTGACGCTAAAGCTGTGGATGGTAAATTGATTCAACAGCTGTTGCCGCGGCAACGCTTCAAACTGAAAGCCGGTAAAGCGAATCTTAAGTTGAATGCGGCCGGCAGCCACTCGCTGGTTCGTGAGTTTGCCCTAACTGCCGGGTTTTCTGGACTGACCGGCCAGACTAAAGACGGGCGGTTTGCTACCGAGGCATTGGTGCTGGAAACAACGCTGAATGGTAAAAATATAAGTGCATCCTGTGACAAATGTCCTTCTTTCCCTCAGGGTGAAGTTTTCCAAAAAAAATTAAACCAACACAACGGCATATGGCAATGGCAAAGCCATATTGAGCTTAAAGGCGGTGCATTATATGCGGAGCCTTTGTACTTGGAAGCGGCCGGGCAAAACATCGTGTTGGATGCAAGAGGAGACTGGAACGCATCGAACAAGCAAATCGAAATCAGCGCGGCAAGTTACCAACACTCAAAAATCGGAGAGTTAAACGGCAGTGCAACCGTTCAATACAAGAATGGAGCGAGCCTTGAGACAGCCCAACTCTCATTAAACAGCGACAACTTACAAAACCTGTCCGCAATTTACCTGAAACCGTTTTTCGCGCAGACCGCACTGCAAGGCGTTACCCTAGGAGGACATTTAAAAAGCGATTTCTCAATTAATAAGCAAGCCTTAACCGCGTTAACGGCAACCTTTAATGATCTTGATGTTACAGATGTCGCAGGCCGCGGCGAAATTCATGGCGGCGCAGGCCGGTTTAACTGGTCGGACGATGAAACCTTCAACCAGCCGTCGAAACTTGCCTGGCGGCAATTGCAGATACGGGCCGTACCGGTAGGCCCTACCGAGCTTTTATTCCTGGGCCGGGCGGGCAATATCCGTCTGCTAAAAAAGACCCAACTGCCTTTATTGGGCGGCGCCATCACAATCAGTCATTTCAACTGGCAGGCCAAAAAACAGCAAGATCCCGATATTTCTTTTGAGGGCGAGTTGAATGACGTGTCCTTGCAACAACTATCCCTGGCCCTGGACTGGACGCCGTTATCCGGTTCTATTAGCGGATATATCCCCCGAATCGAGTACAGCAACAAAACCTTGAGCCTGGGCGGCGAACTGATCGTCAAGGTTTTCGATGGCGAAGTTAGAATCAGTAATTTGGCTTCTTCCGGACTGTTTACAGGTTTTCCGAAGTTTCACAGCGACCTGGAAATTGAAAACCTGGATCTGGAGCAGCTAACCGGCAAGTTCAAGTTCGGCGGCATTACCGGCAAACTATCGGGTTATGTTCGGGAGCTGTACATGGAAAACTGGCGTCCGGTCAGCTTTTTTGCATGGCTGGGAACGCCTGAAAACGATGACTCGCGGCATAGGATCAGTCAAAAAGCGGTGCAGAACATCGCCAACATCGGTGGCGGCGGCGCGGCCGATCTGCTGTCTAAAAGCTTTTTAAGATTCTTTGCAACCTTCGGCTACGACAAGCTCGGTTTAGGCTGTTATTTGCATGACGGCGTGTGTCAGTTGATGGGCGTGGAAGCTAGAGGCTCCGGCTATGCGATTATCACCGGCGGCGGCCTGCCGCGAATCGATGTGATCGGCTATAACCCGCGCGTTGACTGGAATGTATTGATGGAGCGCTTGAAGCGTATTTCCACCTCGGATGAAGTGATTGTTGAGTGATACCACGCGACACTGAAAAAATTAACCATGAAGAGTAAAAAATTATCGCAAGCATAACGAAGACGCCTTGATTCAACTCATAAGCGCATTCAGTTCCATTGGAATCTATTGGGAAATTTTGAAACTTCTTTTGCAGGTTAATTTACTGGGGCGGCGGCATCGGCAACGACCTTAAAGGCAATTGGCTAGCGGGCGGTTCCGGCAATGACACCTTGGTGGGGAGTGCCGGCAACGACGTCTTGACCGGTGGCGGAGGACAAGACCTGCTGATAGCGGGCGCGGGCGATGACGACATCCTGAGCGATGCCGATTATGTACCGCCGGGCTTGGACTGGAGAGTTGTCGACGCCTTCCCCACCAGAGTATACCCACAGGCGACAGGTCGACGCAGCCCTGCCGACAGTGCAGGCGACGTTATTTACGCCGGAGATGGAAAGGATTTCGTCTTGGCCGGAGCGGGCGGCGATGTCGTCTATGGCGAAGGCGGTAACGATTACATTTATGGCAACGATGGCAGCGATATTCTGCTGGGCGGTTCAGGTGACGACACCCTCATTGGTGATAACGGTGACGGTACCGGCGTGGAAGGCGACGACTACTTAGATGGAGGCGACGGCAGCAATAGACTATTGGGCGGCGCCGGCAACGACACCCTGATCGCCCACGGCGGCAACAACTACTTGGATGGCGGCGAAGGGCGCGACGGGTACATATTCGATGCCGGTTTCGGTACTAGCCACATCGCCGACTCGGGTACAGGGGGCAACGCCGTTCAATTCAACTTCAACTTCGCCGGTTCCGGCATCGCCCTCGGCCTGGGTTCGCTCAGCTTTGCCAACGGCGACGAACTGTACATCGACAACTTCAACCCCAACGACCCGCTGAACAGCAGCTCAATCGATACCTTCATCTTTGCCGACCGCACCTTGTCCTTGCAAGATGTGCTGGACCTCGGCGTGGATGTTGCCGGCAGCGCCGATGCGGACATCTTCCAAGGCAGCGCGATGAACGAGCGCATTGTTGCCTTGGCGGGAGACGATACCCTCCTGGCCGGAGGCGGCAACGACAGCCTAGACGCCGGGGCGGGCAATGATTACCTGGACGGCGGTACCGGCAGCGACCTCATGCTGGGCGGTCAAGGCAACGATACTTATGTGGTCGACAATGCGGGCGATACAGTCACCGAAAACCTGAATGAAGGCATCGACCTCGCCCAGTCCGGCATCAGTTATACCTTGACCGACAACGTCGAGAACCTCGTGCTGACCGGCGCAACGAATTTAAACGGAACCGGCAACGCGTTGGCTAACACAATCACCGGCAACAGCGGCATTAACATGCTGGATGGCGGCCTGGGGGCGGATACCCTGATAGGCGGCGCAGGCAACGACAACTACGTCGTGGATAATATTGCCGATGTGGTGGTTGAGCAAGCGGGTGAAGGGACGGATAGCGTGTATGCTTCTGTCGATTACAGCCTTTCCGACAACGTCGAAAACCTTAACTTGACCGGCACAGCCAACATCAACGGCGCCGGCAACGATAATGTGCTGGGCGGCGCGGGGAATGACTGGCTTTATGGCGATGGTTCGAGCGCGCAAGGTAATGACACGCTCGATGGCGGCGACGATACTTTGCTGGGTGGGGCGGGGACTGACTACTTGGATGGGCAAGACGGCAATGACACCTACGTGGTCGACAATGTCGGCGACGTGGTCAACAAAAACCACGATGAAAGCATCGACCTTGTTCAGGCCAATATCCGCTACACATTGTCTTTATATTTATATAGGAGACGCCGCTTTACTCGTTACTCACTCTCTACAACGCCGCTTTCGCTTTACCCTCAAAAAAGTGTGGACATTGAGTCTGTAACTCGGCAAACTCGCGCTTGAGTCGGCTCATGTAAAAAACTAGATACATCCTTTGATGAACGAGTTGAGAAATGCATACTGAAAGACGTGAACCTGCATTTTTTGGCAACTGAGTCGAACTGGGAGTTAACCGTATGATTGCAGCGCTTTATTTTATTTTCTTCTTTTTAATTTATTTTCCGCTCTCAATTTGGATTATTCGCAAGAGTTATCGGTTTGCTAAGGCAAGATACCAGCGTGGTTGGGCAGGCGGAGTGATCGCAGCTTTGATTATGTATAACTTGGTATTTTGGGATTGGATTCCCGTGGTGTTGATGCACAAATACCTCTGCGAGACTGAAGGTGGATTCTGGATATATAAAACCCCTGAACAATGGGTAAAGGAACACCCTGAAGTAGTGGGGCAGGATTGGAGCACTGCTTCTGGTTATAGGGTCGAAAATGTTCGCAAGGATTTTGGCAATACTCTTCAAAGATATTGGTTTGGTTCTTCAGTTTATGAAGAGGTTGTTCAGCGCACTGATGTAGATTTCACCAAAACTATTGGTAAAACCGAAAATAAAGTTATAGATGCAAAAACAGGACAAATACTTTTTAGAAGTACAAATTTTTTTCGTGTTAGTGAATATAAGTTTTGGCTTGCAGAACCCAGCCCGCGTTATGGTTGTAGCGAGTCAGCACTTAATGGCGTTACTAAAGAATTTAGCAGGCTAAAACAATTAGTTAAAGGGGTGAAAAATGACAACCAATTTTAAGTTTGTAGCAGATATGGCGGCACTGGCTGAGGCCAGTTATGCGAATTTAATAGATGCTGATCGGGATTCAGTTGAATTGGCTCTACAAGATGCTGCTTTTTTAAGTGACAAACCTTTCTCCGAAACCCAAGCAGCCGACTTCGTTCAAGATTGGTCTGTTATTGCTGGCAGTCATCAATCTGATATGCCCAGCGGATTTTCTGCGACCTTGTTTCAGGGCAATACAGGGACGAGGGACTATGTGTTAGCCATACGAGGCACAGCCGGAACAACCGACTTAGTAGGCGCTGACGGCGGCGACATCCTGTTGGATGGTTTAGCCGTCGATCAAATTATAGACCTCTACAACTATACCCAAAAACTGGCGCACACCGGTTCTTACCAAGCCGCGAAACTGACCAGGGTTTCCATCCCGGACGGCAGTCTCCCGGAAGTTTATGCGCAAGCACATGGCTTATTTTTCCTTAAAGGTATCAATGACGGCTATGGCCCTGGCGTATACCAAATAGATACTGAGAGCCGCAATGATGGTTCAGGTTTATTAGCGGCAGGTGCTTCGGTGCATGTTACAGGCCATAGCTTGGGCGGCCATCTTGCAGCGGCATTTTCCCGATTGTTTCCTGAGTTGACAATCGATGCCACCCTGATAAACGGCGCAGGTTACGCTGAAGGTTTTTCATTGTTAACCAACAATTTCAATGTAGGCAATTTGTTTCAGGCACTGGGCGGTGCGAATAATTTTGATTCCAGCAAAATCACCAATTATATTGGTACGGCGGCAATGGATTTTGTGGCGGAAGATTGGTTTATTGGTTTAGAACAGCCTGGGGGAATACAGCATGTAATGACTGAAAGTTACAGTGCGTCTAATACGGTGGGGCATGGCGCAGGACAGATGACCAACACGTTGGCGATAATGTCCTTATTTGGGCAATTGAGCCAGCCGGGCAGTTTAGACGTGTCCGCAATGAATGATTTAATGGAAAAAGCGGCCAATAAGAGTGAGGAAACCTTTGAGCAATTGGTTAATGATTTAAGCAGGTTGTTCAATATCCCTGAAATTACCGACCCAAGCGCAAATAGCACGACTGTTGGGAGAGAAGCACTTTTTACCAATATACTTGCTATACAAAATTCCACCGCCTTCAAAAACCTCATCGGCCAAGTCACCCTGACAACCCCGCCCGCCTCAGCCGACGAAGCGAGAAATGACTTTGGCGCCTTCTTAAGCTTGGTTCATTTAACGCCGTTTGCGCTTAAAGCCAACAGCATTGAGGCCAGGGTACACCTACAGACCGATAGCCTCGCCAATACCGAACTGGCGTTGAAATGGGAACAAGACAACAGCCTGACACCGGCACAGCTGGCAAGCGGTGAAGGCAACTATTCAGATATGTGGTTGGCAGACCGTTCGCACATGCTGACGCAGATAATCCGCCGGAATGCCGCCGATTCGGTCATGGCGGTTGGCGGAGGCATAAACGAAACCTATCAGGACCTAGCCACAGGGCAAATATTCTCGACGGCGGATGTCGGTTATATCGGCTCCGGATTACCTCCCGACAGCAAACACTACATCTTCGGCGACGACAACAACAACGCCGATATTCAAGGAGGAAGCCAAGCCGACCACCTCTACGGTGGCGCAGGCAATGACACCCTCACCGGTAACGACGGCAGCGACTATCTCGAAGGCGGGCAGGGCAATGACACTTACTACGCCGGCACCGGCGATACCATACTGGACCGCGACGGCCAAGGCAGCGTCTATCTTGACAACGCCCAACTCACCGGCGGCAACCAAATCGGGGACAAGCGAACCTACCAAAGCGCCGACGGCAAGCATATCTACAGCATCGTATCCGGCGACATGAACACAGCCGAGGGCGCAACCCTGGCCGTCGACGGCAACTTCACCATCCAGCACTACCATGCCGGCGACCTCGGCATTAGCCTGGACGAAGCCGTTTCGGCACAAGCCAACACCGCCGAATTGCTAGGGCAGATAGGCGTCCTGATAGGCAATACAGGAAACGACGCCCTGTACAGCGACACCCAAATCCCCACCAAACAAGCCATCCTCAACGGCAACACCGATGAAGGTACCGGCTTTAAAGGCGACTGGCTTGCGGGCCGTTCCGGTAACGATACCTTGGTGGGAAGCGCCGGCAACGACGTCTTGACCGGAGGCGGAGGCCAAGACCTGCTGATAGCGGGCGCGGGCGATGACGACATCCTGGGCGATGCCGATTATGTACCGCTAGACTTGGACTGGAGAGTTGTCGACGCCTTCCCCAACAGAATATACCCCCAGGCGACAGGTCGACGCAGCCCTGCCGACAGTGCATTTTGATCGAACAATTGTCGAACTGAGTATTCCATCAGGAAGGTATCGGATACGCTTGGAAACGTTGGAAGCCTTTCCCCAATTATCCGATACCCCCGTTCAGTTTAGGCTTGGTTATATTCGTGCTCCCAAATAAGTCCAGGAGAATAAAAAATGATCACACTGACAGTAAAATCGCGGCGAATGGGACGGTATATGCGTCATGAATAAAAATGTGCTTATTTTATGGAGTTTATTTATGTGTTTAACGGGATGTTCATTTTTTAATTCTACACCAACCCCGCCGTTAAAAATCCCTATCGCCCTGCATCAGGCAGGTACGGTATTGGAAACTGATGTCGAAATAGAACAAGACGATAGGATATACCTTCGCTTGGAGTTCTTGGTTAATGACCAGCCGGGAGACCGAGACCGGCTATTGACATTCCTAGGCAAAGGACGGGACAGAATCGGAACGCCTATCCCACTAAAAGTAAAAATCACAAGATACGTTTCTGTAAAAGATGAAGCCTTCCTTGACAAAACTTATATCACCACTGGGCGAGTAAGCAGTGCAGCAGACTTTTTCGATCGAACAATTGCCGAACTGAGTATTCCATCAGGAAAGTATCGGGTACACCTAGAAACGCTTGAAGCATTTTCCCAATTATCCGATACCACCGTTCAGTTTAGGCTCGGTTATATTCGTGCCCCCAAATAATTCCAGGAGAATAAAAAATGATCACACTGACAGTAAAATTGCGGCGAATGGGACGGTATATGCGTCATGAATAAAAATGTGCTTATTTTATGGAGTTTATTTATGTGTTTAACGGGATGTTCATTTTTTAATTCTACGCCAACCCCGCCGTTAAAAATCCCTATCGCCCTGCATCAGGCAGGTACGGTATTGGAAACTGATGTCGAAATAGAACAAGACGATAGGATATACCTTCGCTTGGAGTTCTTGGTTAATGACCAGCCGGGAGACCGAGACCGGCTATTGACATTCCTAGGCAAAGGAAGGGACAGAATCGGAACGCCTATCCCACTAAAAGTAAAAATCATAAGATACGTCGCTTCTGAAGAATCAGTCTTCCTTGAAAAAACTTACACCACCACCGCACCAATGATTATTGGTGAAGACTTTTTTGATCGAACAATTGCCGAACTGAGTATTCCATCAGGAAGGTATCGGGTACGTCTGGAAACGTTGGAAGCCTTTCCCCAATTATCCGATACCCCCGTTCAGTTTAGGCTTGGTTATATTCGCGCCCCCAAATAATTCCAGGAGAATAAAAAATGATCACTCTGACAGTAAAAATCGCGGCGAACGGAACGGTATATGATGGTGATGGCAACTCGTTGACGGGGCATATGTGGCTTTCTGTTGATGAAGATGGGCCTGGTGGTCCTCTAGCCGCCGTTTCCATGGGCTTCGCACCGGTAATACATTCACCGGTTTGGGAAGGCACTGTTTTAAATGACGATGACCAAAAGTATGGCTCCACCTACTACACGGGTACGATTTGTATCAGTGAGGGTCAATATACCCAGTTAATGGCTTTCGAAGACAATCCTGCAAATTATGGCTTCAGCACTTTCTATAGCGCACTCACCAACAGCTGCATCGATTTCACCTGGAAAGGCTTGGAAGTTGCCGGACTGAATGGAAGCGGATTTGAAGGCGATCCTTGGCCAACCTGGAATGCTAATGACGTAGACAGGGTGCTCTACACTTACCTGTTTAAAGGTTTAACTGACTGGCAATCCGACAGGATGCAACTGGGTGGTTACGATGTGATTTATGGCAGCGGCGATGACGATACTCTGCAAGCTCAAACAGGAACAGATACAATTTACGGAGGCGGAGGCAACGATGCTATTACCGGTACCGCTGCACGCGAATATCTTGCCGGTGGAAGCGGCAATGACGTAATTACAAGTGCAGGAGGTGTTGATACGCTGGAAGGCGGAGCTGGCAGCGACACCTATTACGCAAGCGCCGGCGATACGATTCTGGACAGCGACGGCCAAGGCAGCGTCTATCTTGACAACGCGCAACTCATCGGCGGCAACCAAATCGGTGACAAGCGCACCTACCGAAGCGCCGATGGCAAGCATAGCTACAGCATCGTATCCGGCGACCTGAACACAGCCGATGGCGCAACCCTGGCCGTCGACGGCAACCTCACTATCCAACACTACCATGCCGGCGACCTCGGCATCGTCCTGGCCGGAGCCATTCCCACTCCGGCCACCAACATCGTCATAGGCCACCCCGGCATGACCGAGGAACTGGGCGGCGGCATCGGCAACGACCTCATCGAAGGGCTAAGCGGCAGCAAAATCATAATGGGCTTTTTGGGTGACGACCGTCTGTATAGCGACGGAGAAATCCCTAATGAGCAAGCCATCCTCAACGGCAACACCGACGTGAGCACCGGCCTTAGAGGCAATTGGCTCGCGGGCGGTTCCGGCAATGACACCTTAGTTGGAAGCGCCGGCAACGACGTCTTGACCGGAGGCGGAGGCCAAGACCTGCTGATAGCGGGCGCGGGCGATGACGACATCCTGGGCGATGCCGATTATGTACCGCCGGACCAGGACTGGAGAGTTGTCGACGCCTTCCCCAACAGAATATACCCCCAGGCGACAGGTCGAATCAGCCCTGCCGACAGTGCAGGCGACGTTATTTACGCCGGAGCGGGAAAAGATTTCGTCTTGGGCGGGGCGGGCGGCGATGTCATCTATGGCGAAGGCGGTAACGATTACATTTATGGTAACGACGGCAGCGATATTCTGCTGGGCGGAGCAGGTGACGATACCCTCATTGGTGATAACGGTGACGGTACCGGCGTGGAAGGCGACGACTACTTAGATGGAGGCGACGGCAGCAATAGACTATTGGGCGGCGGCGGCAACGACATCCTGATCGCCCACGGCGGTAATAACTACTTGGACGGTGGCGAAGGGCGCGACAGCTACCTATTCGATGCCGGTTTCGGTACTAGCCATATCGCCGACTCGGGCGCAGGCGGCAACGCCGTTCAATTCAACTTCAACTTCGCCGGTTCCGGCATCGCCCTCGGCCTGGGTTCGCTCAGCTTTGCCAACGGCGACGAACTGTACATCGACAACTTCAACCCCAACGACCCGCTGAACAGCAGCTCAATCGATACCTTCGTCTTTGCCGACCGCACCTTGTCCTTGCAAGATGTGCTGGACATCGGCGTGGATGTTACCGGCAGCGCGGATGCGGACATCTTCCAAGGCACCGGTATGAACGAGCGCATTGTTGCCTTGGCGGGAGACGATACCCTCCTGGCCGGAGGCGGCAACGACAGCCTGGATGCCGGGGCAGGCAGCGACTACCTGGATGGCGGCGCCGGCAGCGACATCATGAAGGGCGGCCAAGGCAACGATACCTATATCATCGACAATGCGGGCGATGTCGTCGCTGAAAACTTGGATGAAGGCATCGACCTCGCCCAGTCCGGCATCAGCTACACCCTGACCGACAACGTCGAGAACCTCGCCCTGACCGGCGCCGCGAATGTGAACGGAACCGGCAATGCGTTAGCTAACACAATCACCGGCAACAGCGGCATTAACGTGCTGGATGGCGGCCTGGGGGCGGATACCCTGATAGGCGGCGCAGGCAACGACAACTACGTCGTGGATAATAGTGCCGATGAGGTGGTTGAGCAGGCGGGGGAAGGGACAGACAGCGTGTATGCTTCTGTCGATTACAGCCTTTCCGATAACATCGAAAACCTGAACTTGACCGGCACCGCCAACCTCAACGGCATCGGTAACGCGCAAAACAACAACCTTCTTGGCAACGATGCCGACAACACCCTGAGCGGCCTAGCCGGTAACGACACTCTGGTCGGCGGCGCCGGCAACGATAATGTGCTGGGCGGCGCGGGTAACGACCTGCTTTATGGCGATGTTGGCGGCTCAACCGAAGAAGGCAACGACATTATCGATGGCGGCAATGGTAATGATGAACTATGGGGCAATGGAGGCAGCGACATCCTATTGGGTGGTGCCGGTGACGACCAGCTTAATGGCGATAGTGCCGGTGCCGGTGTGGAAGGCGACGACTACTTGGACGGCGGCGACGGCAATGACCGGTTGTGGGGCGATGGCGGCAATGACACCTTGCTGGGCGGAGCTGGTGACGACAAACTCAGCGGTAATAACGGCAATGACTCCCTCAATGGCGGCGACGGCAATGACAAGCTCTGGGGTAATAGCGGCGACGATGCTCTGCTGGGTGGCGCGGGCAATGACATTCTCAATGGCGACAATGGTGACGGCTCAGGCCTGGAAGGCAACGACACTATCGATGGTGGCGACGGCAATGATCAACTGTGGGGCAATGGCGGCGACGACATTCTGCTAGGCGGCGCAGGCGACGATGCGCTCAACGGCGACAACGGCGGCACAGGCGCAGGCAACGACTACCTCGACGGCGGCGACGGCAATGACGACATATGGGGCGATGGCGGCGACGATACGTTATTGGGTGGAGCAGGCGACGATTACCTGGAGGGCCAAGCCGGCAACGATACTTTATACGGAGGAGACGGCAACGACCATCTGTGGGGCGAAGAGGGCACAGATAGTCTTTATGGCGGAAGCGGCGCCGATTATTTGGAGGGCGGAGACGACAACGACACTCTATTGGGCGGTGCGGGCGATGACAAAATTACCGGCGATAACGGCGACGGCTCTGGCATGGAAGGCAATGACACCATCGACGGCGGCGCCGGCAACGACAAGCTTTGGGGCGACGGCGGCAGCGATACCTTGTTGGGCGGAGACGGCAACGACAAATTGTGGGGAGATGTCGGCGACGGTAGCGGCGCGGAAGGCAACGACACTCTTGATGGCGGCAACGGCGATGACAAACTGTGGGGAGAAGGCGGCAATGACACCCTGATCGGCGGCGACGGCGTTAACTACTTGGACGGAGGCGACGGCAACGACACGTTGATCGCGGATAGGGGCAGCAATACGCTTCTGGGCGGCGCCGGGGACGATACCCTGATCGTCAGAGGCGGCAGCAATAACCTCGACGGCGGCGAGGGCTACGACTGGTACGTGTTCGATGCCGGCTTTGGCGTCAACCATATCGCCGATTCGGGGGCCGGCGGCAACGGCATTCAATTCAACTTCAACTTCGCCGGTTCCGGCATCACCATCGGGCTGGGCTCGCTTAAACTCAGCTTTGCGAATGGCGACGAACTGCACATCGATAACTTCAACCCTAACGATCCGCTCAACAGCAGTTCGATAGACACCTTCGTTTTTGCCGACCGCACCTTGTCCTTACAAGACGTCATCGACCTCGGCATGGATGTTTCCGGTACCGATAATGCCGATGTCATCCAAGGCACCGCGATGAACGAGCGCATCAAGGCGTTGGCGGGGGATGACGTTGTATATGCGGGGGCCGGCAACGACACGCTGATTGGCGGCCAAGGCAACGATACCTTGTACGGCGGCGCGGGCGACGACCGCTATGAATTTGCTTTGGCCGACGGTGCGGACATTATTAACGACGCGCAAGGCAACAACACCTTATTCATCGGCAGCGGCCTGACGGCGGACAACCTTGAAGCCAGCCGCGTAGGCGATGACATTTCAGTTAATATTGTCGGCACGGCCGATTCCATCCTGTTGAACAATTGGTTTGCGCAAACCGAAGGCGTCAATCGCCTTGAGTTCGGCGACGGTTCCTGGCTGGACCGCTCTGGCATCGAAGGCTTGTTGAACCGTCCGCCGGTTGCCAATGCAGATGCGATCACCGTGTACGAAGACGGAGGAGCGATGAATTTATCGACAGCCGCATTGCTGGCGAACGATACCGACCCGAATGCCAACGACGTTCTTTCCGTTATCGCCGTTGGCGCATCGGCTGTGGGAGCGGCTGTGCAGCTCGCGGACGGACAAGTGCTATACGACATCGGCAGCCGCTTTCAGGAACTGGGCGCAGGGCAGACCCTTACCGATAGTTTCAGCTATACCATCAGCGACAGCAAAGGCGCGACCTCAAGCAGCGTGGTCGACGTCACCATCACCGGCGTGAACGATGCGCCGGTAACGGCAGCTGACAGGGCAGCCGTTCAGGAAGACCTTAACACGACAACCACCGGCAATGTCCTTATTAATGATACCGATGTCGATCAAGGCAGCGTGCTTAGCGTGGCGGATGCCGGACTCAGAGCAGGCAGTTTTGGCAACTTAACACTTGCTGTAGACGGCAGCTACAGCTATGTCTTGGACAATGCCTTGTTCGCCGTGCAATCATTGGCGGCCGGCCAAACCGTCATCGAGACTTTCGATTACCAAGCAACAGACGGACTGACCGCAACGCCATCGTCATTGACCGTCACCATCACCGGCACTAACGACGCCCCGGTGGCCGCCATCCCGTTGGCCGATCAAACCGCCACCGAAACCGGCGCATTCGACTATCAATTACCAGCCGATGCTTTTACCGATATTGATAGAGGCGACTTGTTGAGCTATGGCGCAAAGCTGAGCAATGGCAATCCCTTGCCCGATTGGCTGGTATTCGACGCCAACAGCCGGACATTTCATAGCATCATGCCCGATGGTTCGGCCGGGTTGTGGGACATCAGCGTTACCGCCACCGATAGCTCTGGCGACAGCGCATCCAGCGTCTTCAGGCTGGATGTCGCCAACTTCATCAAGGGCAGCGGCGAAGACGACAAACTCAGCGGAACAGCGCTCAGGGATGTGATCTACGGCCTTGCCGATGACGATTGGTTACGTGGCGCAGGCGCGGCCGACGTATTGGTCGGCGGTTCCGGCAATGACGTGCTGGAAGGCGGCAGCGGGGACGATCTCTTGATTGGAGGCATTCCCGATAGCGCCACCTTGGCGGGCGCGCCCGTTCCAACCGAAGCAAGTAACTGCAATGACCATCATGACGATTCACATCATACCGATGAACACAGCAATAATGACGTCCATGATCGATCCGGCAATAACCTGCTCAACGGCGGTTCAGGTAACGACACCCTGATCGGCGGCGGCAGTAACGACCTGTTGATCGGCGGAACCGGCAACGACAGCATTGACACCGGAGCCGGCGCCGACATCATCGCCTTTAACTGCGGCGACGGTCAGGACACCGTATTGGCCTCTACCGGTGCGGATAACACCTTGTCATTGGGTAGCGGCATCAAAATGAGAGACCTGCAACTTCGCCATCTCGGCAACGACCTGATACTGGAAACAGGCCCTTCGGCGAATCCGGGGCAAGATCGGATCACCTTCCTCGACTGGTACGCTGCGCCGAACAACCGCAGCATCGACATCCTGCAAATGATCGCCAACACTGAAACCAAAGCCGGAAAAGCGCGCATCAATCAGTATGACTTCGGTAAGCTGGTAGAACGCTTCGACCAAGCCGTTGCGGCCAATGCCACAACCGATCACTGGGCATTGACCAACGCCCAACTGGATAAGCACCTGGAACGCTACAAAGGCGAAGCGCTGGGTGGCGACCTGGCCTACCAGTATGGACAGAACGGTTCACTGGCGGCGGTTTCGCTGGGGGCGGCGCAAGATGTGCTGGATAGCGCTTCTTTCGGTATCGATCCGCAAAAGCTGCATGACCTCTCCGGGCTAAAAGACGGCTTGATGAAGTTGAGCTAAGCGATGGCGAAGAAATGGCGCAATAAATTGCAAGCCGACGCTTACGACTTTGCCCCGGACATTCAGCGCTTACAGCAGCAACCGCCTTCGCCGTTGCCGCGCGCGGTGTTGTGGTGCCTGCTGGCGCTGTTGTTTTGCATGCTGCTGTGGTCGATTTTCGGCAGGCTGGATATTATCGCGGTCGCTCAGGGCAAACTGGTGCCGCAAAGTTCGGTCAAGATCGTGCAACCGGCCGATGCCGGTATCGTCAAGGAAATATGGGTGGATGAAGGCGATGAAGTGCATGCCGGGCAAGTCGTGGCGCGGATGGATGCCCGGTTTTCCGATGCCGATGGCCGTTCGCTGGATAGCGAACAGCATCTTAAAAGCCTGCAACTGCGCCGCGCCGATGCCCAGCTTGCGGGCGTTCCGCTACAGCCAAACAGCGACGATCCGCCGGAACTGTTCGCCCAAGTCAGCGCCCAGTATATCGCCCGGCAAAAAGCCTACGCCGATGCCCTCGAAACGGCGCGAGCTCAGCACAGCAAAGCCCAACAAGAACTGCAAAGCGCCTTGGAAATCGAAACCAAGCTGAAACAGACCGTGCCGATTTACCAAGCACATGACCAAGCTTTTCAGCGGCTGGTCAAAGACGGCTCGGTGTCCAAATTCATGGCCAACGAAAAATCCCGCGACCGTATCGAAAAAGAACAAGAATTGCGCGCGCAAAACTACACGGTAGCCGGCCTGCGCTCGACCATCCGCCAAGCGGAACAACAGATCGCCCAGATCACCTCCAACTATCGCCAGGAATTGCAAAACGAACGGGTACAGGCCGAAGGCGAATACCGCAAACTGCAACAGGAAAACGAGAAACAGGCGCACCGCCACGAACTGCTGGAACTCAAAGCGCCGCAGGACGGCATCGTCAAGGACATCGCCACGCATACCCCAGGCACCGTGGTTTCGCCCGGCACCGTGGTGATGACCGTGGTGCCGAAGAACGACCCGATCGAAGCGGAAGTGTGGATTACCCACCTGGATGCCGGTTTCGTGCAACCCGGACAGCACGCGCAAGTCAAACTTGCGGCTTATCCGTTTCAAAAATACGGCATGGTCAACGGCGAAGTCAGCCAAGTGAGTCCCGACGCGGCCGAGCCGGATAAAGAACAACGCGAAGCGCCGGGCTACCGTGCGGTGATCCGCCTGCCCAGCGCCTTCCTGGAAAACGCCGGCAAACGCTACCGGCTGACGCCGGGCATGCAGGTGACCGCGGAAATCAACTTGGGCAACCGTAGCGTGCTGGAATATATCCTGTCTCCGGTACAAAAAGCGGCGTTTGAAGCGGGACACGAACGATGAGGGATGCGCTGCACCGGATGGTAAACGGTAAGAAACGCCTGTTGCCGATCAGTACTGAAACTTTTCTTTGGGCATTGCAATGCGCCTGTCAGGTACATCGTGTGCCGTTTGCAGCGGACATGGCCTTGCGCCGGTTTCCTTCGCCGTATAACACGGCAATCCTGCAACACGCGCTGCATGAGCTGGGGCTTAAAGGCCGCTGGCGCAAGGTGCGGGAAGCGGATTTTGAGCATTTGAATTATCCGTGTTTCGCTGCGCTCAATCCGGTTGCCGTCGAGCGGGAAGCGGACGACGAGGCGGCGCAAGCCGAACAGCAGTTACCGGCGCATGGCCTCGCCCTGTTGGTTCGAGTGGAAAAAAATACGCTGGTGTTTTTCGAAACGAACAGCCGGGAACCGCAACAGCTTCCGCTGGCTGAATTTGCAGAGCGTTGCGCCGGCCATGTGTTGCAGTTCGCCGCGCCTAAGAGCCAGGGCGTGGACGATGAGGACAAAGCGTTCGGTTTCCGTTGGTTCGTTCCGGAGCTACTTAAGCACAAGACGGTTTGGCGCGACGTGCTGCTGGCGTCGCTGGCGTTGCAATTGGTTGGCATGGCGACGCCGCTGTTTACCCAGACCATCATCGATAAGGTGATCGTCCATCATACGATGAGCACGTTGTCGGTCATTGCTATCGCCATGGTTATCTTCATGGTATTCAACGCGGTGATGAGCTGGGTGCGTCAGTATCTGGTGACGCATACCGGCAACCGTATCGATTCGGTGTTGGGTGCTCAGGTGTTCGGGCATTTGTTCAGGTTGCCGCTGCGTTACTTTGAACATCGTTCCACCGGTACCTTGGTTGCGCGCCTGCAAGGCATTGAGAGCATCCGCGAGTTTTTGAGCGGCGCGGCGGTCACGCTGATTCTGGATGTGCCGTTTTTGGTGTTTTATCTGGCGATCATGTTTTATTACAGTTGGCTGCTTTCGCTCGCAGCCGTGTTTATGTTGTCGATGATTGTACTGTTGAGCCTGGCTATTACCCCTTTGCTGCGCGAGCGCTTAAATCGCCAATTCCTGCTCGGCGCGCGCAACCAGTCTTTTGTGACCGAGTATTTGTCCGGCATGGAAACGGTCAAATCCCTGCAAATGGAAGCGCAGGTGGTGGCGCGCTACGGCGAATATTTAGCCGGTTATCTGGAAGCCGGATTTAACTCGCGGCAATTGTCCAATAGCTATAACGTGGCGGCCAATACGTTAGAGCAAACGATGACGTTGGTTATTTTGTGTTTGGGCGCTTGGCTGGCGATGACGGCCCAGGATTTCACTATCGGTATGCTGGTAGCTTTTCAGATGTTTGCCGGACGGCTTTCTCAGCCGGTGCTGCGTATGGTCGGATTGTGGCAACAATTCCAGCAGGCCAATATTGCGGTCAAGCGTCTGGGCGATGTGATGCATGCGCCTACTGAGCCGTATTCGTTAGTGCCGGCAAGGGAAGGGGGCGGACACGGCAAGGTGGAGATTCGCAACTTGGGTTTTCGGTATGCGGATAATCTTCCTTACCTGTACCAAAACTTCAACATGAGTATCGAGCCGGGACAATGTATTGCGCTGATGGGGCCGTCCGGCTCCGGCAAGAGTACGCTGGCAAAACTGCTGCTGGGGTTCTACCAGCCCAGCGAAGGCAGTATTCATATCGATGACCGCGATATTCGTCATTTTTCCGCCGATGAGCTGCGTAATCGTTTCGGCGTGGTGCCGCAGGAAACCGTGTTGTTTTCCGGTACGCTTTATGAAAACCTGACTCTCGCCAGTCCGCATACCAGCTTCGATCAAGTGGTGCAAGCCTGTACCTTGGCGGAAATTCACCAGGCTATTGAGAAGCTGCCGGAAGGCTACCGGACTGTTATCGGCGAACGCGGCGTCGGCCTGTCGGGAGGACAGAAACAACGCTTGGCGATTGCTCGTGCGTTGCTTAAGCATCCTAAAATTTTGCTGTTCGACGAAGCGACCAGTAGTTTGGACAGCGCTACCGCCGAGCATTTCGCGGCCACCGTTAACCAATTGAAAGGCAAGGTCACCATGCTGTTCATCACCCATCAACTGCCTGAGAGCTTGAAGGTGGATGAGGTGGTGCGCTTAACTCAAAACTAAGCAATGTAATTTTCACCACGAAGACACGAAGAACACGAAGGTTTAAAAATCAAATTCGTAACTGTTCAGCGCGAAGCGCAATATCCCTCTCCAGCATGAGAGGAGAGGGAGTAAAAGGTGGCCCTTGAGGATGGTCATCGGGAATTACTCAATAACTTCGTGCTCTTCGTGTCTTCGTGGTGTTCTTACATAGCTTGCCTACATCGGTAATTAATAAAAATAATCGAAAATGATCAATAAAGTTTTGTGCTGTTTTGTGTGTGCAGTATTGATTGGTATTTCCGCCCCGGTATTTTCATCGGATACTCCAACACCTAAAATGGAGCGTGGTGAAAATGCCTCTTGTCAGTCGGGAACGACGTTTAAAAAGCTTTCCCTGGCCGAAGCCGTGGCTGTGGCAATGGCTCAGCATCCGCAGTTGCTGATAGCCCAGCTGGAGTTGCAAAAGGCTACCAATCAGGTGCTGTCAGCAATGACGCCGTTTTTACCGTCGGCAAGTATGTCTATGCAAGGTGAGCGTTTTGTCTCCGAGAATCCGAATGGCAGAACCACCTCGGTGGGATCGACCGTGGTCGGCGGGCAGCAAAGTCAGTATTCCAGTTATGCCTCATTGAACGCCAATTGGAATCTTTATAACGGCGGCAGGGATATAGCCGGATACCGTAGCGCGCAAGCGGGCGTTCAGGCCAGCGAGAACGATCTGGTCAGGCAGACCAACGAAACTTTAAGCACGGTGCTGACGGCCTACAATGAGTTGTTCAAAGCGCAAACGGCGCTTTTGCATCAAGTTGAAACCGCTAACTTGCTACGCGGCGTGTTGCAGCGTAGCGAGAAGCGGTATGCGGAAGGCGTGGATGATCAAATCGCGTTAAGCCAGCAGCAAATAACTTTCGCCAAAAGCGAGCAGGGCCTGTTCCAGGTTTGTCAGGCCGTGTTCGATAAGTCTGCTGTGTTGGCAAGATCGCTGGGATTGCGTCTTCCCGCCGGCCATGTTTTTCGGCTTGATGCGCCGATTCCCGAGGTAGAGCGGATGGAATTGGACGATGGCGGGTTGGAGGCGATTGTTCAGGACGATCCGGGCGTAAAAGCGGCAAAAGAGCGGGTAACGATGGCGCAACATAAGCTTGAGCAGAGCCGCGCCGGTTTTTATCCGACTGTTGCGATGACCGGGCGCTATGATTGGTTGGGGCAGGATCCGGCAAGCGCTGGCGCGGCTTTAAATTCGACTTCGGCCAATAGTTACCGGGTTGGCGTCGTGCTGCAACAACCGTTGGGGCCGTTCACTTCGGAATATGCGGCAGTCGAGACCGCGCATGCCGATTTACTGAAAGCCGATGCACTGTATCGGCAAGCGCTGATCGATGCCGAAACCAAGCTTCGAACGGTATTGAATGCAAAGACTCAAACAGAGCTGTCGGCCAAATCCAGTCAATTGCAGACGGCTCAAACGCGGTTAACTTTTCAGCAAACGAGCCGGTTATTTAAAGACGGCTATGCCGATCTGGATGCCGTGTCCAAGGCGCAAGTCAATCTGTCCAAGGAGCAAGAGGCCTTGGACGAATTGCTGTCGGACGCGAAGCTTGCGGCCTGGAATGCGTATCTGGTTTTACGTCCGGATGACTTCGCGGCGGCGTTGCTGGGAATAAATCATGCCGAGCGGGCGCTTACGGATGTGGGCGATCAAACGGAGTTGTTATCGACGCGTTCCGGTAAGTTGTTAAGGTAGTATTTGATGTTAGACGCTGTCGACAAAAAGCACGAAAGGCACGAAAAATGTCGGTCAGAGACCGATGTCCATGCCTGTCGTTAGCAGTGAAACAGGCGGATAGGCAGACCTTCCAGGTTTTTAAAACCTGGAAGGTCTAACAGGTCCCTGCAAGGGGCAAGACTCTTATTACCAACGGCAATCTGCCGTGACTCGACGCGATCGGCTATAATCTCCGCCTTGGCTGGAATGTATTGATAAAGCGGTTAGCCGGTACCGGGCCAATAAACATTGATTAGTTTGGAGAGCGTTATGAGAAAAATATCCGTATTAAGCGCATTATTGTTGACCGCCTGCGTTACCATCAATATTTATTTCCCCGCTGCCGCCGCTGAAAAAGCCGCCGATGAAATCATTAAAGACATTCAAGAAAATACCCCGCAACAAACGCAACCCAAGCCCAAGGCAAGTTTGCCGGATTGGCAAGCCGGCATTTATCGGCTGGTTGATGCCGCGATCAATGCGGTGGTATCGCCGGCGCAGGCCGATGAAGCAAATCTGGCAATCGATAGCGCCGAAATCAGGCAGTTGCGCGCCGCTATGGAAAGCCGGTTCGCCAGTCTGCAACCTTTATACGCCTCAGGGGTTATCGGCATACAGGAAGACGGGCTGCTGGCGGTCAGGGACGTCGAAAGCGTGCCGCTTAAGGACAGGAATCAGGTTAATAAACTGGTGGCCGCGGAAAATGCCGACCGGCAAAGTCTTTATCAGGCAATTGCCAATGCCAACGGTCATCCCGATTGGGCCGCGCAAATTAAATCAACCTTTGCCGGCCGTTGGGTAAGTAATGCTCAACCGGGCTGGTGGTATCAATCTTCAGGAAGCTGGAAACAAAAGTAAACATGGCAAATAGAAAGAGAGTCAGAAAACCGTTGCCGGTAGAGCCGGTTAAAGTCGTTATCGAATCCTTGGCTCATGACGGGCGCGGCGTGACGCATGTCGATGGCAAAGTGATTTTTATCGATGAGGCATTGCCGGGCGAAGAGCTGGAGTTTGTTTATACCGAAAGCCGCAAGGATTACGCCGAAGGCAAGGTGGTCAAGCTGTTGAGCCGCGCCGCCGACCGGGTCGATGCCTTATGCGCGCACTATGGCGTATGCGGCGGTTGCAGTTTCCAGCATGTCGATTCGCCTGCGCAAATCAGGATTAAGCAGGATTTGCTGGTTGATCAGTTTAAACGTATCGGCAAGACTGAAATACCTGAACTTTGGCAACCGCTGGAAGGTCCGCATTGGGGCTATCGCAGCAAGGCGCGGATGGGCGTTAAATACGTCGAGAAAAAGAACCGGGTTTTGGTGGGTTTCAGGGAAAGACGGCATCCGTATTTGGCTGAAATTGAAAGTTGCGTGGTGATGAACCCTATCGTCGGCACTAAATTGATGGCGTTGTCGGAAATGATCGGCGGCTTGACCATTAGGGACAAAATTCCGCAGATTGAAGTGGCTATCGGCGATAACCAGTGCGTGTTGTCGTTTCGGGTGCTGGAACCGCCGACCGATGCCGATAAGGAGCGGATGCGCGAGTTTGCCCATCGGCATGACATATCGGTGTGCCTGCAATCCAAAGGCCCGGATACTATCGTGCCGCTGGATGGCGAGCCGGAAGTCATCCCGACTTATGCGCTGCCGGATCAAGGGGTGGAATTTAAATTCAGGCCGGCCATGTTTACCCAGGTTAATTATGAAATTAACAAGCAAATGATCAACCGGGTATTGGATACATTGGCGTTGAATGAAAACGACTCGGTGCTGGATTTATTCTGCGGTTTGGGTAATTTCACCTTGCCGATGGCGAAATTTGCCGGTCGCGTGGTCGGCGTGGAAGGCGATCAGCCCTTGGTTAATCACGCCAAGGAAAATGCCCGCCATAACGGCATAGAAAACGTTGAGTTTTATGCAGCCGATTTAAGCAAGGATATTAGCGATCAGCCCTGGGCTAACCGCAAATACAATAAAATCATGCTCGATCCTTCCAGGGCCGGGGCTTCCGAAGTCTTGCACCATTTTAAAAAATGGAAGCCCGACCGGATTGTTTATGTGTCCTGCAATCCGTCAACGCTCGCTCGCGACGCGGGGATTTTGGTTAATGAGTTGGGCTATAAGCTGATTAAAGCCGGGGTGATGGACATGTTTCCGCAGACCGGGCATGTGGAGTCGATCGCTTTGTTCGAAAAATAAAAAACGGTAACCGTTCAGCGTATCTTGCTCCTGTTTCCAAGCTCCGGCTCTCGCCGTTATGCACAAGTTTGTTCGAAAGTCGTCATGCCGGCAGGAATGCCGGCATCCAGTCACAGGGATGTGAAATTTTAAAATACCCTCCACTTTCATTAAGCAGCCGAAAAGTCACCAGTTACCGTCTCCTTCGGCTAGGCTCAGGACAGGCATGGCGCTGGGTTCCGGCATCCCTGCCGCACCCCTGCGGGCTGTTCCCGGTGAAAGCTCCGGTGCTCGGCGCAGCAAACGGAAGAAGTGCATTCTGTGCGTAATATCAGGTTAAATAGAAAAGCCTATGTTTTTATGACAGGATTCTAAGTTTGCAAGATCAATCAGCTAAGTTATAGGGCTAGAGTTTTGATGGGCGAAATATAAATTTTTTAATTTATGCGGAAAAGTAAGCATTTTTTAAAAAAAGTAGGCGTTCCTTGTGATTTTCTTTTTATTTTGGCATTTATATTGCTCTTATCAAGAAATATGTCTATAGTTATGCTCGCGTTATAATAGTCCTTGACTCGCCTTTTAAACGGAACGCATTCTTTAAAGAATGCTGGGTCACCCTAATTCGCCCGCAATGATTTCTTATGTGACGCGTAAGTCAATAAAAGCCGTTAGTTTTTGGAAAGCATTTGTTAACACTACTTCAGCATCGCTTGGTTTTGCGCCAATACACCGTCGGAAAGCCTGTGCGAATGCAAGGTATTGTGTTGGCGTCGATTATTTTTAGCACCCTGTTAGCGGGTTGCGCGATCAAGCGCGATCATTACGATGTGCCCACCGTGCCGCTTTCGAATCAATTCCAACAATCTGCGTTATTCCCTAAGATTGACAAAGCAGCTACTCATGCCGGAGGCAGTACGGCGCCGGCAAAGCCGGTTACAGATGCGGATCTTGATCAATGGTGGCGCTCTTTAGGCAGCGCCGAGCTTAATGCGCTGGTTGACCAGGCATTAGCGAACAATCTCGATCTACGGATTGCCATGCTGCGCCTGTCCCAGTCCCAGGCGCGCTCAAAACAGGCGGAAGCGGACCAATATCCGGTTCTTACCGCTCCTCTGGATGCTCGCCACGATGCCCCGCCCAACGGTGTTAACTCGGCAACCATCAGTTCGCCGTCCAGTATAAGTCACCGCGAATACTATCAAGCCGGCTTACGCGGCGATTGGCGCGCGGATTTATGGGGCGAACTCAGCGCCATGGCCGAGTCGGCGGAAATGCATCTATGGCAAGCTACTTATCAAAGCGACGATACGCGCCGTACCCTGATTGCCAACGTGGTTTCCAAGTACATTGAATACCTCTCTTTCAACGACCGTATCGAGGTCGCGCGTAAGACGGAAGCCGAGCTTCACGGCATGCTTAAGGCGGTTAGCGACCGGGTTGAAGTGGGCGATGCCACGGTTATCGACCTGGAACAGCAGCGTTCCGCGGATTTTGCCGTTCATGCGACCATTCCCGGCTTGGAGTTGCAGCGGGAAACGGCCGCTCATGCCTTGGCTCAATTGCTAGGGGTTACGCCCAGTGCGCTGACCTTATCGAACAAAGGCATGGATTCGCTTACTTTTCGGGGAGCGTCAATGAGCGTGCCGACTTCGTTGTTGGTGCGGAGGCCCGATATACGCGCTGTCGAGGCCCGGTTGTTGGCCGCGGATGCCGATATTGACGTGGCGCGGGCTCGCTTGTTCCCTCCGCTTAATATAAGCTCCCAAGGCAGTATAGGGATGGTGGCTTTTGCCCAATTTTTTACACCATACGGCGTTATTTATAACGCGCTCGGCAATTTGACCACGACGATTTTCGATCATGGACGCCGTACTCAGGATGTTGCTTTTGCGCGCTCTATGCATGAGGAATTGGTGGAAACCTATCTGCGTACCGTCTACGTAGCGGTACGGGAAACAGAGGATGCGCTAGTCAGTACCCACATGAACGGCCGCCGGCTTGAGGCGCAAAAAACCGCTGTCGACGCGGCATTGCGCGCCTGGACGGCTAGCCGGGAATCCTATGATGTCGGCGGCATCGACTTTTTGACGCTGATCGATACCGAGCGGACCTATTATCGTGTTTTGGATGAATACCACCACATTCGCCAACAACACTTTGACGGCTTGGTGTCGCTGTATAGCGCATTGGGCGGCGGCGTTCCGCAAGGCGGCGCATTGCCGGGCGATGGGGTTCGTCCTCAAGGTAAACCGGCTGAAGCACCGGAATCCGCAGCCATGGCAATGCCGGGGATCGATTGGAGCGGACGCAATATCGACACAAGCGGGGAGGTCTGGCTGGTCGAGCTGGCAGGGCTACAGGATCGTTCAGGAGTGACTCATGCCTGGCGCGATTTAAATCAGCGCTTTCCGAAATTGATGGCCGGCCATACCGCTATGCCTCGCCTGCAAGGTCAGTTGGCAAAAGACCGGCAAGAGCGGGCAACTTGGTACCGGGTATTTATTGCCGGATTCCCGAATCAGAAAGAGGCCGGCGCTTTTTGCGGGCAGTTGAGCGCCAAACAATTACGTTGCAACATTGTTTCCTCCGATGCTGAAGAGTTCAAAGATTTCATCGAAGATGAGAGCGCCAATAATGCGGCGTTAGCGATGGAAGACAGTACCTCCAAGCCTGTGTTGAGTGCTGAATCCTCCGGCTACGCTCAGGAGAGTCTTGCCGAAGGGGCGACGCAGCCGGTTTCAGGCAATCCTGAGCAATCAAGCGATAAAGGGCAAGCCAAATCCTCATTGCTGCCCGCACAAGTTTCGGCTGACGCCAAGAAGGCCGATGTCAAGTCAGCGTCGGCGACGCTGAGTCAACCGAATGCGCTAGCCGACAGCGGGGCGGGCGGCACTGCTCAGGCTGGGGCGCCTCCATTAGGGTATGCCGTGCAGGTTCATACGCTGTTTAATCAGAGTAGTGCCGAGAACGCAGTGGCAGTGTGGAGCCGTAAAGGCTATAAGACCTATATCCAGCAAGAGCGGTTAACCGACGGAACGGTCGTATTTGCCGTGCGAACCGGCATTTATACCAGCCGTAAGGAGGCCGCGGCGCAAGCCGATACGCTGCGCAAACGTGAGCAGGTTGATGCTATTCCTGTGCTTATTAACCTCGAAGGTGCAGGGTAGTCCTGTTGTGCGAAAGTCCGTCTGCATTGGTGCTGGAATAATGTTTCGGTATTTTTATACGGCGAAAGCCGTTATTGGTCAACGATTATGAATCAAGAGCTTAATGAACCTTCGACAACCACCGTTCCGGGGCAGGCCGCCGATTTGTTGCCTGAACTCACTCAACGTCAGCAGCAGATTCTGGCATTGATAAAAGCGGGAAAAGTCAATAAGGAAATCGCCAATGAGTTAGGCATCGGTTTAGGCACGGTAAAGCAGCATGTTGTCGCACTGTTTAAAAAGCTCCATGTCAGTAATCGCACGATGGCCGTATCCCAGGGACTCAACCTGGCGCCGGCCAATGAATCCGACAGCGCCGAACTATGCGAAGGTTTATTGGAACGCCGCCCCTGCATCGCCTTGAGTATTTTTTTGCCTGATGCGATCCTGCATGCTGACGCTAATCCAAAGGCGATTGTTCAGGCCTTGCACAAAACGTTCTCGGCATTGGCAAGCAGCTACGACGCGCTGTATTTAGCCAGTAAAACCCATATCGGCGACTTGATTTTTAGCGTAAAGCGCGGCACCGAACAGGATATTTTTAAGGCCTTGCGCGCCGCCCGCGCCGTCTTCGATGCGCTTGCGGACTACCCGGCTATTAGCCGGAATTTGCGCGGCGGATTAACCGCGGGACTTGCAATTTCAAGCATGAATCGCCACGGCGGCTGGTCGGGAGAAGTGGTCGCCAGCGCAGTGATTGCCCAGGCACGGGCGCTTGCCAGTCAGTCAGCGCCCGGAGAACTGGCGTTGAGCGCCACGGCGAAAAAACTGCTGGAAATCATCGGGCCTAATACGCAGGGATTCGTTGTTCCCAATGTTTGTTTCGACGCACTTAACCGGATGCCGTGGGGCAAAAATATCCAGTCCGGGCAAGCTCAGGAAGACATCGCTTGGATTCAATCGATTTTAGGACGGGACGCGGAACTCGAGCGCCTGGAATCATTGTTGTCGGAGGTGTTCAAAGGTAAAAACCGCCTGGTTTGCATTGAAGGCGAAACGGGGATGGGTAAATCGCTGCTATGCCGATATGTCGCGGCACGAAGCCTGGACATGAAAGCTCGATTGCATCATTTTGTCTGCCACTCGGATATTGAAGAGAATCACCTGTACATGTTTCCCGGCGGCGCACCGGTCAAGCCTCAATCTTTGCTACATTGCCTCAGATCGGTCGTAGGGCGGAATCATGAGGTAATCATTGTCGACGATGCCCACCTGTTATCCGCGGATATGTTGATAAAAGTGCTTGAAGCCGCAAACGCGGCCAAAGGAAAGTTAATTGTGGTAGCCGCTCGTAAGCTGCCAAAATCTATTGCCATCACCGGTGAAACGATCAGGCTGGGGCATTTAGCCAAAACCGCCATTGAAGGGCTGGTTAAGCAATCCATTAAGCAATGGGAAAACGATGCGTTAAAGGCAGGGCAGGATGCCGATGCGATTATGCGGCAAGTACAAGACAAACATCACAATGCGGAAACTATCGCGCAGCATGCCTCGGGCGTGCCGCTTTTTGCGATTGAATTGGCCCGCCACAACTGGCAAGACGCCTTGCCCCTATCCTTGCAAGTCGTGATTAACGCCCGGATGGACGGAGTCAAGCTCGATCGTGCTTTGCTGCGTTTGCTCAGCAAGGCGACGGCGCCTATGACGGCGGCGGAAATTGCCGAAGCGATGTGGGAGCCTCTGGATGCAATACAAATTGCTATTGAGCAGGCTGTCGCCAGCGGTGTTTTATCGCGGAATGAAGATAGCCGCATTAAGTTCGCTCATCCATTATTAGGCATGCTGGTTAGCCAAGCCGGCGTGGAATAATCAATTATGTCGGCATTTTTTTCCGCCTTGTCGAAGCAGGGCAAAAGCATAGCGGCGTCGCTTGACCCGCTCCTGGATATATTCCGTTCCCCCGATTTGCGCAAGGTCAGCCCTCTGCTTGCGATAGCCGCGCTGTTACATAATATCCTGGGTTTGGTTCTGCCGATGGCCATCCTGCAAATCATGGATCGCGTGGTGCTTAATCAGTCGCTGGAAACGCTGGCGCTGTTGGCGATAGGGGTTATCGTAGGGTTGCTTATCGAAGAGTTGTTGCAAAACGCTAACGGCTTGGTAACCAGTTGGCTAGGCGCCCGCTTTGAGCATATTGCCGGCGTCGATGCTCTGAGCAGGTTAATGCACGTTTCTATTCGGCGATTGCAACAGGAAGAACCGGGCATTCATATTGAGCGCATCGCCTCAACCGCGAACGTCGCGGAATTTTATTCGGGACGGGCGCTGCTGGTTTTGTTAGACCTGCCTTTCGTATTTATTTTCCTGAGCATGATTTATGTGGTCGGCGGTTGGATCGTCCTTGTGCCCGTGGTGCTGTTGACGGTTTTTGTTTACGTTATTTTCCGCTTCGGCAATTGGCTGAAGCAGCTGGTTGAGCATAACCATACCGCCAATGAGCGCCATATCAATTATTTGGTGGAAACCTTTACCGGCATCCATTCGGTAAAGACCATGGCGATGGAAGCGCAAATGGAGCGCCGCCACGAGCGGCTTAGGGTCGGCACCGCCCAAATGAACGAAAGCATGTCCAATGCCAGCTCCATGGCTGCTGCGTTGGGTACGACTTTTGTACAGGTGATGACCGTCTGCATCGTTTTTGCCTCCGCAACCGGCGTGCTTTCCGGCCTGATGACGCCTGGAGGGCTGGCGGCTTGCATGATGCTTTCGGTGCGCTCGTTGCAGCCGTTGCGCCGGGGGCTGGTAGTTTGGATGCGCTATCAGGGTTTTATTGCCGCGCAGAAACGCCTGAAAGAAATACATGAGATGCCGTTTGACGACGATCACGGCAAACCCGATCTGCCACAGGTCAAGCAAAGCATTGAACTCAAACAGCTGCGGTTGGAGCGCAGCAATGGCGAGCCGATTCTTGACGATATTTCCCTGACTATCCAGGCGGGCGAATGCATTTTGATTCAAGGCGGCAGCGGCAGCGGCAAAAGCAGCCTGTTATCGGTCATCGGCGGGGCGGTCATGACCGATAAAGGCGACGTCCTGATTGACGGCCGCAACATTAGCGAATTTTCTGCCGACAGCGTACAAAGAGAAATCGGCTTGTTGCCGCAATACGGCGTATTGATTAACGGCACTATTTTGGAAAACATGACCATGTTCGACAGCGGCCTGAATGAATCCGCTCTGGATATAGCGCGTCAGTTGGGCTTGGATGAAGTGGTCGCCACCATGAAACTGGGTTACGAGACCCCGCTGGCCGAAGGCAATGCTGACGTGCTGTCGTCCGGGTTACGGCAAATTATCTCGATTGTGCGTATATTGGCGCATAATCCCAGCGTCATTTTGTTCGATGAATCCAACCTGTCGCTCGACATGAACGGCGACAAGCTGTTGCGGAATTATATTTCCCGGATGAAAGGCCTTTGCACCATTATTTTAATCACGCCCCGTCCTTCCTGGTTTGTCATGGCCGACCGGGTATTGCATCTGGCCGATGGCCGCATCGTCGATGAAGCGGTGGATAATAAACAGGCTTCCCAAGTGGTCAAGACTGCGGAACCGGATTTGCCAAGGCCGGCTCATGTGGTTGACTACTCGGAGCTTATTCGCCGTCAGTTCGCCGTCGCATCGGATCTTTCCAATTGCCTGTTACCGCTGTTGCAGGCAATCGACTGGAAAGCGAACGAAAGAGAGCTGGCGGAGTCCATGCCCCATGCCGAGCGTAGTCTCGATCTATCGGGGCTTTGTTCAACCATGGAACACTTGGGCTTGTTGTCGCGGAGTTGCATCGGTAGCCTGGCAACCATCGATAGTCGTTTGATGCCATGCCTGCTGGTACCCGAAAACGGTTCGGCCAAGGTGATTTTGGAAAGATTGCCGGATCGACGGCTCCGCTGTTTCGACGGCGTTCTAAACAGCGAGACTATTGTTGAAGCCGATAACCTGAAAAACGAAATTTACGTATTCAAGAAGCGTGAACGCTTTAATGCAGCGGCGCGCCAGGAAATAAAGTTTTTTGAAGATTTATTCCATAGATTTCGCAAACATAGCGTTCTCGCTTTTGCTTTTACCGTTGGCAATACGGCTTTTGCATTGGCGCCGCCTTTTTTCGTGAAATCGATTTATGACCGGGTTTTGCCGACCGGCGATATTATGATGGCGGTTTATCTGATGATCGGCGTTGTTTTAGCGCTGGCGATGGATTTTCAAGTGCGCCGTCTAAAAGGCCGCCTGATTGCCCATGTCGGGGGCCGTATCGACTATATTATCGGTACCAGCGTATTTCGCCGGGTTATCAGCCTTCCGGCCAGTTTCACCGGGAGCGTTTCCGTACCGCGTCAAGTAGGCCGTCTGCGTAACTTCGACAGCCTGCGCGGCTTTTTTGTCGGGCCGCTTGCAATCATCGCCTTGGATATGCCTGCCAATATTATTATGATGATTGCGATCGGCATTATTAATCCTTGGGCGCTATTGGTTGTGTTGATCTCGGCAATGGCTTTTTTCGTGCTGGGGCTTGTCACCCGCCAGCGCAGTAAAAACGCTATTGCCCGTTCATCCAAAACATCAAGCGAACGCATTGAATTCCTGACCGAAGCCGTCACCCAGATGAGCGCAATACGAAGCGCCGGCTGCCGCGCTCTGTGGATTGAGCGTTATCGGGCATTGAGCGGCAAAGCAACCATGGCTAACTACCTGGACCACCAGACCCAGGCCCGGATTAGCGGCGCCGCGCAAATGCTGGGTTCCTTGACCGGATTTAGCGTACTGGCGCTGTCCGCGGTTAATACCGTTAACGGCGACATCACCAACGGCGCCTTAGTCTCTACCATGATGATGGTGTGGCGGTTGACCGGCCCGATGCAGAACTTTTTCCTGGCGGCGACCTCAATGGTTAAAATAAAGGCCAGCATGCAGCAAATCGAGAATCTGATGCGTCTGTCGACGGAAGCCGACGGCGGCGTTCATCAAACTATCCGTCCGAGTTCCGAGGGCGCTATCAGCTTTTCAAGAACTTCAATGCGCTATATTAACGATTCCGACCCGGCCTTGCTCGGCATATCCTTTAATATACCGCCGAAACAGGTCGTGGTGATTACCGGGCCGAACGGCTCCGGCAAATCCAGCGTACTCAGGCTTATCACCCGGACCTATTTACCGCAGGCCGGCACAATACGGCTTGACAGTATCGATATTCGCCAGCTTACCACCGCGGATCTGCGCGATAGAATCAGTTACATGCCGCAACATTGCGATATTTTTTACGGCACCGTTATGCAAAACCTGCGCTTGGTCTATCCGGCGGCGACCGATGACGAAGTTATCTGGGCCGCACGGATGGCGGGGATTTATGACGAGGTTGCAGCGATGCCTTACGGCTTTCAAACCCGGATTTCAAATACCCAGTCCAATCAATTGCCCACGGGCTTTCGCCAACGCATCGGCTTGGCGCGCGCGATGCTTAAACCGGCGCCCATCGTGATATTGGACGAACCGGGCAATGGTTTGGACGATGCGGGAGAAGCCGCTTTGGAGCGTTGTATCGAATGGCTGCGGGGCCGTTCCACTTTACTGATGGTGTCCCACCGCCCATCGCATATGCGCATGGCCGACACCACGATATTCATGGAGCGCGGTTCAATATCGGCCATGGGCTCGTATGACAGCATCAAAGAGAAGATTTTTTTCCAAAGTAGCAATGCCAAAAACAGCAATTAATAATGTTTACAAAATTCACCAATAAAGAGCCGGCCGAAAAAACGGTCGTGCTGGGTAACCGCCAGCGCCGCTTGCTTTCCGATACGGCGCATATCGAAGATGAGCTTATTCCCGATTTCGTGCAACCCATGTTGAAATTGGTTGCGCTTGGCGTAACCCTGTTTTTTCTCTGGGCCGGCTTGACCCATATCTCCGAAGTGGCTCGTGCGACCGGCGAGATCATTACCGTCGGTAAAGCCAAGGTCGTGGAGCATCTTGACGGGGGTATCATCAAGGAAATCCTGGTCGAAGAACGTTCGCATGTCCAAGAAGGCCAGGAGCTGCTGCGCCTTGACGGCACGCAGGCAATGGCTAATTTGCATCAATCGGAGGCGCGCTTAGTTTCGCTAAGGCTGCGCGCCGAGCGGCTTAACGCCTTTGCTGAAAAGCGCCAGCCTAATTTCAAGCCGTTGGCCGAAGCTTACCCCGATCTGTTGGCCGACCAGCAGAGCCTTTACCAGTCGCAAGTGGCGGCGCGGGACACCACGGTGTCGATTTTAGACCGGCAAATCGATCAGCAACGCCGCCGTATCGTTCAGAATCAGGGCTTATTATCCGCCGCCCTGAGCCAACAAAAGCTGGCCGGGGAACTTGGCGATATGCGTGAAAGTTTGGCCTCTCGCCGTCTGGTTACCCGGACCGTATTGCTTGAGACGAAAAGAGCCAAAGTGACGGCGGACAGTGAAGTGGCCCGGATAAGACAAGATATTAGCGTGGCCGATCAGCAACTTGCGGAATTGGAAATTCGCCGTGCGGACACGCTCAATCAGTTGCGCCGCGAAGCTCAAAATGAAATGGGCACGGTAAGCGCTGAAATAGCGGAGGTCGAGGAAACCATGTCGAACTTGAGAGCCAAGGTCGACCGCTTGGTCGTGCGCGCCCCGAAAAGAGGCTATGTGCTTGAGCAGAAAGTGTTAACCGTGGGCCAAGTGATCCAGCCGGGCGCATTGCTGATGCAGATTGTGCCTGACGACGTACCGCTGGAAGCCGAAATTCGCATTCAGCCCAAAGACATCGGTTATGTCAAGATCGGCCAGAAAGTTAACATGCGAGTGAGCAGTTACGACTATACACGCTTCGGTTTTGCGACCGGGCAACTCAGGCGGATTGCGGTTTCCAGCAGCCTGGACGAAACGCAAAAACCGTATTTTAAAGGCTGGGTTACGCTGGATAATCCGTATGTCGGCAAAACGCCCGGCCGTAATTCGCTTCAGTCCGGCATGGGCGTTGAGGCGGAAGTCATTACTGGAAAGAAGACGTTGTTGGCGTATCTTTCCAAACCGGTTATCGACGTCGTTACCCGGTCATTCCACGAACGCTAAACATTAAGGATTGTAGTCATGGGTGTTATCAAAAAAATTCTGTATCGCGGCAATATTCTCGGCAAGCCCCGGCACAATAATCTATTCCTCGATATGGAAGAGAACATCCATATTCATTACCGCGACCTTCGGATAGAGTTGAGCCGGGGAGAGTTTGAAGAAATAGCAAGCACGTTCGGCAAGCAATCGGCAGAGCTGCAAAGCATCATTGAAGAGAAAAAATACCAGGACGGCAAGCTGGCCAATGCAAACCAGGATGACGTGCGGATTTGGACCGAATCGCGCTTGACCCATGGCGTGAAGTACCATCCGCAACGGTTTTCGCTGGAGGAGTGCGGCGACGGCTATCACTTCCATTACCGCAATTACAAATTGCTGATCGATAAGGACGAGTTTCGCCAGATCGCGCACTTGTTTAAAACGGTGGACATTGACAGCCCCTATGCTTCGACCTTTGATGAAGTGCTTCATCTGCTGGAAGCCAACGATGTCGATTTCGTGCTCGATGCCGGCAATGTTCCGGGCGAGGTGCTGGCTATATCGGTGGCGCATTATCATATGCCCAAGGTTCGGGATATTTTCGGTTACATCGATTTTTGCACCGAAAAAGACGAGCCCGGCGAAAAACGCTATTTGGGTAAGCGGCTAACTGTTGTCGTGCATCCCGACAGGCAACGTAGCGCGATGGATTACCGGCAGCTTCGCGCTAATAAAAATGTAGTCCGGCTGCTTGATTACCTGGCTGAATCGGGCGCTGCTATCGATGTTAATGAATTGAACCAGCTTGGCTGCCAAGTATTGGATTTATATTTTGCAGTCGATGCCGGCAAGGCGCGCGATGTAGACACCGACCCGCAAGCCTGGTTTTATTCGGTAGCGAGCCGGCAAGTTATTTTTCCCTACAAGCCGGCAATCGAATCGGCTAAAGTCAGTGCCGAAAAAATGTATCGCGCCTGGCGCGGGCTTTTAAACAACCTCCAGTTGGGTTTTGTTAAACCGACCAAGGACGTGCTGCCAACGGAGCAGCAAGTCTCGCTAAAACAGAAAATAGACGAAGTTTTGCTGAGGGAGATAGCGGCTTTCGCGGCAGCGGACAAAATTTATTTGATGGGTTCAGCGGTGCGAGGGGATATGGGCCATTATCGCGCACCGTTCGTACACGGAAAACTGGCCAAGCTCGGTTCCGATATTGATATTCTGGTTGAAATCGATCCCGGCCGGGAAGCCGATATTCCCGCGCATTGGGAGTGCTATTTGCCATCGTCTTCCAATCATTGCTCTGTTTACCACATTGCCCAAATTTCATTGACCGACGGTTTCGAAGAGTGGCAGCGGCTCTACCCCAACATTCCGTTTACTCATCATCTGGTGGACGCGTATGTTTATTTTCCTTCACGAGGCTATAGGGAGGAAATAGACGCTTTTTTGCGCAAATTCAAAGCCCAGCTTTTCTATGATCGTATTCGTGACGGCATGGTCTACCATAGCGATGAGGAAGCCCGGATATCGCAACGATTGACCGGGATTTACGGATTCCCGCAAGTGGCGGTGGAAAAAATGAAAGTGTCTACCAAAAACGCGATCTTTAAAGTTTTCGCCGGCAAGCAAGACCTGATCCTAAAGCTTTTTAAAGTGTCGGGAAATTACAACGGCAGTCGAGTTGCCGAACATACTGTCTATGAAGAAAAGCTGGTATCCGCGCTTAAGGAGCGAAACATCCCTACCGCCGGCATCGTTCATGCGCCTGCCGGAGCGGATAGCGCTATCGAAGGCTATAGTGCGTTATTGTTCGAACGGATTCCGGGGAAAGTCGAGCAGCGTCCCGAATATCCATTAGATAAAATTTGCCCGGCCTTTGCCGAAATTCATCGGGTGCAAATGGAACGGCCGCTTGAACTGGAGGCAAAATTTTATTTTGACGACGCCTGCATGATTTGGCTTCCTGCCTTTGATAAATACCTCAACAGCGCCCAGCAATCTCCTGAGATTGCCAAAGCCTTGGCCGATCTAGCGGCTTTGGCGGCACGATGGCATCCGGGAGAAAACCGCGATGCATTGTTTTCGCGAAGTCCGTTTATTCATTGCCATGGCGACGTCACGCCCAAGAATGTTATTGTCGAAGAGTCCGGCGAAGCGCGTGTTTTCGATTTTAATAATGCGTTTTTCGGACCCCGTATGACTGACGTGGTGGATGGCGCGTTTGAATTTTCGTTAGCGGAAAAATATATTCATTTAGCGGATTTTGCGCGTTTCGACAGCTTTATTGCTCATTATTCCGAACGTAATCCGCTGACTCCCGATGAGATACAGGATTTGCCGCAATGGATTTCATTAATAGGCCTAATAAAGTTCACCAAAGAAGTGCGAGTGCTGCTTGAGCGGCCCCAGGAAAACTTGCGCCATAAACGAGCCTTGGCAATTGCGGCTTTTACCCTGGCACGCGCAGGTGAATAACAGGGATTTCTGCCCGTTTCGATCCGCGTCCGATGTGCCGGGGCTTCCTTTCATAAAGCTATAACTTCGATCTATAACTTTTGGATGTCTAGCGCAAAGATTCCAGTCTGATTAACATGTAGGTAATAGTACGTAGTACACATTTGTTAATTCGTCCGGAGAGAGTCATGGCTGAAAATAATCAAACAGAAACATCTAGCGATGGAGCTAGTGCGGAGCAAGGGGCTGAACACAATGAGAATGCTCAATTACTTGATGATTTGACTGTACTTGCCCGAGACGAAAATAGTCAGCGTAAAGAAGAGGATGCCGGCGAAACCGTTGACAACACATCCAACAATGCTAGTGAAGACGGTTACGAAAATCTCCAGTCGGATTTTCGTTTCTCCGGCGATAAAGTAGTTGCCGATGCCGATCAAGGCAATAGAGGCGACAGCACCCCGGATATTCAGAGAGGCACAAATGACTCAAACATTATAGTGCCGCCCCATCCTACTGACAGCAATGGTCATCAAGAAGGCGTACCGCATATTAATCAACCGTTACCGGCAGCTGAAATAGACTTAAATCAAGGTGCTGGAACGAGCGGTAATGCATCCGCTACACAGACATCCGGAGTTGATGGCAACAATCCAAATTCATTAGATAGGCCAACTGATAGTGTCGGCGGGGATACAGGTAACCTTGCTAATTCAGCGGCTAATTCTGCGTCTACTTCATCCGCAGCCGACACGTCGGCGGCAACAACTTCAACATCTCCAGCAGTAGCCACGGCGGCGACCACGCCCACAACGCCAACGACGCCGACAGCACCAACGACGCCGACCACACCGACGACGGTGACCAGCGCCACGACACCCACCACGGTAACCAGCGCGACCACACCGACGACAGTAACGAGCGCCACAACGCCCACCACGGTAACCAGCGCGACCACACCCACCACGGTGACCAGTGCGACCACACCGACGACGGTAACCAGCGCCACCACACCGACGACGGTGACCAGTGCGACCACACCCACCACACCCACCACGGTAACCAGTGCGACCACACCGACGACGGTGACCAGCGCGACCACACCGACGACGGTAACCAGTGCGACCACACCGACGACGGTAACCAGCGCCACGACTCCGACGACGGTGACCAGCGCGACCACACCCACGACGGTAACCAGTGCGACCACACCGACGACGGTGACCAGTGCCACGACACCCACCACGGTGACCAGCGCCACAACGCCCACCACGGTAACCAGCGCCACGACTCCGACGACGGTAACCAGCGCCACGACACCCACGACGGTAACCAGTGCGACCACACCGACGACGGTGACCAGCGCGACCACACCGACGACGGTAACCAGTGCCACGACTCCGACGACGGTAACCAGCGCGACCACACCCACCACGGTAACCAGTGCCACGACACCGACGACGGTGACCAGTGCGACCACACCGACGACGGTAACCAGTGCCACGACACCGACGACGGTGACCAGCGCCACGACACCCACCACGGTAACCAGCGCGACCACACCGACGACGGTAACCAGTGCGACCACACCCACCACGGTGACCAGTGCGACCACACCGACGACGGTAACCAGTGCCACGACACCGACGACGGTAACCAGCGCGACCACACCGACGACGGTGACCAGTGCGACCACACCGACGACGGTAACCAGCGCGACCACACCGACGACGGTAACCAGCGCCACAACGCCCACCACAGTGACTAGCGCCACGACTCCGACGACGGTAACCAGCGCGACCACACCGACGACGGTAACCAGCGCGACCACACCGACGACGGTGACCAGCGCCACGACTCCGACGACGGTGACCAGCGCGACCACACCCACCACGGTAACCAGCGCGACCACACCGACGACGGTGACCAGCGCGACCACGCCGACGACCGTGACCAGCGCAACGACGCCGACGACGGTAACCAGCGCGACCACGCCGACGACGGTAACCAGCGCCACGACGCCGACGACGGTGACCAGCGCGACCACACCCACCACGGTGACCAGTGCGACCACACCGACGACGGTGACCAGTGCGACCACACCGACGACGGTGACCAGCGCCACGACACCCACGACGGTAACCAGTGCGACCACACCGACGACGGTAACCAGTGCGACCACACCGACGACGGTGACCAGTGCCACGACACCCACCACGGTGACCAGCGCCACAACGCCCACCACGGTAACCAGTGCGACCACACCGACGACGGTAACCAGCGCGACCACACCGACCACGGTGACCAGTGCGACCACACCGACCACGGTGACCAGTGCGACCACACCGACCACGGTGACCAGTGCGACCACACCGACGACGGTGACCAGTGCGACCACACCGACGACGGTGACCAGCGCCACGACACCCACCACGGTGACCAGCGCCACGACACCCACCACGGTGACCAGCGCCACCACGCCGACGACGGTAACCAGCGCCACCACGCCGACGACGGTAACCAGCGCCACGACGCCGACGACGGTGACCAGCGCCACCACGCCGACCACGGTAACCAGCGCAACGACGCCGACGACGGTGACTAGCGCGACCACGCCCACGACGGTGACCAGCGCAACGACGCCGACGACGGTGACCAGCGCAACGACGCCGACGACGGTGACCAGCGCCACCACGCCGACGACCGTGACCAGCGCCACCACGCCGACCACGGTAACCAGCGCCACCACGCCGACCACGGTAACCAGCGCCACAACGCCCACCACGGTGACCAGTGCGACCACACCGACGACGGTGACCAGCGCGACCACGCCCACCACGGTGACCAGCGCGACCACACCGACCACGGTAACCAGTGCGACCACACCGACGACGGTGACCAGCGCCACCACACCGACGACGGTAACCAGTGCCACCACGCCGACGACGGTGACCAGCGCCACCACACCGACGACGGTAACCAGCGCGACCACACCGACCACGGTGACCAGTGCGACCACACCGACGACGGTGACCAGTGCGACCACACCGACGACGGTGACCAGTGCGACCACACCGACGACGGTGACCAGCGCCACGACACCCACCACGGTGACCAGCGCCACGACACCCACCACGGTGACCAGCGCGACCACACCCACGACGGTGACCAGCGCCACCACGCCCACAACCGTGACCAGCGCGACCACGCCCACGACGGTAACCAGCGCCACCACGCCGACGACGGTGACCAGCGCCACCACGCCGACGACCGTGACGAGTCCAACTTCGCCTACAGATGATAGTGACTCGGATTCGGATAGCGATTCGGATTCGGATAGTGATTCGGATTCGGATAGTGATTCGGATTCAGACAGTGACTCGGATTCGGACAGCGACTCGGATTCGGACAGCGACTCCGATTCGGACAGTGACTCGGATTCGGATAGTGATTCGGATTCCGACAGCGATTCGGATTCGGACAGCGACTCGGATTCCGACAGTGATTCGGATTCGGACAGTGACTCGGATTCGGACAATGACTCGGATTCGGACAGCGACTCGGATTCCGACAGTGACTCGGATTCGGACAGCGACTCCGATTCGGACAGTGACTCGGATTCGGATAGTGATTCGGATTCCGACAGCGATTCGGATTCAGACAGTGACTCGGATTCCGACAGCGACTCGGATTCGGACAGCGACTCCGATTCGGACAGTGACTCGGATTCGGATAGTGATTCGGATTCCGACAGCGATTCGGATTCAGACAGTGACTCGGATTCCGACAGCGATTCGGATTCGGACAGTGACTCGGATTCGGACAGCGACTCGGATTCGGACAGTGACTCGGATTCCGACAGCGATTCGGATTCAGACGGTGACTCCGACTCGGACAGCGACTCTGATTCGTATAACGACAGTGATGACGTTATTGATGGTGGTGACGGAGATGACGCCATTGATGCCGGTGATGGAAATGACACCATTGATGGCGGTAAAGGAGATGACGCCATTGATGGCGGCAAAGGAAATGACACCATTGATGGCGGCAAAGGAAATGACACTATCGCTGGTGGTAAAGGAAACGACATCGTTGATGGCGGTGATGGAAATGACATCGTTGATGGCGGTGATGGAAATGACACTATTGACGGCGGTAAAGGAAATGACACCATTGATGGCGGCAAAGGAGATGACACTATCGCTGGTGGTAAAGGAAACGACATCGTTGATGGCGGTGATGGAAATGACACCATTGATGGCGGTGCCGGAGATGACGTCATATATGGTTCGGGAGGAGATGATGCGCTTTATGGCGATGCCGGCAACGACCTGTTCGTATTCGGCGACATTTCCGGCGATACCTATGTCGATGGCGGTGCCGGTAACTGGACGGATGTCATTGAACTCGATATGGGCGGTGGTTCCGGTGCGCAAGGAGGCGATTGGACTCTGGAAATTGACGGAAGAATGGTTGATGGTACCGGAAGCGATCATGGCCAGATCGATACCGGCGGCGCATCAGGGACTATTCATACCGATAACGGCGATATCGATTTTGACAATATCGATAGGATTGAGTGGTAATTAGGTACTAGCTCTTTAATCAAGCGGGTTCTCTTTAGTGGAGCCCGTTTTGAAGCGGCACGTCTTTTTTGTCGCCGATAAATAGGATTCTGGGGCTGTACTCTTAATAACGATCAGCTCCAGCAAAATTGGATCTTAATTTGCCAATATTAATATTTAGATAGTTGTCCATGAATTTTTCCGAACAAATTATCCGCAGCCGGGGAATCGTAGCGGAACACTGTATTCCATTGGCTAACGCTCCTTATCCTTCAGTTACATTGTTCTTTTCAGTTTGCGGCCGAGAGGAGAGGGCGCATGTTGTCCATGTTAGCGGCGAGGCTTTTGATAAGGTTTGGAATCAGGGTATTGTCAAACTGCGCAGTCTTTTAGACAAACGCAAACTTAAAGAGGGATGGTTACGGGTTGATTGGGTAACGCATATCGAGGCTTTGAACTGGAACGCGTTGCATAAACGTTTAAAGGAGACCAAGCGAAATTATTTTCGTCATGGCATAGCGTTCGACGATGGATTAAAACAGGCGTTTTTAGAACAGGAGCTTAACGCCAACGCGATGCTTTATGCCGGCGGCGATGTCGATAACGCCCAGTTAAATGAAAAAAACTTTACCAAATATGCTATTAGCCGTTACGGCAAAAAAACCGTGCTTGATTTTTCCCCGCAAACGCCGGTTTATGTTTTCTCAACCCAAGGCGTGTTTTGCGATACTCTGGGCGCGTGTCATTTATTAGCCGGCTCCGGCCAGGATGCCGGACGGCGTATGTTGCCTGCTTTAGACACAGAGCAGGTTAGCCGTTTAATTGAAACCGGCAGCCGTTATCTTGCCGGACAGGTCAAAAAGACCGGTGAATTTTTTTATGGCTGGCATCCCTGTTTTGATCGAAAAATAGGTACTTACAATACCTTGCGCCATGTCAGTTCCACTTATGCGATGATCGAAGCCTGGGAGTTAACCGGCGATAAAACGCTTAAAGCGGCGATTGACCGCTCGATTAGCTATTTTACCCAGACGCTGATTAAAACCTATGCCTTAGCCGATGGCCGGACGGCGGCTTACCTGACGGATACGGACGATGAGATCAAACTCGGCGGCAACGCTGTTTGTTTGTTGGCGCTGGTGAAATATTGCGAAGTAACCGGTACTCGGGATTATCTGCCGCTGCTGGAGCAATTGGCCTTAGGTATTGTGCAGATGCAGGATGCCGCTAGCGGCCGTTTCGATCATGTTTTAAACGCTAACGACTTATCGGTAAAAGAACCGTTTCGCATTATTTACTACGATGGCGAGGCTGCTTTCGGTTTAATGCGCCTTTATGGATTGACTCAGGATCCTCGTTGGCTAGCTGCCGTTGAAAAAGCCTTTGATTATTTTATTGCCAATAAGCATTGGAAAGCGCACGACCATTGGTTAAGTTACTGCGTCAACGAGTTGACCCGTTATAAGCCGGAAGAAAAATATTTTCGTTTCGGTATCCAAAACGTCAGCGGTTATCTGGACTTTGTGCTGGAGCGCATTACCACCTATCCCACCTTGCTTGAATTGATGATGGCCGCCGAGCAAATGCTATTAAGGCTTAAGGATAAGCCGGACATGCTGCATCTATTGCAAAATCCGGATAGTGACAAGTTCTATCGGGCTTTGGATTATCGTGCGCATTATCTGCTCAACGGTTATTTTTGGCCGGAAATGGCGATGTATTTTAAAAATCCGGCGCGGATTGTCGGCAGTTTTTTTATCCGCCACCATTCTTTCAGAGTGCGGATTGACGATGTGGAACATTATCTATCCGGGTTTGTGGCTTATAGGAAATATTTGCTTAGGATCGGCAGCTAGTAAAATGAAACACGGATTAGATAGATAATCACTGATAAAACCGGCAAATAAATTTAAGTGCTGATGTATAAAATCCGTTTAAATCCGTCCAATCCGTGTCGCCTAGAGGCGCCTACTTTTGGCATCCGTGTTCCATTGGGTATTTATCCAAGTCATCATGTTATGCATAAGTATTATTTATTAACATGATTACGCTGAGGCGAAATTGAAAATAGTAAATCACGATATTCGAACCAGCGGCCCCGGTTGGCTGGGACTGAGTCGCTTGTATTCGTCGCGCGCGCTTTGTATTACAGAACCCGAAGACGTCATCCAGTTACATGCCGATCTGCGCCCGCAATGGCCGATTATCCAGGCCCACTACGAGAATGCCGGGATTTCTTTTACTCGAAATGTTGTTTGGGATACCCGGCTGGAGCGTACCAAGGACTATCCGGACTACAAACTCTCCGCGTTTTTTTTCGGCGAGCGGGAGCATCGTTTCCGGCCCGATGCGCCCAGGCGCGAAATCGCCGAATTTCTCAATTCAAAAAATAACCTGATAACGTTTGCCCGTGAAATGGGCGTACCGGTTCCCGAAACGCGCTGCTTTGAGTGCGCTTCGAATGCCGAAGCCCAAAGCAATGAATTCGGCTACCCTTGTTACGTTAAGCCGGCGATAGCGTTATCGGGTATAGGCATATCCCGGTGTGCAAATCCAAGTGAATTACACCGGGCGCTCGGAAAATTACAGCCGGATATCCCTGTACAAATACAAAACGAGATTCAAGCCGAGCGCTTTCTCAATGTTCAATACCTGGTAAAGGATGGCCGTGCGCAGCGGCTATTGGTATCGGAGCAAATTATGAGCGGTAACGCTCATAGCGGCAATCGCGTCCCTGCCGGCAGTGAACCGTGGCCTGTTGTGGACGCTCTTGCCGAATGGATAGCCGGTCAAGGTATGCAGGATATTTTTGCTTTCGACATTGCGATGGTAAACGATTCGGGAGCGACGAAATTCTACCTTCTGGAGTGCAATCCGCGTTTTAACGCCGTTTCCTATCCGACGCTCGTTGCACAAAAAATTCACGCAACTTGCTGGAGCACAGTTACCTTACCAACCGCGCAACGCGATCTTCAGTCAATTGATTTCGAAGCTATCGAGTATGATCCGCAAAGACGGGACGGGGTGATCGTTATCAATTGGGGGGCCATTCTTCATGGAAAATTGATGATCATGTTGGTCGGCACGGAAGAACGCCAAAAAGTGCTGCTGGACGAATTTAAGCAGCGTGTTTCCGTTCGAGGTGCTTCACGCTTCAGGCCAGGGGTACTATTGACTCCCAAACAAATGGAGAGAGTCAGTGCCGGCCGGTGGCGGAACCTTGCGAGCGCCGAAGTCTGTATTACCGGGGTTAATTTCTATTTGCCGTGGGTTAAACCCGGCGATCTCTTTATCCTGAGGCATCGAGGTAAAACAACTCGGGCCGACTATGCCAGTGAACTACTTAAGGCGGCCGATAAAGGAGCGGTTGCTGCCGTCGTAGAGAAAAATTACATTGAGCAAAGCGCCCTTCCGTTGTTGGAAGTGGACAACGTCGGTAAAGCATTTCAGGATATTGCACTGGCTTCCAGTTTGAGCTTTGATGGCGCAAAAGTTCTTGTTACCGGCTCGCATGGGAAAACCGGGTTCAAAACCCAGCTGTTCCATGTTCTCAATAATCAAATTCCAACTCATGCTTGCCTGGACAGCGCCAATCTGCAAGATCCGGTTTGGCGGGCGTTAACCGCCATCCCGAAATCGGCAAGAGTGGCAATCATTGAAACGGCTGTTCCGGCAGCCGGTATCGGCCAGGACAGATCGTTTTTCATCCGTCCCGATTTCTGCGTGATTACCGGTATTGGGCTGGAACACCTGAGTAGCCATAAATCCATCGGTAATTTGATACGCAATAAAGCCGCCGTCGTCACCGGCTTGCGCCCCGGAGGTAAATGTATCTTGAACGCCGACGATCCTTATTTCGACGAGGTCCGTGCCGCGGTCAAGACATACTCCGATTGCGATATACTGACATTCGGCTCATCGTCGCAGTGCGCCGGGCGCCTGATCAGCCAGCACTTCGCGAATTTTCAGTGGGAAGTCAGCGCGGATATTCTGGGTGAAACCGTTCGATACACGCTTCCGATGATCGAGGATTATGCGCCTTTAGCATCGGTTGGCGTGTTGCTCGCAGCCAAGCTCCTCGGTGCGGAGCCTCAATGTAGCGCATCCGAATATCCGGGCTATAAAAATTTCGAAAGTAGCGGTAACCTCTACGATGTGCAGCTCGATCAAGGCTCTTTCTATGTTTATGACCAAAGCCGCCGAGGTGAATGGAAAGGGTTTGAGTCTATGTTCGAGCTGATGTCCCGGTTGAAACCGGCGCGGAATGGCAGAAAAGTGGCTGTGCTCACCGAATTTATCAATCTCGACGATAATCCCAACGCTCCTGTTGAACTGGAGCATATGCGAGACTTTATTGAAAAGGCGGGTATTGATTTGCTTTATTCCGTCCATCGTTTTAAGGAGCACTCGGCTATCGTACCTTCTGGAACCCAATGGAAGCATCACGGGGAAGCCGTGGCCGACATTCAGGATAAGCTTGTTGCCGAGATCCTGCCTGATGATATGGTTTTTATTCGGGGCATCGAAGACGCTAGGCTCGACAAGTTGGTTAACAAGCTTATCGAGCAAGGTAAATCGGTTAAGAAACTTTTCTAACTTTAGTCGGTAATTTTTAAACCATGAAGGATTTAAGTCTTCATGTCCTTCATGGTAATTGCTTAAATTAATTTATGTATGCTCCTAATTAGGCAACCAAAAGTTTCTAACAAAATGAAAAAAAACATATTCACCACGAAGACACGAAGGACACGAAGGACACGAAGTTTTATGTTTTCTTCGTGTCTTCGTGGTGAATAAAAAAAATATTAAAAGATATTTGAATAAATATCGCGGCATTGCGCTGCTTGCCCTTGCGGTAATGTCTTTCTATGCAGCGGCGGATTGGAAAGCGCCCCGCGAGGCGCTAGATCAGCGTTTGTTACAAGGCGAGTTCCGCATTTATTACACGTTGACCGGGGAAAACGCGTTTCCTTTCGATGTTCCGCCATCGCAACGTGCGCAGCAAGCGGCGGTTCAGCTAAACAGCCTGACAACCCAGATCGACCAAGCCAACCGTTATTACAGCGAACAACTGGGGTTGACGCCGCCTTTGTCCAATGAACGTTATCGGGATGTGCGTTCAATTGACGTCCATATCATCAAACTCGACGAGGGCAAAAAAGGTTCTACGGGGGATGCGGCTATCGTTTATCGTTATCGGCATTTTGAGGAAAACTCGCCCGCGCTGAGCATTGCCTTGTCCAATCAATGGCAGCCGCCCAATTTAACCCCCAATCACGAAGTTTTTCACGCTTATCAATATGCTTATACGTTTTTTAAGAATTCCTGGTACTTGGAAGGCATGGCTCGCAGTATGGAGACGGCGTTCAGGGAAGGGGAGGTTAAGACCGAGCCGTTACCGCGTGATCACGGCCAGCTGGAGCAGGTTTTGACGCGCTCTTACGGTGCGGATCTATTTTGGAATCGGCTGATGTATCTCTGTGATAGCGCTTGCAGCGGCAATACGGCAGCCACGGTTTGGAATGGCGGCGCTTATTCGTCCCGTGTGGGATTTTGCGGCGGTAGCTTGGTGCGTAGTGTGTTGGAGCAATACCAGGTGCTCGACAAAGAAGCGGCAACGGCACGTGGTATCGATCCCGTTGATTGGCCGGAAGATGAGCAACGATCGGCGAAAAACGATTCTTTTTTGTTGCGCGGTTTGCGCCGGGCTATCGAAAACCAATGTCCGGTGAGCGGCAATCCTGAGCTTAAAGCTTTTCATAGCTTGTTGGAAAGATACTAATTTTACTTTGTCGGATTTTGCGTAAGTTCGTCATGTCCCGGAGCCGGCACCAATGAGTTTGCGTTTAAATGGTTCGATACCAACAAAGTCGACGTTTTAAATTATTCAACTTTTTCATGAATATTCCTAAGTGGTTATTTTTATGCCTTATATAAAGTCGGGTTACCTGTATGGTTTGTTGTCGTATGGAAGGCTTTCTGCGATTCTTGTTCGGCGCGCTTGCACAGTTCTGGTATTAGTCCTGATTTTTGCGTCCGAGGTTTGGGCGGAAACCGTGCCTATCGGTATCCGCTTTATTCTAAGCGACGATCTGGGTCAGGATGCTACTCAACGCCAAGCCGCTCAGGCAAAGCTGCAAAGTTATGTGGCAGAACTTAACGGCTATTACCGCAACAGCGAAGTTATGTTGCAAGCCGAAATTGTGGATGTTGAGTTTTCTCGGATTGAGGCAACCGATGCCATGCAGATTCTTGACGACATAGTGCATCAGCGGAACGGGTTTGACGCTGTATTTGCAAAAGCCGATGAATTCGGCGCCGATTACACTGTTGTGATGAGCAATAATCTGATGGTTCACGGCAAGCGTTGGTGTGGCCGCGCTGTTGCAGTGAACAAAACACCGGAGTCGGTTGCTTCGACGCGCAGTTCCTATGCTGTGATTAATTTTATTTGCGGATCCCATACCTTGGCGCACGAGTTGGGGCATCTGATGGGCCTGAATCATGGTGTTCTGGTTGATCGGTGTCAAGCCAATGCGGGACACACCTCGGCCATCGCTACTTATGCCAATGGTTACGCCGAGGGTAATTGCGACGGTGAGCCGCAAGCCGGAGAATTCGGCACTATTATGGTGGGCGGTCATATGAGTGAAATAAACGGTAATAACAAAGGGAGTTTGCCGATGTTTTCCAATCCGCGCATTCGGGATCAGCGTTGCGGTGTGAACCATATTTGCGGCGATCCCGCTATCGGCGATGCGGCCCGTGCTTTGAATGAAAATTCGAGATACTACGCAATGCACGAAGAGCCGGATGTCCACACGCTAGGTTATGGCAGTGTGGAACTACTTGCATGCATCAACAGTAAATACCGAGGCAAGGAGATCGCGGATCTGGAAGAGCTCGCATGCCCTAATGCCGATATTAGCAAGGTAGACGGGATTGAGAAGTTGAGTGCATTGCGGCAGATTGACCTGTCCGGTAACCGGCTGGTGGATATCAGTCAGCTCGAACAATTTTCGTCTGATCGTATTGAGGAAATAAATTTGCAAGGGAATGACCGGCTGTCATGTTCATCTCTTGATACCCTTGCAAAAAGGTTTCCGGGCAAGGTGCTCCGGCCTATAAGGTGCTCGGTAAGGGAGTGAAATGGTGCCGAATTGTAGGCTTAGGAACATGCCTAAATTAATTTAAGCCATGACCATGAAGCGCATGAGGAACATGAAGATTTCAATCGACACTATTCAGCCACAGATCAATACGGATTAAACAGATAAGGCGAAAGGCACAAGGCTAAAGGCGAAAAAACCGAACTTCAATACGGCGCGCCTTTCGCCTTTTGTCTTTTGTCTCTAAAACGTTTAATCAGGATTAGATCTTGTATAAGCAAAGTGACTTGGCGCAGCAGTTGTTTTGCAACTTTGACAAATGATCCGTATATTTGCAACGCTGTTTTGCCGGGCAAGAGTGGGAGCTAAATGAAGAATAATATGCATAATTATCTGGATATTTGTATCGCCAGTCAGCAATTGACGGTTTATTCGGCTGGAAAACCGATGCACTGTTATCCCGTTTCCACTGCCAAAAACGGCGCCGGCGAATTGATGGGTAGTGAATGCACGCCGACCGGCTGGCATAAAATCAGGGCCAAGATTGGTGCGGGCCTGCCGTTAAATTCGGTTTTTGTCGGCAGACGCGCTACCGGCGAAATATATAACGCCGAACTGGACGGGCAGAATCCCCGGCGCGACTGGATATTGACCCGTATTCTGTGGCTGGGCGGCTTGGAACCGGGCAAGAATCGTTACGGTAATGTCGATAGCACTTGGCGGTATATTTACATCCACGGCAGCCCTGACCAGTTGCTGGACGGCAGCCCTGGGTCGCATGGCTGTATTCGGATGAAGAATGCCGATGTGCTGGATTTGTTTAATAGGATTGAAGTTGGAGTTAAAGTTTATATTCATGAATAAGGTTTTAATGCTTTGCCATGTTTTCAAGGAGGTGGCATGACACGGATCGTTTTAGGCGTCGAATACGATGGCAGCGGGTTTTCAGGTTGGCAATGGCAAACCCATCACCGCAGTGTTCAGCAGGTGCTTGAACAAGCTTTATCCAAAGTCGCAAACCATAAGGTTACCGTGCAATGCGCCGGAAGAACCGATACCGGCGTGCATGCGCTGGAGCAAGTCGTACATTTTGACGCAAAAGTAGAGCGCGAACTTCATACCTGGAAGTTGGGGGGCAATAGTAATCTGCCTGATGACGTCAGGATCACTTGGGTCAAACCGGCAGTGGACGATTTTCACGCCAGATACAGTGCGATTGCCCGATTTTATCGCTATGTCATTCTGAATCTGCCTATCAAGTCGGCATTATTGCGCAATCAGGTGACTTGGCGTCCAAGTCCGCTGGATGCCGATAAAATGCATCAAGCTGCGCAATATTTGATCGGCAAACATGATTTTTCCACATTCAGGGCGCAAGGGTGTCAGTCCAAAAGCCCTTGCCGGGAGATGTATTTTATCGATGTTTACCGGGACGGCGATAAGGTCATTATCGATATTTCCGCCAACGCTTTTTTACATCATATGGTCAGGAATATTGCCGGGGTGCTGATGGATATAGGCGCCGGCAAGCAGCAGGTCAGTTGGGCGCAAGAGCTGCTAGAGGTAAAAAGCCGTAAGTTGGGCGGAGTGACTGCGCCGCCTGACGGTTTGTATCTGGGGGCGGTTTATTATCCTGAACATTATGGTATCGCCAAACATCCCGTGTTCGATAAGTTGCCGGCCGATGCCAAGCGCCATGATTAAAATAGATGGGTGCATTGTAATGCCTATTTGCAATTGCTTGAATATCCAGTAGATTGTCTTCCTTAACAAACAATAACGATGGTTAATATGAATAACTTTTTGTCTTTTCAGGTTCATGGCGGAGCCGATCATGGCGGCGGCGTTGCCGATGGTGTTGCAAGTTTACTGGCTTTTCTTGAAGAACTTCCGAGCCATGATCCTGCGGGTACTTTTTCGATATTAATGCCCGGCATTTCCAGTATGGATAATATTCATCCTTTGCTGGTACATTTTCCTCTCGCGTTTTTGTCGACTTTTTTTGCTTTGGACGTGATCGCTACGTTGGCTAAAAAACAACACTGGCGCAATATCGCGAGTTGGCTGCTTTATTTCGGCACCGTGGGCGCTGTTTTTACGGTGATCGCCGGTTTTATTGCCGCGAATTCGGTAGCGCATGGGGATGATGTGCATGCCATCATGGAGCGGCATGAGCATCTCGGCGTATCCGTGCTGTCGTTGGCGGTTTTATTGTCGGCTTGGCGCTTGAAAAGCGGCGGTGTTATTCAGGGTGGAGCTAACAGTTTTTTTCTGAGCTTGGCGGGCTTGCTCTCTGTTTTGATGATGCTGGGTGCCGATTTAGGCGGCTTAATGGTTTATAAGTATGGCGTGGCTGTTAAAGCTGCTCAAGTTTCGGATGTTGGTGTTCACGAGCACCGCCACGACCATTAAATAGCATCGACCGTTTATAAAATTTAGGTTTTATTGCAAGCTCAGTTACGCTAAATTTTTTGCTGTTATTTAATGCAGGGCCGATTCTACTTCGGCCTTTTTTATGGGTGCTGTTGTTAAATTAATGTCGATTACAGACAAATCATAGTACCGTTTTATGTTATTCTAGGCGGCTAGCTTTTTTTGGTTAAATTTCTCATATCACTTTATGCGAACTCGCGTTAAAATTTGCGGCTTTACCCGTGTTGAAGATGCCGTTTGTGCTGCTCAGTTAGGCGTGGACGCAATCGGTCTGGTGTTTTATCCGCCCAGTCCGAGAAATGTCGATATTGATCGGGCGGTTGAAATTGTGAATGCGCTGCCCGCGTTTGTTTCGGTGGTTGCTTTGTTTGTCGATGAACAGGAGTCGCGGATACGCGAGGTTCTGGAACAGGTACCGATCGATTGTCTTCAGTTTCACGGCGATGAACCGGCTGAAGCTTGCAGGCTTTACGGCAAACGTTATATGAAAGCAGTAAGAATGCAGGATGGTATCGATATTGCCGACTTGGCTCTGCAATATCATGATGCGGCAGGATTGTTGTTGGATGCTTATCATCCGGGAGCGAAAGGCGGTACGGGCAGCCGATTTGATTGGGATTTGATTCCTGAACATTGCGCCTTGCCTATTATATTGGCAGGTGGTTTGGATCAGAGTAACGCCAGACAGGCAGTGCAGACAGTAAGACCTTATGCGCTGGATGTCAGCAGCGGTGTAGAAGCGGAAAAAGGGGTAAAGGATGCGCTAAAAATGGCGGCATTCATACGTGAAGTTAATGAGGGTGACAGAATAATAATATGACAGAAAAATATAATATGCCCGATGAGCGGGGACACTTCGGCCCTTACGGCGGAATGTTCGTTGCAGAAACATTGATGCTGCCGATTCAGGAATTGAATGCCGCATACAAGCAGTATTTTAACGATCCGGAATTTATAGCGGAACTGGATGCCGACTTGCAGCATTATGTAGGCCGGCCTTCGCCTTTATATCATGCTGAGCGTTGGAGTCGTGAGCTGGGCGGTGCGCAGATTTATTTAAAACGCGAAGATCTTAATCATACCGGCGCGCATAAAATTAATAATACGGTTGGTCAGGCCTTATTGGCTAAACGCATGGGAAAAACACGCATTATTGCCGAAACCGGAGCTGGTCAGCATGGTGTTGCGACGGCGACGGTTGCCGCACGGCTGGGCTTGGAATGCGTGATTTACATGGGGGCTGTCGATGTAGTAAGGCAGTCTTTAAATGTGTATCGAATGAAGTTGCTGGGAGCGAAAGTTGTTGCTGTCGAATCCGGTTCTAAAACTTTAAAAGATGCAATGAATGAAGCTCTTAGAGACTGGGCGACCAATGTAGATAATACTTTTTATATTATCGGCACGGTTGCAGGGCCGCATCCTTATCCGGCGATGGTCAGGGATTTTCAAGCCATTATCGGACGCGAAGCAAGACAACAATGCCTGGATCAGGCAGGACGCCTACCTGATGCCTTGGTTGCCTGCGTCGGCGGTGGATCGAACGCAATCGGCTTGTTTTATCCGTTTATTGACGACCGTTCGGTAAAAATGATCGGTGTTGAAGCGGCCGGCGATGGTATTGAAACCGGTCGTCATTCCGCGCCTTTATGTGCGGGTCGCCCCGGCGTATTGCACGGTAACCGGACTTATCTGATGGAAGATGACGATGGGGAAATCATCGAAACGCATTCGATTTCAGCCGGCTTGGATTATCCAGGCGTAGGTCCTGAGCATGCTTGGTTAAAAGATACCGGCAGAGTCGAATATGTCAACATTACCGATACGGAAGCATTGGAAGGTTTCCATTCATTGACTCGAATGGAAGGCATTATTCCGGCATTGGAATCAAGTCACGCGATGGCTTACACGATGAAGCTTGCTCCAACCATGAGTAAAGATGAAATTATTATTGTCAGTCTGTCCGGTCGCGGCGATAAAGACATGCAAACAATGGCGCAACGCGAGGGGATAGCACTGTGAGTCGATTAGCCGCTACATTTGAAGCCTTAGCCAAATCAGGCCGTAAGGCGTTAGTTCCATTTATTACCGCAGGCGATCCGAACCCTGGTTTTACTTTGCCGATGATGCATGCGATGGTCGAGGCCGGGGTTGATGTGATCGAATTGGGTGTGCCGTTTTCCGATCCAGTGGCGGACGGGCCGGTTATTCAGCTAGCCAGCGAACGCGCTTTAGAACATAAAATGAGCTTAAGACGCGTTTTGGCTATTGCGGCAGAATTCAGAAAAACCAATCAACATACGCCGGTGGTGTTAATGGGGTATGCGAATCCTATTGAAGCCATGGGTTATGAGGATTTTGCCAATGCCGCGCAACGCGCCGATATTGATGGCGTTTTGACCGTTGACTTACCGCCGGAAGAAGCGGAAGAATGCGCTGCTTTGTTAAAAGCGCGGGATATTGACCCGATTTTCCTGTTAGCGCCGAATAGCGGTGATGAGCGCGTTAAAAAAATGGATACCGCCGGTAGCGGTTATATTTATTATGTTTCGTTAAAGGGCGTAACTGGCGCAGGGCATTTAGATATTGCGGATGTCGAAGCCAAGCTCAGCCGAATCAGGGCTAATACGCACTTGCCTGTGGCAATCGGCTTTGGCGTTAAAGATGCACAAACGGCTAAGACGGTAGCCAATTTGGGTGACGGCGTGGTCATCGGCAGCGCCCTGATCAGCAAAATCGAAGCGAATTTGGATGATCCTGATCGCGCCAAAAAAGAAATAGTCGAATTATTGGTCGCCATGCGCCAGGCTATGGATAGCTGAAGACTGGTCTGGAACACGATGATGAAATACGATGGGGCAGATGAATGAGTTGGTTTGAAAAGTTAATCCCTTTAACAATTAGAACGGAAGGATCGAATAAAAAAGGCACCGTGCCTGAAGGATTGTGGAATAAGTGTCCTAACTGTAATGCGATTCTTTACAACGCTGAGCTGGAAAGAAATTTTAGCGTTTGTCCTAAATGCGAACATCACCTGCGCATCTCGGCCAGGACACGGTTGAATATGTTTATGGATGAAGGCGATCATCAAGAGATAGGCAAAAACATTAAGCCTGTCGATCCGTTAAGATTCAAGGACAGTAAAAAATATAAAGATAGGATTACCCAGGCGCAAAAGCAGACTAAAGAAAATGATGCGCTGGTTGTGATGAAAGGCCAGCTAAAAGGGCGGGATATTGTTGTCGCTGCCTTTGATTTCGGTTTTATGGGCGGGTCAATGGGTTCCGTGGTCGGCGAAAAGTTTGTCCGCGGCATCAACAAGAGCTTGGAATTGGGCGTGCCGTTTATCGTGTTTACCGCCAGTGGCGGCGCACGTATGCAAGAGTCGTTGTTTTCGTTGTTCCAAATGGCGAAGACCAGTGCGGCGCTAGCCAAACTATCCGATGCGGGTTTGCCGTATATTTCATTTATGACCGATCCGACCATGGGCGGCGTTTCAGCCAGTTTAGCCATGTTGGGCGATATTAATGTTGCCGAGCCTAATGCTTTGATCGGTTTTGCCGGTCCCCGTGTAATCGAACAAACCGTCCGCGAAAAATTGCCGGAAGGCTTTCAGCGTAGCGAGTTCCTACAGGAACATGGCGCTATCGATATGATTATCGATAGACGCGAAATGCGCGATAAAATAGCCAGCATTCTGGATATATTGATGACAGGTAGAGATATTGCAGTTCAGCGTCTTAACGACAATACGGAAACGGTGGTTGTTGAAATTGAAGCAGACGATGCTTCGCATCAGCCGGATCGGGAAGACTGATTTTAAATCGGTTAATGATACGTTTTGATTCGCTACAGGATTGGCTGAAGTGGCAGGAAAGCTTACATCCTTCAATCATTGATTTGGGTTTGGAGCGGGCGGCGCAGGTTTTTCATGCGCTTAACCCGGATTATGTAAAGCCGCCAACGATTACTGTTGCCGGAACCAACGGTAAAGGTTCATCCGTTGCTTATCTTGAGTCCATCTATACAGCACAGGGTTATCGGGTAGGGTCTTATACATCGCCGCATATTCTGAAATATAATGAAAGAATAAAAATTAACGGCAAGCCGGTGTCGGATGACAAAATCTGTGAGGCATTTGCAAGAATAGAATCGGTCCGCGGCAATACCTCATTAAGCTATTTTGAATTTGGTACGCTGGCGGCGCTGGATATATTCCGGCGAGCCGGTGTCGACGTTCAGTTGCTTGAGGTTGGCCTGGGCGGGCGACTGGATGCAGTTAATATTATCGATCCCGACGTAGCATTGATCACCAGCATCAGTATTGATCATATTGAGTGGTTGGGCGGTACGCGGGAAGCTATCGGACGTGAAAAAGCCGGTATTTTCCGGGCTGGAATTCCGGCAATCACCGGCGATATGGAGCCACCGCAATCACTAATACAAAGCGCTATTGAACAGCACGCCTTGCTGTATTGTATCGGTAAAGATTTTTCTTATAAAAAGCAGGCAACCGGATGGGATTGGTTCTCTGATGGCCGGCAAATGTTACAATTGCCGGAGCCGGGCTTAAAAGGTGAGCATCAATATCGCAATGCATCGGCGGTTATTTTAGCAGTGACTAAAATGGCCGGAGTTCTGCCGGTAACTGAAGCCTCGATTAAGCAAGGGCTGGAGAATGTCCATCTGGCCGGACGCTTCCAACTTATTGGCGGCGAAATTCCTGTGCTGTTGGATGTGGGACATAATCCCCAGGCAGTCACAACATTGGCTGATTACGTAACGGCTGTTTTTCCCGGCAGACGCATCCATGCTGTCTTTTCAATGATGAAAGACAAGGATATCGCCGGTGTCCTTGAAATTATGAATCTTGTGGTTTACGACTGGTTTTTTGCGCCGTTGGCAAATCCCCGAGCCGCTACGGAATCGGTCATGCGTGATATTTTTTCACAAAGTCCGGTGTCCAGGGTTTCTTTTGGTTATGCCGATTTTACTGAAGCATTTTCCGCTGCAAAAAAGCAGTCGCGAGAAGGCGATTTGTTACTGGTTTTTGGATCTTTTTTTTTAGTATCTGAGTGCTTGGCTGCACTTGAGAATAAGTGAGTAGACGAAATGGATCATGAATTAAAACAACGTTTGATTGGCGCGGTCGTAGTGACGGCGCTATGTGCAATTTTTATCCCCATGCTGTTCGATGATCCTGTCGATAATAGTGGTCAGTTAGTCAGTGAACTGAACATTCCCGCTCCGGTTGCTCCTGGCGCAGCCGCTAAGTTGCCTAGTAGTGCCGAGCAGGTTTTAAAGTCAACCGATCCTGAGCCGCTATCTACCGAACCCGCTGGCGATACGCTTGAGAGCACCGCCGTCGCCGAAGAAGCGACCGAAGAACCTGAAAAGGGGCGTTCGGGCGAGTCTTTGTATGCAGAGTCCGAAGGCTATGCCAATGCGGAAGAAGCTGTTGATCAACCTGCCGAAGAACCTGAAGATAACCTGTCCAAGCCGCGTTCAAAGCAGGCTCCCGCTGAAGCGGTGGATGGCGTCCATAAAACCATCGCTCCCAAAACACAAATCAAGGACACTGGCGTAGAATCGATCGCCAAAGAACCTGTAAGAGTTAAAAAAGTCATAGAGACGGCAAAACCGGCGCTTGCCAAGGATAATGAAAGTGTCGCAATCGTTAAGGAACCGGCGCGGCCAATCGTTAAAAAGCCTGAGTATGAAGCCCCCATAACAACTAAAGATGAGGCGCAAGCAACTCTTAAACAGCCCAGTTCGGCGAAAAGTTTGGCGGCGGCCGTGGCGGAAGCAAAAAAACCGGAAGCTGTAGCGCCGAAAACGCCGCCAAAATTGGTGCGTTGGTATATCCAACTGGGTAGTTTCAGCAAAAAAGAAAATGCAATGTCGCTTTGGGATAGCCTACGGGAGCAAGGTGTGCCCGCTTCGTTGGATACCGTTCAAACGGATAAAGGCGTTTCGTATCGTCTTCGCGTAGGTCCTGAGCTTGACGGAAAGAAAGCGGCGGCAATGAAATCAAGGCTCGATAGACAGAACATCAAGGCGATGCTGATTTCCGAGTAATGCGATAGATAAAGTAAGAACATGATCTGGATAGATTTCACCCTTATCGGGCTTGTTTTTGTTTGCTTTATAATCGGACTGCTGCGCGGATTTATTAAGGAAGTTTTTTCATTGGCATTCTGGATGCTAGCAATCTGGGTAGGCTTGAGTTTTAGCCGCGAGTTTTGCCGCATTGCTTCCCTACAGATTGCGGCACTTTCGCCATCCTTGGTAGTCGCCGGTTTTCTTGAGTCCACTATCAGCCATCCGTCAGCCAAGATGGCGGCATCTTTTGTCGCTTTACTTGCGATTACACTGAGTCTTGGCGGTTCAATCGGTTTTTTATTAAGCGTGTTATCTAAAGATACCGGCTTAACCTTTATGGATCGTTTCGGGGGAATGGTTCTCGGCGTTGTTCGCGGCATGATTGTTGTTACTGTCGTCGTCATACTGGCGGGATTTACATCTTTACCTCAAGATTCCTGGTGGGCGGAATCAAAACTGATTCCACCTTTTCAGTCGCTCGCAGTATGGCTGCGAGATCATATTTCTTCAGGCATGGCGGAATACATCAGTTACCGCGTGATCTTTCGTTAATCTCTACAAAATAATTCAGGTTAAAAAATAATGTGTGGTATTGCTGCTATCGTTTCACATCAAGCTGTCAATCAAGAGTTATATGATGCCCTGACAGTGCTGCAACACAGAGGTCAGGATGCGGCAGGCATTGTGACTTGTGAAGCCGGCCGGCTGCATTTGCGCAAGGAAAACGGTTTGGCCCGGGATGTTTTCACTAATGCCCAAATGTTGAGATTGAAAGGCAATATGGGTATTGCCCATGTCCGTTATCCAACAGCGGGCTGCACCAGTTCCGCGGAAGCGCAACCTTTTTATGTGAACTCCCCCTTCGGCCTGACGCTTGCGCATAACGGCAACCTGACCAATACCGAAGAGCTGAAAAAGGCTCTGTTCGTAGAAGATCAACGCCACATCAATACCGATTCCGATTCCGAGGTTTTATTGAATGTGTTTGCTCATGAATTGCAGACTTTGGGCAAATTGCAATTAAGCGTGGACGATGTTTTTCAGGCGGTTTCCGGTGTGCATCGCCGTTGTCGCGGGGCTTATGCGGTTGTGATTATGATTGCGGGAGTCGGCATATTAGGTTTCAGGGATCCTCACGGTATTAGGCCTATCGTGTTTGGCGAAAGAAAATCCGAACAAGGTTCGGAATTCATGATCGCCTCCGAAAGTGTAGCGCTGGATGTGCTGGGCTTTGATGTTATGAGGGACATAGCGCCTGGCGAAGCGGTATTTATTGAAGAGTCGGGGGTATTGCATGCCAAACAATGCGCCGATCAGATAGATCATTGTCCGTGTATTTTCGAGTATGTTTATTTTGCCCGTCCGGATTCAATTATTGATCGAATTTCGGTCTATAAAGCACGTCTGCGCATGGGCGAAAAGTTAGCCAAAAAAGTGCAGCGGGACTGGCCCGATCATGATATTGATGTGGTTATTCCGATTCCCGACACCAGCAGGACCGCGGCTTTGCAGATGGCAAACCTGCTCGGTGTAAAGTACCGTGAAGGTTTTATAAAAAACCGCTATATCGGCCGGACGTTTATTATGCCGGGCCAAAAAATGCGGGAAAAATCGGTCAGGCAAAAGTTGAACGCGATCAGTCTTGAGTTTGAAGGCAAGAATGTATTGCTGGTTGATGATTCAATCGTCAGAGGCACCACATCCGAGCAGATTATCCAGATGGCCAGGGACGCCGGCGCCAAAAAAGTATACTTTGCCTCCGCTGCGCCTCCGGTCCGTTATCCCAACGTTTACGGCATCGATATGCCGGCCGCTCATGAATTGATTGCTCATGATCGTACGGAAGACGAAGTGCGTATAGCGATAGGTGCTGACCGGGTAATTTACCAGGAATTGAACGACCTGATTGATGCGGTTCGCAAAGGTAATCAAGACATAGGACATTTCGATACTTCCTGCTTTAGTAAAGAATATATCACCGGCGATATTGACGATGCCTATCTTGAGCGCACCGAAGCTTTGCGCAATGACAGCGCACAGGCGGAAAGAAATTCGGAAAGCTTCATTATCGAAATGCAGAACGGGGATTGAGAAGTAAGGCTGAATAAAGGCTAAAAACGAAGAACAAAAGGCAGAGATTAATCATTAAAGCCTTTGTTTTTAGTCTGATTTTTTAACAAACAAATACGATCAAAATAAATGAAAGATATTAACTGGAACGACTACTCTCTGGAAACCCAGGCAATAAGAGCCGGGCATCAGCGCACTCATGAGGATGAGCATAGTATCCCGATTTTTGCCACATCCAGTTATGTGTTCAAGAGCGCCGAAGAGGCCGCTTTACGTTTTACCGGGCAGAAGCCCGGCAATATCTATTCCCGGTTCACCAATCCAACCGTTAGCGCTTTTCAGGAAAGACTGGCGTTAATGGAGAAAGGCGAGCGTTGCCTGGCATTTTCATCCGGCATGGCGGCCATTATGGCGGTCGGCATGGGATTGCTTAAAGCCGGCGATCATGTGGTATGTTCGCGCGGCGTGTTCGGCAATACCGTGCTGATGTTCCAGAATTATTTCAGCAAATTCGGCGTTGAAACCGATTTTGTCGATTTGATCGATGCAGCGGCTTGGGAAGCGGCGATTAAACCGAATACCCGGTTTTTATTCCTGGAAACGCCATCGAATCCATTGACTGAAATTGCCGATATTTCGGTGCTTGCGGATATAGCTCATAAACACGATTGTTTGCTGATCGTTGACAACTGTTTTTGTACGCCGGTGTTGCAAAAGCCTTTGGAATTAGGCGCTGACATCGTCGTTCATTCGGCGACCAAATATATAGACGGGCAGGGCCGTTGTGTCGGCGGTGCCGTTGTTGCCAATGAAGAGATCATAGAAAAGCATATTTACCCTTATCTTCGCACTGGCGGCTCGACGATGAGTCCTTTTAATGCCTGGGTGTTCTTGTCCGGGTTGGAAACGCTGGCTGTCAGAATGAAAGCGCATTGCGACAGCGCTTTTGAATTGGCGCGTTGGTTGGAGCAACAGGCCGGAGTCGCCAAAGTTCACTACCCCGGCTTGCCATCGCATGCTCAGCACGAATTGGCAAAACGTCAGCAAAGCTATTTCGGCGGTATAGTCAGCTTTGAGCTGATCGGCGGCAAGGAACATGCATGGAAGTTAATCGACGCCACCGAAATGTTATCGATTACCGCAAATCTGGGCGATGTTAAAACCACCATCACTCATCCTGCAACCACTACGCATGGCCGATTAACGCCGGAAGTCAGAGCTACAGCCGGTATTAAAGACGGCTTGGTCAGGATTTCAGTGGGATTGGAAAATGTTGACGATATTAAAAAGGATATTTTAAGAGGCTTATAAGCCTAATTTAAATGAACAGCACAAAGAGCGCGAAAGTGAAAATATATGTTTCGTGCTCTTTGCAATGATAGCTATCTATGCGGCTGTCAGTAAATCATCCAACTTTTGCTGTTGATCCAGTGCATACAACTCGTCAAAGCCGCCGACATGGTAATCGCCGATATAAATTTGCGGGACCGTCCGGCGCTTTGTTTTCAGCATCATTTCTTCTCTTAAACCGGGTTTGGAATCCACGTTAATTTCAGTGTAATGAACGCCTTTCTTGTCGAGCAGGCGTTTAGCCATCAAGCAATAAGGGCAAATATTGGTCGTGTAAATCTGTATTTCCGGCATGTTTTATTAAGGGTTGCTAATATAGAGTCGCGCATTTTATCGGGTAATGCGTTGTTGTTCAATGCCGATAGCCAGCGATAAATATTTGATCAGCTCCCACGCCGCTTCCTGCATGTTGCTGCCGAATGCAACTACGCCATCTTCGTGTCCCAACATGGTAAATAATGAGCTTTGCATTAGCTTGCCGGATTCGAATAATTGTTCAACGGCTGCCGCCATTTCAACCGTACCGTAGGGAACATCGGCTTTAGTATGGGGCAGGCCAAGCGTTGCAGTATGCTTCCAGATTTCAGGGCTGTGCGCATGAATAATGGCTTGAATAGTGTTGTTCTGGGCGTAAACGCTGGCATGGGTCAGGGACTCGGAAGATGGTTTGCATAGACCGCGGGATTGAAGCCGGTTTTTTTCAGGCTCGGCCTTGACGATAAGGCAATAGTGCTCAGGGTTTAGATGCTCAATATGCCCGGTTTGAGTGCCGCTGATAATAAATTGACTGCTGTGAGGGTCGACCCGTTGGCTGATATTGCCGAATCCGATATTGTCGTATCGTTCAGGAACTTGTCCGATCAGTTCAAGCCGAACAACGATAGTGCGCCATGCGTTGATTTCGGCTAGCGAGGACGGGAGGTTAATCGATTGTTGAGTATGATCTAATTGGTATTTTATGACGCCTTCTTGTTCTTTCATTTGGCTGAGCCTTGAGCAATCCGAGTAAGTAAATATGAGTGCGGCGCCATTATAGTTTAGAAAATAAAATACAGATAAAATGCAGAGTGTTATAAAATTAACGGTTTTCAAATTTGATAACCGATTGTTCGGTACGCAAAAAACAGTGGCTTAACTATGCGATGTCCGTTTTGTGGGGCGCAAGATACGCGGGTTCTTGATTCCAGATTGGCAAATGAAGGCGATCAGGTTCGCCGTCGACGTGAATGTAACGCCTGTAAAGAACGATTCACTACACACGAAGTGGCTGAATTGACCTTGCCCCGCATTGTTAAGCGCAACGGGATAAGCGAGCCTTTCGAGGAAAATAAGCTGCGTTCGGGAATGCTCAGGGCACTGGAAAAACGGCCTGTGGGCAGTGACGATATTGAAGCCGCGATCAGTCGAATAAAAAAGGATTTGCGGGCCTTGGGCGAGCGGGAAATATCGGCCCAGGAGTTAGGCGAAAAAGTCATGAAAGAATTAAGCTCACTGGATCATGTGGCCTTTGTGCGTTTTGCCTCGGTTTATCGCAGTTTTCAGGACGTCAGCGAATTCACCGATATGATTGAAGATTTACAGACGACCGCCAAGGATGGTGGAAGTGTCGCGACTGGTAGGGAACCAGTGCGACCGACCGCCAAGGATGGCGGAAGTGTCGCGACCGGCAGGGAACCGAGGCGACAAAAGTAATGCCGGAACTGCGCGACGCTTTTTATATGGCGCAAGCCATTAACCTGGCTAAAAAAGGACGTTATACGACCGATCCGAATCCCCGTGTAGGCTGCATTTTGGTCAGGGATGATGTAGTGATCGGGGAGGGCTGGCACGCTAAAGCAGGCCAGGGGCATGCAGAGGTTGAAGCGTTAAAAAATGTAGCGGATGCCAAAGGCGCAACCGCTTATGTAACGCTGGAACCTTGCAGTCATCACGGCAAAACCCCGCCGTGCTGCGATGCACTGATAAAAGCCGGAGTCAGCAGGGTGGTTGCGGCCATGCAAGATCCGAATCCCCAAGTGTCCGGCAGAGGACTGGAAAAACTTAAGGCGGCAGGAATTGAAGTGTCCTGCGGCGTATTGCAAGAAGATGCGCTGGCGTTAAATCGCGGCTTTATCAAACGGATGACCGGCAATCGCCCATTTGTGCGCAGTAAGCTGGCGATGAGTCTGGATGGCCGCACCGCGATGGCATCGGGTGAAAGCAAATGGATTACTTCAGATGAAGCCAGGACCGATGTGCATCGTTTAAGAGCGGAAAGCTCGGCGATTTTAACCGGCATCAATACGGTGTTGGCTGACGATCCAGCGCTGAATGCCCGTATAGAAGATGACGTCCTGCAACCGGTCAGGGTCGTGTTGGATACGCATTTGAGCATGCCGGTTAGCGCGCAGATGGCTAAACTGCCGGGACGCAGCTTGATTTTAACCTGTGCGCAGGATCAGCAAAAACAACAAGCATTGCAACAGGCAGGTTTTGAAGTCTATCAGCTGCCCGGCAAAAACGGCCGGCTGGATTTGCCGGCGGTAATGGGTTTTTTAGCGCAGCAGCAAATCAACGAACTGCTGGTTGAGGCTGGTCCCGTGCTTAATGGCGCATTACTGGCTGAAGGTTTGATTGATGAGTATGTGATCTATATGGCGCCCTGTATTTTGGGAGATCAAGGACGCGGATTATTTAACCTGCCGGGCTTGCAGCAGATGGCCGATAAAAAGCAGTTAAAACTGCGCGATGTCAGGCAGATCGGCCAGGATTTAAAATTAACTTATATACCACTGTAGGAGCGGGGAATCCATGTTTACAGGCATTATCTTGGCAGTGGGCAAAATATCGGCAATCGAGCGGAAAGCCGGCGATTGCCGGTTGACTATAGCGACTGGAAAATTGCCGCTGCATGATGTCGCACTCGGCGATAGCATTGCCGTTAACGGCGTGTGCCTGACTGCTGTCGAATTGGGTGCAAATCATTTTTGTGCCGATGTTTCCAATGAGACTTTATCCAGGACCACCTTAAATTCCGCAACGGTCGGAACTCCGGTTAATCTGGAACTGGCCTTGACGCCGTCGACCCGCCTGGGCGGACATATCGTCAGCGGGCATGTCGATGGTATTGGCGCAGTGACAGAAAAGCAGCCGGACGCACGTTCGTTTCGTTTCAAATTTAAAGCCCCCGATAACTTGGCTAAATATATTGCCGAAAAAGGTTCTATCTGCATTAACGGCATCAGCCTGACCGTCAATGAAGTCGATGGCACCGTGTTCAGCGTTAATATCGTGCCGCATACGCTCAAGGAAACCACCTTGGGTGACGCGGTAGTCGGAACTAAAGTCAACCTGGAAGTGGATTTGCTGGCTCGTTATCTGGAGCGGTTAATCAAGGGCGATGCGGCGGCTAAAAGTTGCGGCGGTATCACAGAAGAGTTATTGCAACAAAGCGGTTTTTTAGGTTAACAGCCGTAGGGGCCGGGCTTGTCCCCGCCCTTTTCTTGCGAGTATGTAAAAAGGGTAACAATTAAGGGCAACCACAATGGCTTGCCCCTACAATCCAAAGGCAACATGAATACGATCGAAGAAATTATAGAAGATTTACGCTTAGGCAAAATGGTCATCATTATGGACGATGAAGACCGTGAGAACGAAGGCGATCTGGTCATGGCGGCTACTTTTACACGCCCGGAAGATGTTAACTTCATGGCGCGTTACGGACGCGGCTTGATTTGTCTAACCCTGACCAGCGAGCGTTGTCAGCAATTGCGTTTGCCGCTGATGGTCAATGAAAACAAGACCGCTCATTCAACCAATTTTACCGTGTCTATCGAAGCCGCAACCGGCGTGAGCACCGGCATTTCGGCAGCCGACCGGGCTCGAACCATTCAATGCGCAGTTGCGGCGAACGCCAAGGCCGACGATCTGGTGCAGCCGGGGCACATCTTTCCGTTAATGGCGCAACCGGGCGGAGTATTAAACCGTGCCGGCCATACCGAAGCGGGCTGCGATTTAGCCAAACTGGCGGGTGTCGAACCGGCAGCGGTTATCGTCGAGATACTCAATGAAGACGGATCAATGGCAAGACGGCCTGACTTGGAAGTATTTGCCAAAGAGCACGATCTCAAAATCGGCACTATCGCCGATTTGATCCACTACCGTATCCAACATGAAAATACCCTGGAACGCATCAGCGAGTGCGCTTATCCGACTGAATTCGGTGACTTCAGGCTTTATGCCTATCAGGACAGAAACGACAATAACCTGCATCTGGCGCTGGTTATGGGACAAGTTTCCGGCGACGAACCGGTTTTGGTCAGGGTTCAGGCGCGAAACCTGTTGGATGACCTGTTTGCGTCCAAACGCAGCGATTGCAGCTTCCCGTTACGTACAGCCATGCAAAAAATAGCCGAGGAAGGGCGCGGGGTGTTGGTGGTCGTCAGGCAAAGCGAGGACAATAAGTCGCTGGCGGAACTGATACACCATTATCAATTGGAAGATAACGGCATTGTAAGCCCGACCCAGACGGCCGGCGCTGTAGATTGGCGCACTACCGGCACCGGCGCAAGAATTCTGGCCGATCTGGGAGTGCGTAAACTGAAGGTTTTGGGTACCCAGAAAAAATATGTCGCATTGTCCGGCTTTGATTTGGAAGTCGCCGAGCATGTGGGCTGAGGACATTTACTTTTAGAGGCAAAAAACAATACCACGAAGACACGAAGTTTTTTAAACTTGGTTTTTCTTCGCGCCCTTCGTGTCTTCGTGGTGAATTAATCAATTCACCCTACGCGATTCCATAATCATTACACGTTAATCACATAACAGAGAAACATCATGTCAACATTAAAAACCTTTGAAGGAAATTTGCTCGTTCAAGGCGGAAAATTCTGCATCATCGCCTCCCGGTTTAACAGTTTCATCGTTGAACAATTAGAAGCCGGAGCGATTGATGCGCTGGTGCGCCACGGCGCTAATAAAGAGGATATTCATCTGGTTAAGGCTCCGGGTGCGTTTGAGTTACCGATGGTGGTGCAACGCGTGGCGGCGGCTAAAAAATACGATGCGATTATTGCAGTGGGTGCTGTGATTCGCGGAGGCACACCGCATTTCGAATATGTTGCCGGCGAATGCGTTAAAGGCTTGGCGCAAGTTTCCCTGCAATACAATATACCGGTCAGTTTTGGCGTATTAACCGTTGACAGTATTGAACAAGCGATAGAGCGTGCGGGCACCAAAGCCGGTAATAAAGGCGCGGAAGCGGCAATGTCTGCTATTGAAATGGTCAGTTTGTTTAATAACCTGGAAATATAATGAGTCAAGCTAGAACCAATGCCCGGAAAGCTGCTGTACAGGCATTGTATCAATGGCAGATGGCCGGTCAGAGTCTCACTGAAATTGAGCGGCAATTTCTCGAAGAAGAACGCTTAAAAGATGCTCAGAAAAGTTATTTTGTCGAGTTGTTTTACGGCGTGCCTAAAAACCTGGATGAGATCGACCAAGCGTTATCGGAGTTTGTCGATCGCCCTGTTGATATGATTGACCCGGTTGAAAGGGCGATTTTAAGAATCGGCGTGTATGAACTGCTGTACCGGTTAAATATGCCGTACCGGGTTGTTTTAAATGAGGGGATTAATCTCGCCAAAGACTTTGGCGCTGACGGCAGTCATAAGTATGTCAACGGCATATTGGATAAGGTCGCTCAGCAAAAAAGAGCGGTGGAAATTAAGAGTAAGGCGCAAGGTTCAAAGTAAAAAGCTTTTATTCACCACGAACGACTGCATGGATGCAGGAGGTAGAGCAACGCAGGGAGCAGTTGCCGAGACACGAAGGACACGAAGTTTTATATTTCGCTAACCGGAAGGATTAATACGATGAATGAACATTTTTTAACCGAGATTGAAATAAAACAGTTTAAATGTTTTACCGATTTTAAAGCGTCCGGTTTTAAACGGATTAATCTGATTGGCGGGAAAAATAATGTTGGCAAGACGGCGTTTATGGAGGCTTGCCATGTAAATGTTCATTCCGTCAATGTGAATGCAATAGTGCATGCTATTACTGGCATTAAGCTTAGGCGAGAAAAATTAAATTTATTAGGTGAAGATATTGACTTTAAAGAGTTATTCGATGCTACAAAAAGCTATGCTGCTAAATCCAATTTAAGAAATACTGAGTTTTATAATATCGAAAGTGATGCCGTAAAAGAATATCAATTTAATATTAATGGCGAACTAAAATACGTTAATGCAAAAGAATTTAATATGGTTTCTGCTCCTGCTGGTAATATTAGATTCATAGATAGCTTTGGTTATGCCAATCATTCATTAATTAAAAGCTTTCAATCTATACAAAAACAAGATCAGGAATATGAGTTAAATAATTTTATTAAAGAGTTCGATAACACCATCGAAAATTTTAAAGTCATCGGCGACAAGCCGCAATGTAAAGTCAATGGTATATACCGCGATATAGTCGAGTTCGGCGACGGCTTACGGCATTATATTTCCATAATTTGCGCTCTTTATACCTGTGAAAACGGTTATTTATTTATCGATGAAATAGATAACGGTATTCACTACACCCAATTAGATAGACTCTGGGAACTTATATTAACGCTTTCCAAGAAAACTAATTGCCAAGTGTTTGCGATTACCCATTCCAAGGAAATGCTTGAGTCGTTTGCACGGGTTTCAGAGAAACTTGAAGAACGCGATATTAGCTACACTCGTTTAGTAAGAAATAAGCAGCAAGAAATAAAGACCGTTGTAATGGATTATGAAGTATTCTTGAATAGTTTAGATCAAGAACATGAGGTAAGGGGATGGTAAGGGCTGCTATTTTGCATGAGGGCAGCCGCAATGATAAAACTGCTGATAAAAAGTTAATAATAAGTTTATTTAAAGAATTAGGGCTTTCTGGTAACTCAGTTGATTTTTATGCCTTTGGTTCTAAAAACGAGTTTTTTTACATTAATAACGCTAACTATAAGGAGCTCCAAAGCTCCGTAGAAGCCGAAGAAATAAACAAAATACTATTTGTCGTTGATGCCGATGATGAAAAAGATGATGCAAAATATAAGGGTTTCGAAAATACAAAAAACGAATTAAAAAAAGTTATTGCTGAATTAGGTTTCCAGGATATTGCCCGTTCTTATATCGTTTGCGATCCTGATACTAAAATAGGCTATTTGGAATCATTAATTCTAGCTTCGTTGCCAGAACAAAAACGAAAATGTATCGAATGTTTTGTTGAATGTTCGGAAATGAATTCCAAGAATATTCACAAAAGAATTATTAATCATTTGTACACAATCGCATATCCAGATCCTCCCTATAATTTCGAACATCCGCATTTCGATGATTTAAAAACTGAGTTAAGAAATCTGTTTGCATGATTTCTTAATCTTTCTTCCTAAAGACTCATGCCTCTTTCCGAATTCTCCCTAATCCAGCGCTTTTTTACCCAGCAGTCGATTAAAAACCCATCGACGCGCTTGGGCATCGGCGATGACTGCGCACTGATGTCGATTCCCGATGGTTTTGAGCTTGCAGTCACTACAGACACAATGGTCGAAAACGTACATTTTTTTGCCGGAACCGATCCGGAACTACTGGGCCATAAACTGCTGGCCGTCAATTTGAGCGATCTTGCCGCAATGGGTGCAAAACCGGTTTCCGTGACGCTGGCATTAACCCTGCCTAAGGTTGATGAAAATTGGCTAACCGTTTTCGCCAAAGGATTTTTAAATTTGGCCGAGCGCTATTCAGTGGATTTGATCGGCGGCGATACCACGTCCGGCCCATTGACGTTGACGGTTCAAGCCATGGGTTTAGTTCCGAAAGGCCAAGCGCTGATGCGCTCAACAGCCAAGCCCGGCGATTTTATCTATATGACCGGTTTTTTGGGTGATGCGGGTTTGGGATTAAAGATAAAAAAAGGTTATGACAGCGCCAATCCCGAAGCGGCCTTAACGCGATTCAACCGGCCTGAACCGCAAGTTGAATCCGGGCAGGCCTTAATCGGCATTGCTAATGCCTGTATCGATTTATCGGACGGCTTGGCAGGCGACTTGGGCCATATTCTTGAACAAAGCCGGGTAGGGGCGTGTCTCGATTGGGAAGCGCTGCCGTTGTCTAATGCGGTGCAATCCTACATTAACGATACCGGCGATTGGTCCATGCCGCTGACCGCCGGTGACGATTATGAACTGTGTTTTACCGTAAGCCCCGAGCAAGCAGCGAATCTCCCGATAGCGGCAAGCAAAATCGGCATCATTGAATCCCAACCGGGTTTGCGCTTGAATAAATCAGGTCGGATCCAACCATTAGAGGTAAAAGGCTTTGAGCATTTTTCTTAATACCCAATTGGGTAAAAATAAACTGACACCCAAGCAGATATTATCCGATCCTGTCCTGTTTCTGGCCTTCGGTTTCGGTTCCGGTTTGGCGAAAAAAGCGCCCGGCACTTTCGGTACATTGGCGGCCGTTCCGGTTTACTGGCTGTTTGCGCAAACCAATCTATTCGTTTACAGCCTGTTGACGCTGATTGTTACGGTCGCCGGGGTATGGATTTGCGACATCGCCGCAAAAAAGCTGGATGAACATGATTTCGGCGGCATCGTCTGGGATGAGATTGCCGGTTACCTGATCACCCTATGGCTGGTTCCCTTTACTTGGCAGGCCGTGGTGCTGGGTTTTGTCCTGTTTAGAATTTTCGACATACTCAAACCGTGGCCGATCAGGTGGATTGACCGGCAAGTACACGGCGGTCTCGGTATTATGCTGGATGACGTGCTGGCCGGCGTGTTTGCAGGCGGTTTATTGCTGGGAGTTTCAACCTATTGGACGTAGTAATGAGTCGGTCCTAATGCCGCTTAAAAACCATCAAAGTAATATCATCATTAAAGGATTTACCGCAGCAGAACTGTTTTAACTGTTCCAGCAGCACGTCAATGATAACCTGCGGCGATTGCTGCGCATGTTGAATAAGAATATCGCTAACGCGCTCAAGGCCGAAAAACTCGCCATCGGCGTTTTCCGCTTCGATTAAACCGTCGGTATAGAGCAGAATTAAGTCGCCTGGTAATAAGGTAGTGGATTTTTCTTCAAAAACGACATTTTTGTTTACCCCCAAAATTAATCCATCCGCATCCAACTGTCTGCATTCAGTTTGGCAAGAGCTGAGTAATAACGGGGGAGGGTGGCCGGCATTGGCAAAACTCAGTTGATGGTTGCTGCTGTTATATTGCAAATAAAACAGGGTAATAAAATAGTCGGATTTGTCCAAATCCTCAAACAGGAAATTATTCAGGATATTTAGCGTCTTTGCCGGCGTACTTGATCCGTTCGCCTGGGTTCGGATCGCGCTACGGGTTTCTACCATAAACAGGGCAGGGCCGATTGAATGGCCGGAAACATCGGCAATAATCATGTCCAGATGATCTTCATTACGGTAAAAATAATCGAAATAGTCGCCGCCAACCCGATCGGCCGGCAAACAATAACCGGTGACTTCAAAATGAGTGGATTTAATCGGCGCTGACGGCGAAAGCGATGCCTGAATCCGTTGGGCAATCTTGATCTCACTTTGGGCAATGGCGAGATTAACCTGGGCTTGGCGAATTGCCGCTTCAGTGGTTTTTCGGGTGGTAATGTCTACGATGGTGCTCAGCACTAGCGTTTCTTCTTCACTATCGATCAGACTGAGGCCGATTTCAACCGGAAACTCAGTCCCGTCTTTGCGTAAGCCGTACAGGTCCCGACCCATTCCCATCGGTCTGGACATAGGGGCGGCAAGATAGCCTTGGCGAAAGCCGATATGTGCATTGCGATAGCGTTCCGGCACTAATATTTCTATCGGTTGCCCAACTAATTCAGTGCGCGAATAGCCGAAAAATGTCTCCGCTTGCGAGTTGACCATCTCAATGCTTCCCGATTTGTTCACCATAACAATCGCATTGGGCGACGATTCCACTGCTTGTCGGAAGCGATGTTCCAAGCGTTTGCGCTCGGTTATGTCGTGGATAAAGCCGCTGAATATATAGGTGTTACCCAATTTTAACGGCGAGATACTCAGTTCGACAGGAAATTCACTGCCGTCCCGGCGAATGGCGATCTGCTCAATCAGCTGATTCAATAACGGACCGGAGCCGGTGCGCAGAAAGCGTTCCAATCCCCGTCGATGGGCATCGCGAAGCCGGTGGGGGATGATTAATTCGTCAAGACGGCGTCCGATGGCTTCATCCTTGGTCCAGCCGAATATTTTTTCAGCCGGGTGATTCCAATCGCTAATAATGCCGTAAGCATCCATAATCACAATGGCGCTCAAGGAGCTTTCAATAATCAAGCGAATACGTTTTTCACTTTCGACAAGAGCATCCTGAAAATGCATCCTGGCGGTAATATCCCGGTCGACGCCCCGCCATTTAAGCAGCTTTCCGTCGGCGTCGATAATGGGCAAGCCGGTCGATTCGGTCAGTATCTGGCGGCCGTCCTTATGCCGATAGTGGGACAGCAGCGCATAAAAAGGTTGATGGCTGGCTGCGTATCGCTGCTGATTTGCTTTATCCTGAGGCGTTAAAAATTGGGTATAGTGCTTGCCGAGCACTTCATCCGGGCTATAACCCAGTATTTGAGTAACAGCAGCACTACTGTAGCTGTAGTAACCGTCAGGATTCTGCTCCCATAGCCACTCTCCGGCCATTTCCGCCATTTGACGAAAACGTTCTTCACTTTTAGTCAACGCCGATTTAGCGTCGAAGTCTTCTTCGGACCGTTCCCGAATCAATAATGCAATATCGATTTTATTGGGCGTTAGACCGGATAAGACAGAAAGCGATATTGATACCGGGATTTTGTTATTTGCCTTGGTGATTATTTCTGTCTTGAATGGAGTCGAAGGGCTTGTTTCACTTACATTGGCAAGCATTGTCCGCCATAAGGCGTGGTTATTTCCGGCAGCGTAGATAAGGCTAATAGGCTGGCCGAGCAGTTCTTTTTCGGTATAGCCTAAAAGCGCCGCGGTGGAATGGGTAAGCTGTTTGATATGCGGATCGCTACTATTTGAACGAACCAGCTCAACGATAATGATATGGGGGGCGAACCGAGGCATGTTTTTCAAAGTCCGACGAGCTGTTCAGACTCATGCATGATTGAGGGAAGTAATCGGGCGGGTTTAAATAAGCTCATAATCCATTCACCTAAATTGCCACTAACAACACTCACTCACTGAGTAAGCTAAGGAACGTGCCTAAATTAACTTATAGCGATTTCATATTGCGTTAGTGACGGCGTTGGCGGATGCGCGTTGCTTATTAACCAGGAATGAAAAGCTGTAAGTTATTTTATTCACCTTCCTGAGTTCTATTTCGATAATAAAAAACTCCATATCATTTAGCAATCTATATTTAGCCCGGTATCGTTCCGGGACAAGTTTATCGGGCTGGATTATTTTTGAGGGAACTTAGGCCATTTCCATGAAAGAACATACCCGAATTACGCATTATTTTCTCACCACGAAGACAAAAAACAGAAACTTCGTGTCCTTCGTGTCTTCGTGGTGAATAAAAAATAAATTATACGAGGTATATTCTTTACCAGACATCGCCTTAAACTTTTTTGCTTCAAGAGCGATAGGAAGGTTACACAAATAAATGGATTATCATTTAACGCATTGTTTAGCTTTTTTCTCTTTTTCAATGTCGGAGTTGGCAGAGCCGCCGGTATTGTTCACGTTGCTGCTCGATTGGCCGGTTAATGGCTGTTCTTGCTGGCGGGTTCCTACTACCACAGCGGTAATATCGTCTATGGAATTGGTTAATGTGTTTCCGTTCGACGTACTCGTATTAAAGTATTGCATATAAGAACCTGCGTTGTTGCCGGTGAGCTTACCCCCTTTTAAAATAACGCCGTTAGCGGCTGAAATAGGGGCGTTAATGGCTAGAGTATCGCCATTGCTGGCCGTCAGACTGACACTGCCGCCGGTTGAATAGACAGTTCCATTCACGGTAAGGGGCGATTTGGCCTTGATCGTAATATTGCCGGCGGCATTGGCGACCGTTGCGCCCGGATTAACCGTATCCGAACCGAGAATAAACCCGCCAACGTTTTCAACATCGATCCAACCGTTGGGCGCGCTCAGGCTACCGATTCGGGAAACGCCTTCAGTACGCGAGTAAATATTGCCGCCCGCGCCGATGTTCAGCACGCCGGTAATAAGATTCGATCCGGCAAAACTGACATCGCCGCCGCCGTTGGCTGTGAGGTCGGCGGCTTTGATGGTGCCCAAGACGTCCTGAGCTATGGTATTAATGGCGTTAATGAATATGGTATTGGCTGTGAGCAGGCCTCCGGTCTGGGTGAAAGAATCGGTGACATTAACGCTGTCGGCTGAAAGACTGCCTCCGGATTGAGTGTATTGGGCGGCGCTAAAGCTGCCGCCAATTCCCAGGTTGCCGCCGGATTGAGTATATTGATCGGTACTAAAGTTGCCGCCGATTCCCAGGTTGCCTCCGGTCATTTGGAAATGCCCCAAACTGGTCAAGCTGTTCAGCGTGGTATCGCCCGCTGCGGAGTCGTAGGTGACGGTAGAGCCGGTCGGAATCGTAACGGCCAATACGTTGCCGGTTGTCGGCAGGATATTATTTGCCCAATTGCCGGCTGTCGACCAATTGCCGTTGCCGCCAACCCAGGCGACGCTGGCCAAAGGCTTAATAGTCAAATTAGCGCCGGTATAATTAATGCTGTAATTGCTATTGGCTAAACTGCCCTGATTGATGGCATAGGGGCCGCCAGAGACGGTTTCACCCGCTGTTCGCGCCAGTGCGCCGGTCAATACCGACGACGATTCCCCATTGGCAAAACCTGTGGCATTGTAGGTAAGCGTTGGGTCGGAATCGCCATAGGTTTTGCTGGCGGCAATGGCGGCGACGTTTAAGGAACGGGGGGTGATAGTAAGCTGGCCGTCTATGCCGGTAAAGGTGTAGTTGCGGTTGGTGATCGTCGGCGTGATCGCATAGTTGCCGACGTTGGAAAACGACGTCGCCAACGTAGTGAAGGTCAGGCCGATGGAACTAAGCGTATCGCCACCGGCAAGTCCGCCTGCCGTAATAGTACCGGTAAAAGTAGGATTGACGTCGCCGTAAACCCGTGTGGCATTATCCGCGGTAATACTGAGACTGAGCAGGGCGGGTGTTATGGTGAGGCTCGCACTGGTATAGCTGATGTCGTAGCCTTGCTGGTTAGAGAAGTAGCCCGATGGATCGATGGTATAAGTACCCACGTTGACTGCGTCTTGGGACGTGCCGCCGTATACCAGTTTGCCGGAAAGTACCGGGTTGGCTATCGAATAAGTAACGCCATTGCCGCCGGAATAAGCCGCCCCGTCATAGGTTTTGCTGGCCGAGTTGGCGGTAATCGTTAACGAGGTTAGGAAGTTGCGCAACAGCGGGCCGGTGTCGCCTTCGTAAATGCGCCAGACCGCGGAGCTGCCGCCGGTATTGGCAATATCCCAACCGGCGAAAGTTGCCATTGTTTTCATTTCTGCAGTGGTCTTGCCGTATGAGTCGGCTGAGCCAAAGCTGGTGCTCCAGCCTGTGGTTTCAGCGTCCCAATAACTATCAAAAACCTCCCCGCCTTCGCTGCCTCCGCCGACCAAGCCGCCTCCGCCGCCTCCGCATGACATGTCGTCTGGGCAGGCGACATGTCCGCTTGCATAACTATAACTAATGGTGCCGTAGTTTTCGCCGGCCAAACCGCCAGCTTCATTGTAGCCAGTCACACTGCCGGTTGCGTAGCTGTAGCTAATGGCGCCATCGTTCACGCCGACCAAACCGCCTGTTTCATACTCGCCGCTTACATTGCCCGTCGCATAGCTGTAGCTGATGGAACCGGAACCGCTGTTTGCCCCCGCCAAACCGCCTACATTAGCGCTACCGCTTACATTGCCGGTGGCGTAGCTGTTAGTGATGGTGCCGCCGGCGGCGTTACTCTCTATGTAGTCGGCGTTATCCCCTACCAAGCCCCCGATATAATTGGAGCCGCTTGTATTGCCAGTGGCATAGCTATGGTCAATAGAACCGTAATTCGAACCGACCAAGCCGCCTACATAATCGTTGCCGGTTACAGTGCCCGTGGCATGGCTGTGGTCAATGTTGCCGCCACTTTTGTTATAGCCTACCAAGCCCCCGGTATAATTGTCGCCGGTCACGTTGCCGGTGGCATAGCTATTGTCTATGGCGCTGCCGGTCCAGGCGTAGCCTACTAAGCCGCCAATATAATAAAGGCCGCTGACGATACCGGTAGCGTAACTATTGCTGACGGTACCGCTGTTCCAGCCTACCAGCCCGCCAACATTATTGGCTGTGCCGGTCACATTAGCAGTAGCATGGCTGTTGTCGATCGTGCCGCTTGGGTTAGAACCGACTAAGCCGCCGACATTCTGGTTTCCGTTTACACTGCCGCCGACGTAGCTGTTGCTGACCGTGCCTTTGTTCAAGCCGACCAATCCGCCAACACCACTCCCGCCGGTTACATCGGCGTTTACCAAACCTACGTTCCTGATGGTCGCGCCGGTATCGACAGAGCCGAATAGGCCGACATTATTGACTGTTGGACGATTGATAGTCAGATTGCTAATAGTGTGTCCCAAGCCGTCGAAGGTGCCGGAAAATGCGCCCGAAGCTCCGCCTATCGGCATAAAGCCTTCAGTGCTGTTCCAGGTAGAGGTTGCCGAAGCGTCTATGTTGCTGCCAAGAACGTAGTTGGCGGTGCGTCCGCCGTTCATGCCCTGCAAGTCAGTGCCGCTATTGCTGGCTTGTTCGCCCAGGTTGGTAATGACGGTATAGTTTTTTATTGCGCCGTTATAACCTGCTTGGGTGCTGAAATTGGAACCGGCGGACAAGTTTACTTGTGCCCCGTTATTTAAGCTGTAACTGCTGCCATTGCCGCTTGCCGTGCCTTGGCCGTACTTCAACGCCAGCTGGGCGGTGCCTGAGCCATTCAGGTCGGCGTTGATATTGATGTTACGGTGAGCCGAGAGCGTTAGTAAATTAGCGCTCCAAGAGACGGCGCTGTTGACGAAAATATCGCCGTTGCCTGCGGTAGAGGCGTTGGTAACAATGGTGATGTTTGCACTGCCAAGGAGGTTGGAAAGCGTGGTGGCGCCGATGCCGGAGCTGGTCTGTGCGTCGTTTCCGGCGGAAATGGTGAAGTCCAGCGGATCAATCAACCAAGTGCCGGTTGTGCCTTTAGGCGCAACGGCGCTAATACGGGCGGTATCGGCAATTTCGACATTCTTGCCCGAAGTTTCGATAAAACCGCCGTTTCCGCCCTGGCTGCCGCCTTGAGCGCTGAGATTGCCATGAATGCGGGTATCGTTATCGCTCCAAACAATGACTTTGCCGCCGTCGCCCTGGGCTTTGGCATCGGCTTTAATGGTGGCGTTCCGGCCTACATAAGTGGCTTTGGCATTGTGGACAGCGGCGTTTTTGCCCTGGTAATCGCCGCCGATCAAGATCTGGCCGCCGCCGTTTTCGCCGCTGGCGTCAATCCGGGCCTGATCCAGTAGGCCGACGCGTTCGCCGAGCACTTCGATATGGCCGCCTTTGCCGGTGGCCGACTGGGCTTCCACGCTGCCTTGCACCAGCGTCGTGCCGGCCTGGCTGTCAACCCGGATCGTCCCAGCATCGCCCTGGCTGTTATTGGCCGATAGCTTGCTGCCCGCCGTTAAGGTGATGTCCTGCTGGGCAACCAGTTGAATATGGCCTTGTTGGTCGACCTGGACACTGTCGGCATTGATCTCGCCGCTGTGCGCAATGGTGCCGGCAAACACATTAATTGCGCCGCCCTCGGTTAGCAGTTTGCCCAGATTCAGCACGCTGTCGGCGGGCGCCTGGATCTGGAAACGGATGTCAGGATCGTCCAGGTTGGTGATGGTCAATTCATGCCCGGCCGCCAGGGTGATGGAACCGCCGTCACTGTTGATGATGCCGTTGTTTTCGATGTGCGGGGCGATCAGGATAATATTGCCGTCTTTTCCGGCCCGGATGATGCCTTCGTTGGTGATATTGCCGGCTTTGGAACCAGCCATGAAATGATAGTTGCCGCTCAGAAAATCCTGGTCGCTCAGATTCAAGCTGGAGGCCACCAGGCCTTGGGTATCGATCACCGAACCGGCGCCGAACACGATGCCGTTGGGGTTGATCAGGAAGACTTTACCGTTGGAGGTCAATTGTCCCAAAATCTCGCTGGGGTTTTGTCCGATAATACGGTTGAGGACCGCGCTTTGTCCGTTTTCCTGGATAAAACGGGTGAGTTCGTTTGGGCCGATACTGAAATTCTGCCAGTTGATAATCGCATTGGGGCTGTTGGTGATCGTGGTTACGCCGGGGGTGGAGGTATCGATGCCGACTTGGCCGCTGACGATCTGCGCACCGTCCGGGTTGGCGTAGGAAAAAGATGGGTAGAGTATCGCCAAAATAGCAAGCTTAAGCGCGCAACGTAGCGGTTGGCTTGAAGCCAATGAAGATAAATGCGCTGGCGGTTTTTTACGATAGAGTTTCACTGGTCTAAATCTTCTTGATGAAATTTTTAATCATTTTACTATGCTGTGTCGGTCGGCTGTTAACTAAATTCCTTAAATTTAATAGTGGTAAACCGTGATTCACATGCATCAGTATTTAAATACAATATTGGCATGAATGCGGTTGTTGCCCGCCTGGGTAGTTCCCGCCTCAGCTGTGTCCAGCGCTGTGGCGAAAGCGATATTGCCCATGAAATATTCATGCCACTGATAGCGGGCGCCGATGCCCGTACTGCTCAGGTTCCAATCCTTGACTTGCTCCGCTGCCGCACTTTGCAGACGGCCGTGTCCGTAATCGTAGAAGGCGAATAGATTGACTTTTTGTCCTTCGATTGCGGCTAAAGCAGGCAAAGCGGGCGTAGTGACTTCGAATTTTACAATCTGGCCGCTATCTGCCCCGGTTTCACGTTGTTCGTAGCCTCGCACATCAAAACTGCCGCCGATGCCGAGCTGTTCTCCGGCGATGAGTGGGCTGTGGCTCTGCTGGCCGCTAAAGGAAGTTTGTATCAGCCACTCTTTGACATTGACCGAAAAATTGCTGCCGAAGCGCAACAAATCCCAGTTTTGTTTCGCATTAAGGCGCGCTGCTTGATAATAGGATTGGGTATTGTGTCCGCCAAAATCGGTATTGCCTACCCACTGCACGTAATAGCTGGTGCGGGTGTTTTGCCAAGGATATTCGCCTCGGTAGAGGATGCTGAACGGCGCGCTGCGGACATTGGCGCCCACCTGGATATTTTGAAGTTGCACATCGTTAATGAAATAACGGTTATCAATGCCTAAATCCAAACTGTGCTCGTATTTTTCCAATTTAGGCAGAAACTGCTGATAATGGATACCGTACATTTCCCCTGATCCGGTCACCGTTAAATCGGTCGCTATCGTGCCGGTATTCACCGAGGAATTGGCGTAATAAGCACTCAACCAGCCTTTGAGCTGGTAAATAGGCAAACTGTAACTGCCGCCGTATTGTTGAACGGTATCGGCATGATCGGGAGAGGTCGAGTAACTGCCGTTGACAATGTGATCCAGGCCCCACAAATTGCTGTATTGTAAAGCGCCGGTTATCCGGTAATCGCCTGAAGTTTGTGTGCCGTAATTATTGACCATTAAAGATGCCTGGTAGGGCCGGCGTTCGGATACCGCAACATTAGCATCTAATTTGTCGGCGTCTTTACCGGGTTTAAAGATAACTTGTACCTGTTTCGATGGATGTTTATTGGCCACTTTAAGCGCTTCAGCTAAATCCTGGGTATTAGGCGATTCGGATTTGCTGAGTACGGGTAAACTGGCAATGATATTGTCCCGGGTAAAGTACTTGTTATCGGTGACTTCAATCTCTCCCAGGCTAAAAGAGACAATACGCAGTTTTATATCTCCGCTAGCCAGTGTTTGCGGCGGCACGATAACCCGGTAAAACGGGTATCCCTGATCGCGAATAATCTTTTCAAGCGCTCTGCTGACTTCCTGTAGCTCTTTAAGCGTGTAAGGGCGGTTTTGTAGCGGTCTAAAATAATCATCTATAAACGTTTGCGAAAGCGGCGACAAACCTTCAACCGAAAAATGCTTAACGTCAAACTTAAACTCCGGCGGTGCAGCAGTTGCTAAACATGATGATTGATAAGCCAGACATAAGCCGGTGGTTATTAACATTGATCTAGCCATGCGTGCTGTAAACCAGTAATTTGTTTTATCCGCTTTTTGTTGTTTTTTCATTATCTTTCTATATGGCTGAACCATTTTCTGTATTGCTTGCGTAGAAACGTTTCAGTATTACGCCTCTACGTTATAAACAACCGTCAAGTAAGTTATCCCGATCATCGCTGTTAAATGAACCCACTGTCGTAGACTGGTTATTGATTTGTGTTGACTCATTCGACTGGCTGGGTGATGTTGTTATCTCACCATCCTTGTTGGTAGAGCCGGTTTCACCTTCTTTCACTGTTGTACTGTTTTTACCCGTATTGGAGTCAATGGTAGTCCCACCTTTTGTCACATTGACAGAAGTATCGCCTTTGTTCGCGGATTTTTCCTTAAATAGTTCCTTGGTATTGGATTTATCGCTATCCGGTCTAGGTGCTTCAGAAGGTTTAGGCGGACTCGGCGGCGTGGTATATATTTGCGGCGATGCATTCGCATTAGGCAGGGATAAGGTATATCCTTCATTTACATCATGTTCTTCCCCGTCGTTAGTTCTGACAAACATGGTATCTTGCCATGTTGTTTGTTCAAGGCCGACGCCATCGGTATTAGTATCGCCGCCGGAGCCTCTTATACCGATAGTGGCGACCGGGGTGTCCAGGGTATAAGCGTTATGGTCGTTTTTACCGATACTGCCGGTTAGCGCTCGCAGTCCGCCTGTTGCTAAACGTAGTAAAACCTGGTCTTTTTTGTCCTTAATCCGGTAATGATATTGCTTAATGTCCATTTCGGTGCTGGGTTGTACAGTAATTTTTTGACCATCGGGAAATACCATAAGCGCGTAACTGTCTTTTTCGCTCGAAACAGAGTCGGAGTTATATAAAGGGCTGCCCAGTGACAGGGGGCGCTCTTTTGCATTTTTGTCGGCACGGTTCACGGCGTTGACATTACCCTTAATGTCAACTATGCGAGCAACTACGCTTTGTTCCGTTCTTACTGCATTAGCGGCCGCTTCTTTTTTACTTCTTTCTTCACACGCCTGGTCGCAAATGCCTACACTAAAATCGGATTTTTCAGAGTTAGGTTTTACCGTGGCTGTCGGTGTTTTTATTTGAAAGCTTTCAGGATTGCCTTTGGCAATATCGCCGGTACTGGCATTCACAGCGCCTTGATGTAACACCAACTGTGCGGTCTTGCCGGCAGATTTGCTGTCATAATGATCAATGGTAAAGTTACTGTCCGGACGCACGGTCACTTTGGCGCCATCGGTAAATTCGATAATAACAAAACTGCGTTCGGTCGTTTGGATGTTATCGCCCTGGAAAATCTCTGTGTCTTTGCCGAGAATCCGCGGAGCCGCACCGGGTTGCTGGGCGGCATTGCTACCTTTTACAAAATTAACATGACCGACAACCTGAGGATCGGCGTAAGCTGGCAGGGCGACAATCAATAAGTATAGCCATAAGCCATAACTTTTAATAAGTTGTGTTATTTGAGTAGCCATAGTGGTTCTATAGGAAGAGGTCGGCTGAGTTATTATTTTGAGCATTGCTTGGTTTTTTTGTCTTTTTCCGCTTGGGAATCCGCAGACGTAATGGGGGGGGCGTCATTGGAATTACTTGAGTCAGCGGTTAATAATTGCGTTGATTGAGGTATTGTTCCCAATACTCCGGCAGTAACTTGCTCGGTGGACGTTGTGATGGTTTTGGTTACAGCCTCTGTGATAGTGCCCGTTGCGCCACCGTTAAAGTATTTAGTATATGAATCGGCATAATTTCCGCTAAGTGTACCGCCCGACAAGGTGATGCCGTTGGCTGCCGAGAGCGGTGCATTAATGGAGAGCGTATCGTTGTTATCCGCTGTCAGGCCGACACTTCCTCCTGTTGATGTAACCGCGCCGTTAACCGTCAGCGGCGATCTCGCTTTGATCAAAATATTGCCGGCGGCGCTGGCGGCTGTTTCTCCTGAATTAATGGTCGTTGAGCCGAGAATAAAGCCGCCAATGTTTTCTACGTCAATCGAACCATGGGTAGCATTCAGCCTGCTCATTTGGGCGACTCCCTTGGTGCGGGAATAAATACTGCCGGCTGCGTTAATATCCAGGATATTACTGATAAGGTTTGCCCCTGCCAGGGTGACATCGCCTCCGCTGGTAATGCTCAAATTAGCGGCCCTGATAGGAGCCGAATTTGCTAATATTGAGCCGTTCGACGCCAGCGTAACATTGCCGCAGTTGCCGGTTTTAGAGCAAGTATCAATGCCGGTTATCTTATAATTATAGCTGTTATAGTTGTAATTGTTATAAGCATATGACGAGGTACTACTGCCGCTCATTTGTACGATATTAAACCCTTGTCCATTACTAAAAGTAAAATTTTGTCCCTGGGTTTTTGCAGTAAGATTGGTAATGTTGTTGGCGGCATTGAGCAATACTGTGCCGTTTGCATCGATACCTAAATCTTGTACGTTAATTGCGGTCGTGCTTTGCGTGACGCTGCCATTGCCGATCAGACCGATGCGCGTGGTTGCCGCGTTCCTGTCAGTCATGGTTGAGACGCCGCTGGTAATGCCGCTAACATAAATATCCCCGGCATCATTATGGCCGATGCCGATAGTCCGGGCCGCCACTCGCGATAGCTCGGTTACGCTCAAACAGTTTCCGGCGCCGTTGATGCACGAGGCGCCGACAGTAATCGAGCGGCCCGCAGTATAGGGCCGGATATCCGCCAAGTCAGCAGAGACCCTACCGTTACCGGCGGCATCCCAGGTCAAGGTATCGGCAACCAAGTCGACTTCGGCGGAACTGGCATTGATGCGGTTGTTAATATTCAGTGTACTGGCTTCAAGATGAATGCCGCCAACTGAGGAAGTCACCGTTCCGTTCACGGTCATGGGCGATGCTCCCCTGATCCCGATACCGTTATAGGCGCTGACAGTGCCGAGCGTTAAGCTACTGCCGGTGTTTAGAATGTCGATATAGCCTGTCGCTGCATTCAATTGGCTGATCACAGGAGCGTTAATGCGCAGGCCGCCAGGGCCGGAGATGTTTTTATTGGCGTTGATGCTGACCGTCCGGGCAGTAATGTCGGTATGGGCGCCTGAACCGGATACCGAGCCGGCCGACGACGTTAAATTAACGCTGCCGGTGCCGGCGTTAATTTGGCTTGGCATGTTCAAGTCGCCTGACATTGCGGTTAGCGAAACGTTTCCGTTATTGGTAGTAATACCGCTCAAGCCATCCACTGTGGTTACGCTAATCGGGTTGGCGGATTTGAAGCTGAACTGCCCGTCCGGGCTTGAAGCCGACCCGGCAATGACGCCTACCGAATTGGCTTCATTTAATGTCACTGACGCGCCCGATGCTTTTAACGCGGTTGTGCCGATTGTCGCGCCGGCTTGTTGGGTAATGGAGCTGCCGGAAGTCAGGCTTAAATTTGTGTTGAGATTAAGCGCCGACTTGATGTCGATGGCCCCGCTGGCGGTATCGCCAATGCGCAGGACGGGGGTAGTGATGGTAGCTAACTCGGCATTGCTCAGTTCCAGCGTTCTCGACAGATCGCTGGTTCCGGAACCAAGGTCAATGGCGTTGGTAGTTAATAGACTGACAGAGCTGGTGCCGTTGATTGTGCCGCCGGCCAATGCCATTTTACCGGCCTTTAAAGTAACATTGGTAGCACTTAAGGCTGCGTTGTTAGTGATCATGCCGGCCGATGTACTCGTGGGAGTGGCAATATTGGAATTCCAGCCGGCTCCCAAGGTGATATTGCCGGAAGTGCTCAGATTATTGTTCAGCGTAATATTACCCTTAGCCCACCATTCCGTATTGCCGGTGTAGGTTGCAGAGGGTATTGTCCAGTCGATGTTGCTGGTTCCATTAGCGAAGAACTTAGTATTGGCAAAAGTATTAGTGCCGGAAAATGACAATGTACCTTTTTCTTCTCTTAATAGGGTAAGACCACTGGCATTAACATTATTAAAGGTCACTGTAGGCGAGTAGCTTGAAACCGCATAACCAATTTGGAGTCGTCCCGGTCCATTGATCGTAGCGCCGTCGAACTTGTTCAAACCTGCGTGGCTTTCCGGAAGCCATAGCGTCATACCACTGCCGATATTGATGGCGCCGGCAGCGACATCAAGATGCTGCATGGACAAGCCGGCGTGCAAATTCAGTATTCCGCCGGCGACTTGCGAAAACTTAGCTTCCCAGGAAGTATTTTTATTGACGTTGATTGTGCCTGCGTTAGTGACAACGCCATCTTGGTTAGCCGGTGTGCTGAGGAATGACCAACTACCCGTTGTATCGATGTTTAATACAGCTCCGGCAAGATTATTGAAAGTCGATGGCGAGCCTAGATAAGGGCGGATAACCGACTGGCCCCGCATATTGATAGTTCCGCTATTTTCCCAGATCTTTCCGCCGTTTATTTGAGCTTCAATAGTAGAGCCTTGGCCGTTAAAGTTCAGGGTTGCACCGCTCTCGACTGTTACTTTACCAGTGCCTGGATTGAATACCACGACCAGATTTCCTGTGCCGGCCGTTCCGGTGGTCTCTATAGTCGTATTGCTGGACGAGAGAAATTTAATATTATTGAAAGCATTAAAAGTCAGTGTAGTCGAGAACGTATCGGTTGAATTCTTGGTTAATACAATCGCACCATTACTTCCATCGAATAAAATATCACCGTCTCCGGCTGTACCATTGCTTGAGGTGGTCAACGAAACACTGGCATAACCGCTAAGAGCTTGATTAAGTGTGTAATCGGATATTGTAGAATTTGCCGCATCTGAGGGTGGTGTAAACGGGTTAGCGGAATCAATGTTCATGTCTGATAACGAGTTGGTGGCATGAATAATTCTAATGTTGTTAGGATCAAGTAACCAGCTACCCATGGCGCCGTTCGCAGCCGAAGCGTTGACACGGATGCCCTCAACATCGAGATATTGATGTCCGGATGTTTCGATAAAGCCGCCGTTTCCGGATTGCATGCCGCCCTTGGCGCTAATCGAACCATATGCTCGTGTTATATCGTTTGCCCAGACGATCACCTTACCGCCGTTGCCGCTAGTTTTTGCATCGGCTTTAATAGTGGCGTTCCGGCCTACATAAGTGGCTTTGGCATTGTGGACAGCGGCGTTTTTGCCCTGGTAATCGCCGCCGATCAAGACCTGTCCGCCGCCGTTTTCGCCGCTGGCGTCAATCCGCGCCTGATCCAGTAGGCCGACGCGTTCGCCGAGCACTTCGATATGGCCGCCTTTGCCGGTGGCCGACTGGGCTTCCACGCTGCCTTGCACCAGCGTCGTGCCAGCCTGGCTGTCAACCCGGATCGTCCCGGCATCGCCCTGGCTGTTATTGGCCGATAGCTTGCTGCCCGCCGTTAAGGTGATGTCCTGCTGGGCAACCAGTTGAATATGGCCTTGTTGGTCGACCTGGACACTGTCGGCATTGATCTCGCCGCTGTGCGCAATGGTGCCGGCAAACACATTAATTGCGCCGCCCTCGGTTAGCAGTTTGCCCAGATTCAGCACGCTGTCGGCGGGCGCCTGGATCTGGAAACGGATGTCAGGATCGTCCAGGTTGGTGATGGTCAATTCATGCCCGGCCGCCAGGGTGATGGAACCGCCGTCACTGTTGATGATGCCGTTGTTTTCGATGTGCGGGGCGATCAGGATAATATTGCCGTCTTTTCCGGCCCGGATGATGCCTTCGTTGGTGATATTGCCGGCTTTGGAACCAGCCATGAAATGATAGTTGCCGCTCAGAAAATCCTGGTCGCTCAGATTCAAGCTGGAGGCCACCAGGCCTTGGGTATCGATCACCGAACCGGCGCCGAACACGATGCCGTTGGGGTTGATCAGGAAGACTTTACCGTTGGAGGTCAATTGTCCCAAAATCTCGCTGGGGTTTTGTCCGATAATGCGGTTGAGGACCGCGCTCTGGCCGTTTTCCTGGATAAAACGCGTGAGCTCGTTTTGAGCGATGCTGAAATTCTGCCAGTTGATAATCGCATTGGGGCTGTTGCTGACGGTGGTCACGCCGGGGGTGGCGGTATCGATGCTGACTTGGCCGCTGACGATCTGCGCGCCGTCCGGGTTGGCGTAGGAAAAAGATGGGTAGAGTATCGCTAAAATAGCCAGGTTAAGCGCGCAACGTAGCGGTTGGCTTGCGGCCAAGAAGGGGAAGCGCGCTGGCGGTTTTTTGCAATAAAGTTTCACTGGTCCAAATCTTCTTGATGAAATTTGTAATCATTTTACTACATTGAATCGGCTGTTAATTAAATTCCTTAAAGCTGGTAATAGATATAAAGTGTGATTCAATCGTTAAAACACTATTTGCTTGTATGGGTAAACGCACCATCCCAATCAATTTCGGGCGGCGATTCAAGATAATAAGCTATCCGTTCCAGATAAATTGAATATAACTTATCGTGCGGATATTGCTCCGCTAATTGCTCAAAAATGGTTTGCGCTGAGTTCCATTGCTGTTGCCGATAATGTTGCAGGCCTTGATTTAATAAGTCGAGAACCTGTAATTGTTCCGGCTTGATGTCTTCCGTTACGCCCAACGGTTCATAAATAGTAATGGGTTTGTGCTTGCCCTTGACCCGAACTTTGTCGAGTTCCCGGTAAGTAAATTCAGGAGCCGCCTGAAGAGTACTTTCACTGACAATCATTTTTACGCCATATTGTTTGGTCAATCCTTCCAGGCGTGAACCTAAATTGACCGCATCGCCCATCACCGTGTAAGCAATGCGAAATTGCGAACCCATATTGCCGACACTCATTTTTCCTGTGTTAAGACCGATGCCTATATCGATTTCAGGCCAGCCTTTGGCTTTAAACTCCTGTTGAATTATCGTTAGCGTTTGCAATATCGCCAAGCCTGCTTTTACGGCATAGGCGGCATGTTGCGGGTTATGCATCGGAGCGCCCCAAAACGCCATGATCGCGTCGCCGATATATTTGTCTATGGTGCCTTTCGATTCGTGTATGACGCTGGTTACCGGCGTTAAAATATCGTTAATCAGTTCGCACAGTTCCTGCGGGTCCATGCCTTCGGAAATGGTAGTAAAGCCCCGGACATCGGAAAATAATACGGTCATTTCCCGGCTTTCGCCTTTTAATGAAAATTCTTCATCCGACTGGCTCATTTGTTCAACCAATTCAGGTGGAATATATTGGCCGAACATATCGCCCATTTGTTTTTTCTTACGGCTTTCAAAGAAAAAACCGAAAAATATCTGGATGCCGTACAGCGCAGTTAATAAGGTGATAGGGGTGGCTAAGATGGTATCGATGTTCCAAATCGCCCAGCAGTAAAAATTGGCTGCTATGCCGCCGGTGAGTAATGCAATAAATATAATCGCGGATAAAAATACCGGCAGGCGGGGGAATATAAACACGGCCAACAGGCAAATTAATAGCAATTCGATCAATTCGACGCCAAGGATAAAGCTAGGCCTGGATTTGAGGGTGGTTCGGTCGAGTAAACTACTGAGAATATTGGCATGCACTTCCACGCCTGCGTAGAGGTTTTGCACCGGCGTTACTCGTAAATCGAGTAAACCCGCCGCCGAGGTGCCGATAATAACGATTTTATCGTTTAATTTTTCTTGATCCACGACACCGTTAAGCACGTCGGTTGCCGAAATATAAGGAAAACTGCCTTGCCGGCCCCGATAGGGTACCAAAATGCTGCCGCTTTGGTTAACGGGAATATTAAAACCTTCAATTTCAATGCCTTCCAGTTGATTGTTGACATTGTTTTCGCCATAGCCCTCGCCGGTAATGAATTTAATCTCCGGCATGCCTAATAAGGTTCTGTATAACGCCAGCGACAATGCTTCATAAATTTTGTCGTTGTACCGGGTTAATAACGGCAGTCTTCGGTAAACGCCATCCTCATCGACACTGGGATTATTAAAAAAACCGCCCGACCTTGCCGCTGTTTGCAGTTTCGGCAAATTCGCGACATAGCTTTGTTCTTTGAACAGTAATGCGCTGAACGGTAATTCGGATGCCGTCGCTAAAGCCAAGGGTAACTTGCCGACCTCAGGCGTTTTTTCGATTTTTTGGCTGGCCGAATAGCCCAGCACGACGGGCCTGTTTTCCAGGCTTTTGGCAAACATGTCGTCATAAGACAATTTCGGACGCACTGTTTCCAGCGTCGATAAGAAATCGCTATCCTTTTGTAGCGGACCGGATGCCAGCTTTTCCAGTAACTCTACAGTGCCGCTGGCATCGGGCTCGGAGAAAACTACGTCGAAACCTAATAATTTAACGTTGTAATAATCGAATAGCATATCGACCAAAAGGGCCAATTTATCCCGGCGCCAAGGCCAACGTCCTTCCTTGGCAAGGCTTTCCTCGTCTATATCGACAATAACGATGCGCGGGTCTACGGTATTAACGGCCGTGGCCCGCAGGCGCAAGTCATATAAAATATTTTCCATACGCTGGAGGGTTGGAATAGGCAACCAAGTGGCTATATGCGCCATGAATAACAGTGTGATGACGGCGCAAGCCAGAAAACGATAATATTTAAGCCATTTATTACTGAATTTCATCAAAGAAGCCTGGTTGACAAGAATGCGCATTGCGCATCTTTATCTATCTTGTGGTTTTCGAAAAGAGGAAGGGAGCGTTAAAGGTAAAGCAAGGTTTATTTACTCTGTGTCGATTTGGAAATCATCCAGGAATTTTTCAGCGTATCTTTTATAGATTTTCTGTTCGATGAAAATATCGTACAGGTCGGGATCAATGTGCCCTTCTTCTTTCATTTTTCCCAGGATAAACAACGCCTCGGAAAGTTTTTTTCCGGGTTTATAAGGCCTGTCTTTCGCTGTTAATGCCTCGAAGACATCGGCAATTGCCATCGCCCGCGCCGGGATGGACATTTGTTCGCGGCTCAGTCCTTTCGGATAACCTTTTCCGTCCATTCGTTCATGATGGCCGCCGGCATATTCGACAACGTTCTGTAAGTGCTTGGGAAATTTAATCGCTTCCAGCATGGAGATGGTAACGTTGATATGGTTGTTAATGACTTTTCTTTCTTCCGGGGTCAAGGTGCCTCGGAATATGCTCAAATTGTAGACCTCGTCATCGCTTAATAACGGGATGTCGATATTGTTTAGCGACAAGGAAAGTTTTTTTAATGACTGAAGGCGGGCAATATCTTGATCCGACATGGCTTCACCGCCGGTGTTGCAGCCGCGGATAAACGCTAAGTCTTCATTTAATTGGGCGATACTGGCTTGAAAAGCTTGCTCCAGGCCGGGGGCGGGAGCCTGATTGTCTCGCTGTGCGGCAAGCTGTTGTTTAATATAGGCAATTTCCCGGTCGCGTTTCAATATCTCAAAGCGCGCCTCCAGAAGATGGATGCGGTCGAAAATAGTTTCCAGTTTTGTTGCTTTGTCAATGACGTATTCGGGGGTGATGATTTTACCGCAGTCGTGCAACCAAGACGCGATGGTGAGCTCGTACCGGTCGGCTTCGGTCAGTTTAAAATCCTGCAAATAACCGTAATCGGTATTATGCGCGGCCTCAGTCAGCATTGAAGTCAGTTCCGGGACACGGCGGCAATGTCCGCCGGTATACGGCGATTTCTCGTCAACCGCGGTCGCTATCAATTTGACCAGCGATTCGAACATGTTTTCCAGTTCGGTAATAAGCTGCTGTTTTGTAAGCACAGTTGCAGCCTGTGAAGCCAAGGCCTCGGCAAAACGTTGAGAGACTGAGTCGAACGCGATAATTTCTTTAGTTACAGGATCGAGCGCATTGATCAATTGCAAAATGCCGATGATTTCGCCTTGGTGATTGGTCAACGGAATGGAAAGGAAAGACTTTGAGCGGTAATTATTTTTTTGATCGAAAGCCTTGGTGCCGGTAAAGTCGAAATGAACTTCATCGTAGGCATCTTCAATGTTGATGGTTTTGTTGTTGTGATACGAATAGCAGACGACATTCTTAAGATTGGGTTCGCCATTCTCCGCATACAGTGGGATATTCGGAATGTTGATGGAATGTCCTTCGCCTCCCAAAGAAATACCGAGACTATCGGAACGGATGATTTCTATTTTAATGGTTTTACCGTCAACCCGGTATATCGTTCCTCCGTCCGAATTGGTGATGGACTTTGCACCTAACAGGATTTTTTCCAATAATTGTCCGGTATCCTTTTCGGAGGAAAGCGCAATGCCGATCTCGGTCAATTTTTCAACTTGGCCGATGATTTTTTGTAAATCGGCGGAAAGTTCGTTACCAATGCTGGCAATTTTTGCAAATTGGCTGATGATCTTTTGTGTAGTCATGTACTAAAGTACTGGGCATTTTAAAAAATGCCTTAAACTATAGTCCAAGTGGGGTAACGACGCAAAAATAGATTGCCGGTTGGTTATTAGGCCTTAGCCATTGAGGTCATTATCAAAGGCCCCCTAGCCGGACATTAAGGTCCTGACATGAACGGCAACGCTGGCGGCTAGCGCCTTGAGATGATAACCGCCTTCTAATGCCGAGATAATTCGGCCTTCGCAATAGGTGTCTGCAATGCTCATTAGTTCTTGAGTAATCCATTTAAAATCATCTTCAACCAACATGATGGAAGCCAAGGGATCGTCCTTGTGGGCATCGAAACCGGCTGAAACCAACAGTAAATCCGGTTTAAAAGTTTTCAAGGCCGGCAAGATAATGCTGCTGTATTTTTGCCTGAATTCGACGCCGGAATCACCTGCGGCCAATGGCACATTAATAATGTTGCCGGCGCCGGTTTCTGCCGGATAGCCGGTTCCCGGATAATGCGGCATTTCATGACTGGAGGCGTAGAACACATTGGGCCGATTGTAAAAAGCCGCTTGGGTGCCGTTGCCGTGATGGACATCGAAATCAACGATGGCGACGCGTTCGAGTTGATGCCGGTGAAGCGCATAAGCCGCCGCAATCGCTATATTATTGAACAGGCAAAAGCCCATTGCTAACTGGGGTTCGGCATGATGTCCAGGCGGGCGAATCGCGCAAAAAGCGTTATCGGCTTTGCCGGCCAGGACCTTATCAACGGCATCGCAAACAGCGCCAACCGCACGAAAAGCGGCTTGCCTGGAACCGGACGACAACACTGTGTCGTGGTCCAAGTAGTGCTCGCCTTGTTCGGGAATCGCGTCAAGAATGGCGTCAATATGAAACTGGGGATGAATCAGCCTGATTTGCTGCTCCGTGCCGAGTGGTGGAGATTGCCGGATTAAAGTTGAGAACTCCGGCGTTGCCAATGCCTTTTCTATACTTCTTAGCCGGTCGGCGCATTCGGGATGGCCGATACCTGTTTCATGAACAAGAAAATCGGGATGCGTGTAATAAAGTGTGTTCACAAAGCCTCGTTTTCGCTGAATGGTATATCGCGGCCTTTATTGAGTTTGAAGCGGTATCCGGAAAAGGGTATGCGATAGAGGCCCCATGCTTAGCAGATTCATCTTGGCAGGCATAGCCGCATTCAATTTGTAGCCAAAACCTTTCACAGTCAAAATCCATTGAGGATTATTCGGATCGTTTTCAATTTTTTTTCGTAATAAATGCATGTACTGGTAAAGATCCGATTTAGTTGCCCGATTGTTTTCAGGCCATAGATGGCTAATAATTTCGTCAGTCATAAAGACACGATCGACATCTTGCGCCAGTAGCTGGAAAAGTTCAAATTCTTTACGGGTCAAATTCAGTGATTTGCCGTTAAACAAGACGGACTTTGAACGTTGATCGATATGAAAAGGTTCGACTATAAAACAGCCGGCGTTTGCATTTTTAGCGCTGTTGCCGGTCGATAGATCATTGTTGAGCGGCGTATCTTGCTGTTCAGACGTTAATAATCTTCTATCGTTAGCAGCCCGCCTGATACGATTCCTTTTTTCATGAATAAAGCGGCGATGATGTTTGAATCGGTTGCCCAGGTACTCGTCCAGTTGATTCACATCAAGAGGAGAATCTAAAATGGCATCCATCCAGCAAGCCGAATCTTTGCCTAAACCGGAAGCGAGATTAACGTCACTTAAATAACATACTGGAATTTTATGTTTAATGCTTACTTCGCGCATCAACTCAAAGCCGGCTTTTTTTTCCTGGTTTTGTGAAGGATCTATAGCAAGGATAATAATATTAGGCCTTAACTGAATCATTGTATTGATTGATTCTATGTCGGCTACTGTTTGAAGAAGCTTATAGTGATGCGCATGACAATATCCTTTTAATAAACCCAATTGATAGGGATTGTCACTAATCAGCACGATCAGAAAATCTGTATTCATATGAGTCCTCGAAAATCCGTTAAAGTTGGAAACATAGGGCCTAAAGGCGATAGCAAAGAAAAATAAAAAGCCCTCAGTAATTAAAAATCATAATAAATTAGTAGCTTACGGAAAATATATCACAAACGTAGCGCAAGGCGAATTAGTACGACTGCGTATCGAAGGGCGTCAGTTATGCTTATATCGACAATGATGGTTCTCATCATCTGCGTTATTCATTACTCGATAAGTATTAGGGCGTATTTTAGTTATGCGTTTGCCTTGTTAAGGTAAACAACATCAATTTAAACTTAAAAAATACTTTTTTCTTTAATTTTGAAGATAAGTCATACTCAGCATTGATTGTTTTTAATAGGTAGTAAAAAAAATAGCTCGCCGCAAAATATTGTCCGATGTAGCCCATAACCTTAAAGGTACCGTATGAGAAAGGAAGCCGAACACAATTCGCCAGTGACAGAAACCAAGACACCCTGTTGTAATGTCTTGCCGTTGAAACTAGCGTTTCGCACTGTCGAAGAATTCCGCTTGGGCAAAACCGGATTGAAAAAGCAGAACGAGGAGTTGCAGCATGCTCATATTGATTTAGAGCAATCTCACGACCGCTATGCGGCTTTTTATGATTTTGCTCCAGTCGGCTACCTTACCCTCACGCACAAAGGAGTGATTGCCGAAATCAATCCCGCTGCCGTCGCTCTGCTTGGACAGGAACGCAAGCGTTTGTTATACCGTCACTTTGCGAATTTCATTAGCGCCGAAGACGACCAGCGCTGGCGGCTTTTTTTCTCTGCGGCAATCAATCGTGACGGACGGCAAAATATCGAGCTGACGCTTAAACGCAATGAGGGTAGCGTGTTTTTTGTCCAAGTGGATTGCCGACGCATCGTGACTGACGGCAAAGAACCGGAATTATATGTCGCGCTTACCGATATTACCGAAAGCAAACAGCAAGAGGCGATCTCGCATGAGGTCGAGACTCATATCCTATCCATGGCTCTATCCAGCGCAAAAATGGGTTCATGGGATTGGGATATCGCAACTGGAAGTGTTATTTTCAACGAGCGCTGGGCCAAGCTGCGCGGTTACCGGCTGAAAGAAATAGAACTGCATGTCGATACCTGGCAAAACAACGTCTATCCTGACGATTTCGCGGCCTATGACGCCGCTTTGACGGCTCATCTGGAACAACGCGCACCGTTTTTTCAAGCCGAATACCGCATTCGCACTTTATCCGGACCGTTGATTTGGATATTGAATCGCGGCATCGTAGTCAAGCGCGATAGCAACGGAAATCCCCTGCGTATGGCAGGTATTGAGATGGACATAACGAAGCATAAACATAATGATGAAGAATTGCGCATTGCTGCCATCGCTTTTGAGTCAGAAGAGGGGATGATCGTAACCGATCCCAACGCCGTTATCATCAGGGTTAACCAGGCGTTCACGCGTTTGACCGGTTACACTGCAAAAGACGCCATAGGCCAGACGCCGCGCCTGCTCAGCTCGGGACGCCACGATAAAGCGTTCTACCAGCGTATGTGGACATCGTTGCAAGAGAACGGTTTTTGGCAGGGCGAAATATGGAACCGGCGAAAAAACGGCGTGATCTATGCGGAATGGATGAATATTTCCGCTGTCAGCGCCGCCGACGGTAGCATCACTCATTACGTCGCTTCTTTTACCGATCTCACTAACAACAAAGAGGCGGCCGCCGAAATCCAGCGTTTGGCCTATTACGATCCGCTCACCCAACTGCCTAATCGCCGCCTGTTTCAGGAACAGCTGGCTAAAGCGTTAGCCGTTAGCGGCAGAAGCGGAAACTATGGCGCCTTGCTGTTTATCGACCTGGATAATTTCAAATCGCTGAATGATACTTTGGGTCACGACATGGGCGACATGCTGCTGATACAGGTTGCCAAACGTCTTGTAAGCTGCGTGCGCGAAGGCGACACTGTAGCTCGCCAAGGCGGCGACGAGTTTGTGGTCATGCTGGAACAATTGAGCCGGAATCCGGAGGAAGCCGCGATACAAGCGGAAGAGGTTGGCGGAAAAATTCTCGCGGTCCTTAATCGGATTTATCAACTTACCGGTTATGAATACCGCAGCACCCCGAGCATTGGTATTACCTTATTCAATAATGATTTGGAAACGGTTGATGACTTGTTGAAGCGGGCCGATATCGCGATGTATGCAGCCAAAGCAACTGGCCGCAATACCTTGCGCTTTTTCGACTCAAAGATGCAAGCCGCGGTTACCGCCCGCGCCATATTGGAAGCGGACTTGCACCGTGCATTAACGGAACATCAATTCAAGCTTTATTTCCAGTTGCAGGCACGCCATGATCATCAAGCCATTGGCGCCGAAGTGTTGTTGCGCTGGGAACATCCTGAACGCGGCTTGATTTCGCCTTTGGAGTTCATCCCGCTCGCTGAGGAAACCAGGCTGATCCTGCCAATAGGCCTGTGGGTGCTGGAAGCCGCCTGCGCCCAGCTAAAGAGTTGGGAAGATATTCCTCAGCTCCGGCACTTGCAGCTTGCCGTCAATATCAGCGCGCATCAGTTTCATCAAACCTGTTTCGTCGAACAAGTTTGCGCCGTGCTGGAAAAATATGCCGTCCAGCCCGGTCGGCTCAAGCTGGAACTGACGGAAAGCCTGGTGCTCGACAATATAGACGACACTATTATCAAAATGCAGGAACTCAAGGCAATCGGAGTGCATTCTTCTATGGATGATTTCGGTACCGGCTACTCATCGCTGGCTTACCTGACGCAATTGCCGATCAACCAACTAAAGATCGACCAATCTTTCGTGCGTAATATCGGCGTCAAACCTTCTGACGCAGTGATCGTGCAAACTATTATCGGCATGGCCAACAACTTGGGCATGGACGTGATTGCCGAGGGGGTGGAAACAGAAGAGCAGCGTGCATTTTTGGAACTTCACGGCTGTCGCGCTATACAGGGTTATTTGTTCGGCAGGCCGATGCCATTGGCTGAATTTGAGCAGTCATTCGGAATCGGCTAATCGGCCCGGCGGCCGGATGGATAAAAGCCTTATCGATATTTAATTGATGCGGCTTAGATTGAAATAATTTGAACTCGAAACGTTCTGTTCGATATGCCGTTATTAACAGTCGCAAAAGTTCCTGCGTCGCCGGTTTTGGTGGATGCGCGTTGCTTATCCCCCCTACTTGTCTTATAGATTAGATATTGTTTGTAGGGTGGATAAATGTAGCGCATCCGCCTCAGATTGAATGCCAAAACTTATTGGACGATTAATACCCTAAGCAGTTCTTCTACAATCACCATTCGAATGTGGTGAAATTAATAGCAACATCCCAACCTTCAGGGCACTTGTCTGAGCGCACCACCCGGCCTTCACAGCGAAGACGGAGCGTATTTTTGCCCGGTCTTTCCATGGGAATAAAGCAACGCAGCATTAAATTCGGTTCAATCGCTTTATCTGTCGTAAAACATACGCCAGTGGTGCTCAGATTGCGCGTTACTCCCGTACCAGGATCAAGATCAACAGTACAAAAAGTGGGAAATCGCCCGGCTGATCGTTTTTCTCTGATATTAGTCATGTCTTGCTCTATTCAATGATTATATTAGATTAGGGATAACGGCGAATCAGCTCTACTGTAATTTACAGAGGCTGCCTGGCTAAAAAATTTTTGTGGATAATAGACGTTTTTTAGGTGCAAGACAATTTTACTACCTGATGTTACGAGCAGTTCATTATTGTTTTCCACCTGGAAATATCCGTCTTAGCCACAGATGCACGCGTAGGCTAAAGGGCGGCGTAATTTGGAGATTGGTTCTTCGCCTTATCGGTGTAATCCGCCTTTAGCTGTGGCTGAACAGCGGTGATTAATATTTTCATGGCCGCCCGGAAACCGGCTCATTCTGTAGCCCTACAGAGATTGAGGCTTACTTATTTCGTGTGAATTAGGTAGAATCAACCAGTTGAAGTCGCCTGGGTATTTTTAAAACCACTGGGTTTACAGTCGGTCTAATGAACCTTAGGTTACCGATAATACCGCTCATCAATTGGATTGTTACAGCATTAACAGGGAAGCCTTCAATTATCCATTCGTCTCCCATTAAACAGCATGGGTACACTTTTTATTATGTACCGCGTGCGTACCTATTTTTTGCATAAAACATGTCGATTACCGAACTAAGCTCCGAAACCAAGCGCCGTAGAACCTTCGCTATCATCTCCCACCCCGACGCCGGAAAAACCACGCTGACCGAAAAACTGTTGTTGTTCGGAGGCGCAATCCAGCTTGCCGGTTCGGTAAAAGGCCGTAAAGCGGCGCGTCATGCGACTTCCGACTGGATGGAAATGGAAAAGGAGCGGGGTATTTCGGTGACCACCTCTGTCATGCAGTTCGAGCATAAAGACAGCATTATCAACCTGCTCGACACCCCAGGCCATGAAGACTTCTCCGAAGATACTTATCGCACCTTGACTGCGGTCGATTCCGCATTGATGGTGATCGACGTTGCCAAAGGCGTTGAAGAAAGAACCATCAACCTGATGGAAGTGTGCCGTCTGCGTACCACGCCGATCCTGACCTTCATCAACAAGCTGGACAGGGAAGGGCGGGAACCCATCGAATTGATGGACGAGGTCGAAAACGTCCTGAAAATCAAATGCGCGCCGATGACTTGGCCTATCGGCATGGGTAAACGTTTTAAAGGCGTTTATCATCTGTATAAAGATGAAATCCACCTGTTCAGCGCCCAGCATGGCGGCAAGATTGCCCAGGCTGAAATCATCAAAGGTTTGGATAATCCAAAGCTGGATGAACTGCTGGACGATCAGGCCCAGGAACTCAGGGATGAAATCGATCTGGTCAAAGGCGCCAGCCACGAATTCGACCTTGACGATTATCTGTCCGGCAACCTGACGCCGGTATTTTTCGGCTCGGCGATCAACAACTTTGGAATTCTTGAGTTGCTGGATGCGTTTGCCGAATACGCGCCGTCGCCCAGGCCCAGACAGGCCGAGCAGCGCGAGGTTTTACCGGAAGAACCGAACTTTACCGGCTTTGTGTTTAAAGTACAGGCCAACATGGACCCGTCTCATCGGGACCGGATTGCCTTTTTAAGAGTTTGTTCCGGTAAATTCGATAAAGGCATGAAGATTCATCATGTCCGCATCGGTAAAAATATCCAGGTTGCGAACGCGATTACCTTTCAGGCCGACAGCCGTAAAAGCGTCGAAGAAGCCTATCCCGGCGACATCATCGGCCTGCATAACCACGGCACCATTCAGGTCGGCGATACTTTTACCCAGGGCGAAACCTTGAAATACGGCGGCATTCCTTATTTTGCGCCGGAATTATTCCGCCGAGTGGTGTTAAAAGATCCGTTAAGAGCCAAAGCCCTGCAAAAAGGGCTGGTGCAATTGACCGAAGAAGGCGCGACCCAGTTATTCAAACCGCTAAAAAACAACGACCTGATTTTAGGCGCGGTCGGTGTTTTGCAGTTTGACGTGACCGCGTTCAGGCTTAAGAGCGAATACAACGTCGAATGCGTTTATGACGCGATACCCATCTCAGCCGTGCGTTGGGTAAGCTCCGACAAACCGGCCAAACTCGAAGAATTCAAGAACAAGGTTTTTGATAATTTGGCCGAAGACGGCGGCGGTTACCTGGTTTATGTCGCCAACAGCCGGGTCAACCTGCAACTGACCGAAGAACGCTGGCCGGATATTAAATTCAGCGCGACGCGAGAGTTATAGAATTGATCGGGTCGGGATTGCGCCAATCCCGACCCGAACAGCTTTACGGTTCAAAATATATTCAACTGGTAGAGGGAGACTCTCAGCGGTTTGACTTATAAGGCGGTCAATTGGATTCTCAGAAACTTGATCAATAGTTTGGAGAATCCGAAACGAGAAAGTATCAGAGTCTGAATCACACGAGATGGAATTGCAAATATCATGTTGCGTTTATCCCGAAGCGGAGACGTAAAGTGATGTTTGGTCAAGTGCGAAAGCATTTGGGAGAAATATTCCATGAAGTGGCTAAGCAAAAGGGCTGCGAGATAGTGGAAGGACATTTGATGGTGGACCACGTTCATATGTGTCAGAGCATTCCGCCGAAATATGCGGTATCCAGCGTGGTTGTGTTTATCAAAGGCAAGAGTGCGATTTCGATTGTGAGGACCTTCCGGGGGGAAACGGAAAATTTTACCGGAGAAAATTTCTGGGCCAGAGGTTATGTTGTCTCAACGGTAGGTCTTGATGAGGAGAGGGGGGGGCGCCATTATATCCGGGAACAGGAACGTGAAGAGGAACGTTACGAGCAGATGAGCCTTTGGCAAAGGTGATCGCCTTTAGGCGATTCCAGTGTACGGCCCCTTTGAGGGGATAACAATAATAAGCCCCCGGCTTTGCCGGGGGTGATTTAACTCACCACGAAGGACACGAAGTTTTATATTTTCTTCGTGGTGAATTTTTAGGCGACTGCCTGGCATCAGTTGCCAAACAGTTCCCATATAGGCTTGATATTCGGGGGTAACGGCGCAAGCCGGCCTAATTCGACCCATTGGTTGGCCGGGCTATGAAAGTCGGAACCGACAGAACCGGCCAATTCAAAACGTGTTGCATAACCGGCAGCCAGTTTTATTTCGTCACTATTATATCGCCCCGTTACCACTTCTATGCCTTGCCCTCCGGCTTCTTTGAATGCCGCTAACAAACGTCTCATCCAACTGGCGGTCAGGTTGTAGCGCAAAGGATGAGCCAGTACGGCAATGCCACCGGATTGGACGATCCGGTTTACCGCCAGCTCCAGTTCGGCCCAGATAGTGGCAACATAAGCGTCTTTGCCGGTGCCGAGATAGCGGTCGAAAGCTTCCTGCTGGCTGGATACATGAAATTGCGAAACCAGGAAGTCGGCGAAATGGGTGCGGGTGATCATGCCGTCGCCGGCCGCTTTTTTAACGGCTTCCAGCGCGCCGGGAATGCGTTTTTTCTCCAGTTTATGCGCGATTTTTTCGGCGCGCTCCGTGCGCATGACTTGCAGGTTATGAGTGGCCTCGCGCAATGGCGGATAGGCGGGATCAATACCCAGTCCGACAATATGAAAGCATTTGTTCTGCCAACTGGTTGACAGCTCAATGCCGGGTATTAATTTAATGCCTGTTGCATTTGCCGTCGTCTGTGCTTCGCTGAGTCCGGAGACGGTATCGTGATCGGTTAAAGCCAGCGAGGTAACGCCGTGTTCATGGGCGCGCCGCACTAATTCCGTGGGCGATAATGCGCCGTCGGAGGCGGTAGAGTGGCAGTGCAGGTCGTAGTTTTCAATCATAGGTCTTTAGGTTAAAGGTGCAAGGTTAAAGGCGGCTTAAGGAAGTTATTTCTATGCACCTTTCGCCTTGTGCCTTTCGTCCGATTCACTGATACTCGCCATAGAGTTTTGCATAAAGGCCGTTTTGGCTGAGTAGAGTTTCATGTTGTCCATGTTCGCAGATTTTACCTTGTTCAAATACATAAACATGGTCGGCCTGTTTAACGGCGCTCAGGCGATGGGCAATAATAACGGTGGTGCGGCCTTCTAAAAATTCCGCCAGCGCTTGATGCAGTTTATGCTCTGTTTCGCTGTCCAGCGCCGAGGTGGCTTCATCGAGTATGACCACTTTGGGGTCGGCAACGATCATTCTGGCGATAGCCATGCGTTGCCGCTGGCCGCCGGAAAGTCTCATGCCTAATCGACCGACAATAGTGTCAAGTCCTTGGTCCAGGTCTTGAACTGTATCTTTTAATTGCGCAATAGCCAGCGCATTCCATAATACGGCATCGGTAGCCGGGTTGCCCAAGGTTAGGTTGGCGCGGATGGTGTCGTTGAACAGGACGGGGTGTTGCAACACGGTGACGACATTTTCCCTGACCACTTCCAGGCCGATGCGATCGATAGGAACGTCGTCAAAATAAATTTGGCCGTGGTCGGGCGGATACAGGCCGATCAGGGTTTGAATCAAGGTTGATTTGCCGCCGCCGCTGGCGCCGACCAACGCCACTTTTTCGCCGGCTTTGATTTGTAAGTGGATACCGTCGAGCACTTTTTCATGCCGGTCTGTCCTATCCGGCACCCTGCGGGTAAATGCCAATTCGCTCCCGGCGGATTGGTCATCGCCATAACTAAAGTGCAGGTTTTCTACGCGCAGGGAAACGGTTTTTTTATTTAAAAACGGGTTTTCAAGGTGAGGGTAGCGTGGTTCCTGTTTCAGCCCGTTCAGCCGGTTAATGCGGATTAAAGCGGCCTTGGCGGCATAGAAGGCGTATTGGATGCTCAGGATTTCCTGCACCGGGGCCATCATAAACCACAGGTAGCCGAACACGGCCAGCATTTCCCCAATGCTGAGATCCGAATAAAACACCATCAGCATCGCGCAGGCGCGGAAAATGTCGAAGCCGAACAAGAATACCAGGAAGCTCATGCGTGTCGCGGCATCGCTTTTCCAGGCGAAGGCGGTGGAATAATCCTTAACCGAACGCGCCGATTCGATCAGTTGCCGGCAATAATGCTTCTCGCGATTGCTGGCGCGTATTTGATGGATGGCTTCCAATGTTTCTGTCAATGATTGCTGGAAAACTTCAAAAGCCGAGTTTTCCCTGGCTTTCAGGTCCTTGACCCGGGAACCGATCACGCGGGTGAAATAAATGACCACGGGATTCAGCAGCAGGATAAACAAACCCAGTTGCCAGTGCATACATAATAAAATGACTGCGGTGCCGATAACGGTCAGGCCGGACACCAGTAGTTTACTGACGGTGGTGCCGATAAAGGTATCAATCGTATCCAGGTCTTTGACCAGATGAGTTACCACGGTGCCGGTACCCAAGCTTTCGTATTCGGACATTGAAATGCTTTGCAGATGTCCGATCAGGTCGACGCGGATGCGGAATACGATATCCTTGGCAATGCAGGAAAATTGCCGGGACTGAATGATGTTGAAGATGATCGCGATAATGCGCAGGATAACGCTGATCAGCAAAATAACGCTGATATAAAGAATCGGCAGTTGCCAAGTTACAGGAAAAAACAGGTTGACGGTTTGAATGATAACGCCGGGTTTATGCAGCAAAACTTCATCGACCAGCAACGGCATCAGTAACGGCACCGGAACGCTGGCTATGGTAGCCAGAATGGCGATAAAATGAGAGGCAATCAGTTCTTTTTTGTGTTCTAACGCAATTTGGTAAATAGTGTTCCAGCTGTAAGCGTGGGAGGCCTGTTTCGATTGCACGGGATTTGATAGGGAGGTTTTTGAAGCGCTTGATTATAACATCTTTAGAAATATATTGACTGTGAGTGAAATATGAAACACCTGCGTGGGAAGTGCTTGTTATGTTTGGTTGTTTTTTCCGGTGCAGTTTTTGGCAATGGACTCGACCAGCAAAGAAACAATTTTTTACAGGCGGAAAAATTGCTTGCCCAAGGCAATACTGCCGCTTTCATGCGCATCAGCGATACTTTAACCGATTACCCTCTGTATCCTTATCTGCAATACCTGTGGCTAAAAGATAACTTACAGCAAACCAGCCAAGTTCTATCTTTTCTATCATCCTATAAAAACACCCGCTATGGCGGATTATTGAGCTTGAAATGGCTGGATTATTTGGCTAAGAATGAGCAATGGGACGATTTCATCCGGCATTATATGGCTATAGATGGAGCAGGCGCGGAGAAAGCGTCTGAAAATATAGCTCTTCAATGTGAATACAATCTGGCTATTTATAAAACAGGCAATCAGCAGCAGGCATTGAACGAAGCCAAACGTTTGTGGCTTACCGGGGACTCGCTGCCGCAAGAATGCGATCCGCTGGTGTCGGCGTTGATAATGTCGCCCGATTTTACGCCGGAATTAATATGGCAACGATTTGAACTGGCCTTGAACAAAGATAATGTTTCTGTGGCTGAGTATGTTCGGCGATCTATGAATAGGGCGGATCAGGATATCGCCGATATTTGGTTGCGGGTCCATCAAAGCCCTGCACTAATCGAAAACAACGGCTTCTTGAGTCCGCAAATGGGGCGGATTTTTGCTCATGGCGTCGATCGGTTGGCAAAGCTGGATTTGAATTTGGCAATTAAACTTTGGGACGATAGAAAAGATAATTTCCAGATAGATAACCAGGCGCGGCAAAAACTGGATCGTAGTCTCGCGATAAGTTCGGCGCGCAGCCGGAATCCGGATGCTTATTATCGTCTTAGTCAACTGCCGGTCGTTGATGCGGAAATTAATGAATGGAAAGTCAGGGCGGCTCTGCTTGAACAAAACTGGCAACATGTCGCCGATGCGCTGGCTGGGCTGACGATTCAGGAGCGGCAGGATCCTAAATGGCAATACTGGTTAGCCCGATCACTGGATAAAACCGGGAACTCTCTGCAAGCGCAAGATGTCTATACCAAGCTCGCTAATGATCGGAGCTTTTACGGATTCCTTGCCGCCGACACCGTTAACAAACCTTATCAATTTGCCAATAAACCGGTTTTTACGGCGGAAAATGAACTCGAAAATTTGGCAAATGAAACCGATTTTAAAGTAGCGCAGGAGCTTAAATTTCTGAATAGAGACATGGAGGCCGAGCGGCAGTGGTGGTATGCAACAAAAAAACTGAGCAAAGAACGGCTTATGATTGCTGCCAAATTGGCCCAGCTATGGCATTGGGATCAAGTCGCCATTGCTACGTTGGTTAAAGCCGATTATTGGGATGACTTGGCTTTGCGTTTTCCGGTTTACTATTCGAATCAGGTTCATAGTAATGCGTCCTTGCATAATCTCGATCCTGCCATTGTTTTCGGCCTGATCCGGCAGGAAAGTATTTTTAACAAGAATGCCGAGTCGTCCGTCGGCGCCCGCGGCTTAATGCAGGTTATGCCGAAAACGGGCATGCAGATAGCCCGTGAGTTGAACGAGAAATGGCTGTCCGACAACAGTCTGTTTAATCCTGATGTTAACGTCCGCTACGGCGCTTTCTATTATAAAAAGCTGTTAAAACAGTTCCATGGGCATTTTGCCTTGGCAATTGCCGCTTATAACGCGGGATCCGGGCGGGTGGCAAAATGGTTGCCGAGTGCCGAGTCCGTGCCTGCCGATATTTGGATAGAAACTATTCCTTTCAAGGAAACCAGGAAATATGTCACGTCGGTGCTTTCTTACGCCATTATTTATCAGCAGCTTATACTCGGTAATTGCTCCATGCATTACTCTACCTCCTGCATCCATGCAGTCGAAAGAAAGGGCTTGAAGATAAAGGAATTCATGCTTGATGTGCTTCCGGGCTAAAAATTGAGCTGATTTTTTTTGAGGTCTGTAAGATAATGTACAGTTTAGAATAATAATAATTACGCAAGGTATTTAAAGAATATGGAGAAACAGCACAGTTTTACGCGCGAAGAATTGCTGAAGTCCGGCAGGGGAGAACTGTACGGGCCGAAAAATGCGCAATTGCCTTTGCCGAATATGTTAATGATGGATCGTATTACCCTTATTACCGATGAAGGTGGTACATACGGTAAGGGCGAGATCATTGCTGAGCTGGATATAACGCCTGATTTATGGTTCTTTGACTGCCATTTTCAAGGCGACCCCGTGATGCCTGGGTGTTTGGGGCTGGACGCGATGTGGCAGTTAGTCGGATTCTTTTTGTGCTGGATGGGCGGTCCCGGTAAAGGACGTGCTTTAGGTGTCGGTGAAGTTAAATTTACCGGACAAGTACTGCCTACCGCTAAGAAAGTGACTTATCGGGTTAATTTAAAAAGATTGATAATGCGGAAGTTGGTGATGGGTATCGCTGACGCCACCATGGAAGTCGATGGCAAAGTGATTTATGAGGCTACCGATCTACGGGTCGGTTTGTTTACTTCCACAGAAGATTTTTAGAGGCGCTAATAATGAAAAGAGTCGTAGTTACCGGTTTAGGCATTGTTTCCAGCATCGGAAATAACCGAACTGAGGTTGTCGATTCCTTAAAAGAAGGCCGTTCAGGGATCGCTTTTGCCGATGTTTATCAGGAAATGGGTTTCCGCAGCCATGTTCACGGACCGATCAACATCGATTTGGACGCATTCATCGATCGTAAAATAAAACGATTTATGGGGGATGGTGCCGCATTCAACTATATCGCGATGCAGCAAGCGATTGATGATTCCGGTTTGGATGAGTCCGACGTGTCGAATTTCAGAACCGGCTTGGTAATGGGTTCCGGCGGACCTTCAACCTCAAACATTGTTGATGCGGCTGATATTTTACGCGAAAAAGGCATCAAAAAAGTGGGTCCGTATATGGTCCCAAGAAGCATGTCCAGCACCAATACGGCCTGCTTGGCGACACCGTATAAAATTAAAGGCGTCAATTACACGATCAGTTCAGCGTGTGCTACCAGTGCTCATTGTATTGGCCATGCGATGGAATTGATCCAAATGGGCAAACAGGATGTCGTGTTTGCCGGCGGCGGCGAAGAGGTGCACTGGACGATGTCGATGTTGTTTGATGCGATGGGCGCTTTGTCTTCCAAGTACAATGACAGTCCGGCAACTGCATCAAGACCTTATGATGAAACCCGTGACGGTTTTGTTATTTCCGGCGGCGGCGGTGTTTTGGTCATTGAAGAACTGGAACATGCCAAAGCGCGCGGTGCGAAAATCTACGCGGAACTGACCGGTTACGGCGCCACTTCCGACGGTTACGACATGGTTCAACCATCCGGCGAAGGCGCTGTGCGTTGTATGCAGCAGGCAATGGCGACTATCGGCGGAAGCAAAATCGATTATATCAATGCTCACGGTACTAGTACGCCGGTCGGTGACACTAGAGAACTTGAAGCTTTACGCAATGTGTTTGGTCAAGATAACGTGCCGCTAGTCAGTTCAACAAAATCGCTGACAGGTCATGCATTAGGTGCGGCGGGTGTTAATGAGGCAATTTATTCGCTGTTAATGATGGAAGAAAATTTCCTCAGCGCCTCAGCCAACATCACCCAACTTGATCCTGGCGCGGAAGGCATTCCGATAGTGCGCGAACGTAAAGACAACATTACCTTGAATACCATTATGTCGAACAGCTTCGGCTTCGGCGGCACCAACGCTACACTGATTTTCCAGCGTTACAACGGTTAACGCAATTGCTTATCGGGGTTCGGTTACACGAACCCCACATTCTTCCCTTTCAAATATCCATATCTCTGACCATGTCAGATCCAAACCAAAAATCCAGAACCCAGTTTAACAAACTGCAAAAGAAATTGCGGCACACGGTCGGCGATGCGATTGCCGATTACAACATGATCGAGAATGGCGACAAGGTCATGGTGTGCCTGTCCGGCGGCAAGGATTCGTACACTTTGCTGGACATCTTGATGCACTTGCAAAAAACTGCGCCGGTTGAATTCGAACTGATTGCAGTCAACCTGGATCAAAAGCAGCCCGGTTTTCCGGAGCACGTGTTGCCGGAATATCTTGAGTCTGTGGGTGTGCCGTACCATATTATCGAGAAAGACACTTATAGCGTGGTAAAGCGGGTTATTCCTGAGGGTAACACTACTTGCGGATTGTGTTCTCGCTTGCGGCGCGGCACCCTGTACGGTTACGCCGAAGCCAATAATGTAACTAAAATAGCCTTGGGGCATCATCGCGACGATATTCTTGAAACTTTCTTCCTGAATATTTTTTACGGCGGCAAACTGAAAGCCATGCCGCCCAAGTTATTAAGCGACGATAAGAAAAACATTATCATCCGGCCTTTGGCGTATACGCGGGAAAGAGACATAGAACGTCTGGCTGCATTTAAAAATTATCCGATTATTCCGTGTAACTTGTGCGGCTCGCAGGAAAACATGCAGCGTCAAGCCATGAAGGCGATGTTAAGAACATGGGATAAGCAGTTTCCCGGACGATTGGAAACCATTTTTTCCAGCCTGCAAAACGTCGCGCCTTCGCAATTAGCCGATACGCAATTATTCGATTTTGCCGGGTTAACGCGCAGTCAGCAAGCTGTTGAAGAGCAATTTATCGCCAGGGATGGTGTGTATGCCGCAGGCCTGCCGGGAGCAGGCGCGGCGATCGCCAGGGACGGTGTGTGTGCCGCTAGCCAGTCGGGCACTGGCGCGGCGGATGCCGGTTTAGACATATTGGCGCAGTGACAGGTATCATTCTTTTTACCGACTTTGGCCCGTATGGTCCTTATGTCGGGCAAATGGAGTCGGTGTTACGGCAGACAGCTCCGAATGTACCTGTTATCAATCTGCTGAGCAATGCGCCGGCCGCCGATCCTCGCTTAAGTTCCTATTTATTGGCCGCATTGCGGCAGAGTTTTCCGGTCAATAGTATTTTCCTGACTGTAGTTGATCCTGGCGTTGGCGGCGAACGCAAAGCCGTCGTTTTACAGGCTGACGGACAAACCTTTGTCGGGCCGGATAACGGTTTATTGAATACTGTTGCTGTTCACGCTCAAAACACCCAATGGTCGCAAATCATCTGGCGGTCAAAACATTGTTCGATGAGCTTTCACGGACGGGACATATTCGCTCCTATTGCCGCCAAGCTGGCTATTAACCAAGCAGATGAGTTATTGCTGCCATTTGGTCGCAATGATTTATACGATTGGCCTCAGGATTTAGCGGAAGTGATTTATTTCGATCATTACGGCAATGCGATGACCGGATTACGCTACAGTGAAGCTTTTTTCCGCAAGACTTTAACCGTTAACGGTATTCAGATTAAACAAGCCGATACATTCAGCGCAGTCGACGAACAACAAGCTTTCTGGTACAAAAACTCCAGTGGTTTGGTTGAAATCGCAGTCAATAAAGGCCATGCAGAGCAGCAGTTGGCTTTGAAATTGGGTATGCAGATCGGTTTTTCATCTATTTGTTGAACATAGCCGACTTTGCTGGCTTGGCTAAAATTGCAACTAATTCCTTAACTTAATAGCTTTCAGCCGGTAACTTGAGATGAACAGGTTCGGCTTATAGTTTATAATTGCCTCCCTAAAGTTTTCATCGATCAAATGCCGATACCTGCGTTTGGTCTCGACTGTCATTGGTTAAATACACCTCATGCAAGAAATAAATCCGATTAAAAACAAAATAGCCGACTTAAAAAGCCGTGGCGATGCCCTTAGGAGGTATCTTTGACTTTGACGTCAAGAGTGAGCGTTTAGTCGAAGTTTTAAGGGAGCTGGAAAACCCGCTTATCTGGGATAACCCGGAAGAGGCGCAGGCCTTAGGCAAAGAGCGCGGCCAGCTGGAAGTTATCGTTAACACCATTAGCGATTTGGAACGCGGTCTGTCAGATGCGGAAGAGCTGTTGCTGATGGCGGTTGAAGAAGACGATGAAGAAACGGTTCAAACAGTCGTCGATGATCTGGAGCACTTTGAAAAAAGAGTCGCAGACCTGGAATTTCGCCGCATGTTTTCCGGGCAAATGGACGCCAATAATGCGTTTTTGGATATACAGTCAGGTTCCGGTGGAACCGAGGCTCAGGATTGGGCGTCAATGATCGAGCGCATGTATCTGCGTTGGGGCGAGCAGAAAGGTTTTAAAACTGAACTGATCGAAGAATCGCAAGGCGATGTAGCCGGCATCAAAAGCGCCACGATCAGATTTGAAGGCGAATATGCGTTTGGTTGGCTGCGTACCGAAACCGGCGTGCATCGCCTAGTCAGGAAATCGCCGTTCGATTCGGGCAATCGCCGCCATACCTCGTTTGCGTCGGTATTTGTATCGCCGGAAATCGACGACGACATCGATATCGATATCAATCCTGCCGATTTACGAATCGACGTTTACCGTGCCAGCGGCGCCGGCGGTCAGCACGTTAACAGAACCGAGTCAGCCGTACGTATTACCCATGCTCCTAGCGGCATAGTTGTACAGTGTCAGAACGACCGTTCCCAGCATAAAAACCGCGACACCGCAATGAAGCAATTGAAAGCCAAGTTGTACGAGCTGGAAATGCGCAAACGTAGCGAATCGGCCCAGGCATTGGAAGATACCAAGTCGGACATAGGCTGGGGCAGCCAGATTCGGTCTTATGTGTTGGATCAATCGCGTATCAAGGATTTGCGCACCAGCGTCGAAACTGGCAATACCCAGGCGGTTCTGGATGGCGATTTGGATCAGTTTATTGAGGCTAGTTTGAAGAGCGGCCTATAACTCAAATAGAGTAAAAAATGAAAATTGATTTTGAAATTCTAGGCGGCATTGATAAGGGAGGTATTGAACTGAATGATTTTACCTTGTTTTGTGGGAAGAATAATTCAGGAAAAACTTATGTCATGTATTCCCTTTATGGTTTGTTGGATAATCAATTAAATTTTAGTTTTGATTTTGTTAAGCCTATTATTGATAAGCTCAAGCAAGAGGGAAGTTATACCCTAGATATAGCGGGAATTATTGCTGAACATCAGGGAGAAATTATTAGGCATATTGAAGAACTATTTAAGGATTATCTGCCGAACTTATTTGGCGTAACAGCTAGTGAGTTTTCGAATACAAAAATAAAATTGGACTTCTCTCACGATGAAATAGAAAAAAAAATCAAACATAGCGAAAGCTTCTCTTATTCCAGGAAAGATTTATTTAATTCATGGAAGCTCACGTTAAATGTAGATAGCGGAAAAATTCAACTAACTTTGGATAAGGCAGATAGGTTAGAAGATAGGATTTTACAATTTTTTATTTCAGAAAGATTAGTTGAAATCATGTTTTTTGACTGCGGCTTTGAGAACCATTCTTTCTTGTTGCCTGCCGAAAGAGCCGGAATAAATCTATTTTTCAAGGAATTATTTAGTATCCGTAATTTATTGGTGCAACAAGCGCAAAATGATAATGTTAACCCAATGCACTTGTTAAACGATGTTTTAAAGTCACGCTATGCTGAGCCAGTTAAGAATTACATGCAGTTTCTTAACCGCATTGGTAGTGACCAAATAGAGGTTAGTAATTATTCTGAATATGCCCAAGCATTAGAAAAAAATGTATTAGGCGGCAAATATAAAGTTGATGACTTTGGCAATGTGTTTTTTCTTCCAGCTGACAGCAAAAACAAACTACCGCTACACTTTAGCTCTTCAACGGTTAAAACTCTTTTTGGTTTGGTTTTTTATTTAGAGCATTTAGCTAAAAAGGGCGATTATTTGATGATTGACGAGCCAGAACTTAATTTGCATCCTGATAATCAACGTCAAGTAGCTCGGGTTTTAGCTCAATTGGTTAATGCTGGTTTAAAGGTTGTTGTCAGTACACACAGCGATTATTTTGTGCGTGAGTTAAATAATTTAATCATGTTAAAGAAGGATTTTCCCGGCGCAGCAGACTTACAAAAAAAATACGGTTATCAGGATAATGAATTATTAGCAGGTAAACAAGTTTCCGCCTATTTGTTTGATGATAAAACAATAACACCTATGATTTTAGACGAGGAAGAGGGAGTTATTGCCGAAACATTTAATGATGTTATTAATAAACAGAATCAATCATCTAATGAAATTTATTATGCAATGCAGGATGCTAAGGAGCTAGAGAATTGGTAGCCTGTATTCCAAAATTATTACGCAATATCATAAATAAAGATTTGCATTTTGATCCAGAAAATAAGCAACTTTTACGTCTGATTGAATTGAAAACAGAAGAAAAATTGTCTGTTGATATACGGTTTGATGACTATCATGTTTTTTGTTTTAGTATTGATAAGGATAGAGATAGTAAAATCTCATCAAAAGATTTGATTTTTCCATTTTTTAATCCCACTGAAATGGGAATTCTTTCTAAAAATGATTTTATTATTATCGCTCAAAAAAAGAGCAAAGTTTGTGTGTTCTTAATTGAATTAAAATCTATAAACCCTGCTGGATATTTAAAACAACTTCATTCCGCTAGAGTTTTTATGCAGTTTGTTTTAGATAAAGCGCATATTTGTCATCCAGGTTTTAAGTCTGATGGTCTTGAATTTGAATATAAAGGTATTTTATTTAGTAAAACCCCTGTTTCTAATAAACCATATGAAGAAAAAAATAAGAGTAAAAATAAGAAATTACTTTTTGAAGATATTAAAGGCTTATTAGTAACTAAACAAAGTTACGATAATGTCTACTATTTATCCCAGTTCTTTTAATTTTAAAGTTTAAATTATTAAAAACCCATGTCCGAAATCCAACAAGACGAACAAGAACAAATCAGGCAACGCCGCAGTAAATTAAACGAGTTGCGCGAAAACGGCGGCATTGCTTTTCCTACCGATTTTCGCCGCAATGTAGTTGCCGGAGAATTACTGGCCGAATACAGCGAAAAATCCAAGGAAGAACTCGAAGAACAACCTTTGCGAGTAAAGTTGGCCGGACGGATGATGACCCGCCGGGTGATGGGCAAAGCCAGTTTCTGTCATATTCAAGACATGTCCGGCAAAATCCAACTGTATGTGACCCGAGATGCGCTAGCCGAAGGTTTTTACAACGAGCAGTTCAAAAAGTGGGACATCGGCGACATCGTCGGCGCTGAAGGCACGCTATTTAAAACCCAGACCGGCGAACTCAGCGTCAAGGTTGACGATATTCGCCTGCTGACCAAAGCGTTGCGTCCGTTGCCGGAAAAATTCCACGGCATTGCCGATCAGGAAATCAAATATCGCCAGCGTTACCTGGATTTGATCATGAGCGAGCAATCTCGCAACACTTTTTTGATTCGTTCCAAGGTCGTTGCTTATATCCGCCAATTCCTGATTGAGCGTAATTTTCTGGAAGTTGAAACGCCGATGATGCAAATGATTCCCGGCGGAGCCACGGCGCGTCCTTTTACGACTTTTCATAACGCGCTGGATATGGAACTCTACCTGCGTATTGCACCGGAGCTGTATTTAAAGCGTTTGGTTGTCGGCGGTTTTGAACGGGTGTTTGAAATCAATCGCAACTTCCGTAATGAAGGTTTGTCGACCCGCCATAACCCCGAATTTACGATGCTGGAGTTTTATCAGGCTTACGCGGAATACCATGAGTTGATGGATTTAACCGAAGCGATGTTGCGCGGTGTCGCGATGGAAGTGTTAGGGCAGACCCTAATTACTTATCAAGGCGAGCAATATGATTTCGGCAAGCCGTTCGATCGGATGACTGTGGTCGAGTCGATTCTGCACTTTAATCCTGACTTAACAGCGGAAAATATTGCTACGCGCGAAGCCGCAGCTGAAGTCGCAAAAAAACTGAACATTCCGGTTAAAGAGGGTTACGGTCTGGGCAAAATCCAGATCGAGATATTTGAAAAAACCGTCGAAAGCCGATTGATGAACCCGACCTTCATTACCGCTTATCCGGTTGAAGTATCGCCATTGGCAAGACGCAACGACAATGATCCGCATGTTACCGATCGTTTTGAGTTTTTTGTCGGCGGACGGGAAATCGCCAACGGCTTTACCGAGCTGAACGATGCCGAAGACCAGGCCGCGCGCTTCCAAAAACAGGTCGAAGAAAAAGAGGCCGGTGATATTGAAGCCATGCATTTTGATGCGGATTATATCGTCGCGCTGGAACACGGCATGCCGCCGACAGCAGGCGAGGGCATAGGCATCGACCGTCTGGTCATGCTGTTCACCGATGCGCCGTCAATACGTGACGTGTTGCTGTTTCCGCATATGCGGCCGAAGGGTTAGAGAGCGATTAGTTCGCCACGAAGACACGAAGGACACGAAGTTTATTTCTTCATGTCTTCGTGGTGTTTTTTATGATTTTTGTAACATCAATTAAAAATTGTCTTTCAAACGCCTGACTTCCGCAAAAATCTCTACCGGCTTTTTACCCGCCATCTTAATAGTTTTCTGCAACGCTAAACTGTCTTCCCTGAAAAACGGATTAGTCGCCAGTTCCAGCTCTATCGTTGACGGCACGGTCGGCAAACGGTTCGCCCTCAACTGATCGATACCCTCCATTCTTTGCTGTAACTGCCGGTTATCCGGCTCTACAGTTAGCGCAAACCGGCCATTGGTTTGGCTGTATTCATGGGCGCAATAGATTTGAGTCGATACGGGCAACGCCTTCAATTTCTGTAACGAATGCCACATCTGTTCAGCAGTACCTTCAAATAACCGGCCGCAGCCCATTACAAACAATGTGTCGCCGCAAAACAGTATGTTGTCGTCAGAAAAATGATAAACAATATGACCACTGGTGTGGCCGGGTGTTGAGATAACCCTAACCGAATGTTTGCCGAGCATTACCCTATCGCCGTCAACAACGCCGTGGTCGAAACCGGGAATTCGGTTTCGATCCGAAAGGCCTGCAATAACCGTGCAGCCGGTAAGCCGTTTCAGCTCCAGATTGCCGCCAACATGATCCGAATGGTGATGGGTATTCAAAATGTAAGTTAGCTGCCAACCTTTTTGTTCTAGAACATCCAGAACCGGTTTAGCAACGGCAGGATCTACCGCAGCGGTTTCCCCGGATACAGGGTCGCGAATCAGGGAGATGTAATTGTCGTTTAAGACTGGAAGATGCAGTATGGTCAGCATGTGTTTTAGCCCTTACTAACGTTAAGTTAAAGGATCAATTCATGGCGTTAAACATGATTGATCCTGACACAGAGGCATTGATAAATGTCGCCAAACACGTTGAGGGTTGCTTTTCGTGGTCCGGCATTTTGATTGAGATGAACTGAAATCTGTCGCCATATTCAAAGTTGGGCATAAAATTATGCCCAACTTATAGATTTTTCCGTGACAAAAATACGGCGTTTATTTTTGTAATATTTCTACGCGCAGAACTTCTCAGCTTGTGCAAGAATCCCCTGTACATCCAGACCGCATAAGCTCAGTAATTCTTCTCTTGTTCCTTGCTCGACAAAACTGTCCGGCAGACCGATATTCAGCACCGGCATCAGGATTTGTTGCGCTTGCAGGAAGTCATTCACGGCACTGCCGGCGCCGCCGGCGAGTACGTTTTCTTCGACAGTGATCAGCACTTCATGGCTCTTGGCTAACTCAAGCACCAGTTCGGTATCGATAGGTTTAACAAAACGCATGTTGACCACGGTTGCACCTAGCTGTTTGCCCGCTTCCATAGCCGGGGCTACCATGCTGCCCCAAGCCAGAATGGCAATGCGGCTGCCTTGATGGCGAACTTCGGCTTTACCCAACGGTAACGCAGTCATTGTTTTGTTGACCGTTACGCCGGGGCCTTTGCCGCGTGGGTAACGCACGGACGCCGGGCCTTCATGCATAAAGCCGGTATAGAGCATTTGCCGGCATTCGTTTTCGTCGGCAGGCGCCATCACCAGCATATTGGGAATGCAGCGCATGTAGCTGTAATCAAAGCTACCGGCATGGGTTGGGCCGTCGGGGCCGACCAAACCGGCGCGATCCAGTGCAAATAACACGTCCAGGTTCTGGATCGCGACATCATGAATCATCTGATCGTAAGCACGTTGCAAGAATGTCGAATAAATCGCAACGACCGGTTTTGCGCCTTGACAAGCTTGTCCGGCGGCCAGTGTTACCGCGTGTTGCTCGGCAATAGCGACATCGAAATAACGTTCCGGATAACATTGTGAAAACTTGACCAGTCCGGAACCTTCGCGCATGGCCGGAGTAATACCCAATAAGCGCTCGTCTTTTGCCGCCATATCGCAGAGCCATTCGCCAAATACTTCGGTATAAGTCGGATGCGGGGAGGGCGCGGATTTGGGCAGGCAATCCTTGGTCGGATCGAAAGCCGGTACGCCATGGTAGGCCAGCGGATCTTTCTCGGCAGGCGCATAACCTTTGCCTTTTTGGGTGACGATATGCAAAAAGCGCGGCCCGGAAATGTCTTTCAGATTTTCCAACGTGGACACCAACATGTCCATGTCATGCCCGTCAATCGGGCCGATATAGTTAAAACCGAGTTCTTCAAACAGGGTGCCCGGCACGACCATGCCTTTCATATGTTCTTCGGTGCGCCGCGCCAGTTCCCAGACGCTGGGCATGCTGCTTAGCGCTTTTTTGCTGCCTTCGCGCACTGACGAATAAAACTTGCTCGACAAAATCTTGGTCAGGTAATTATTCATCGCGCCGACCGGCGGCGAGATCGACATGTCGTTATCGTTCAGGATCACCAGCAGATTGGCATCCAGCGCGCCGGCATGATTCATCGCTTCGAAGGCCATGCCGCCGGTGATGCTGCCGTCGCCGATAATCGCGACCATTTTTTTGTCTTCGCCTTTTAATTCCGACGCAATCGCCATGCCTAAGGCCGCGCTGATTGAGGTGCTGGAGTGGCCGACGCCGAAGGCATCGTATTCGCTCTCCGCCCGGCTTGGGAATGCCGACACGCCGTTTTTGGTACGGATGGTGGTCATCCGGTCTTTGCGTCCGGTCAAAATCTTGTGCGGATAAGCCTGATGGCCGACATCCCAAACCAGCTGGTCGGATGGTGTGTCGAACACATAATGCAAGGCTATCGTTAATTCAACGGTACCCAAACCGGCGGAAAAGTGGCCGCCGGAAATGCTCACGGTATGGGTTAAATACTCGCGTAGTTCTTTTGCCAAAGGTTTAAGCTGGTTTTTCGACAGCTTGCGTACATCGGCTGGGGTATTGATATCTTTGAGCAATGGGTAGTTATGTAATGTATTCATATTAATAAAGAGGTTCGCGATAGAACATCAGGATGATGCCGATCTGAAACAGGGCCGCAACAGAGATAAAACCGGCAATATCCTTGCCCGGTTTGTCCAATTTTAATTCCAGCCAACGGCCGCTAGCCAAAATGAGGGAAAAAATCCCCATCATGGTGTGGCCGACCTGGATAAGAAAAGCACTTTTGGGTTGAAAACCCACATGTGAATGGGTGAGCAACATCAAACCGCCAAAAGCCGCCAACAATGGAAAAACCTTAGGCAATTTGCTGGTTGGGTTTTTGCTTATCCGGGCGGTGAGTTCCATGATGCCGAGCACAAACACCAGCAAGGTCGCAATCCGGTGCTGCAACACTTCGCCGTTATTAAAAGTACTTTCCCAGAAGCCTATCGGACCCAAAGGCCAGGTTTCCGCATCGCTACGGAAAAACAGGAAGATACCCAGCATGACAAAGCCCAACGGCCAGTATTTGAAGTATTCAAAGCCGGATTTTTTTACGTAAGACAGCATCGCGAAGAAGCTCATCACGGTCAGGAAAATACCGGCGATATTGTGGTTGTAGTTCGACCATTCGGTTGCCGCCAGGGAAGGTACTTGACCGACAATAGCAACACGACCTGCTTCACCGGCAATTAAATCGGTATGCGTCGGCGAGCTGGTTCTTGGTATTTGCGGGCTAAAGGTGTTCAGGACTTCCTGCCAATTTGCGGTCAGGGTCGGAATATCGATAGCCGGAGGCTGGGAAGCCAGACTGGCAGCAGTAAATAACAACGTAACCAAAACAAAGGTTTCCGCTTCAATGTAATAAGGGACGCGGTTATTTAACGCATGACTGTTGCCGGAAAACCCGAACGCCGACACGGCGCTTTTATTCAACCAGGCAAAGCCCAGCGCAATGCTCATTAAGATGATTTTTACCATCAATAGATTGCCGTAACCGGTGCCGATCAGGCCATTCCAGGTGTCGATGTATTGCAATGCAATGGGTAAACCCGAGATCAGGATCATCGCGACCGAGGCTATGCCGAAAGTGGAAAACCTTTTTAGCAATAAAGGCCATAACGTAGCTGGAACTTGCTTGCCGTTACGTAACAGCCAAAGGTTAACCAATTGGAAAACGCCGCCGATCCAGGCCGCTGCCGCCAGTTGATGGATGACCGTCAGCGACATCAAGGTAACTTGATTTTCAAAACGGCCCGCGCCGTGTACCAGCCAGGCGCCGGAGATAATCATCGGCAGGGCGGCAATACCGGCGGTGATCCAGTGCTGCTTGGAAAAAGGATTATTGCTGAGGTATCGATAGCAGTAACCGGCCAAAAACACAGTCAGTAGCGTACGTATGATGCCGCCTATGAATTGGGTGGTATCGGCGAATTCGGGAAAAGGCCAGCGCTCAAGTACGGCGGTCATTAACCAAACTTTAAGTACAATTTTGAATAGTTGAGCCGCAGCCAGCCAAAAACCGCCTTTGTACAGAAGCGCGACGGTTTTTTGCAGTAATATTGCCGAGTATCCGTCTTGGTACTGCCACGGACGCAATACAAAAAGCCCCCAAAACAGGCCCCCGATTATTAGTGAATAACAAATCAGGTCGAGTCCGCCAATAAGAGAATCGAGAAAATCAGCTATGCCGGCCATTGCCAACTCCTACTTGGAAACGGAAAAATGAATAACGTCTTCGGTTAAATGACCGTCTGCCGCGAAGACTTTAAAGCGGAGTGCATAATCACCGGCTTCCAATGGCGGAATATGGACAACAATCTGGCCTTGTTTGTTACCGGCGGCGGCTTGCAATAACTGGTGTTTATCGCCTTTACTGACCAGGAAAATCTGCGACAGGCCCAGTTCTATCTGGGAATTAAACGACAGTTCGACCTGTGCCGGGCTGTTGATATGAATGGGCGCGATTTTCAGTGAATAATCGGTGATCACCGCATGAGCGGCAGCCCAGTGTGCTTGGCTCAATGATAAAAATAATAAAATGAATTGAAATAATTTTTTCATTACTTTTCCAGTTTATAACTATTTGTGATGCTAATTTTAAAATAGTCCACGGACGCCAAAAATAGGCGTCTTTAGGCAACATTTTTTACCAAGGCTTATCCGTTAAATCCGGGGGGCATCCGCGGCCTATTTTTCTAACATTTACTTACTTTTTGCCTTTCAAGGCATGACCCGCCAGAGTCTTGCCTAAGTCCCAGATCGAGCCGGGAACTTGATGGGTATCGGCTATGGTTTTATCGAATGAATCGACTATGGTGTTACGGTCTTTTTGCGTTAAGTTTAGCGGCGGCAGCAGTTTAACCACATTCATGCCGTGTCCTGCAACTTGCGTTAAGATATGGTGTTCCTTAAATAAAGGAATGGTGATCATTTGGCAGAACAAGCCTTTATTCGCCGCTTCCAGCATTGCCCAAGCGGCTTTGAGTTTCAGGCTTTTAGGTGATTGGAATTCAATCGCAATCATCATGCCTTTGCCGCGCGCTTCTTTCAGGAACTCATATTTGCCGGTCATCGCGTTCAGGCTGTCGATAATGTCGGTGCCGACTTTCATGCTGTTTTCGACCAGCTTTTCGTCTTCCATCACATGCAACGTGGCAAGGCCGGCCGCCATCGCCATATTGTTTTTAGAGAATGTTGAACCATGCACGACAGCCCGATCCATACGGTTATAAACAGTATCCATGATTTTTTGAGTAATCGCGACTGCGCCGACCGGAACAAAACCGCCGGATAGGGCTTTAGCCATGCAAATCATATCCGGTTTGACGTTCCAGTGGTCGATTGCCCAGAATTTTCCGGTGCGGCCCAAGCCGGTTTGGACTTCATCGGCGACAAACAAAGTGCCGTATTTTTTACATAAACGTTCGACTTCCGGTAAATAATTGTCATCCGGTACGTTGACGCCTTTGCCCTGAATAGGTTCAACGATGAAAGCGGCAACATCTTTATTGCTTAAAGCCTGTTCCAGTGCTGCAAGATCGTTGAAAGGAACCGCGCTGCAACCGGGCAGCAGCGGACCGAAACCTTCACGGAAAATGTTTTCGCCGTTCAATGACAATGAACCCATGGTCAGTCCATGATAGCCGTGTTCGCAAAAGACGATTTTCTCACGCTTGGTGGTATAGCGGGCGAATTTAATTGCGGCTTCGACGGATTCGGTTCCGGAATTGCAAAAGAACATTTTGTTCAAGTTGTCCGGCGTGGTTTTTAAAATTTCTTGCGCCAGTAATCCGCTCAGTAGGGACACGTCCATTTGCACCAGGTTGGGCAGTTCAAGGGTTAGGGTCTCGGTTAATGCACTGATAACGGTCGGATGATTGCGGCCGATTGCAAATACGCCGAAACCGCTGAGTAAGTCCAGATACTCAGTGCCGTCCTGGTCGTAGAGATATTGTCCGACCGCTTTTTTGTAGTGGCGATCATAGCCTATGGTCTTTAACACTCTGACCATTTGATTGTTTAAATGTTGTTCGTGCAGATCAAATTTATCAGTACTGTGTTGAGAAAAAAGTTCGGCGATGCTGAATGACATTAGATACCTCAAAAAATTAAATGCTTTTGCCGCTAAAAGCAGGCAGGACTATTAAAGAACACATCACTGTGAAAGTAAGGCCTATGGCTAATACTAAACCCATGCTCGCCATGCCCTGGTGAGCGGTGAAGGCCAAACTGGAAAAACTGCACAAGGTTGTTATGGAACTGAAAATAATGCCTCGGGTGGTGCTGCTTTGCAGCAAATTTTCATCTTCACATGAGTTTGAATGGTGCCTGTGCATGATCAGGATACTGCTATCGATACCCATGCCCAGCAGCAAGGGCAGGGCGATGATATTGGCGAAATTGAAAGGGTTATCCAGTAATACGTTGGTTGCGCCGGTCAGTAAAGCGGCAAGCAATAATGGCATGATCACTAATAAGGTTTTTCTAATACTCCTGTACATCAGCAATAATAACATCACAATGGCAATAAAAGCACCGCTAAAGGCTTTAATAAATGCCTTGACAATAGCATCGCCGCCAGCCTGATTGATGATCGGCAGTCCGGAAACCGTGTTGTCGACGCTTTGCACTTGGGTAACAAATTCTTTCAGGTTTTCAGCTTTGTTTTGATCTTTTTCAGGCGTGATCAGTACTCTATAAAGACCGTTGGTACTGATCCAGTGCGATCTTATCTCCGACGGTAAATCGTCCAGGCCAAATGCTGTGGCGGTCAGGCTGGTCCGTAGGCGCTCTATGGTAAACGGCAGCAGGCCTAGAATATTTTTCTCCAGCTGTATATAACCGGCTTCCGGAGTCTGGCCTGCATCCACCTGCTTCATGAACGCATCAATGCGCTGTTGCAATTGCTGCAAGGTTTGTTGCGGCACATTAGGGGATTTTTCGATAATGGCTTTTTTCAGCGCTTCGTTGAACTTTATTAATGCGGCCTGCTGGTTGGCGGTATCGAGAGTGCTGTCGAAGTTTTTAAGCTGACCGCCCAGCATCAGGTTTAAATCTTCAATCGTCGCCAGTTTCTCATCCTGATTTTTAGCGACAAAACTCACCAGGGTGATGGTTTCGTGTACGGACGGCTGCTGTTTCAGCTGGGTGACAATGTGATCGGCCGCTTCAAGGCTGGTTGCCAGGGCGGTTAATGCGAACGGGGATTCGGTTTTGGATTTTAACAGTTCTTTAATGGTTACGACCGATTCGCTATTTGGGTCTCTCAAGTTAATAGGGTTGTAATCGAAAGTAAGATCGACCAAGACAAAGCAGGCGCCGATGCCCAGTAAGATGGAGACGATTTTAATACCGGTTGAATAGCGGAACGGGAAGGTAATGATAAATTTCGGCGTTAACGGTGAGCGTATCGCCTTTATGTTGTTGACCGGAAAAACGCAAAACAAGGCCGGTAACACGGTCAATGAAATAATCAGGCCGATAAAAATACCGCCGCCTGAAATAACGCCTAATTCGGATACGCCGGCATAGTCGGTCGGGATAAAGGCAAAAAAACCGATCGCTGTGGCCAGTGCGCATAAAAATAATGAAGAACCGACGTCGCGGATACTGATCAGGATAGCTTCGCTATTCGATAATCCGTCCGCTTTGCCTTCGCGATAATGCAGGCAGATATGGATCGCGTAATCGACCCCTAGTCCGATATATAAACTTGCGAAGGCGATGGAAATAACATTCAAATGACCGACGGTGATAGCGGCGAATCCGGCTGTTAATATCAAGCCCATAACCAGTACGATATAGGTTGTAATCAGCAGTTTCATTGACCGCAGACCTATCCATTGGACTACAAACACTAGAATCAGCGACAATAAACCGGATAAGGTGGCGCCTTTGGTGACGCTTTCAAGTTCTTCGTGTTCCAAAGCGGTTTCGCCGGTCATGCGAATACTCAGTGACGGGTTTTTAGTCATCATTGCATGGCTGATCTCGCGCGCTGCCGAAAGGGCGACATCGGCGGGGAGCATTTCATTAAAATGCATTCTAGGTTTGGCGATGACGATAGTGCGGTTAAACTGGCTTTGCGCTGCCGTATCTTTGTAATTGTCAGCGGACAGTATGTTCTGCCAGGATAAATAGTGCGATTGGCCGATTAACTGGCTTTTCAGGACGTTATCGATAGCCAGAAGTATCGGATTCAAATCCATAGGCAGGGCATTGTCGCGCCGGTTAAGCGCTTGGCCGATGCTGCCGAGTAATCCTTCAAGATGATAATTCTGCGCCATATGGCCGATGAAGGGCTGGGCGTCGGTGAGTTTTTGGGCAAAATCATCCAGGTCGCTTTGGTCGAGATAGAGCAGGGCTTGCCGTCTGAAAAAAGCATTGTCCGTGGGTATATAGGCAGAATCAAAGCGGTCTTTTGCTTTATTTAACAGCTCGACAAGCTCGCCGGCAGCCTGTGAGGATTCTTCCGGCGTTTCGGCTTCTACCGCAAAAATAATGGTCGTGGCGTCCTCGGGAAATGCTTGGTTGAAATGCGCCTGATTTTGCTGAAAAGGCAAGTCCGGCGACAGCATTTCGGCGGTGTTGGTGTTAATTTCCAGATGCCGGTAGCTGTAGTACAGCGTGCCGCAGCAAAGCAATAGCGATAGCGATAATAGTGTCCAAGGACAGCGCATAATTTGCCGCTCGCACCAACTAATCAGGGTGTTGAAGAAAGATGACATGCTGTTTACAGAGCTTGGCTAGGGAATGCGGTTAAATGGTCGAGCTGTTGGGCGACCAATTTTAACGTTTTTTTAGCGGCATTGAAATGCAGGCCCAGCTTGATAAGGCCAGGTAATTCGGCGGGATGTAACGCGATAAATGATAATAACTTGGCTAAAACAATATCTCCCTCGGCATTAAGCGAATGATTGATTGCTTTAGGCAAATCCATATCAACTGGATCGGCAATGGCCCGAACGGCCAAGAAAGGCAGGTTATTTTCTTTAGCGACTTTGGCAACCGCTACGCTTTCCATATCCAGGGCTATGGCACCGGTTTCTGTGTGCAGTTGTTTTTTGTTTTGGCTGCGAGCTACGATGCCGTGGCTTTCAGCCAGACTGCCAATATGCGTTTTTATGGAATTGGATAGCAGGTTTTGGCTGGCCTCAATCCAATCGAGATGCGCATCGATTTGGACGTTTTCGTTATCTATTAATGTTGGAGCCAGGACCAGGTCGCCCGGTTTTAAAGCTGCGCTTAACGCAGCAGCGCAGCCCCAACTGATCAGGCGGCAGGCGCCTTGTTCAATTAAGGCTTCGGACGCTGCTCGAGCATTGACTGCGCCAGCGCCGGAATGGGCGAGAACGATATGATCGGTAATAGCAACACAGCACCCCTTATCAATTTTTTTTGAGGTCAGGGTGCTGAGTTCTTCCGGTAAAGCAATAACGATGCCGGTGATCAATTTATGCTGCCAGACATAGTGAAGTCTTCGCTACGGTTCATTTCGTTACGGTAGCGAGCCAAAGCCCATAATGGGAAGAATTTGTCGTAACCGTGGTATTTCAGGTAGAAGACTTTCGGAAAACCAGGTGCGGTGAAGCATTCGTCGTTCCAAACGCCATCGGCCTGTTGGTTGCGCAACAGGAAGTCGATACCGGCTTTCACTTCATGGCTGTGAGCTTCGCCTGCCGCGATCAATCCCAAAATGGCCCACGCCGTTTGGAATGCGGTACTGAATCCGTATCTTCCGCTATAGCTGGTGTCGTGGTAGCTGAAATTGTCTTCACCCCAGCCGCCGTCGCCGCGTTGTACGCTTTTCAGCCATTTTGCGGCTTTGGTGAACATGGGGTCGGCTTTAGGCAAGTTGGTTTGCTCCAGGCCTAACAATACTGACCAAGTACCGTAGATATAGTTAGTACCCCAACGTCCGAACCATGAACCGTCTTGTTCTTGTTCGCTACGGAGATATTCGATAGTGCGTTCCAGTGCCGGCAAATACTCGTCATGGTCTTTAACGACTTTGGCCATCAACATCGCACAACGTGCGCTGACGTCCGCGGTAGGCGGATCCAGCAATGCGCCATGATCGGCAAACGGAATTTCGTTTAGGTAGTAGTAAGTGTTGTCCACATCGAACGCACCGTAACCGCCGTTCTTAGATTGCATGCCGGCAATCCAACGAGTTGCCCGATGAATCGATTCGTCCAGATTATTCTGCCTTGATTCCGCCATTGAAAAAGCGACAACGGCTGTATCGTCAACATCGGGATAGTGTGGGTTTTCAAATTGGAACGCCCAGCCGCCGCCTGGCAACTCAGGTCTGGAAATCCGCCAATCGCCGGGTTCGTCGGATAATTGCTTGCTTTTTAGCCAATCGAATGCGCGCGCCAGACTTTGTTTGTTACCGATCCTGTCGGCTTCTTGCAGAGCCAGTGTAGCCAAGCCTGTATCCCAAACCGGTGACAGGCAAGGCTGGCAATAAGCATCGTGCTCATTGATGACCAATAATTTGTCTATTGCCTTGCGCGCGGTAACGACAAGCTCGTGATCCTTAGGCATGCCTAACAATAACATCGCTTCATAAGCGTTAACCATGGCAGGGAAAATACCGCCTAAGCCGTCTTCGCCGTTCAGGCGCTCAATAAACCAGTTTTTCGCTTTTTCAATCGCCAGTTCGTGGGCTTTTCTTGGAATCAATGGGCGTGTTACACGGCCTAGTTTGTCCAAGCCCAAAAAGAATTTATTCAGCAAAGTTCTTTCAGGAAAATAATGTTTTTCTTCGTCTGGATGGGTAATGAAAAGCTCCAGAATGTCGACTTTATCAGGATTTTTTGCTGTTGCTTTTAATGTGCAAAGAATGAATAACGGCACCATAACGGTTCTGGACCAGTACGATACTTTGTCCAAATGGAACGGAAACCATTTGGGAAACAGCATGATTTCCACTGGAATGTAAGGCACGCCGCGCCAGGGCAATTGCTCAAAAATGGCAAGCGCAATACGCGTAAACACATTGGCTTTCGCGGCTCCGCCTTGGCTGAGGATGTAATTTCTCAAGCTTACCATATGTGGTGCGTCGATAACGTCGCCGGCCATTTTCAGGGCGTAATACACTTTTACGCTGCAACTGATGTCGCCAGGGCCGCCGGTAAACAATGGATAACTGCCGTCCTCAGATTGGCGTGATCGCAAGTAATTGGCGATCTTGGCTTGCAATGCTTCGTCAATTTCATCCAAATAATGCATCATCATGATGTATTCGGCCGGAATCGTGCAGTCCGCTTCCAGCTCAAATACCCAATAACCATCTTCATGTTGTAGGCTTAATAATCTTTCTTGGGCGTTGTTAATGGCGCGGTCAAGGTTAAGCGCATGATCACTAATTGTATTTGATGAACGCGAAGTGGCGCTCAAACTAATCTCTGAATTGGCTTCGTTAAACATAAGTTGCGTCCTTAAAAATTTACCTTGGCTTCTGAGGAGGGTGTTGAGTATGTCCAGTCGGGCGTTTTGAGTTCACGACTTGTTAAGTTAAAAAGTAAGCTAAGCATCGTGTTGCTGCGTCCGGTTAAGCGAGTCGCAAGAATGGTTGCTTTAACACTGTTACGAGTGATTTTGACTTGATCGGAATTACTGAAATCCAGGTTTTGTTTGATCTTTTTTAAGGTCAGAACGGCCATGCCTAAAGCCCACAGGCAGAAATTACGAATGCCGGTCTCATGGGAGGGGAGCAGTAACGTATATTTCAGCGCGTTATGCAGATGGCCATGAGCAATGCTGATCAAATGCTCTAAGCCTACGCGGAAGCTTTTATCGCTGGTTGCCGGGGTCAGGTTTTTAAGATCGAAGCCTGTTTCGGTGAAAATATCTTGTGGTAGCCAGCAAACGCCACGTCCGGCGTCGTCCCAAATATCTTTTAAGATGTTGGTCATTTGCAATCCCTGACCGAAAGATACCGATAGCTTGAGCAGCTCGTCTTTGTGTTGAGCGATTTCCGGAGAGTAATGGCAAAAAAGCTTGGCCAACATTTCGCCAACGCAGCCGGCAACGTAATAGCAGTATCTATCCATATCGGCGAGCGTTGCCAAGCCGCCGTGCAGATCCTGCGCTTGGAAGATCGGCATGCCTTCAGCCATCGTTTCTACGCAAGAAGCCAAGGCTTCGATTTGATCGGGGGTGAATTTATGGGTGATTTGAATAACCCGCGGCAATACATGAATTAGTGTGTGCTCGGCGGGAATCGTTTGCGCGGAAAGTAGCGGCGCAAGCTCTACGGCGAACGGCTCCGAATTGGTTCCGGTTTTTACGATATGAATAAACTCCGAGCAAAAATATTTTTTTTGTTCCGGAGATAGGGAAACTTCATCTTCTATAGTGTCGACAATACGGCATAACAAATAAGCATTAGCTACTGCGCTATATAACTGTTCCGGTAATTGGGGAATAGTGAGTGCAAAAGTTCTGGAGACGCCTTCAAGCAATAGCGCCTGAAATTCATCATCAGATAAATTGCTGAGTGATTTTGGATTATCCAGGGATATTTGAGTTTCACTCATGGTATTTTTGATATCGACTCGTGAGATTGATTTAAGTTAGTAAGGGCAATAATAGACTGTTTGTTGGTATTTTGCAAAGCAATGTTGTTTTGTTGCAAATATGCAAAGCCGATAGCGGTCAGGAATGATTAAATTATAATGTAAACAGTAGTTTATCTATGGTTGTATAGTATTTATGTCAACAGTATAAAATTGTGTTCCGTATAGGTGATTATACATAATTAACTGTAACACTGGAGTCCTCAATCAAAAGATAGTATTCTAGTCAACAATAGATAAGCGATTGTATTATATAACAGGCTTGCCGATATTCCTTAGCCGCTGTCGTTAAAAAGCAGTAGGTGTTTGTATTTTGGTGAATATTGTCTGTTTGTTGTTTTATTGGTACAGGTTTGTCATTCTATGATGTGGTTTCAGGGCGGTCATTTTTTGGGACGCCATTAAGTTTATCGAAGTTTTTTTGGAGGGTTTGCGCGTGGGAGTTCCTTTACGTCAGCAGTTGACTGTAGGTAGTTATTTAATTAAGCAAAAAATGAAAGGAGCTAAGAAATATCCTTTGGTATTGATGCTTGAACCGTTGTTTCGTTGCAATTTGGCCTGTGCCGGCTGCGGTAAAATTGATTACCCAGATGAGATTCTCGATAAGCGCCTTTCATTTGAAGAATGCATGCAGGCTGTAGATGAATGCAATGCGCCCATGGTGTCGATTCCAGGCGGGGAGCCGCTTATTCATAAAGAAATGCCGCAAATTGTTGCCGGCATTATTGCGCGGAAGAAATTCGTTTACCTGTGCACCAATGCACTTTTGTTGAAAAAGAGAATTGACGATTACAAACCATCTCCTTACCTGACATTTTCAATCCATTTGGATGGCATGCAGGACAGGCATGATACGTCCGTTTGTCAGGAAGGTGTTTTTGAACGAGCTGTCGAAGCTATAAAATTGGCCTTGGGAAAAGGCTTCAGAGTCACCGTAAACTGCACTCTGTTTCAAGGTGAAAATGCCCAGGAAGTTGCCGATTTTCTGGATTATGCGATGGAGCTTGGCGTTGAAGGCGTAACCATTGCTCCCGGTTTCAGTTATGAGCATGCGCCACAGCAGGATGTGTTTATTAAAGGCAGTGATGTTAAGGATTTATTCCGGGGTATTTTTAAAATCGGTAAAAAACGCAACTGGAAGTTAAACCATTCGTCGCTATATCTTGATTTTCTGGCGGGTAACCAGAGCTACAATTGTACTCCGTGGGGTAATCCGACCCGCAACGTATTCGGCTGGCAGAAACCGTGCTATTTGCTGGCTGATGAAGGTTATGTTTCTACTTTTCAAGAACTTCTGGATACCACGCCTTGGGATAAATACGGTACTGTCAATAACCCTAAATGTGCAAGTTGCATGGCGCATTGCGGCTACGAAGCAACTGCTGTTGAAGATATGTTAAGTCATCCGATAAAAGCATTGCTGACATCAATTAGAGGCCCAAAAACCGAAGGTGCAATGGTACCAGAGGCCACTCCTGACTATGCAAAAAAAGAATTGGCATCAACTATTGCAGGAATTCCTGTGAGGGTAGAAATTGCCGATTAAAATGCATGCATGCCACTTCTTATCGTGATTGTAGTGTAGGCGCAAGAGCTTTGCGCCTTTTTGCTTGATTTAAACACGTATTAGTTTTACGAGGTTTTTTTAATTATGATTTTAAAAAATATGAAGTTAGCTGTCGTTTTTATGCTCCTTTTATTTGGAACAGTAAACGCGTTTGCTGCGGATGAAGGCGGAGCAACGGCGCGGCAGGTAGTAGAGAAATTTCAATCCGAGCTCATTGCTGTGATGAAAGACGGCAAGAAACTGGGATATGCCGGCAGATATGAGAGATTAAAAGATCCCGTATCCAACAGTCACGAACTGACAAAAATCGCCCGCATTGTTGTCGGTAAAGAATGGGAGAAGTTATCCGAGGACCAACAACAAAAATTGGCCGATGTATTCAGCCGGCTGAGTATCGCTTCCTATGCTCATAACTTTAAAGATTATTCGGGCGAATCGTTTGTATTTGATTCGGAAGAGGAAACAACAAGAGGCGGCGTTGTTGTGCATTCGCATTTTGTTATTCCCGGCGATAAGCCCGTTAAATTCGATTACATGCTAAAGGAAAAAGGCAATAGCTGGCGCATCATTAATATTATTGCCAATGGCGTGAGTGATTTAGCCTTAAAAAGATCTGAGTACACTACTATCTTACAGCGCGAAGGTTTTGATACTTTAATAACCAAGATTAACGAGAAAATTGATAATTATTCGAAACAATAGGTTTTATGCCAATGAATAGACCAGACAACGGTAATCGTAGAATTAAAACGCAACATCTATTTTCAGGGATACTGATCGGAGCCGCCATCACTTTGAGCGGCTGTGCGACAGCGGACGTTATTGAACAGCCGACAATAGCAAACAAGGTTGATCCCTATGAAAACTTTAATAGAAAAATGTTTGTTTTTAACGATACCGTTGATAATTATGTAGCCGAACCTATTTCAAATGCTTATAAATGGATAACTCCGCAGTTCATGCAAACCGGGGTATTTAACTTCTTTAATAACCTGAAAAACGTTAATGTGGTGATTAATGATGTTTTACAGGCTAAATTTTCACAAAGCGCTGAAGATACCGGACGGCTTGCGATCAATTCAACAGTCGGTTTGGGCGGTCTGTTTGATGTAGCCAAACATGTTGGGCTGGAACAAAATGAAGAAGATTTTGACCAGACCCTGGCGGTATGGGGCGTGCCTCAAGGTTCTTATTTGGTGCTGCCTATTATTGGGCCGTCAACTGCACGCGGCATTCCGGGAGCGGTATTTGATACTGCGGCAAATCCAGCGACTTATGTGGGTATGCCTGTACAGTTGGTGTCTATGCTGAATGCACGAGCCAGTGCGGAAGGGGCGTTAAAATTTATTGATGAAGCCGCGCTGGATCCTTATGTGTTTACGCGCGAATCTTTTTTACAGTGGCGTAATAATCTGGCTACGGATGGCAAGGCTGAAGCGTCTTTGGATGCCGATGGTTTTGGCGACGAGTCACTTGATGGCGACAAAGGCGCGGTTTCCGGGGCATCCGGCGATACCAATGCAAGCAATAAAGCGGGTTTTACGCTACGCCTGGATCCGAAAACTAAAGAGATCGAGCAAGCCTCTCATTCATTTAGCAGTGTCGCTCAATCGTTTGATAACACTGCCAAATCGTTTGAAGATGCCGGTAATAAATTGGATCGGTTGAAAAAACGAAAAAAATACAGATAACGAAGTAAAAAGGCGGAAGGCAAAGAGCTTGCCTATAATCCGGCTGGCTCTTTCGCCTTAATAATGCAGTAACGAATGGACTTCGTAGCCCTTTAGCTTGTCTCTTCCTTCCAGAAAATCCAGCTCAACCACAAAGGCGCATGCCTCTACTTTAGCGCCGAGTTGTTCAATTAATTCACAACTCGCCTTTGCCGTTCCGCCGGTAGCCAGCAGGTCATCGATTAATAAAACACGATCATCGGCATTAAACGCGTCGATATGCGCTTCCAGTGAAGCTGAGCCATATTCAAGGTCATACGATACACTTTGTACATCGTATGGCAGTTTTCCCGGTTTTCTCAAGGGGACAAACGGAAGCCCTAACTCCCAGGCGACCAAAGAGCCGAAAATAAAGCCGCGGGCTTCCATGCCGGCAACTACGGTAATATCTTTGCCTAAAAAAGGTTGCAGTAATTGATGAACGGCTAGTTTTAATGCGGCGGGGCTTTTTACCAGCGGCGTAATATCTTTAAAGATAATACCTGGTTTTGGAAAGTCGGGAATGTCGCGAATTTTATCTCTTAATCTATTCATTGTTCGATATTGTTATTTTAATGTACGGAATTTAAGGTTAGGTAAAATATTTTATTTATTATGATGTCTTATTTTAACATTAATAACAGATAGAATAATTGAGCCGGTGTATTGGTTTTAATTTATAAATATCCGCTTGGCAAAATCTTATCCGATTAATGTCGGCCGCCATGGTTATCGGCAAATTCCAATAGTGAACAGCGAAAATAGACTGGCAGGCTAGTTTATCAAGCCAATTTAATCCTCGTACTTTATGATCGGCAGTTGGCAACCATTGTCAGCTAACTATAGGGATGCTGATTAAACCTTTGAGAAAAAGTTGACTACAATGCTCGCTATGCTCACCAAAACTGTTTTTGATTTTTCCGGTTTTCGTTTTGATTATTAGAATTTCCCTGTTACTGGTTCTGGTTTCGCTACCGGTGTTCTTATTGGTGGAGCTGTTGCTGTGGTTATCGGTGCCCGGCCTGCCTGGGGCATTAACCATGCTGGGCGCGGCAATGTTGTTAAGCGGATTTACAGGATTAGCCGTTACCGGCTTATTAAGTGCTTGTAAAATAATGGTTAGCTCTGTTTTAGATTATTTTTCCTCTAAACAGCGAACACTGAGACGGTTATGGTTTGTACAGGCCAAGCAGGAACAGGTTAAGCGCTTGTTTTATTTTAAAACGAAGCAAATTAAGTATTTTAATGAGCTGAACAGAAAACGCTTGTTAAAGCTGAATAATCGCAAGCATATTCAATCGCTGTCCAGAGCTATCGATAAAGACCTGCTCTCGATCAAGACAAAATTACCGGGAACAACTTATTTGCAACTGCAACAAGATAATGTCCGCTATCGAAATCGGAAGGATATTGAAGCATTGTTGAAGTTGCAGCAAAAAATCTCCACCCTTGATTAGCACATGACTATTTTAAAAAGATGGGTTTCTAATATTATCGAGCTGTTTTATTCGGTCAAAGATGAAAACCTAAAATGGCAGCAAGCCAATCAGGACAGTCAGGCCAAACTTAAACATGCCCGCGTTTTGGCCGAGAAAGCCCTGGAAGCCGAATTAAAAAAGAAAAGCGTACAGCTGGAACACGACATTAGTTTGCTAAGAACTAAACACGATGCCGAGCTGTCGATGTTTAAGACCAAGTGTAAACAGGATATTAAAGACTATAAACAGTATCTGGCCGCACTGGATCAACTTAAAAGTTCAATTCAGGCCAGTTATAGCCATCTGCCGGAAGCAGTCGCTTTCACTATTCATCATCATGCGAAATATTTGTTGAATAAAATGTGGGAAGCGGAAGATTTTGAACAGAAAATGCAGCACGAGATGCAGTTAATCCGCTTCATGGCGACTGTGCATGAAGATGCGCGTTTACATTTGGAAGGTGCGACGACAGATAATCTGCCGGCAAGGACGCTGGATTTGATTAGCCAACAATAAAAATCCCGTAGGGGCGCCCCTTGTGGGTGCCCTTATCGAAGACAGCCTAGCGTATATGAGAAACCACAAAGAAAAGAGCATCCACAAGGGGCGCCCCTACGGTTTAACCTAACTTCGCTTTCAAAAAATCAATAATATCGGCAAACGGGATTTCCTCATTTGCGTCAGCCGTTCTGGCTTTGTATTCAACCGTACCGGAATCCAGGCCGCGATCACCGACCACGATGCAATGCGGGATGCCGATCAGTTCCATATCGGAAAACATAAAACCGGCGCGGACTTTTCTGTCATCGAATAACACATCGATTCCGGCTGCCAGCAAATCTTTATACAACTTTTCCGAAGCTTCTTTCAGGCGCTCGGATTTATGCATGTTCATCGGACAGAGCGCGACTTGGAACGGCGCAAGGTTGGCCGGCCAAATGATGCCTTTAGCGTCATGGTTCTGTTCGATCGCGGCCGCAACAACGCGGGAAATGCCGATGCCGTAACAGCCCATGGTCATGATCTGGTTTTTGCCTTCTTCGTTGCTGATACCGGCTTTCATGGCCTCGCTGTACTTGGTGCCCAGCTGGAAGATATGACCGACTTCAATGCCGCGCGCCAAGGTAATTTGGCCTTTGCCGTCCGGACTGGGGTCGCCTTCAACCACCATGCGCAGGTCGGCAATGTGGTCAGGGACAAGCAAATCGCGTTCCCAGTTGACGCCTTTATAATGCTTGCCGTCCTGGTTCGCGCCGCAAACAAAATCGGACATCAAGATTACGCTACGGTCGGCAATGATCTTGATCTTTAAGCCAATCGGACCGATAGAGCCGGGTTTGCAATTGCAAACGCTAGCTACCTCTTCGTCGCTGGCGAATTGAAGCGGGGAGGCGATGCCGTCAATCTTGATTGCTTTGATCTCGTTAAGGTTGTGGTCGCCTCTTAACAGCAGTGCAACCAGTGTGTCTTCTTCGCCCCTGACGATCAAAGTCTTCAGGCATTGCGTGGCAGGGATATTCAGAAAACCGCAGACCTCTTCAATGCTGTGCTGGTTAGGCGTATCAATCAACGTCAACTCTTCCGTTGCCGAGCCGCGAGAACCGGTAGGCGCTACCGCTTCGGCTTTTTCCACATTGGCCGCATATTCGCTGCCGGTCGAGAACGCAATCGCATCTTCGCCGGAATCGGCTAGTACATGGAATTCATGCGATACCGCGCCGCCGATTGAACCGGAGTCGGCAATAACCGCGCGGAATTTTAAGCCCAAATGATTAAAAATATGGGTATAAGCTTGGTACATCGCATCGTAAGTTTCTTGCAACGATTCCTGGTCCAAATGAAACGAATAAGCATCTTTCATAATAAATTCGCGCGAACGCATCACACCGAAACGGGGACGGATTTCATCGCGGAATTTGGATTGAATTTGATAATAAGTGATAGGTAGCTGCTTATAGCTTTTGATCTCGTTGCGCGCCAAGTCAGTAATGATTTCTTCGTGGGTCGGCCCCAGGCAGAAGTCGCGCTCGTGGCGGTCTTTTAACCGCGCCAGTTCCGGACCGTATTGTTCCCAGCGTCCGGTTTCCTGCCAGAGTTCGGCGGGTTGCAATCCGGGCATTAATACTTCCAACGCGCCGGTTTTTTCCATTTCTTCACGAGTGATCTTTTCGACTTTGCGCATTACCCGTAAGCCTAAGGGTAACCAGCTGTAAAGACCGGCGGCCAGTTTGCGGATCAGGCCTGCGCGGATCATCAGTTGATGGCTGGCTATTTCAGCATCAGCCGGCGTTTCTTTAACGGTATTGAGCGGGAATTGAGTAGTACGCATTATATTTTAAGAAGCTGGACAATAAAAAACGGCTATTTTACAGATTTAATGGCGGTTTAGTCATCCCGATGTCAAATCAATTCATTAATTCCGGGCTGCTATTGACGAGCGCAGTCTTTAACGTACCATTCTACCCATAATGTGACCGGGGGAGCTCTAACCGCTCCGGATGAGCAACGGAGATTTTTTACGTTGGGGGGGGAAGCGTTGTAACAACACACTATGTTCACATTTCCGAGCTTGGGTATGGTTTACAGGAATTGGCTAGACACTATCAATTTCAGTGGTTGTTTTGTAGAGGAATGAAGCACGACGTGTTATTTTTATATCAAGAATTTTAACTTCATCAAAATCATAAACAGGATTAGTCTTGGAATATACAGCTGACATTTTAATTGTCGATGACACATTGGCTAACTTACAACTGCTATCGGCTCTTTTAAAAGAAGAAGGTTATAAAGTACGTCCCGCCAACAGCGGCGTTCTGGCATTACAGGCGGTTGCCAAGAAAAAACCGGACTTAATTTTACTGGATGTCAAAATGCCTGAAATGGATGGTTATGAGGTCTGTGAAGCCTTAAAAAACAATCCGGAAACCAGGAATGTTCCGGTGTTGTTTATCAGTGCATTAAATGACGTTGCCGATAAAATCAAAGCCTTTAACGCAGGCGGCCTCGATTATATTAATAAGCCTTTCCAATTTGAAGAAGTAAAGGCCCGCGTCGCCACGCATTTGCGCTTAAAAGCCTATGAAGATGACATGGCGTCGAAAATAGCACTTGGCATTAGTGAAATTGAAGCTTTGAACCAGGAAATCATCAGCACTCAGCAAGAACTGATTTTTACCATGAGCCAAATTTGCGAAACCCGTTCGCACGAGACAGGCCAGCATGTAAAGCGTGTCGCCGAATATTCATATTTATTAGCTAAACTGTATGGTTATGAAGAGCTGGAGTTAATGAAACAAGCCGCTTCGATGCACGATATCGGTAAAGTCGCCATCCCGGATAGCATTTTAAACAAGCCCGGCAAGTTGACAACGGAAGAATGGGAAGTGATGAAAACCCACAGTCATTTGGGTTTCCAGATGCTCAACCTGTCGCCGCATGCGCCGCAACGGCCGCTATTTAAATTGGCGTCTACTATTGCGTTGGAGCATCATGAAAAATGGGACGGCAGCGGCTATCCTTACGGTCTTAAAGGCGAAGAAATCAGCGTTGCCGGACGCATCACGGCAGTTGCCGATGTGTTCGATGCGCTCGGCGCCATGCGCTGTTACAAGCCGGCAAAGAGTCTGGAAGAGATTCTGGAAATTTTCCAGCTGGAAAAAGGCAGGCATTTCGATCCGGACATGATTACGTTATTTTTCGATCATTTGGATGAATTTATCGCTATCAGGAACAAATATGCGACACCTGAATAAGCCGATCAAGATGCCAGAACTCTCAGTTACTTAAATTTGCCGGCTAATATCGGCATATCAGGATAGGCTCGCCGGAGCCGTCACGCATGATGGGGTGAGGTAATGAAAAATCTATTGTTTGTAGGCATCGCGTTGGTGCTTGCCGCTTGCGGACAGAATGAAGAAAACGAATCGAGCCAACCCCAATATTCCGCGCAAAGGCCGGAGACTAACCGGGAATATGTTTTTGCGATTCATCCCTTGCATAATCCGACACGTCTGTTCGAGATTTACGGGCCACTGATCGATTACCTGAACCGGCATATTTCCGGCGCTACTTTCCGCTTGGAGGCCTCGCGCAATTATGAGGCGTTCGAGAACAAGCTCTACGGACGCGAACTCGCGTTCGCATTGCCCAATCCTTACCAGACGCTTAAGGCGCTCGATCACGGTTACCATGTGATCGCCAAAATGGGCGACGACAACAAATTCACCGGCATTATCCTGGTCAGGCGCGACAGTGGTATCGAAAAAGTCACCGACCTGAAAGGCAAGAAAGTATCGTACCCCGCCGCGACGGCGCTGGCTGCGACGATGATGCCGCAATATTATCTCCAGACCCACGGCCTGGACGTCAATCATGACATCGAGAACCTGTATGTCGGCTCGCAGGAATCGTCGATCATGAACGTCTATCTCGGCGACGTGGCTGCCGGGGCCACTTGGCCGTTGCCTTGGGAAGCTTTCCAGCATGAACATCCGGACCAGGCGAAAGACCTGGAAGTTAAATGGGAAACCGAGCCGTTGATTAATAACGGCGTCGTGGCGCGGGATGACGTGCCCGAAGCGCTGGTCAGGCAAGTAGCCCAACTTCTGGATACGTTGCATACTACCGAGGAAGGTAAAGCCATGTTGGCACGCATGCCTTTATCCCGCTTCGAGCTTGCCGACGATCAACGCTACCGCTTAATCGACGATTTCTTGAATAAGTTCAGCCAGACTGTCCGGCCTTTGGAGGGCCGGCAGAAATGAACGCATTGACGAGAAAATCCTCGTTGCCGGGAGGATCGTTCAAACGGCAGATCATCCTCACTTTCGCGGTCGGTTCCTTTTGCCTGATTAGCGCATTCGCCGCCTACATGGTAAAGACCGAAAGTATTTACCGTTATCAAGACAGCAATAGAACGACGCTAGGTTTGGCGCAAGCGCTGGCGGTCAGTTCCCGTTCTTGGGTTTTGGCTAATGATGTGGCGGGTTTGCAGGAAGTCGTGAATTCCTTTCAAGCCTATCCTGAGCTGCGCTATGCAATGATAGTTTCGCCGTCGGGCCGCGTTATTGCGCATAGCGATCGGACCAAAGTGGGCATGTTCCTGTCCGACGCTTCCAGCCTTGCGCTGCTGAAGGCCCCGGCTGAGAGCCGGGTGGTGACGGCCACCGAATCGGGTATCGACGTTGCCGCGCCTATTGAGGTTGACAATCGGTCTATAGGCTGGGCCAGAGTGGCTGTGGGACGGGAAGGCATTGCCGGCGAGTTGCGTAAAATGATAGTCAACAATACGGTCTTCATGTTATTCGCCACTCTATTTTCGCTACTCGCCGCAATAGTTATTGCCAAGCGGCTGGGCGAGCGTATCGGTTTACTGGTGCGGGTTACTGAAGAAGTACAGGCTGGGAATGTGAATACCCGCGCGAATATCGTAAGGCGTAGGGACGAAGTCAACCTGTTGGCCGACAGCTTCAACCAGATGTTGGATACACTGGCGCGAAATGAAAAACAGCTGCGTGCGGCATCCTTGTATACCAGAAGCCTGATCGAAGCGAGTCTTGATCCATTGGTGACTATCAGCCCGGAAGGCATTATCACAGATGTTAACTACGCGACCGAGCAAGTCACCGGCAAGAGCCGCGCGGAACTGATCGGGACTGATTTTTCAGGTTATTTCACTGAACCGGATAAAGCGCGTGACGGCTATCGGCAAGCTTTTATTGAGGGTTCGGTCACCGGCTGCCCGTTGGCGATCCGTCACCAGGACGGGCATATTACGGACGTGCTGTATAACGCCAGTGTTTATCGCGACGAGGCCGGCCAAGTGCAGGGCGTATTTGCGGCGGCGCGTGATATTACGGAAAGCAAACAGGCGGAAGCGATGCGCACGCAACTGGCCGCGATTGTCGAATCCTCCAACGATGCGATTGTCGGCAAAACGCCGGATGGCATCATTACCCACTGGAATAAAAGCGCCGAGAGAATATACGGCTATAGCGCCGAAGAGATCATAGGTAAACCCATCACTGCGCTTGCCCCTGCTTCGCGGTATGACGAGATCCATGAGTTCCTGGAAAAGACGCGAATGGGCGAGACCGTTGTCAATCGCGAGTCCGAAAGAATCCGCAAGGACGGGGCATTGATCCATGTCGCGCTGACGCTCTCGCCGATCAAGGATGCTTCCGGCAACATCGCCGGGATTTCAACGATTGTCAGGGACATCACCGAGCGCAAGCAGAACGAAGCCGTCAATGCCGCGCGGCTGCATCTAGTGCAATTTTCGCTCACGCATTCGTTGGACGAACTGCTTGAGGAAACCCTGAATGAAACCGAGAAACTGACCGGCAGTCTGATCGGTTTTTACCATTTTGTTGAAAATGACCAAGACACCCTGACGCTTCAGGCCTGGTCGACAAGAACCAACACGGAGTTTTGCAAAGCGGAAGGAAAGGGTTCGCATTACACAATAGCTGAAGCCGGAGTGTGGGCGGATTGCGTTCGCCGGCGTAAAGCGGTTATCCATAACGATTATGCAGCGCTTCCTGATCGCAAAGGCATGCCTGAGGGCCATGCCGCAGTGATCCGCGAATTGGTTGTGCCGGTGTTTCGCGGCGAAAAAATAGCCGCCATTTTGGGCGTCGGCAACAAACCTACCGACTATTCCGAAAAGGATATTGAGAGCGTTTCATTGATTGCCGATTTGGCTTGGGAAATCGCTGAGCGTAAGCGGGCCGAGGATGAAATCCGCAAGCTCAACCAAGAGCTTGAGCAACGGGTGGAAGAGCGTACCGCGGATCTGATATTGGCGCGTAATGCGGCGGAGGCGGCAAATCAAGCCAAGAGCGTGTTCCTGGCCAGCATGAGCCACGAATTGCGCACGCCGCTGAATGCGATTCTCGGTTTCTCCAACCTGATGCGAAAAGACACGCTGCTACCGGACAACCACCGGCAGAATCTCGATATTATCAACCGTAGCGGCGAGCACCTGCTGACGCTGATCAATGACGTACTGGAAATGGCTAAAATCGAGGCCGGGCGGGTGCAACTGGAAAATATCCCGTTTGATTTGGGCGGCATGGTGCGGGATGTTACCGACATGATGCAGATGCGCGCCGAGGAAAAAGGCCTACAGATGCAGGTCGACCAATCGTCGCAATTTCCTCGCTACATTGTTGGCGATGAGGCCCGCCTGCGCCAGATACTGATTAATCTGATAGGGAATGCGATCAAATTTACCCAGCAAGGCGGCGTTACCTTGCGCTTGGGGACCCGAAAAAATAAGGTGTCGCACCTGATGATCGAGGTCGAGGATACCGGTTCCGGCATTACACCGGAAGATCAACAGCGCATCTTCGAGCCTTTCATACAGCTGGGCGCGCAGAAGGACAGCAAGGGCACCGGGCTGGGGCTGAGCATTACCCGCCAATTCGTGCAATTGATGGGTGGAAGCATCGGTTTGGAAAGCGAGCCGGGCAAGGGCTCGTTGTTTAGAATCGATTTGCCTTTGGCTGATGTCATCGAAGCCGACATCGCCAAAGCGAGAGAAGTGGAAAAAGGCGATGTGGTGGGCTTGGCCGACGGACAGCCCGAATACCGCATCCTGATTGTCGAAGATCAGCTTGAAAACCAGGTGCTGCTGGCAAAACTGATGGAGTCGGTCGGCTTCCAGGTCAAAGTGGCCGAGAACGGCGAGCAGGGCGTGCAACTGTTCCGGAGCTGGCATCCGCATTTGATCTGGATGGACCGTCGCATGCCGGTCATGGATGGGCTGGAGGCAACGCGGGCGATTCGTAATCTTCCCGGCGGCAAGGCCGTGAAAATAGTGGCTGTGACCGCCTCCGCGTTTATCGAGCAACGGGCTGAAAGCCTTGAGGCCGGCATGGACGATTTTGTGCGGAAACCCTATCGCTTTAATGAAATTTACGGCTGTCTTTCCAAGCAATTGGGGGTGCGATATATTTATGAAGGCGCTCCCGAAGCCGACAAGCCGGGCATGGCGTTAACGCCGGAAATGCTGGCGGCATTGCCGGAGACGTTGCGTAACGAGCTAAAGGAGGCGCTGGAGAATTTGGAGAGCAAACGCATCGCTTCGGTTATCCGGCAGATTGCTCCGGTCGACTTGGAATTGCATAAAGTACTGGCTTATCTTGCCGAAAATTTTGATTATCCTGCGATATTGAAAGCGTTGCGGGAAACCGATTGAGAACCTAATGACAGACAAAGGCAAAATTCTAGCCGTCGACGATACCCCGGCTTCGCTCAAATTGTTGTCGGACATTCTGATGGAAGAAGGTTACGAAGTGCGCTCCGCGATTAATGGGGAACTGGCTTTACATTCCGCCTTCAACAATCCGCCGGAACTGGCGCTGCTGGACATCCGCATGCCCGAGATGGACGGTTTTGAAGTCTGCCGGCAGCTCAAGGCCCATCCTAAAACCCGCGACGTGCCGGTCATTTTTGTCAGCGCGATATTGGATACCGAGGAAAAAGTGCGAGGCTTTGAACTGGGCGCCGTGGATTTTGTCACCAAGCCTTTTCAGCGTGAAGAGTTGCTGGCCAGGGTTCGCACTCACCTGGAAGTCGACCGTTTGCGCAATCATCTGGAGGAACAGGTCGAAGCGCGTACCAGCGAACTCAGGGAAAGCGAAAAAATGCTGAGAGCGAGTCTGTTGGGATTCGTTACGGCCATTGCCACGACTGTCGAGATGCGCGATCCGTATACGGCCGGCCATCAGCGCCGCGTCGCCAATTTGGCTACGGCAATGGCCAGGGAACTACAGCTGTCGACGGATCAAATCGAGGGACTCAATTTAGCCGGCCTGATGCATGATATTGGCAAAATTCGGATTCCTGCTGAAATACTGAGCAAGCCGGGCCGGCTCAGCGACCTGGAGTTCGGCCTGATCAAGGAACACCCCGTAACCGGTTATGAAATACTCAAATCCATCAATTTTCCCTGGCCGATTGCGCAAATCGTATTGCAACACCATGAGCGCCTGGATGGATCGGGTTATCCGCATGGCCGCAAGGATCAAGACGTCTTGTTTGAAGCCCAGATTGTGGCGGTAGCCGATGTCGTGGAAGCCATGGTCTTGCACCGCCCTTATCGTGTCGGTCTTGGCGTCGATGCGGCGCTGGAGGAAATTACACGCAGCAGGGGCATATTGTATAATCCCGAGGTAGTGGACGCTTGCCTGAGACTTTTCCTCAAACAGGATTACAACCTGTTGCCCTGAACAAAGCTCACTAAAATTGCACTGACAAAATATCCACTTAACTAAGCACTATGATACTGAAAAATGTTATCGCGGCGTATAACGAAGCCGTTTTCGATACTGACCGCGATAAAGCATTCGAGGTTATTCACGAAGCCATAGCGCAAGGCCTTACACCGGAGGATATTGTTTTTAAAGTGGTTATTCCGGCCATGGAACTGATGATTAAAGCCATCAGCGAAGATTTCGACGCCAATCTTGCCCAACATTTCATGGCTTCGCAAATCGCCTCCCAAGTCACCGATGAAATGGTGGCGCTGTTTCAATCAAGCCCGGAGATTATCGGACATATAGTCATAGGTACCTCGCATGGCGATATGCACACTTTGGGCAAGCGCATTGTCAGTGGTTGTTTGCGGTCTTTAATGATTGATGTGATCGATTTAGGCGTTAATGTCAGTGCGGAGCGCTTTGTCGATGCCGCATTGGAGCATGACGCAAGCATTATCGCCATTTCCTCAATGATGGTGCATACCGCGCGCAGTGAGCAGGGTTGTCTGGCCGTGCGGCAACTGCTCAGGGAACGCGGATTGGAAGAGCGCATTAAGATTGTTGTCGGCGGCGCGCCTTATACCTGGGATACCGAACTTTATAAGCTCGTTCAAGCCGACGCTTGGGCAAGTGACGGTGTTTCGGCAGCAAAAGTCATTAAGGATTTAATCATGGAGATGCATAAATGATTACCGGAATAGATAGATTGGTTGCAGCGATAAACGGTGAAAAGTCGGATCGTATTCCGGTATTTTGCAATTTATTGGATCAAGGCGTTAACGAGCTGGGACTGGCTTCGTTATATGATTATTACCAGAGTGGCGAATATGTTGCCGAAGCGCAATTGAAAATGCGCGAGAAATACGGCTACGACAATGTCTGGAGTTTGTTTTATGTCGGCAAGGAAGCGGAATTATTAGGCTGCCGGAAGATTTTGTTTTCGCCGGACGGTCCGCCTAACGTTGAACATTTTGTGATTCAGTCTTATGACGATATTCACAACTTGGAAATTCCGGACGACATTATTCATCATCCTGTGTTTGCCGAAGAATTAAAATGCTTGCAGATCCTGAAGCGGGAAGTGGGCGGGCGTTATCCGATATGCGGCTATGTGACAGCGGGCATGGCGTTGCCGGCGTTATTGATGGGCATGGATAAATGGTTTGAATTATTGTTCATGGGGCCGCCCGAAGTACGCGATGAGTTATTAACCAAATGCTCCCTGTTTTGCCAACGGCATATTGCCGCGTTGAGAGAATTGGGAGCCGATGTAATTGTCTACGCCAATCCGTTCGGGTCCACCGACTTCGTGCCGCTTCCTTACATCCTCAAAACCGGCATACCCTGGATGAAGCGGGATTTAAGCGCCGGATTGGACGGCATCGTGTATTACTGCGGCGGCGCCCGATTTAATCAAGTCCTTGACACCGTTATTTCGCAAATCGGCATAGAAACTTATTATTTAAGCCCCTTGGACGATATTGCCGCAGGCAAGCAAATTATCAACGGCTGCGGCCTAACCTGCGGCGTTATCAACGATATTAAGCTGATCGATTGGTCGGAACAGGAAATCAAGCAGGAAGTAAAACGCATGTTGGCCGCAGGTATGGCGGGCGGTAAATTCCTTTTCGGTACGATTTTGATGCCGTACAAGATTCCTGAGCGCAACATCAGGGCGATGTTGGATGCTGTTTATGAATATGGGCAATGGTGAGGCGAAAGGCGAAGAAAATTGACGGTTTTATAAATTTCAATGCAAGCTATTTTTGCCCTTTGCCCTTTGCCCTTTGCCCTTTGCCCTTTGCCCTTTGCCCTTTGCCCATTCATCTCATCTGTTCTAATTAATCATAAAACCCATGTCACCACAAACCTTGAGCTTGGTCGGCTGCGGTATTTTGCGAAAAGAAGTGAGCTTCTTAATTGCAAAAAACAATTGGCCATTAACAACGGATTTTCTGCCTGCTTCGTTGCATATCGACTTCAAGCGCTTGTCTTGCGCCTTGCACGAAGGTTTATCGCGACATGCGAACGAACAAACCATTGTCTTTTACGGGGCTTGCCATCCCAGGATGGACACTATATTGAACGAGGCCGGTACTCTGCGGACAGGGGGGCAAAATTGCGTTGAAATGTTGCTGGGCAAGGAAGAATTTAATCGGGAGCTGGCTAAAGGCGCGTACTTTTTATTGGACGATTGGGTACGCAATTGGGATGAAGTCACCGCCAAAACCTTCGGTTCGAATATCAACGTTATCCGCGACATCTTTCATGATCAACACCGCTACCTGCTGTGTTTACGCACCCCTCAAGCCAATGATTTTAGCCGGGAGGCCGAGCATATTAGCGCTATGCTGGATCTGCCCGTGCAATGGCGCGATATAAATTTGGATCATCTCGAAAACGTCTTGCAAACCGCCATCAGGCGTAAACTGGATACTATGCATGCCTAATGAGCTAATAACCATCCCCGTTGCCGAGTGGGATAAACTCAAACAACGCGCTACCAAACTCGCCTTGGATAAATCCAATCAACAGCTGGTCATGCAGTTGATGAGAAAAATGAGTGAAGCCTCGGGCTTGGAAAATGTGATCGACAATATGTTGCGTTCCATCGTCGATGTTATCGGCGGCGCCAACCTGATTCTATATTACAAGATCGATGTCGACATTTTTTCCGCCGATGTTTACGGCGTGAAAAAACACCTGCAACAACTGGACGATCAGCGCGCCGGCGATGCCTTTGCGACAGGGAACGCCAGCGAATATGAGCATGATTTTAGCGACACCCAAATGCTGACGCCCGCTTTTACCCATGCCTACACCTGGATTTATCCGCTCAAAGTCGGTGCCGCCGTCATTGGCGTGTTTAAAATGGAAAGCCTGCATGTTGCGATGCGCGATCTGCATAATCAATTGCCGCTATTTTTTAATTATGCGGCGCTGGTATTAAAAAACGAGATTTTCGGACATACCCGTCTGCAACATATCAACAGCCTATTGCAGCAAGAAATCATTATCCGTAAACAAACCGAACAGAAATTAGTAACGGCAAAAAACGAAGCGGAAGCGGCCAATCGCGCCAAAAGTATATTCCTAGCCAACATGAGCCATGAACTACGGACACCGATGAATGCCGTGTTGGGATTTTCGCAGTTAATGCAAAGAGATAAGGGACTCAGCCCGGCGCAACGCGAGACGCTGAATATCATTAATAGCAGCGGCAAGCATTTACTGGAACTGATTAACGATGTACTGGACATGGCTAAGATTGAAGCCGGGCGCGTCGTGATTGAAAACGGTAATTTCGATTTAGGCGCGCTGATTCTTAACACCATCGACATGATGCACGAGCGCGCCGAAGCCAAAGGCCTGGAGCTGTTATTGGATCAATCGTCCGGTTTTCCGCGTTTTGTCAGCGCCGATGAGGCAAAGTTACGGCAAATCCTGCTGAATTTGGTCGGCAACGCCATCAAGTACACGCAGAAAGGCCGGATCGTTGTGCGCTTAAAGTCGGAAGACTTAGCCAAGCCCGAGCAATGCTTACTCATTTTCGAGATCGAAGATACCGGCATCGGCATTGCCGAACAGGATTTGCCGTTTGTTTTCGATACCTTTGTTCAAGTCGGTAGGGAGTCCGATCAACAAGGTAGCGGTTTAGGGCTGCGGATCACCAAGCAATACGCGGAATTAATGGACGGCCAAGTGACTGTGGCCAGCGAGTTGGATAAGGGTTCATGTTTTACTTTAACCTTACCGGTCATCAAGGTCGATCAATCGGAGATTGTCGACAAATTAGTGTTCGACGGTAAGCAAGTGCTGGGATTGGCGGAAGGGCAACCCGCTTATCGCGTTTTGATTGTTGAAGATCAATTGGAAAATCGGCTGCTGTTAAAAAAATTAATGGAATCCGTCGGCTTCCAAGTATTTGAAGCGGTGAACGGTCAACAAGGCGTAGAGCAATTTGCACAATGGCAACCGCATTTTATCTGGATGGACAGACGTATGCCCATTATGGACGGCATTGCCGCCACCCAAAAAATCCGCAGCTTGCCCGATGGCGATAAAGTGAAAATCGTTGCAGTCACCGCATCGGTTTTTACCGAGCAGCGGCAAGAGTTTTTAGATGCGGGGGCCGACGATATTGTCGGCAAACCTTATCGCGATGCCGAGATTTTCGCTTGCATGACAAAACACCTAGGCGTGCAGTTCATTTACGATGAACCGGTTAACGAGAAAAACCATACCGAGCAATTGCTGACCGATCAGTGTTTAAAACGGTTGCCCGAAGCGCTGTTGTCTGAATTACAGCAAGCCGCGATGAGTTTGGATATAGAACAAAGCCTGACGGTCATTGAGCAGGTTAGGGCAATGGATACACCGTTAGCCGATATGCTGGCAGACCGCGTCAGTCAATTCGATTTCGAAGCCATTACCAAATTGCTGGGCGATGGTGACGAATTTGTAACTACTCAGTGAACATACTGACGACGATTAATGGAACACGGATGCCAAAAGTAGGGGCGCCTCTAGGCGACGCGGATTGGACGGATTTACGCGGATTTTTATCCGTGTTTATCCGCCTAATCCGCGTCATCCGTGTTCCATTTCTCTATGTGCTGAAATAGTTACTTTACGGATTACAAAAAGCCTGGGCGCCGAGTCTTTATGCTCGGTGCTGTAAATAGTTCGGATTTCAAATTGCTTGGTATCCAGTTGTTTACACCATTTTTCGACCTGATCGGTTTCGTCGTCTCCGCCTTGATGTCCGGGATAGGCAAGCAGCGTGATGATGCCGTTATTTGCCAAAAGCCGGGCGGCTATTGTCAATGCGGCTAATGTCGAATCGGTTAAGGTGATGATGCTTTTGTCGCCACCCGGCAAATAGCCCAGGTTAAACATGATGACATTAATTTTGCCGTGGAGCTGTGCCGGGATCTTATCGTCCATATCGGCATGGCTGCCGTGTATCAAAGTCAGGCAATCCGACAGCGGGGTTTGCCGGAATCTCTCTCGAGTTGAATCGATAGCCGCCTGTTGTATATCAAAGCCGTAAACATGACCGGATGGGCTGACTTGTTCGGCAAGAAATACGCTATCGTGACCGTTGCCTAGCGTTGCATCAACGGCAATATCGCCGGGCCGGAGAATGTCCCGTATTAAGTCATGGGCAGCGTTAACCAGTGAAATGCGTTTCATAAGTTTATATGTCGAATTTGTGATTACAGGAGTGCAGGCTTTGCCGGCAAAGGCAAGCAGAGCTTGCGCTCCCGATAGCGTTGAATGTCGCAAGCTTGGGGCAGGGCGGCGCCGTTTAATAAAACATCGGCAAAATGCCGGCTGTACCACGGTATCTGCAAACTGCCTTTGGCGCCGAAGCCGTTAAAAATTGCCATGTTGCCATGTTCCGGATGATGTCCGATAAAAGGCTGCTTGTCTTGAGTGCAAGGCCGGATATTAGCCTGATGGTTGACCAAGATTGTATCGGTCAAAGCGGGAGCAACTTGGCTCAGCGCATTTAACAAGGCGTTTTTGCCTTGTTCGGTAGTTTTGGTATCCAGGTTTTCCCGGTCGAAGGTTGCGCCGATACGAATTCGACCGGCGTTTAACGGAATCAGCCAGTTACCGTAATTGAGGATTTTATCGGGCAATTCAATTCGGTGTTCCAGGGTCAGAATTTCGCCTTTGACCGGTTGGAATGGCAACCAGGAAAACCAGGGGTTTTGCGTTGATTGATAGCCTTCACAAAAAATAATCTGTTTGGGGGCGAGGTCTTGCCAGCGTAAAGACGGTTTAAACCGCACGTCCCGGTAATCAAAATCGGCCTGCCTATAACTGTTTTTGTCGATGAAAAACGTTTTTAAACACTTTAATAACGGACGGGTCAATAAATAACCGCTTTGTTTTTGTTCCAGGAAACCGAAGGGCGTTACAAGGTTATTGATGATGTTGTCCGGCGGCTGCATGCTGCCCAGGTAAGCCTGATAATCCGGGCTGTCAACGCGCTTGTCGGCGTTTTTTAATTCGTTTGGGCTACGGAAAAAACGCAGCATCGGTTTTTCTATATAAAACGCTTGCTGAAAAAGCTCGGCCAATTGCGAGTAACAGTGTTTCGCCGTAGGTAATAATGTATCGACATCGGCGGATTTTACGAAGCGCATGCCGGTTATTGGATTGATTAGTCCGGCTGCAACCTGTGAAGCATTTTCCCGTCCGTTATCGACAATCACAACGTTGCATCCGCGCAGGATAAGCTCCCATGCGAGTAAACTGCCTGCCAAGCCTTGGCCTATGATTAGAAAGTCGAGCATGATTTTAATTCACTGAGAGTATGGCGGACGGGGTATCAATGCAGAAATAAACGCCGGGAACGCAAAGAAAAGGCCTGATGTTTGAGGGCCATAGACTGGATAGATTTCGATTAACAAGATAAGCCGAAGGTGTAAATAATTTCATACAACTGCTGATTTTCAATTTAGGATACGGTAATTAATGAGCGGTTACAATTTTTTCCGTTTGCCCGGAGCCTTAGGCTGGCTGCGCCCAGGTAAATCGCATATGCATCAAGCTAAGGCATAAAATCACGAAGAGCAAGAAAACGAGAAGAGTAAAATTTCATGTTCTTCGTGATTTTTTGTTTCATGAGAAAATTGAAAACCCGAAGCAGCAGATACCCTATCCCGCTTGCTTTTGATTATCCTGATGAGATTGGGATAATCATTTACACTATGGGCGCTGGGCAACCAACCTTAAACAGGATGTCTGGTTTATTTAAAACGGTTTACATGGACTTTTTATACTCACACTCTTCCGGTTATCAATGGCAACTCAATCCCCAGCACCACCCGCAAGTCTAAGTTCTTTGAAATCCTCCTTTAATCATTTTTTGCCAAATTCTCAGGCTGTTGCGTTGGTCGTTATTTTGATTGTCAGCTTTGTGCTGATTTATTCATTATCCGATCTGTTAATGCCGGTTTTTGTATCGATCGTGCTGGCGTATTTACTGGAAGGATTGGTCAGCAAGGCGGAAAGCATGAAAATACCGCGCCTGCCGGCTGTGTATCTGGTATTTTCAGTGTTTATGGCATGTCTGGTTTTTTTATTGTTTTATTTAATGCCGATTGTTTCCCAACAGGCCGTCGAGCTTGTTCAACATATCCCGGATATACTGAACAGGGCTCAAACCGGAATCATGAGCTTGCCGGAAATGTATCCGCAATTTATTTCGGAAAGCAAAATCCAACAGATAATGTTCGCAGTGCAGAAAGAGTTGTTAACTTACGGGCAAAACCTGTTATCCCATTCCGCGGCATCTGTTGTCGGCTTGGTCAGCGTAATGATTTATTTGTTCCTGGTGCCGATGATGGTGTTTTTCTTTTTAAAAGATAAACAGATATTAATAGCCTGGTTTGTGCAGTTCATGCCCAAAGATCGGAATTTGACTGTACGTGTTTGGGAAGAAGTCGATATGCAGATCGGTAATTATGTGCGCGGCAAGTTCGGTGAGGTTTTTATCCTATGGGGCGTCAGTTACATCACTTACGCGACAATGGGACTGAATTATGCAATGCTGCTGGCGGTTCTGATGGGTTTGCAGGTGATTATTCCCTATATTGGCGCGACCTTGGTTACTTTTCCGGTTTTAGGCGTTGCTTATTTTCAGTGGGGATTTGGCGGCGATGACTTCATGTACATTGTTATTGCTTACTCAATTATTCAAGCGCTGGATGGCGTTATCTTAGTGCCGGTGTTGTTTTCCGAAGCGGTTAATCTGCATGCGGTTGCCATTATTGTCGCCATTTTGTTTTTTGGCGGTTTATGGGGTTTTTGGGGTGTGTTTCTGGCGATTCCATTGGCGACCGTTGTTAAGGCGGTGCTGACTGCGTGGCCGCGGATTGGCGATAGCAGTATCGGTATGAATCTTTAAGGGCTTTGTGTCGAAGACAAAGTCTTTGACACTTTTTGGACAAGTATAAGTGCCGTAGTTCATTAAGATGCATTGATATGTAACTAAAAAAGAGAACACGGATGACACGGATAAGTACCTGTATATCAGTTTCCAACTTTTATTAAAAGCTGGAGTGCAGGCTCTGCCTGCTTTGCAAGCAGAGCTTGCACTCCAAAATACCGGAAAACTTTATAAGAAGTTGGCCCCGTAAAAATCCGTGCCAATCCGTCGCATCCGTGCTTTCCGTGTTCCATCTTCCATCTTCCATCTTTAAGATCTTAGCGTCTGCCGTTATTGATATCGCTTAATTAAATTAGGCTATTAATAGTGTTACAAAATATCCGAAGCGTAATCGGCCAAGCGTGAGCGTTCTCCGCGCCGCAAAGTGATATGCGCCCCGTGCGGCCAAGTTTTAAACCGGTCTACAACATAAGTCAGCCCTGAAGTTGTCGCCGTTAAATAAGGCGTATCAATTTGCGACAGGTTGCCGATGCAGATGATCTTTGTACCCGGCCCGGCTCGGGTTATCAAGGTTTTCATTTGCTTCGAAGTCAGGTTTTGCGCTTCGTCGATGATCAGGTAGCGGTTGAGGAATGTTCTGCCGCGCATAAAATTAAGCGACCTGATTTTGACCCGGTTCATGATGATGTTGCTGGTTGCGCTTTGTTCCCATTCGCCGTGTTCCGCATTGCTGCCCAACAGTTCAAGGTTATCGATTAATGCGCCCATCCACGGCGCCATTTTTTCTTCTTCGGTACCGGGCAGAAAGCCTATGTCTTCGCCGACCGGCACGGTTTCGCGGGTCATGATGATTTCCTGGTAGGTTTTGTTTTCCAGGGTCAAGGTCAATCCAGCCGCCAAAGCCAATAGAGTTTTGCCGGTGCCTGCGGTGCCCAGTAAGGTAACAAAATCGATGTTGGGGTCTAACAAGACATTGAGGGCAAAATTCTGCTCCCGGTTTTTTGCCGTTATGCCCCAGACATTGTTATGCTTGGCGCGATAATCTTTTGCCAGTTCCAAGACCGCAATCTGTCCGTCGCAAGACCTGACGATGGCTTCAAAATTGGTTTCGTCTTCTATGTACAAATACTGGTTGGGGTACCATTCGCTGACGATAGGATCTTCCAGTTTATAAAACGTGCGGTTTTTCTCCTGCCAGGATTCCATCTTGGTGCCGTGTACTTCCCAGAAATCTTTTTCCAGCGCCATGGCGCCGCTGTATAGCAGATCGATGTCGTCCAGGGTTTGGTCGTTATGGTAGTCTTCCGCAAGCAGCTCCAATGTCGCAGCCTTGATGCGCATGTTGATGTCTTTCGATACCAGGATGACGGTAATGTCCGGCAGTTCCTTGGTTAGCGCCAAGACAACGCTGAGTATGGAGTTGTCGGCCAGATTGCCGGGCATGCTTTCCGGCAACAACGCCGTCATCGCGCTGGTTTGGAAATACAAACGGCCGCTTTCGGCGGTATCGGTATTCGGCCCGTGTTTTATGCTCGACAGCGGCAAGCCGTCGTTGATGGTTTGCTGGTTGGCGTCGCAGATTAATTCATCGAGAAACCGGCTGACCTGACGTACATTGCGCGCCAGTTCGGTGAGGCCTTTTTTGGCGTGATCGAGTTCTTCCAGAACAATCATCGGAATGAAAATATCATGTTCCTTGAAGCGGAAGATGGCGCTGGGATCATGCATCAGCACGTTGGTATCGAGAACAAACAGTTTTTTATCCGGCGAAGTTTGAATATTCATGGTCAGGCGCCTGTAAGTTCATGCAGGGCTTGCAGAACTTCTTCATAGTGAGTTTTCACTTTTACTTTGCGCCATTCACGAACCAGCAGGCCCTGCGGATCGACCAGGAAAGTGCTGCGCTCGATGCCGCGAACCTGCTTGCCGTACATGCTTTTCATTTTAATGACGTCAAACAGCTGGCACAGCTTTTCATCCGGGTCCGAGAGCAGGTCGAACGGGAATTCCTGCTTGCATTTAAAGCCTTCGTGAACGCGGACAGTGTCGCGGGATACGCCGACTATGACAGCATTGAGCGCGGTGAACCGGTCGATGTTATCGCGAAAACTTTGGCCTTCTTGGATACAGCCGGGCGTGTTGTCTTTGGGGTAAAAATAGATAACAAGGTATTTGTTTCGGTAGTCGCTTAGTTTTACTGTTTTATCGCCGGTAGATAAAGCTTCAAAATCGGGTACAGGGGTGCCTAAAGTTATCATTGTTAAGTTATCGTTTTATGGGTTCAAGAATGGCGTCTATATTGAGCCGGTCGCAGAAATCCAGAAACTCTTCACGTAGCGATAGAAGGTGAATTTGCGGCGGAATCAGGATGATAAATTTGGTCGAGAATACTGAAGTTTGGATATAGGGCGCTTGATAGCAGCTGCCGGTTATTTCTTCAATGTCTATCTCGCGGTCAAACAGAAAAGCGGTAATGGACTCAGTGACATTATCGCGATCCAGGGAGATGGTTTCCAATGAGTAGGGCACGCATTCTTTGGGTTTGTCTTTTTGTTCGGGCCGTAAGGCGTGGATTTTGATGTCCAGTCGTCTTTGAATAATGTCCAGCGTAGTTTCAAATTTGGCGATTTGATTCCAGTTGCCCGAAATCAGCATATAGGCCGCAGTAGACTGAGCGAGACGGGATAGGCGTATTTCCAAAACAGTACATTTACAGTCGCGTACGGCGGGTAATATTTCGGCAATAAAATTAATCTGATGATTGCCTAAGGCAGTGATGGCTAGTTGCATTTTTTTTCTTGGAAGTTTTTTTCGGAGTTTAGCATCAAATGGCTGAAACTTGATGAACATTAAGTTTATTTGGGATTAAAATGATTAAAATTGTTTTTCTGCCGATAAGCACCGAACGCTATATTTAAACCTTGTGGTTATCTTAATTTCTCATTACTGAACCCGAATATGACTGATTCAATAGATAAAAAATCAAACGAAAAACGCGATAGCCTCGATGTTGATCTGGATGCCCTGTTGGATGAGGCGGAATCTTCTCTTCTCCCGGTGAATGAGTTGCAGGATGAGGAGGATGCCCTTGACAGATTGCTGATGAATACCGGCTTCGATGCAGATGATGCGTTAGGGCAAGCGAATGTAAAAGCCGTTGAAGATGTCGGCGTGTATGATGATCTGGATGCTTTTTTAGGTATTGACGATTTTGATAAGGATTTTGGTTTGTCGGCAACAACTCAGGCAACCGAAACTGGGGAATTAGAGCGGGCTGTAGAGAGATTACCCGTTGCATCGTTAAATGAACAGCAAGATGACGAGGATGCTATTGATCGGCTGCTGATGAATGTCAGCCTTGATGGAGATATGGACCGGGATATCGCTAAGATTGAAGAGCAGGATGATTTTTCGGATTTTAGCGATTTCACTGAACCGGATAGGGTTTCAGCAGCCAAAGCTGAGGAAGCCGAACAGGCTATCGGGAATCCAACTTCTCCAACCGATAATATCGATCATCCGGCTGAAGGAATTGATGAGTTTGCCGATTTTGACGGTTTTGGCGAGGGCTTTGATGAATCGGACTTGATTCAGGACGATGAGGTTGAAACTGCGGCTCCGGCGGTGGCCGATTTAAGCGTAGACAATAAAGAGCAGCCGGTAACAGTTGAAGGATCAGATGAAAAAGATGCCGGTGAAATTGAAGAACTGGATGATTTTTCAGACTTTAGCGATTTCAATGAGCCGGACATGGTTTCGATAGTAGAAGCCGAGAAGCCTGAACAAGTTAGCGAAAACCCATCTTCTCCAACTGATGATGCCGACGCGGCTGACGAAATTGATGAATTTGCCGATTTTGACGGCTTTGGCGAAGGTTTTGATGAATCGGACTTGATTCAGGATGATGGGGTTGAAATTGCGGCTCCGGCTGTGGCGGATTTAAGCACGGGCAATGAAGAGCCACAGGCAGTAGCTGACGAAGTTGATGAATTTGCCGATTTTGATGGTTTTGGCGAGGGTTTTGATGAATCGGACTTGATTCAGGATGATGAGATTGAAATTGCGGCTCCGGCGGTGGCGGATTTAAGCGCAGATAATGAAGAACCGCAGGCAGTAGCTGATAATTTGTCCAATGATTTGCAAAATGATGAAGATAGGTTTGACAATCTATTTGCAGATCTCGGGTTTGATGAGGAAGATGCGTTAGAACCAGCGAATGAAAAGACAAATGACCTGCCGGACGAAGCCGATGATTTTTCCGGTTTTGGCGATGACTTTAATGCATCCGATTTGATCAAGGATGATGAAGCTGAGACATCGGAGCCGGCTAAAGCCAAAGAAGAGCAACTTGCGACAGTTGATGAATTATCCAATGATTTTCAGGATGATGAAAATAGCTTCGATAGCCTGTTCGCAGATGTTGGGCTTGAGGCCGTGGAGGATCTGGAGCAACCGTCTATTAAGAAAGATGAGTTTGGCGATGATGCGGACTTGAATGACTTTTTCCAGTTAGATGAAGTGAGTGATGATTTCTCCAAGCAGATAGAGGAGGCTCAATTAGCAGAGACTGAAAAGTCGTTAACTCAGGACGATGATTTTCTTTTACCTGATTTCGATATTACTGCCGATACGGAAATGTCCGGCATAGGCGGTAATTCAGGAATTAAACAAGACGAGTTCGCGGATGCTTTCGGTAATAGCGATTTCTTGAATGAAGATGAAGCTGTACAGGCTTTCGGACTGGAAACTACGGAATTACAGTCAAACACTAACCAGGTTGTCGCTGAAGCCGAGCCTAAGCAAGCAGTAGATACAGGAAATGTGGAAGGCATTGAGAAGGTAAAGCTGGAACCGTTCGAGTTTGAACGGGAAGACATGCTGAAACAGCTGGCAGAGGCAGAAAAGAAGGTTAAAAAAACGAAGATTTTCAGTTACGTGGCGCTGGGCTTCGGTGCGGTAGCGTTAAGCACGGCAGCTGGTTTAGGCGTGATGACTTACAATGCAAAATCTGAAGTTACAAAATTAACTGAATCCGTTTCAAGCCTTGAAGCAAATCTGGCAAAGAATGCCGTAACTCCGCCTAATGAAGAAATAAAGGCGATGAGAAATTCTGTGGTGCAGTTAAATCAGCAGGTTAACGGATTTATAACGGAGCTGAAAGGCAATCCTCAGTCCCCTGGTGATTTGTTAAATGACAAGTTGTCTGATATTGCGGCGAAACAGGACATGGTAAGCAAAGCGCTTGACGTATTGCAGGTCAAAGTAGGCGTAGAAGGGAAACCATCGGTTGTCGAACAACCCAAGATTGAAGTTGCCCATGAGCCGGCTCCGGTTAAAGAAGCTGCGGCGCACGAGGCTGCTCCTGTTAAAACTGAAGCCGTATCGAACAAAAAGGATATTGTCCGCGAACCGGCGCCCAGCAAGGAAGTCGTCGCACAGAAAATAGTATCAACCAAAGACAGCGATATACATGGAGCTACGCCTGCTAAAGTTGAAACTGCACCCGTCAAGGCGAAAACAGAACCCGAAGCGCTAACAGCTAAGCCGGCTCAGCCGATAGAGCCTGCAAAAGTTACTGTCAAGGAGGAGCCGGTTAAGGAAAGACGACCTGAGGCCGTGGGAAAATGGGGAGTGAATCTGGTGGCGCTCAAGCAGGAATGGTTTGCCAGAAGCAAAGCGGCTGAATTTGCACGGCAAGGTATTTTTGCCGAAGTAGTACCGGTTCATGAAAGGAATACAACTATGTATCGGCTGCGTGTCGGCGGCTTTAAAACCAAAGCGGAAGCCAATGCAAATACGGCCAGGATCAAACAAACACTGAATTTGGATTCGGTTTGGGTGAGCGATAACTAGGCTTAATGCTTCGGTTATGAGAGAGAAAAAATTGGTTGTGGCGGTATCATCCAGAGCGCTATTCAATCTGGATGAATCGCATGCGATATTCGAAACCCAAGGCAAGGAAGCTTTTTGCCGGTATCAAATAGAACATGAAGATGAAATTTTGGAACCGGGTTTCGGCTTCGTCCTGGTGAAAAAATTTTTGAGCTTAAATGACAGTTGCCCCGATGACCCTATGGTTGAAATCATTCTGTTATCACAAAATAGTGCCGATACCGGGCTGAGGATTTTCAATTCCATTGCCCATCATCAGTTAAAGATTATTCGCGCGGCCTTCACTAGCGGTGTATCCCCGTACAGTTACATTCCTGCCTTCGGCGCTCATTTGTTTTTATCGACCAATGCGGATGATGTCGCCAAGGCTTTGTGCGCGGGTTTTGCGGCGGCGACTATTCTTTGCGGCCCTTCCATGGCGCACCATTCCGATCAGTTGCGTATCGCTTTCGATGGCGATTCGGTGTTGTTTTCGGATGAGTCGGAACAAATTTATCAACAGTACGGTCTTGATGTATTTATCGAAAATGAGCGTAGCGCAGCCAAGAAGCTTTTGCCCGGCGGGCCTTTCAAGGACTTTTTGGGCGCTTTGCATTTTATTCAAACGCAATTTGATCCCGAGTCGTCGCCGATAAGAACCGCATTGGTAACAGCTCGTTCCGCTCCGGCTCATGAGCGGGTGGTCAGGACATTAAGAGCTTGGGGCGTTCGTATCGATGAAGCGTTTTTCTTGGGTGGCTTAGACAAGGGCGCTTTTTTAAAGGCATTCGGCGCGGATATTTTCTTTGACGATCAACAAGGTCACTGTGAGTCTGCCGCACGCCATGTTGCCGCCGCGCATGTGCCGCATGGCATCGTCAATCAAAAAGGCTGAGCTATAAAACCGCCAGTTTTGAACCGGCTCCCGCCTGTTCTTTGACCAGTTTCGGTACCATATAGCCGGGCAAGGTGGCTTGGATTTGCTTAATAAGCGTCAGCGCTTCAGTTTCAGCAACTTCAAAATGTCCTGTTCCAGTCGCTTTATCCAATAAATGCAGATAATAAGGAATGACGCCGTGGCTGAACAGTTGTTCGCTCAGTTCGCATAGTGCTTCTGCATTATCATTTACGCCTCTTAACAACACCGTCTGATTAAACAAGGTAATGCCGGAGCTTTTAAGCAATTTACAAGAAGCAATGACACGGTCATTGATTTCATTGGCATGATTGCAATGGGTGACGATTATAATTTGTTTAGAGCTTTGAACCAGGGTGTTAATGAGTTCATCGTTTATCCGGGCAGGCAGGACGATAGGAAGCCGGCTATGTATTCGGATGCGTTTCAAGTGCCGGATACCGTCCAATTGCCGAATCAGCCGGGCCAGTCTTGCATCGTTTAGCAGCAACGGGTCGCCGCCGCTTAAAATAACTTCCGAGATATTGGCGTCGTTTTGTATATAGCGTACAGCGATGTCTTCCTTTTGTTTGCCAAGTTGCAAATCGGCATACGGAAAATTGCGCCGGAAACAATACCGGCAGTTGATAGCGCAGCTACCGGTGTTGATGAACAAAACGCGGCCATGGTATTTGTGCAAAACACCGGTTTGAGCGGTTGCCGCAAGATCGCCGACAGGATCGTTGCTAAACCCAGGGTAATCGAGCAATTCTTCTTTAACAGGTAATACTTGGCGCAGTAAGGGATCGTGTGCATTGCCTTTTTCCATGCAGGCGGCAAAGCTTAACGGCACGCGTAAAGGAAAGTTTTTTGCGGCCTCGACTGAAACAGGCAACTCATCCGGCGATAAATGTAAATAACGGCAAAGGTCTTGAATGTTATTAAAAGCTTCGGCGAGTTGTTGTTGCCAGTTTTGGCTTAAGTGCTGGATTTCGGACTGTGGATCGGGCATGAAATGGCTTATTGGAGTTTCTATCGGTTGTTGCCTCTATTATAATGGCTGAGTTTACATTGTTTGTCATATTTGAGGATAAAATGGCTATCTATAGCACTAATGAGTTTAAAGCCGGGTTAAAAGTTATGTTGGATAACGATCCCTGTGCAATTATTGAAAATGAATTTGTTAAACCCGGAAAAGGTCAAGCTTTTAACCGGGTGAAAATCAGGAACTTGAAAACCGGCCGGGTCATGGAAAGAACCTTTAAATCGGGCGAGTCGCTTGAAGGCGCCGATGTTGTCGATGTCGAGATGCAATATCTCTATAACGACGGTCAGTTCAGGCATTTTATGGTGCCGGACACTTTCGAACAGTATCAATGCGATGAAAAAACCGTTGGCGATGCAGGCAAATGGCTTAAAGACCAGGATTCTTGCACGGTAACTTTATGGAACGATTCGCCCCTGGCTATTTCTCCGGCCAATTTTGTTGAGTTGACCATTGTTGAAACCGATCCGGGCGTACGTGGTGACACTTCGGGCGGCGGCGGCAAACCTGCTACTTTGGATACAGGCGCAGTGGTTAGGGTGCCTTTGTTTGTACAACAAGGCGAAGTCATTAAAGTCGATACCCGTACCGGCGAATACGTTTCCCGCGTAAAAGAATAGTGTTGCAAGACTGGCTGCCGAGTTGCTCCCTGGAGCTAATGCGGTTAAGAGCGCGGATGCTTGCCGATATACGTCAATTCTTTGCCAACAAATCGGTGCTGGAAGTGGAGACGCCGCTGCTTAGCCACTGCGTCGGAACAGATCCGCAGTTGGCTTTTTTTACCACTGAGTATTGTTTGTCGCCACGGCGGCAAACACTGTTCTTGCAAACATCGCCCGAGTTTGCGATGAAACGGCTACTCGCAGCCGGCAGCGGTTCTATCTATCAGATAGGCAAGGCATTCAGAAACGGCGAGTCGGGGCGTTTTCATAATCCTGAATTTACCATGCTTGAGTGGTATCGGGTCGATTTTACCTTGGCTCAGTTAATGGATGAAATCGCCGAGCTGATCGAAGGGCTGTTCAGTGATCGGTCATTACAGGAAACGCAAAGAGTCGGTTATCAAGACATATTTGCTTCGTTTACCGGTTTAGATCCTCTGGTTTTTTCTTATAAGGATTACTGCGCTTTTGCCAGGGAATGCCAGATGCCCGAAGCTGTGGATATTTGCGGACAAGACCATGCTTTGTGGCTGGACTTTATATTCAGTCATAAAGTTCAACCCTATTTAGGCGAGAACGCTTTATGCATGGTTTATGGCTATCCGGTTTGCCAGTCGTCATTAGCAAGAGTTAATCAGCATAATGCGCTAGTCACTGATCGCGTTGAATTGTTTATCAATGGTGTGGAATTGGGTAACGGCTATTATGAATTGGCTGATGCAGAAGAACAAAGCCGCCGTTTCGATAAAGAGCTGGCTATCAGGCAACAACAGAAACTGCCTGTTTCCGTTAAAGATGAACGTCTTATTTCAGCTTTAAAATCGGGATTGCCTGAATGCTCGGGCATGGCTATAGGCCTGGATCGTTTATTGATGCTGTTATCGGATAGTGCATCTATTGACGATGTACTCAGTTTTTCTATTCACAGGGCTTAAGCTTTTTTAAATATTTACTGTGATATAATCCGTCAGCTTTTCAACATTGGACAATGCTGTTTTATTTTTAGACCTCTACATGAAATTAAATACTGTTTCTCGCTTGCTATTGTTGTTTCTATTTGCTTCCCAGACGGTTAAAGGTGATGAAGAATTTATTGTAGAGGATATTCAAGTCAAAGGCCTACAGCGTATCTCCGTAGGTACCGTCTATAACTATCTCCCTATCAATGTAGGCGAAAGGTTTTCATTGGATAATGTCGGCCCTGCAATCAAGGCGCTATTCAAAACCGGATTTTTTAAGGATATTTCCCTGGAAAGAGAAGGCTCAACACTGGTTGTTAATGTGGTAGAGCGGCCTTCCATTGCAAAAATCATTTTTGAAGGCAACAAAGATTTAAGTAAAGACGACTTGACCAAAGCCTTAAAGAAAATCGGTTTGGCTGAAGGCAAGGTATTCGACCAGCAGGTGTTGGATAAAGTCGAGCAGGAATTAAGCCGTCAATATTTTAGTCACGGTAAATACGGCTTAAAGATTACTACGGACGTGTCTAATCTCACCCGCAACCGGGTTGGTATTCATATCAAGATTTCCGAGGGCAGGGTAGCCAAGATCAAGCAGATCAATATCGTCGGCAATAACGTTTTTGATGATAAAACGCTGCTGCGTAACCTGGAATTGAACACGTCCAATTTATTGTCGTTTTATACCAAGGATGACCAGTATTCCAAACAAAAGTTGCAGGCGGATTTGGAGACCTTGCGTTCCTATTATCTGGATCGCGGTTATATTAACTTTAATATCGAGTCCACGCAGGTCGCCATAACGCCGGATAAAAAAGACATTTATGTCACCATCAATGTTAAAGAGGGCGACATTTATACGCTGGAAAAAGTCAAGCTGGCCGGTAACCTGGTAGTTGCTCCACCGGAACTTATCAAGTTGGTAAAGGTCGGGCCGGGAGAGACTTTCTCCAGAAAAAACGCTACTGAAACCTCTAAAGCTATTTCCGATCGCTTAGGCGATGATGGCTATGCGTTTGCCAACGTCAATATGGTGCCGGAGATTAACGAGGCCCAAAAAACAGTCGATATGACTTTTTTTGTCGATCCGGGTAAACGCGTTTATGTCAGACGTATTAACATGAAAGGTAACAGCAAAACCCGTGACGAAGTGTTGCGCCGCGAAATGCGGCAAATGGAGTCCAGCTGGGCTTCAAGCTCAAAGATTGAACGCTCGAAAACACGTCTTGAACGCTTGGGTTATTTTGAAGAGGTGAATGTTGAGACCCCGCCGGTCGCAGGCACGGCAGATCAGATTGATGTTAATTATACGGTAGTGGAAAAGCCATCCGGCAACTTGTCGGCAGGTATCGGTTTTTCTCAAACCCAAGGTATCGTGTTGAATGCGAATATTGCCCAGGATAACGTTTTTGGATCGGGCAAACGCGTAAACGTTGCTTTTAATAACAGTAATTATGCTACCAGCTATCAGTTTGGTTTTTTTAACCCGTATTTTACCGTGGACGGCGTAAGTCAGGGCTACAACCTGGGCTATACCAAACGAAATGCAGGGGCGGTAAATATCGCCAATTATTCAACTAATGTAGCAAATGTGGGAATCAATTTTGGCATACCGCTGAATGAATTCGACAGCTTACGTTTTGATATTGATGCAAAACATACGACTTTAAGTGCAACCGCTTATTCATCCAACCAAATTTGCGATTTTCTTTACGGCAATACCGGTACGGATGCTTGTTCGAATATTTCGAATAATTATGCTGCCCCAGGAACAGTCGTCAATACCCGGCCAATAGTTAAGGCTACAGGAAGTTCATTTTTGACACTCTCGCCGGCAATAGGTTGGACTCACGATACGCTTAACAAGGCAATTTTCCCGAATAAAGGTCAACAACAGCGTTTTTCCGCTTTGGCGACAGTTCCGGGTAGTGACCTGGAATACTACAAAATCAATTATAAACATCAGCTTTATTTCCCCCTGGCCCGGGATTTGACGTTCAGGCTTCAGGCTGAAGCGGCTTACGGGAATGGTTATGGAAAAACAACCAGCTTGCCTTTCTTCGAAAATTATTTCGGCGGCGGTACAGGATCAATACGCGGCTTCAAGAATAATACCGTAGGTCCAAGAGATTCCAATGGTTATCCATTCGGCGGTTCCAGTAAAATTATCGGTAATGCCGAGGTGTTTTTTCCGGTGCCTTTTATGCCTGAGACAAAATCAGTCAGGTTAGGAACCTTTTTAGACGCAGGATCCATTAGCAACGGTTTTAAAACAAATGATCTGAAATACTCCGTCGGGGTTTCAGGCGAATGGCTGTCGCCTTTCGGTGCATTATCCGTTAGTGCCGCATTGCCGTTAAATGCCAAGTCTACTGTAACGGATCCTGTTACAGGCGCTATTACAGGGGATCAAAAACAGATGTTCCAGTTCAACTTCGGCCAGAACTTCTAGAAGAAGTTGTTTTTGTTTACTAAGCATATCCCCTATAATTTAATAAATAGCCGTATTTTTAATTACTTATTTTAATTCCACCAGAGAACCGTTTAACGATGAAAACAAAAATTGCTTTATTTTTAGGATTGTTGCTTGCTTCTAATGTGAGCTATGCTGATTTAAAAATTGGCTTTGTCAATATACCAGCCGTTCTTGAAAAAGCGCCTCAGGCGGAAAAAGCCAAAAAACGCCTTGAACAAGAGTTTTCACCGCGCGATAAGCAGCTAGTCGCCCAGCAAAAAGAAATCCAAAACATGGACGACAGAATGACCAAGGATGCTGCCGTGATGGGAGAATCGGCGCGAGCCAATTTGGAAAAAGATATTTTGAATAAAAAGAGAGACGCTAAAAGAGCTCAACAGGAATTTAGCGAAGATTTTAATGCGCGCCGCAATGAAGAATTGGGCAAATTACAACGTCGTATCGTTGAAGCAATCCGGGAAATAGCCAAAGATCAAAATTTTGATTTATTACTGACCGATGGCGTTATTTATGCCAGCGAACAAATCGATATTACTGCTCAAGTTCAACAAAAGTTGTCAACCATGCCGGAATAATTACACACGCGTTTTATTTAACCGCATCGTCATCAACTTTTAAGAGAACTATCCTCAATATGTCCATCAAGTTAGATATTTTACAAATACAACAATTCTTGCCGCATCGTTACCCTTTTTTATTGGTTGATAAGGTTATTGAATGCGAACCCGGCGTTAGATTGCTGGGAGTCAAAAACGTTACTTATAACGAACCGTTTTTCCAAGGACATTTCCCGCAAAAACCTATTATGCCAGGCGTGTTGATTTTAGAAGCGTTGGCGCAATCTACAGGGTTACTGGCATCGGAAACAGCAGGGGATGAATTGGCCGGCATGATTTATTACTTGGTCGGTATTGACAAGGCCAAATTTAAAAGGCCTGTTGTGCCGGGCGATCAATTAATGCTTGAAGCAAAGTTCCTTAAAAGCAAACGTAATATCTGGGCATTTGAATGCTGTGCGGAAGTGGACGGCGAGTTTGTTGCGAGTGCCGAAATCAGATGTGCAGCGGTGGTAAATTAATTTTGATCGATCCAACTGCGATAATTGATAGTAAGGCTGAGCTGGCCGATAACGTATCGGTTGGTCCTTTTTCTTTGATAGGCCCAGATGTAAAAATCGGCGCCGGCACTGTCATAGGTTCCCATGTTGTTATTAAAGGACCTACTACCATAGGCGAAGACAATCGTATCTATCAATTCACTTCCATCGGCGAAGATCCGCAAGACAAGAAGTATGCGGCTGAGATAACGCGCCTGGAAATCGGCGACAGGAACACGATACGCGAATATACCTCCATGCACCGGGGGACAAAACAGGATCGTAGCGTTACCAAGATAGGCAACGATAACCTGTTCATGGCATACACCCACGTGGCGCATGATTGCGTCATCGGCAATCACGTTATTATGGCAAACGGAGCTTCACTGGCCGGGCATGTACATTTACATAGCCATGCCATTTTGGGCGGATTTACTTTAGTGCATCAGTTTACCCAAATCGGCCAGTATAGTTTTGCTGCGATGGGTAGCGCCATTACCCAGGATATTCCTCCTTTTGTCATGGTTGGCGGTAAGCCTACTCGTCCGCATGGTATCAATTCGGTCGGCATGGAGCGTAACGGCATATCTCCCGAAGACATCAGGTTAATCAGAAAAGCTTATAAAATGATCTACAAGACCAATCTGCGCTTGGAAGATGCGATCGATAAAATGGAAGATCTTGCCGGTGACAGTAAAGAATTGTCGGATATGGTCAGCTTTTTACGCAATGTAACGCGAGGCATATTGCGCTAAGCGCCGCTTGGTGCGATTAAACTGTTTAAGAACGGAAAGTTGTTATGGATGACGAATTTTCAGCAAAAATTCACCAAGGGTTAGTTGTTGCCGGCGTTGACGAAGCAGGCCGCGGGCCGCTTGCAGGTCCAGTTTTTGCGGCAGCCGTAGTCCTGGATCCGATGCGGCCGATAACCGGATTAGCCGACTCCAAAATTCTTAGCGAAAGCAAACGCGATAATCTTTATATCATTATCAAAGAATCCGCCTTAAGCTGGTCGATTGCCCAGGCCACTGTTGAAGAGATTGACGGACTTAATATTCTTCAGGCAACGATGCTCGCGATGCAAAGGGCGGTAGAGGGATTGCATATCCAGCCTGATGAAGTTCTGGTGGATGGTAATCGCGTTCCCGCTTTACCGATGTCCGCTCAGGCTATTGTCAAAGGCGACAGCAAAGTGCAGGCGATTAGTGCGGCATCCATATTAGCGAAAGTCGAGCGGGATAAGCTGATGGTTGACTATCACCGACAATATCCTGACTTTGCCTTTCATGTGCATAAGGGCTACGGCACCAAGCAGCATCTGGCCGAAATCGAGCGGTTCGGTTTTTTGGACATACACCGAAGAACATTTAATCCGGTGAAAACCATGTTGCTAAAGCAGAGTAAGATATTAAAGTAACGATTTAAAAACTATCACCACGAAGACACGAAGTTTTTGTTCTTAGTGTTCTTCGTGGTGAATAAAAGATTTTTAAATTACCGCGCTACCGCAGAATTATCTTAAGCCAACTCAAGCGGGCCTTCGTCCATTAACGCAATCTGTTCGCGCAGCTCAATAATCCTGTCCTGCCAATAACGCGGCGTATCAAACCAAGGAAACGCCATCGGAAACGCGGGATCATCCCAGCGCCGTGCAATCCATGCTGAATAATGGATCAGGCGCAAAGTGCGCAAGGCTTCTATAAGATGCAACTCTCGGCTATCGAAATCGTAAAAAGTCCGGTAACCGGTCAACAGATGATTTAATTGCACGGTCATTTCAGTGCGATCCCCGGACAGCAGCATCCACAAATCCTGTATCGCAGGCCCCATCCGGCTATCGTCGAAATCAACAAAATGCGGACCGTCACCGGTCCATAAAATATTGCCTGGATAACAGTCGCCGTGCAGGCGCAGGGTCCTTATTTTACCGGCCCGCTCAAAGCAGCGTTTTATACTATCCAGCGCATGATCGGTTACAGTGCGATAAGCTTCGCTAAGGTCGGCGGGTATGAAATTATTCGCCAGCAGATAAGCCCTAGGTTCATCGCCGAAACCGGCAATATCAAGCGTTGGGCGCTGCTTAAAAGGTTTTAGAGCGCCGACGGCATGAATACGTGCGATAAACCGTCCCATCCATTCCAGCTTTTCGCGTCCCTCAAGCTCAGGCACACGGCCGCCTTGTCTTGGAAATACCGAAAAGCGGAAACCGTTCGCGTGGATCAAGGTTTGGTTATCGCCAAACGGTATTGCCGGTACCACAGGGATTTCGGACTCAGATAATTCTTGAACGAAAGCGTGTTCTTCAAGAATGGCTTCGGATGTCCAGCGTTCGGGTCTGTAGAACTTGGTTACTATGAAGGAGGCGTCCGCCATGCCGACCTGGTAGACGCGGTTTTCATAACTATTGAGCGCCAACAACCGGCCATCGCTATGCAGGCCGATACTGTCGAGCGCATTTAAAATAATATCGGGAGTCAGTGCGGAGAAAGGGGGGAGATTCGTATTCATGGTTACTATTGTAACGCTGAATTAAGCTCGGCCTTAATTAATCGCACATAGAATTTCTTCACTGGCTAAAGTGCATGACTTTGCCTTCTTGCATAGTATTGTCGCTCGCCGGGCTGGGATTTTGATAGGCTCCGTCATCCAACTGTTCGTTGATCTGCCGGGCCACATTTATTTCCAAACTGTTAGACATTTCCGATACCCCCCCTGCCTCGACTCGGTGCCACACGGTTTCCGCCGGTAACGACACGGACATTCTGATCTTCGCCGGTAGGCTTTTACTTTGTAAGTGCGAATGTTGATAGGCTAAATTCGACGATTTAACTGGAGCGATTTTAGAGGGATATCATCAGTCGTTCAGGACATGGATTTTATGCCTCTACCCCATGGGAACCAGCGGATTGCCGCAGAACTGGATTTAAATAGAGACGATGTGCGCTCGATGACCAGGCAATTACGCGAAGGATTGATTAAAAAAACGCCAGTGAGTTTATCGGGTGAAATTGAATGCGATGAGGTCTATGTTACGGCAGTCCACAAAGAGCATCCCGGCGCGGTGTTCAAGTCGCTGTCGACGGGGGGGCGTAGCACTTTGTCGACCGAAAAGCCGCCGGTTTTTGGAATGATTCAGCGCGATGGCAAAGTTGTTATTCAAATGTTGGAAAATGTTAAGCAGGCGCAATTCAGTCCATCATGCAGACGATCATTGTATCAAGTACGCTGGTTTACACAGATGAATACGCGATTTACAGCCGACTTCCTTTGTAGAGGGCTATGGACACAAAACGGCTAACCATGGGCAAGGAGGATAGGCGCGCGACGAAGATGACGATGGTTTTCATGAGGATCATATCAACGCCGTGGAAGGTTTTTGGTCTTTGCTGCGCTCCTGACTACGGCTGCACCGGGGAATTTCTCAAGAAAAACTGTTCATTTATCCGGTTTTTTTCGAGTTCGTGCATAACATGAAGAATCGGGGGAAGCATTATTACAAGCACTGTTGCAAACGCTTGCTGAAATCCATATTGAGCATTTTGAGTTAATGGCTTCCGGCTTAGATTCGACTTAGATTCGACTTAGACGATATACTCTGTTTGTATTAGATCTTTTTGTCTACTCATTTGTAAGCCTAGGCTGACTGTACAAATTTAATAAAATAGTGAACAATGAAACCCTATCTAATTAGGGTACATTTAATAGATAGAAGCAAGCTACAGATTTTCGATAAAAACTTTAGAAGCCGTTGTTTTTCTATTGAAAATGAACTTTTCAGAACGTATTTAGCTTCTAAGGAAGCAAGCCTTTGTCAGTCTTTGTCTATTTTTTAATTATCGGTTTAAAGTAACAAGCCGAGGAAGTGAGCGTGTCGTTGCAACAAACCATAGAATTTCGTAATGCTTTTACTCGAACGTTCATAACTGTTAGTTTGATTGATGGACAAAGCTATCTTGCAGGGAGCAGTGATAGCAATGAAATTGTTCTACAAGGTCAAGATGTTCTGAAACAGCATATTAAAATAGGACTTTCACCCGATGGTGGTTTACTTGTTTCTCCTATTGATGAAGCTCCAGTTTCCGTTAATAGTAAAACCGTAAGTGATTCGAGCGTTTTGTATGATGGGGATTGGCTTTTACTTGGAACCAGTCTTTTTCAAATCAAATTTCCCAATCTTTCTCTCCAAACTCAACGTAGTTCCACATCAACCAGTTCAAAAAACCGAATTTTTATTATCGGACGACATTCAGGATGCGATCTTGAAATTGCGTCGCCTTTGGTTTCTCGTGAGCATGCCAAGCTGTATTTCAACTCAACAGGAACTGAAATCGAAGACTTAAATAGTACCAATGGCACTTTTATTAATGGCAAACAGTTAGCTGGACGTACTCAATTAAAACAAGGTGATAGCGTTGCTATCGCATCATATGCCTTTCTTTTCACGGGTGAACAACTTGAGCCTATTAATAGTTCAGGTCGAGTGCGTGTAGAAGTGCGGGGCTTATGTAAACAAGTCTCCGACCGTACCGGTAAGCAGGCTCGGTACTTGTTAAGCGACATTAGTTTAGTAATCGAGCCAGGGGAGTTCGTTGTTATTTTTGGTACCAGTGGCTCAGGTAAATCAACTTTGCTTGATGCTCTAAATGGTCGTCGTCCTGCCACTAGCGGCAAAGTGCTTTATAACGATATGGATTTATATGCTTCGTTTGATGCCTTTAGAGCGACTATTGGTTATGTACCCCAGCAAGATATTGTTCACCGTAAGATTACTATTCAAAATGCCTTGGAATATACAGCCAAGTTACGTTTGCCGCCCGACACCTCCAACGAGGAAATACAAACTTACATTAGCGCCGTACTGGATAAAGTTGAATTATCAGAAAAAGCAGTGTTGCCTATCGACACACCGGCGCCCTTGAGTGGAGGCCAGCTTAAACGTGTCAGTTTAGCGGTCGAGTTAGTGGCCAATCCTACAATCTTGTTTTTGGATGAAGTTACCAGTGGCCTGGATGCGGGCACCGATAAACGTATGATGCGATTATTCGCCGACCTTGCGGCCGACCAAAAAACGGTTATTTGTGTTACCCATTCCTTGGAAAATATAGATGTTTGTCATCAAGTGATTTTATTACACAAAGGGAAACTGGTTTATTTTGGTCCGCCAGCGGAAGCTGCTAGCTATTTTGGTGTGCCAAAGCTTTCAGATGTTTATGAACTGCTAGAATCCAGCGACGCAAATTTCTGGGCGGAAAAATTTCTGCAATCGCCGTATTATCAAACCTACGTCCTAAACCGTCTATCAAACCAGACTGAAAGCTGCAACACGATACCCACCGCCGCCTCGTCAAATTCAACATCAAACCATAATCGCTGGTTTGATTGGCGGCAGACGGCTACGTTAATGTATCGCTACCTGGATTTAATCTTTTCCGACAAAAAAAATCTGGCTATTTTATTACTTCAAGCACCGTTAATAGCCGTGGTTATCGGCCTGGTATTTGAGACAAAAGGTGTAGCCGCTGTACGCGCTGCTGCGGAAAGCCAGATATTTTTTATTTTGGTGTTATCCTCGATTTGGTTTGGTACGCTTAACTCGGCTCGTGAGTTGGTTAAAGAATTGCCGGTTTATCTGCGGGAACGCTCAGTAAATTTAGGGCTTATGCCTTACCTAACCAGTAAACTTGTACCGCTAGCCGTCCTATGTTTGATTCAGTGCTTGTTGCTAATGGGGATAGTGTCGCTGATGGTTTCTCTGCCCGGCAGTTATATCGAACGTGTGTTTGCTCTGTTTATGACTGGGATGGCTGCAACGTGTATGGGGTTGGCGGTTAGTGCTTTTGTCGATTCAAACGATAAGGCCGTAGCCGTAGCACCGATTTTATTAATTCCGCAAGTAGTGTTATCCAATGCCATTGTGCGTTTGGGCGATGTAGGATTACTGGTTGCCAAATGCAGCATGATTTCTTTTTGGGCGTTGGATGCGATGAAAACAACTTTGACCTTAGAAAGCCGTACAGCTAAAGATATGACGAATCAGCTTATCGTAACGATTTCGGGAGCTTATGGCAAAAATCTGGCGATGGTTATCGTACTGGGTAGCGTATTTCTCGTTATCGCTGTATTAGGGCTTAAACTAAAGGATAAAAAGAGATGACCCAAGAAAGCCAGCGTATTTGCCCAGATTGCGGCACAGTTAATGAACTGGAGTTCTTAAACAAAAACGAATATCGTTGTAGTCATTGTAACTTGGAAATGGCGCATATCGATTTTGCTGCCAATGGTGCGGTGCGGGGCATTTTCGGCTGGTTGCGTCATGCAGGTGAAACCATAGACGAGCGTTACCGGATTAAATCTATCTTGGGCAAAGGCGGCTTTGGCGTGACTTATTTGGTGGAGGATCTGCGCTTGAGCGGCAAGAGCCGCGCCATTAAAGAAGTGCCTGAGTTATTATACGATGAACATGAAACTGTGCTGTTGAGCCGATTAAGCCACCCGGCTATTCCTGATATCATTGATCGTGGTGTAGTCGATGGCATGGTTTATTTAGTGCTTGAGTTCGGCGGTAACCGGAATTTAGGTGGTGAGCGCAAATTACATCAAGGACGTATACCACTGGCTCTATTATTGCCCTGGATGCGGCAACTTTGCGAAGTGTTGATTTATCTTCATTCACAAGAACCGCCCATCATCCACCGCGACCTCAAACCTGACAACATTTTGCTAGATGAAACCGGTCGCATCATGTTGATCGATTTCGGTATCGCTAAAGAATCAAAACCCTCAACCATGACGCGCACCATCGGCCGGGCGGTAACGCATGGCTTTAGCCCGCCTGAGCAAGCCATGGGTACTGGCACGGATGAACGCTCGGATATATATGCGTTGGCGGCGACATTTTATGCCTTGTTGACGGGAGAGAATCCGCCAGCTGCACATGAGCGTTTAGCTGGCAAGGAGCTGGTAGTGCCATCGCAAATTGTTACGGGGTTACCTTCGCAATTAGATTGCATTATTGTCAAGGCGTTAAACTTTAACGTTAATCACCGTCAACAAACCATGATGGAGTTTAGCCAGGAATTAGCTGTAATTGATTCAGTCGGGAGTAGTACGACCACACTTCGTCATGATACGAGTGACAGAACAGTGTTACTGGATAAAGCCCATATCACTGAAGCACTTAAAACGCATTCAACCCAGGTTAAATTGCCCGATGGTTCGGTAACAACAGCAACTCCTACGTTGCCTCCCATTGTTGCTGGTAACGAGCAAACAGCATCAAAACATAGATTGTGGTTAATAGTAGGGATTGTCGTGTTGGTGGTTATTGTCTCAGGGGCTTATGTTTACTGGCCGAAGCCTACTGAAAATTCGGCTAATACAAGCGCCGCACCAACAGCAGCAATGCCTGAAGCCGTCTCTGCCCCTTTAAGCCCAGCAAGTACGCCGATGGTTAGCGGCACTAACCCGACAACAACATCAAACATAGACCCTGTAACCAGTAACTCAGTACCCAACAAGACTGGGCCTTCAGCAATGGAGATATTTTTAAAGGAACGCCAAAATCATTCCAACTCCAAAGAAGATGAAGCGCTCTCAAAACCCAAGCCGTCAACCATTGAGGCAGTAAAAGCCAAACCCAGCACTCGTAAACAGCAATATCCAATTTCTAAAACCACAGGTTCGGCAAACAGTTCAGCGCCAGCGACACCTCTGCCCCCTAGTCCAGCTCCCCAACCTAATAAGGAGAGTTGGTTGGATGACATTCATCCGGTTCAGGTCAAGTAAGAACCGGGATAACAAATTAAGACGTTATAACAATAAAAATTAGAAAGTTTTATTTTTTCAACCACACCACAATACTAAAAAAGGGGAAGAATCATGCTAAAAGCTATGCACAAAAACGACCTTTTATCGAAAAAATGTTGGTCAATTGCGCTATCGACAACCATGTTCGCCGCGCTAACTCTATCCAGCATGGCATCAAACGCTGCTGATCCGGGAGGTTACGGTCTTAAAATATACAAAGTTGAATCCGGTCTTTACCCTCATGTTCAGGTTTATTTTCGTACTTTCGACGAAAACCAACAGCCGTTAGTCAACCTTAACGAATTGAATGTCGGCCTAATGGTTAAAGGCAAAGCCTATGATCCTGTAAAACGTCAATATCGACTTAACTCGATACGCCAGCGTCAAGAAGCTACGCGCTCGGTTTTAATCTTGGATACCAGTTCTTCTATGGCGGGAGCTCCTTTTAATGCCGCACTTAATGCTGTTGTCCATTTTATAGAGAGCAAACGACCTCAAGATGAAATAGCTATATTGTCTATTGATAAAAATGGCAATAAGACCGGTTACAACATGGTTTCAGAATTTGAGCGGGATAACGGGGCCTTAGCCCGAAGACTGGCAAGCATTAATGCTAATAGCAAACAAAGCCGAATTTATGACACTATCGGCGCAGCCATGCAAATGTGCGGTATGTCGTCGCAGGGTTCGGCTTCACCGGGTAAGGGGGATTATATTGTTTCATGTTCAATTGTCGTTTTTTCAGATGGCAAGGATGAAGGTAGCGCCTTATCTCGTGAAGAGCTTAATGCTCGTATTAGTGCCCTGGCTATACCTGTTCCGATATACTCTTTGGCTTATACCAAAAATACCAAAGATTTTAAAAACCTTGAATCCATTTCCAAAAACTCGTTTGGTGTTTACTATCCAATCGGTGAAAGCGTGGAACGTTTGCAACCCACCGTTGAGCAAATCCAGAATATTCTGCAAAGCGATTATGTGTTGACATTTCGCTCAGCTATCCCTGTAGATGGCGAAGAACATGCCATTAAAGTGGGCGTCGAATATCCTAGCGGCAGCGGAAAATATACTTATGAAAGCGCTAAAATGGAAGCTATTGAGCCACCGCCTGCGCCGGCAATTCTTAATACAATTGTTGATCTGGATAAGCTTATCCCTCCTTTACCTCAGAGCGCGACGCCTTATTTTGATGTTCCTGGACAGGCCCCTGCTTCGGTACAACCTAAACAATAGATTTATAACCGTGGACAAAATATTATGAAACCAAACAAAATTAAAATAATCTCGATAGTCTGTACGAGCGTACTGCTAACTGGCTGTGCCACTACGGAGCAATCCATGGGCCTAGGGGCTTTAGGTTGCGCGGGCGTGGGTGTATTAACTGGTGTGTTGACAGGCAGCTCGGGCATCGGAGCAGGGGCAGGGGCGGGCTGTATGGCGCTTGCTACTGTGGCGATTTTAAGTTACCACTCCAGTCAGACACGAACGGCAAGCCAAGACCAGCAACTTTACGGTTACACAACACCTGTTAATGGTACTGAAGTAAAAATTCGCGATGCTATTGCTTCTCCGAAAACGGTCAAAGCAGGGGATACAGTGAAACTCGGGTTGGATTATTCTGTAATCGCAGCTAACGGTACCCAAGATGTTAATGTTGAAGAAATAATGGTGTTAAAAAAAGACGGCAAGGAATTGAAACCTTTGAGTGCGCGTACAATTAAGCGCCCTTTGGGGGGAAGCGGCTCAGAGGTTGATTTTGCGGTACCTTCAAAAATGCCTCCGGGCACCTATGTTATCGAAAACAAGGTAAAAACCGGAACTAGTTATGATGTCCGGGATGCCGTGCTTATTATTACTGGATAAGTATATTGTTTTTTCGATTATTTACGCTTAAGCGGCACGTAGTATTTTTACTCGTGCCGTTTTTGTTGCTTTTTAAGCCTGACGTAGTTGCCGATAGTTATCCGTTGCCTTGCGCTGATGACCGTCAGGTCGCAAACAAGGTATTTCAACGCATTGAAAACGAATGGCCGCTACGCAATAACAGGGATGAGGTTACACAATATATACAAAATCTTGGCGTTCATCTGGCGCAGTTAAAAGGTTACGGTGATGCTTTTTCATGGCATTTTTCGGTCGTCCGCAACTTGGCGCCCAACGCTTTTTCCATTGGCGGCGGCTATGTTTTTGTTACCGAGGGAGCTATCAGTTTTGCCGAAACCGAATCGGAACTGGTTGCCATTCTGGCGCATGAAATAGGTCATGAATTGGCCGGGCATTTTTGTACCAGCCAAACATCAGATGGATTTACTATGTTTCTCGATGATTTATTTTTGCCAAAACCCGAACAGTATCGAGTCGGTGTCGGTTCTTTAACACAGGTGATTGATGTTGGCAAAGAACAACAAGCTGATCGTATCGCTTTATCCATTATCAAAACAGGCGGTTACGATCCGATAGCGATGCTCAATCTTGCTAGACGCTTACCTTTAAATGGTACTACACATCTTATAGATGCTTCTCGCATTAAGGTATTGGAAAAAGCCATTATTAATTTACCGGTACAAGCAACACAAAGTTCCAACGAATTCCTGATAATTAAGCGCGCTCTTGCCTCCCAATGACGCTATGCGGCATCTTTGCTTCCTCTTTTCCTGCTTAAGAAGACTCGGCAGTGGGGATTAAAAAAACAGGATAACGATATTAAATGACTAAAATCGATTTTTATGCGAGCACACATAAAGGGTTACGTGAAGTTAACGAAGATAGCTATTTATCTTTGCCTGAACACGGTGTATGGGTCATAGCGGATGGCATGGGCGGACATGGCGCAGGCGATACGGCAAGCCAGATCGTTGTTTTTGAAATTGCACGTTTAATAAAACAGGGATCAGCTTTAACGCCGGCCATTGCATCAGCCCATCGGGCGATTCAAACAGCGGCCCTTAATGGTGAGGGAAGTAGCGATATGGGAGCCACGGTAGTTGCTGTAAAGCTTGAGGGTTTGCATTATGAGATCGCTTGGGTTGGCGATAGTCGCGCTTATCTTTGGAGCGCTGATTTGCAACAACTCACTACTGATCATTCTTACGTCCAGTTGCTTTTAAATTCAGGAATGATTACACAAACAGAGGCATTAGCACATCCTGGACGGAATATAGTGGTGCAGGCATTGGGCGTTGGCGGCATAAATAAAACCGGCATTAACATAGGCCAAGTTTTTGGTGAACTTAACCAAAGTGACAGCTTGTTGCTTTGCTCCGATGGGTTGACAGGAGAAGTTAGCGATGAAAATATTGCTGCCATTCTAGCTGAAAAATCCAGCACTCAATGCAAAGTCAATCGCCTTATAGAGGCTGCTCTAGCTGCCGGCGGCAAAGATAATGTTACCGTCACTGTAATTACCAATACAAGCTTTTAGTCAATAGGCCGTTGGATTATGTCATTCATTTTTACGCTTAAAGCCTTTGGCCTGAGAATCAAAGTGATCAGGGTAATTTTTAGATTGCAATATTTCCTTTTTTAAAAAATTCAAAGTTGATAAGATTACTAGGTTTTTTATTTATTGGGTAATTATCATCATGAGCGTTATAGAAAGAATTAAAGACCAGATTGAAAATAATCCGGTTGTTTTATATATGAAAGGGTCGCCGGATTTTCCTCAATGCGGATTTTCCGCTCAAACCGTGCAAATATTAGAGGCATGTCATGCCAAGTATCAGCACGTCAATATTCTTGAAGATCCCGAACTTCGTGAAGCGCTTAAAGCATACTCAAACTGGCCGACCTATCCCCAGCTTTATATCGGCGGCGAGTTGGTCGGCGGTTGCGATATCGTTACCGATCTGTATCAGAAAGGCGAGCTGGCAAAGATGTTGGCTGCTGTTGGCGGTGCAGAAGAATAGTTAATAGTGCATAAATGACGCGGATTGTTGCAAAATCCGCGTTGTGTTCCAACTGCTTCCCACACTTGATTACCCGCTAAAAATCATCAAAACCGGTTACCGAGATTCGTTCAGTAAATTGATCTGGACATCCATGGCGGTTCAAAACACAACCCAAGCCGGAATGTAATAGTTTCAGGCCCACCTTTCGACAAGCTCGGCACGAACGGTTTCCCGCATGCCCACTGATTTGTTAGGATCAGCCGGCAGAAAGCAATGATCAAACCAATAATTATCTATTCATAGCCGACACCGGATATTGGCCGCGCCGCAGAGGATAATTGTTTGGAACAATGTATCGTTACGACCAGGCTAACAACATTTTTGGGCAGTTTTAGTGCAACAAATAGATTCATATCTCAAATTGGTGCAAATCATTGCGAAGACATCCCGCAACTGAATCGTAGGGAGGGGTGTTCGTACTGAGCCTCATTCGTCAAGACTCTCCTGGGCTGAGTTAAAGGACTCATGACAGGCTTTGGCTGGGACGGAGTTTGGAATGATTAACCCCGTTTTTTAAGACTATGGTCCGCTAATTGCTGGCTATTACAGATGCCAAAGGATTATAGCCGGGCTTCGACATAAGCGATCGGCTATCCTAAGCGCCTATTTCTAGAATAATGCATTAATTGGACATGAAACCGACTCAACACGACAAACTAGACAGTTATTTTCAGCAAGTACAGGATATTATCCTGAGCCGCCAGGATTGGGTGACCGGCTTATTGCCGGCCAGCACCGCTGTCAATGTGCACGGCAATTACACCGATGCCTGGGTCAGGGATAATGTTTACAGTATTCTCGCGGCATGGGGGCTGGCGCTTGCTTACCGGCCCGTTGACGATGACAACGGACGCACTTATTTGCTGGAGCAAAGCGTGGTCAAGCTGATGCGCGGTCTGCTGACAGCGATGATGCGCCAAGCAGGCAAAGTCGAAAAGTTCAAACATACCCAAAACCCGCTGGACGCTTTGCATGCCAAATACGATACCAAAACCGGTACAGCGGTAGTGGGGGATCATGAATGGGGACATTTGCAACTGGATGCCACGTCTTTATTCCTGTTGATGCTGGCGCAAATGACCGCATCCGGCTTACGCATCGTTTTTACCATAGACGAAGTCAATTTCGTCCAGAACCTGGTGCACTATATCAGCCGGACTTACCGAACGCCTGACTATGGTATTTGGGAACGCGGCCATAAAACCAATCACGGCATCGCCGAATTGAACGCCAGCTCAATCGGCATGGCGAAAGCGGCGCTGGAGGCGCTGTCAGGCTTTAATCTGTTCGGCAAGGACGGCGGGCAAGCCTCTGTGGTTCATGTAATCGGCGACGACATCGCCCGAACGCGGATTACACTGGAATCGCTGTTGCCCAGGGAATCCATTTCCAAAGAGGCGGATTCCGCCGTGCTCAGCATCACCGGATTCCCGGCTTTTGCCGTTGACAATCAAATCATCCGGGCAAAAACGGAAACGATGATTTGCGAAAAACTCGCAGGCCGTTACGGCTGCAAACGTTTCTTGTTGGATGGACACCAAACCGCGATAGAAGATAGCCAGCGCCTGCATTACGATCCGCACGAATTAAAACAATTCATGAATATCGAATGCGAATGGCCGCTGTTTTTCACTTATTTACTGCTTAACAATTTGTTCACAGGCGATAACGATGCAGCCTTGAAGTATCGCGCTAAATTGGAAAGCTTGCTGGTTGAACAAAATGGCCGGCAGTTACTGCCGGAACTTTATATCGTCCCCAAAGAGTTAATTGAAGCCGAAAAAGCCAACGCGCACAGCCAGGAGCGCGTGGCGAATGACAATATACCGTTGGTTTGGGCGCAAAGCCTTTTTATGCTCGGCAGTCTTATTCAGGATGGTTTGCTTGATATTGACGATGTCGATCCTTTAGGCCGGCACAAAACCGTTAAACAAGCGCAGAATTGCAAGTTGCAAATTCAGTTACTTGCCCAGGATGAATCCGTGCAAAGCAGCTTAATGAAATACGGTATTCGCACTCAAACCCTCGCCGCGCTGGCGCCTATCCAAATCAGGGAAGCCCATGAACTCGCCGATGCTTACACGCATGTGGGCAGAAACGATCGTATCGGCTTAACCGGTAGGCCGTTGAGGCAATTGCGGACCTTGGCAACCTCCAAGATATATATATTGGCAGGTGAACGGTTGCTTTTTTTGCCGCAATGCCTAAGTCAAAAAGGCTTCTATCTGGCGATGGATAACCGGATGCTGATCCAGCGCCTTCGGCTGGAACTGGCCTATATCTATAAACACTGGGACAGGCCGGGCAATCCTTTGCTGGTTATGACGATAAAACAGAATATGTTGGGCAGCCATAACCGTGAAGTCCTGATTGAATTTATCAAGGAACTGCAACAAGGCTCGACTATGGGCATTCCTGTGCAATTTGGAACGCTCTCTGATTTCGAAGAAACTTCAAGCCATGAAAAGATTAACTATTTGCATGACTTTCAATTTTCCAAAGCTTCCTGGGAAGAAACCGATCGGCCTTTTTTCCTGGCATTACCTATCGATACCGCTTCGCCCATACCGTTGGAGACTTACACCGTAACGGAATGGGAGATCAGCGCCGATGAAATATTGATCGAGCAATTAAAAACCAATACTAATCTTTACGCGCAACTTGAACTATTGAGTTTGCTGAGCCTTCGTCACGGCCTGGATTACGATACCGGATTATCGTCGATGGATGGCTCAGCGGGTCGTTTGCGTGACTTGTTGGAAGAAGTTTATCAGCGGGCAGGGGATCGGCATGGCTGGTACATTGTCCGGCGCTGTGCCGGTTTGCTGGGCAAATACGACATCAACCTGGAACAGTCGGCCACCGATATATTGGTTCGCCAACACGCATTGACCTTGGGCCGGGCATACAGCGGCAGGGCAACCTTGACGCGTCCGGCCGACTCTTCGGTCATTCTGGACATTATCCGTACCTACAATAATAGCGATGCCAGTGAGCCTATCATTATCCAGGAATTGACTATCTATCTGGGTATGCTGATCAAGTCGAATCCTGAATTGTTTACCGACATGCACACGGTGCGAGTCGGTCATATCATGCAGTTGCTTGTTGCCGGACAAAAGCGCGAATCGGGTTGCGGTACGTTGGATCAGGCTTTCAATGAAATTCTTTCGTTGCCGCCTTACCGATTGTTCGGAAAAGTAAAAGAAACGCTGGAGGACTATAGCAATACCGAAAATCAACTGGGGCTGGCTGAAACGCTGCATTATGAAGGCGATTGCCGGGAATTTACCGGTGCACGCTTTGCAAAAAACATGGATCCGGCAGAGCGTGAAGAAATTTTCGATTGGTACCAATGGCGCGAACAGCAAGGCAGTGTCGGCAGGGAGAACGATGCATTTTTTGCCGGAGTCTGGGAGATCCTGCATCATTGCAAAGGCTTAACGATAGGCGACAAACTCAACAGCAAAAATCGCTTGGATAGCGAGAACACCTTGTCGGAATCAACGGCCGGAGAGCAAAGTTTCAAAATACATGTCAGTCATTTGCTTAATAAAATCCAAGCTCCGGTTTATCGCCAATTAACAGTAGAAGCCTTAAAAGCAATTGCATCTATTTTTCGCGAAAACGCATCGTTACATATTGACGATACGTTGTTAACTGACATTATCATCGGTCATGCGGTAAGAATCGTCTGGCTGCAAGCACATGGTGAGAGTAAAGACAATTACGAAGCGTGCGTGTCGTTAGCATGGCAAGATTTTTATCGGTTACCGCCGCATAAAATAGCTAACGGTATCCTCGATGCTTTAATCCATCTGCTTAGCAATAACGAGAGGGAAGTATGACCATTTCCTGCCCTTGCAGTCATAGAGGCGCCTACTTTTGGCAATCCGTCGCATCCGTGCTTTCAGTGTTCCATCTTTAATGATGTCGTTTAAGTAGATTGGGCTTCTATAACTGTATAAGGCCTTTTCGTGGACCAGGCCTTTTTAAGGCCGCTCTTCAAGACTTGTATAGTGGCGCAACGGTTCGCCGACATAGATCTGCCGGGGACGGGTAATAACGACTTGTTCGCCGTGCAGCATTTCCCGCCAATGCGCGAGCCAGCCGGGCATGCGGCCGATAGCGAATAATACCGTGTACATATTGGTCGGTATGCCGGCCGCGCGCAAAATCAGGCCGGAATAAAAATCGACATTCGGGTACAGTTTGCGGGAAATGAAATAATCGTCTTTCAACGCGATTTCTTCCAGTCTGCGGGCAATGTCGAACAATGGATCGCTGACGCCGGCTTTGTCGAACAGCTTATCGCATTGTTTCTTTAATACCATCGCGCGTGGATCGAAATTCTTATATACGCGGTGGCCGAACCCCATCAATCGGTTAGGCGAGTTTTTGTCTTTGGCCTTATTGATAAATTCAGTGCCGTCGCCGCCTTCGGCATGGATTTGTTCCAGCATATGGATGACTTCCTGGTTGGCCCCGCCATGGCGCGGCCCCCACAGCGCGGCAATACCGGCCGAAGCCACCGCGTAGACATTCGCCATGCTTGAACCTGCGGTTCGCACCGATGAAGTGCTACAGTTTTGCTCATGGTCGGCGTGCAGGATCAGGAACATATCGATAGCCCGGACAATATCGTCATCCAGCTGGTAATCGCGCACCGGCGATGAGAACATCATGTTCAAAAAGTTGCGCACGTACTTGAGCTTGTAGGAAGGATAAATCAACGGTTCGCCGATCGATTTCTTGTATGAAAAAGCCGCGATGGTGCGCACCTGGGAGATCAAGTTGATAACAATTTGCTGCTCGGACGCTGCGTCAAGGCGGTCCGGAATCGGGTAGAACGTCGATAATGACGCGACCATCGTCGCCAAAATACCCATCGGGTGCGAGCCGCGCGGGAAGCCGTTAAAAAAATGGTGCATGTCTTCGGGAATGATCGACGACTCGTTAAGCCGGGTCGAAAAGTCCGATAATTGTTGGCTGTTAGGCAGCTCGCCGTTCAGCAGTAAATAGGCGACTTCAATAAAACGCGAATTTTCGGCCAATTCCTCGATAGGATAACCGCGATAACGCAGTATGCCTTTCTCGCCGTCGATATAGGTGATTGAACTTTCACAGCTGGCGGTATTGCCATAGCCTTCATCCAAGGTTACGTAATTACTTTGACTACGCAATTTGGAAATATCGATGGCTTTTTCACCCTCGACACCGACCAAAGTGGGTAATTCGTAATTTTTATCATCCAGCGTCAATATGGCCGGGGGTAGTTTTTTTAATTTGTCGGTCATTTGAATCAATCTCCAAAGCTAATGGTTCCACCATTAGTTAAATCAAAATCGGTTTAAAAGCCTATTCACCACGAAGACACGAAGATCACGAAGGAAAAATAATTGCTTAAACTCAATGTAATTGAAAACTTCGTGTCTTCGTGGTGAATGCTTTTGCTTTTGTTCTAAAGCGAATACTTTCACCGTCTCCGGAGCTTGGGGACCCGCGTTTTGAAAGCTCCTGCTTCCTTGTATATGCATTACCTGCCTCGGTGCCGCAAGTCCATTGTAAACGGATATTCGCGATTAAGCTCCTCAATAGGTGGCGCCATCGATCTTTGCATGGCTTCGTTGACACTCAATGTTGCCGTAACCTGGGACTCAGATTTAGCAACGGCCGGTATTATAGCCGGTGCACGGCCAATAATAGCGGAAAGTCGCGTGCCTCGCCTTTCATGGCTGTTGACCGGAAACACGTCGTAACTGTGGCGGCCGCCGCCGGGGTGGGCGACGCGGTAAGTGCAAGCACCGGCCGTTAATTGCTAAACATGCAGGGCTTTCTGAGCTTCGCTCTGCATCCGCAGCAATTCTTCTTCGACGCCCGCTGCATGAGTCAGTTCAGCGACATTATCCTTGGTAAAAAATCCTTGAAAGCCGCCAAAGCGTTGCACATACTCGACAATCAACGACGAATGCTCGGAAGCGCTGGAAAAAATCTGTTTTAAACCTTCGTCCTTGGAACCGATCACATCCAGTAAAAAGCTTTTGCCTTGCTCGCGAATCGCATCGACCACAAAATCGATATTCTCAACGCCGTGCTGACTGCCGTCTTTAACCGCCAGGGCAAGGTGATGCAATCTGGGTCCGTAATTGCGCACAAAATTTTCAGTGGGCGAGGGAAATATTTTGAAATGATTGACGAAATAGGGCGTGTTATTGGCGGTAAACACTTTGGCCGGGCTGTGCAGCTCATCGGCATAATGGATGCTCTTGGTGACATTGGTCGATGAGTTTTGGTCGACTATGTCAAACGAACCCCAGTAGTAATAACTCGACAGCGACAGCCATTCCAGAATCGCGACTTCCCGGTTTTGACTGTAAATACGCGTCGCCAAGTGATCCACCGGTAAAATCAGGCCGTCTATGCCCAATGCTTTTTGCCGTTGCTTGGCAAGTTCGCAAGCTTGCTGGGCATCGCTACGGATACTGCTGGCGCCCAATGCATAAACACGCGGCTGTCCGGGTTCCCGTTCCAAATAGGCGACAATGTTATGGGTGTAGGGAGAAGGTTTGGTGATCGCCAGATTGCCCGGCAGTTCCAGTTTACGAATGTCATCTTGGGAGAAAAACAGAAAGCCTCGGCGCTGTTGCAACTTAACCACTTCATGACGGTTGGTTACCCGCAAAACTTCGCCCATGTAGCGGCTGTGCGGCTTGCTTGATCCGATCGGGAACACCTCGTTCAGGCTGCGGAAAATGCCTTTGGTATCATCGTTTTTCACTTCACGAATAATCAAATCCGGGGCTGTCATATCGATGCGCAAGACGTGGGTCCAATGCGACTCGCTTTCCAGCGTGACCAGATAATGGTAAGGCGACATCAGACAGAGTTCCCCGATATATTCAATCGATTTTCCGGGTTCGACGGTCAGCATCATCGCATCGATTTCATGAATCATGCTGCTTAAGCCCAGGCGGTCGCGTTCTTCAAGCAGTTTGAGTAGATATTCGTTAAAAAATGATGAATTTTCTTTGTCTCCCTGAACAGGAAACGATAAGGAATGACTAATGGCTGGCATAGTGGACTCTCTACAAGTTTTATTGATAAAACTAAAGCAAGTGTTGTACCAAGCGGTTAGTTGGGTTGAGCATTCAATAATGACGTCTCGTCTGTTTTTAACGCCGCGCGAGTTAGACCTTCCAGGTTTTTAAAACCTGGAAGGTCTGTTTATTGGTATGTTTTCCGCCTATCGCCGAATCCGGGGCAGGCAAAATGGAAACTTGTGTATAACGACAAGCGCCGCAGCAAATACGTCTATGAATTACCTGAGTAGCTCATTTTGAAGCGCAGGCCGCACCAAATCAGAGCGGACAAGGTCGAAAACAGCTTAGATTTAACTCAGTTCTTGATGGTTTGCAAAACAAGTTGGAAGAGCTGCATAACCGGATAGTTGCAAAGCGTTACGTAATAAGCTGGTTTTCAGGTATTTATAAAGGTAGTGGATCTATTAAAAGCATCGTCCACGAAAGACACGAAAAAAATACACCAAAGAATGTGTTACGGGATTTTTTGTGCTTTTCGTGTCTTTCGTGGACTTTGTTTTTTTAAGTGTCCGATTGTTGATGGGCTATTTTTTCCTGGCAATCACTTATTGCGCTCAATGACCGCCATCGGTTGACGATCGTGCAAAACAGTTCCGCCGTCTTTTCGGCGTCATAAAGCGCTGAATGCGCTTTGTCATTGTCCCAGTCCAGTCCGGCTGCTTGAGCCATTTTCGCCAGTACGGTCTGTTGATAGACCAACCCTCCCAAAGTCGCGGTATCGAAAGTGCTGAACGGATGAAAAGGACTGCGTTTTATTTGGGTCCTGTGAATTGCGGCGTTTAAAAAGCCGATGTCGAAAGCAGGATTATGGCCGACCAGAATAGCTCGGGTGCAATTGTTACGCTTGACCGCTTCTTTGATCGGTTTGAATATCATATGTAGCGCGTCTTTCTCTTCAATAGCCATCCGAAACGGGTGGTGCGGATCGATTTTGTTAAACTTAAGCGCGGCTTCGTCCAGCTCGGAGTTTTTAAAGGGAGTAACGTGAGTGGTGTAGCGTTCGGTAATTTCCAGATCGCCGTTGCCGTTAAACTCGACAATAACGGCCGCAATTTCCAGCAATGCATTTTTTTTAGGATTGAATCCGGCGGTTTCTATGTCGATGACGACCGGAAGAAAGCCACGGAAACGTTTGTCTATAGGAATTGCAGGAGTATCCATTGTTTGAGTTATGCCAAGAGGTGTCGAAATGATGAAGAATAAATAAGATTCTTTATGATATGTTACGCGAAAACTTCCCTATTATGAAAAATAATAGCGTTATGAGGAGGTTGTTATGCAACGTAAAAAATGGGTTGACCAGTTCGGGCATATTGTTTTATTAGGGCTGTTGGCAGGATGCGCCACTACCGCAAAAGATCCCCAAGATCCATTAGAAGGCTGGAATAGGGAGGTTCAGACTTTTAACGATAAACTGGACGATTATCTGATGAAGCCGGTTGCCAAGGGCTATCAGTGGATAACGCCCATATTCATCGATCGCGGTGTCAGTAATTTTTTTAGTAATATTAATGACATCGGCGTCACACTCAATGATCTGTTCCAGTGCAAAATATCGCAAACCGGCATGGATGGAGCGCGTTTTCTGGTCAATACGACCGCCGGCGTTGCCGGTTTTGTCGATGTCGGGTCGATGATTGATTTGCCCAAGCATAATGAAGATTTTGACCAAACCATGGGCGTTTGGGGCGTTCCGGCCGGCCCTTATTTAGTGCTGCCGTTTTTCGGGCCAAGCTCCACTCGCGGCGTGGGCGGGCTGATTGGCGATGCGGCGATGAATCCGATCAGCTATCTTGATAGCGGTGTTATCAGTGGCGGACTGTTTGGGCTGAACGCGATCGACCTGCGTGCGGACAATCTGGCCAATGAAAAGATAGCAACGGAAGCCGCTGTAGACCGGTATGCGTTTTTTAAGAGCGCTTATTTTCAGCAGCGTGAATATTTGATCCACGATGGCAATATGCCGGAAGGCGAGGACATGCTGGATATTGATGATGAGGAGGAGTTTAACAAGAATAACTTGGCTCCGGTTAAGCCGTATTAATGTAAGGCTGAAATCTTGAAAAAGCAGGCCGTGCCGTGCGCGCCAGAGAGAAGCGTTAAATTTCACTCAATATGAAAACAAGGCGCGCACGGCACGCCCTACTATGATTTTCAAGTAGATTGCCGTAACTTCCAACTCAACTCTTCATTCGCCTTGAGCGGCGTAATCGACAAGTCATTTTCACCATATGCGGACGGCACTTTCCAAGCGTTTTTTTCCAGCGTGACCGTGCCTGAGTTTCTCGGCAAACGGTAAAAATCGGCGCCGTAAAAACTGGCGAAACCTTCCAGTTTGTCCAATGCATCGGCCCGCTCAAACGCTTCCGCGTAAAGTTCCAAAGCCGCATGAGCACTGTAACAACCGGCGCAACCGCAGGCGTTTTCTTTTAATGAAGTCAAATGCGGCGCACTGTCCGTACCCAAAAAGAATTTCGGATTGCCGCTGGTGGCGGCTTTAACTAACGCCAGGCGATGCGACTCGCGCTTGATAATCGGCAGGCAGTAATGATGCGGCCTGATACCGCCCGCCAGAATCGCATTGCGATTGAACAGCAAGTGCTGAGGGGTGATGGTCGCGGCAATATTAACGCCGGCGTCTTGCACGAATTGCACGGCTTCGGTTGTGGTGACATGCTCGACCACAACGCGCAAACCGGGAAAATCGCGAGTAATGTCAGTTAAGTAAGTGTCAACAAACACCCGTTCCCGGTCGAAAATATCGCAGGCGTCATCGGTCACCTCGCCGTGAACCAGCAACGGCAGACCATGTTGTTCCAGTGCCGACAATAACGGATAAATAGCCTTGATGTCGGCAACGCCGGAATCGGAATTGGTCGTGGCGCCGGCCGGATACAGTTTAAACGCATGGATATGCTCGGATTCGGCGGCTTTCTTGATTTCTTCCATCGTTGTCGAGCCGGTCAAATACAGCGTCATCAATGGCGCAAAATCCAGATCGGCAGGAAGCGCTTGCAGAATTTCTTCCCGGTAAGACAAGGCTTGCGCCACTGTCGTAACCGGCGGTTTGAGATTGGGCATGATGATCGCGCGGGCAAATTGTCTGGCAGTGTGCGGCATGACAGTTTGTAAAACTGCGCCGGTTCTGACGTGTAAATGCAGATCATCCGGTCTTGCGATGGTTAATGTTTTCATTATTAGAGGTAAATTCGGTAAAATACGCGGCTATTTTATAGTAAGTGCCTTGAAAAATTAAACGCAGCACTTATCGTGGTTATTATTTTTGTTATCGGAGCGATAAATGCCAATATACGAGTACCAATGTCAATCATGCGGCCATGAGCATGAAGCTTTACAAAAACTCAGCGCTGAGCCTTTAGTGACCTGTCCGGCCTGTAACAAGCCGGATCTAATGAAAAAGATTTCCGCGGCGGGATTCAGGTTAAAAGGCAGCGGCTGGTACGAAACCGATTTTAAGAGCGGCGCCAAAAAAAATGTAGCCGGTGAGGCGAGTTGTTCGAGCGCCGCATCGTCTTCCGGCGGTTGCCCAGGCGGCGGCTGTACTAAAGCTCATTAATAAAAAACAGGTCAAAGGTTCAAGACGAAAGGTAAAAGGCGAAAAAACAAGCTGTTTTACCTTGAGCCTTGAACCTTGAGCCTTGAACCTCAATTCAATCAACAGGAAAATTTATGCGTACTCACAAGTGCGGAGAATTAAACACACAACAGCTAGGCGAAACGGTTTCAATATGCGGTTGGGTACATAGACGCAGGGATCACGGCGGCGTTATTTTTATCGATCTGAGAGACCGCGCCGGCTTGGTGCAGGTCGTGGTCGATCCCGACGTGGCTGAAACTTTCGCCACTGCTGAAAGCGTCCGCAGTGAATATGTATTACAAATTACCGGTTTGGTTCGCGACCGTCCCGCAGGCACGGTTAACGCCAATATGCATTCCGGCGCGATTGAGATATTGGCTAAAGACATCGTCGTGTTGAACGAGTCGGAAACGCCGCCGTTCCCGGTCGAAAGCGAAATCGAAGTGAATGAAGAGCTGCGTTTGCGCTACCGTTATATCGATTTACGCCGTACCGACATGCAGGAAAAGATGAAGGTGCGCCGCGATGTGACGCGGATTTTACGGAACTTTCTCGATGACAACGAGTTTTTCGAGATTGAAACACCTTACTTAACTAAAGCAACTCCGGAAGGCGCGCGTGATTACATCGTACCGAGCCGCACGCACGAAAATTCGTTTTTCGCGTTGCCGCAGTCACCGCAATTGTACAAACAAATTTTGATGGTCGCGGGCATGGATCGCTATTATCAAGTCGTACGTTGCTTCCGCGACGAAGACTTGCGTGCCGACCGTCAGCCTGAATTTACCCAGCTCGATATCGAAACTTCGTTCATGGATGAGAACGAGATCATGCATGTGATGGAGGAAATGATCCGCCAGTTGTTTATTAAAGTGATCGGCGTGAACCTGGGCGATAAATTCCCGCGCATGACCCATCAGGAAGCCATTTCGCGCTACGGTATCGATCGTCCCGATTTGCGGATTCCGCTGGAATTGGTCGATATTGCCGAAGACATGAAAGAGGTCGATTTCCAAGTTTTCTCTGCTCCTGCGAACGACCCGAAAGGCCGCGTCGTTGCGATGCGCGTACCGAATGGCGGCGAATTAAGCCGCAAAGACATCGATGCGTTGACTAAATATGTCAGCATTTACGGCGCAAGAGGTTTGGCTTATATCAAAGTCAACGACTTGGCTGCCGGTGTCGATGGCTTGCAATCGCCTATCGTTAAATTCGCCCCTGCCGAGGTATGGGACAGCGTATTAGCTAAAACCGGCGCGCAAAACGGCGATTTAATCTTCTTCGGCGCGGATAAAGCCGGCATCGTTAATGAAGCGATGGGCGCGTTGCGGGTCAAGTTGGGCCATGACTTGAACCTGTTGGAAGGCGAATGGAAGCCGGTTTGGGTGGTTGACTTCCCGATGTTCGATTGGGATGAAAAAACCAATCGCTACAATGCGATCCATCACCCATTCACCGCGCCAAGCTGTTCGGTTGAAGAACTGGTCGCCAATCCGGGCGCGGCCTTGTCGCGCGCTTACGATTTGGTATTGAACGGCACCGAAGTCGGCGGCGGTTCGATTCGTATCAACCGTCCGGCAATGCAGCGAACCGTGTTTGAAATTCTGGGCATCGGCGAAGATGAAGCCAGGGAAAAATTCGGCTTCTTGCTGGATGCATTGAAGTACGGTGCGCCTCCTCATGGCGGTTTGGCATTCGGCCTTGACCGTTTGGTCATGCTGATGACGGGTTCAACATCTATCCGCGACGTAATTGCTTTCCCTAAAACGCAATCTGCGGCTTGTCCTTTAGTTAGCGCACCGGCAGTTGTTACCGATGAGCAGTTGAAGGAGCTGGGCATTCGATTGATTAAGCCGGCGGGTAAAGAGAAAGCTAAGGACTAAAGCCGAGTAGGGTACGCATTGCGTACCTTTTCCGGGTCTATTGCCCCGCTTGTTCAGAACGTTACAAGTTAGACCTTCCAGGTTTTAAAAACCTGGAAGGTCTATATATAGACTGCCCTCCAGCATGTTGTCCGGCTTGGCAAGAACAAATATTTACAGAGAAAACAGATATGGCTAAATGCCCAGTATGCGATTCAAGAAAAGGGAAAAGACAGTGCGTCATCGCTAATGGATTAGTGTGCAGCTTGTGTTGCGGGACCATCCGCAAAGAAGACGCCTGTTTAAATTGCTCGTACTATCAAAAACCGAAACGAAAATATAACGAAGTACCGTCTTTTACCACCAAGCAAATACACGAAAGTGCTGAATTGATGGGATATAGCGACGCCATTGAAGGCGCCTTTTACGCTTACGATATTGAAAACAACAAGACGCTAAAGGATGCCGATGCGAGCAAAATCCTTGAGCTGCTGATTGATAAATATCATTTTAAAGACGCTGAGATAAACTGCGATAGTCCATTTTTATTGGCGGGATTCAATTTTGTCGATGCCGCGATAGGCAAGGATTTAGCCGGTATTGATGAACAGGTCTTAGTGAAAGTCTTGAGTATTCTTAACGTTGTTGTGAAAAAGCTATCCAAAACCGGCAAAGAATATATGAATGTTATTCATCAATATTTAGGTGAAAAGCTTGCTTCCGATACGCCAGCTTAAGCCCTCTGCCGACTTTTCCCCGGCCTGACGTTGTTTTAAATAGAGCTATCCGGTTCAGGTATCTTAGAAATGCTAGGAACGGGGAGTAACTCCGTTCTGCCTGTAAATAAAACTTCGTGCTCTTCGTGCCTTCGTGGTGATAGCTTTATAGTCGACTTTTAAAAACCTCCCGAAATTTTCTCCCCAGAGGAGTATTTTTATGACCAATACCCCATTTCCCATTCAAGATTACGCCTTGCTCAGCGATGAGGAATGCGATACCCGGATTGTCGCCGCCAAAGCCAAGCTTGGCAGCCGTTGCGTCGTGCTTGGGCATCATTACCAGCGCGATGAAGTGTTCAAACACGCCGATTTCACTGGCGACTCGTTAAAACTATCCAGGAATGCCGCCCAGTCCGATGCCGAATACATCGTGTTTTGCGGCGTGCATTTCATGGCCGAAGTCGCCGATATATTATCCCGCCCCGAGCAAATTTCCATCCTGCCGGACATGGCGGCCGGATGTTCGATGGCCGATATGGCTAATTTGATTAAAGTGCAAAAATGCTGGGATGAATTGGCGCAAGTGATCGATGTCGAAGCCGAAGTGACGCCGGTGACTTACATCAACTCGGCTGCCGATCTTAAATCCTTTTGCGGCAAGCATGACGGCATCGTCTGCACCTCGTCCAATGCACAAAAAATATTGGAGTGGAGTTTTGCTAAAAAGCCAAAAGTGCTGTTTTTCCCCGACCAGCATTTGGGGCGCAATACCGGTTACCGGATGGGCATACCGTTGGAACAGATGGTGACCTGGGATTTTACCAAGCCGATGGGCGGCTTGACCGAACAGCAAATCCGTGATGCCAAAATCATCCTCTGGAACGGCTATTGTTCCGTGCATCAGGTATTCAAGCCTGAGCATATTGACGATTTTCTGAAACGATTCCCCGAAACCAAAGTCATTTCGCATCCGGAAGCGTCGTTTGAGGTTTGTCAAAAATCGGAATTCATCGGTTCTACCGAATACATTTTAAAAACCGTCCGTGAAGCCGAACCGAACACCCGTTGGCTGGTTGCGACGGAATTGAACTTGGTCAACCGGTTGCACGAAGAATGCAAGGCGCAAGGCAAAAACGTCCATTTCATGTCGCCAACGCTGTGCATGTGCTCGACGATGTTCAGGACCGATCCGCAACATCTGGCTTGGGTGCTGGAAAACCTGGCGGCAGGGCATGTGGTTAACCGGATTTCAGTGCCCGAGGACGTAGCGAAGTATGCCAAGAAAGCGTTGGATAACATGCTGGGAGTGATGTGATGACACTAGACTTTAACCGTTTAAAGTACTTTTCGATGACTTATGTGTTCATGGAAGACGAGGATGTAGTCTACGAATATGAGCAAACAGAGCAAAGTCCTGTCGTTGCGCCCGATGGCAACAGCATCAGTTTTGCCTTGAGAAATATCGATCAAAGCGAAGACAAAGATATTTATTCGGTCGTTCTGGTAAAAAACGACGATGACGAGTTTGATATAAAGTCCGACTATTTTGGCGATGCCGACGAGCCTTATCCGCTGGATGTTGAAATTTCCGATGACGACGTAAAATTTACCTTGGAAGGCGAGGATGAGGTTATGTATTTGTATGGGTTTTTTGAGTAAAACCGTGCTTAACGTTGTTCCATTGAGAGTTAGCGAGGATTTTGTTTATGAATACCCCGGATATTCGCTGGCAGCAACGCTTTGCTAACTTTAAAAAAGCCTTGGCGCAGCTTAAAAATGCCGTCGAACTTAGCAAGCAACGCCCGTTGTCTTTACTGGAGAAACAAGGCGTTATCCAGTCCTTTGAGTTTACTCATGAATTGGCCTGGAATGTCCTGAAGGACTACCTGGAAGACCAGGGCAACCAATCCATCAAAGGCTCAAAAGATGCTACCCGCGAAGCTTTTAAAGTGGCATTGATCGCTGACGGCGAACAATGGATGGCGATGATTCAGAGCAGGAATATATCTTCGCATACCTACGATGAGCAAACCGCCGAACAACTGGTGGTAGCGATAATAAACGATTATTTTCCGCTGTTTGAACTGTTGCAAACGGACATGCAAAAATATCTGCCATGAACGCAGCTACAGCAGCCAAACTTGGCTTGTCGCAAGCTACGTTGGATAAACTGAACAGCGTTTTCCTGCAACACAAAGCCATTAGTTCAGTGCTGGTTTACGGTTCGCGCGCCAAGGGTAACTATCGTCCAGGTTCGGATATAGATTTGACCATCAAAGGCGACGCGCTTGAATTTGCCGAGTTAATGCAAATAGAAGACCAGATTGATGACTTGTTTCTGCCTTACACGGTGGATTTATCGCAGTACGCGCAACTCAGCAATGTTGATTTAATTGAGCATATCGACCGCGTGGGCGTGATGATTTATGGCAGAGATACCGCCGAAGAGCATCTTCCTTCGTAGTCGGTCACTAGCATTAAGTTAAGAGATACGCTGGTTACGCTGGTTCCCAAGCTCCGGCTTGGGAACCCAGTGAGCAAAGCTCTAGCTTTGCGAGCCGGGAAGCTGGAGCTTCCCGTACTGAATTCCCAAGCAGGAGCTTGGGAACTAGCGCGATTTTTTCGGTCAGGGCAGGTTGAGTACCTGCTAAACCGACTTCATTCTAACGAAATACACTCACTTTCTGGGACATTACCGCTATGGACTACGATTTCTCTCGTCTTTCCACCCGTTCATTTGAACAGTTAATCCAAGCGCTGGCAGTAGCCGTAATTGGGCCGGGTGTTGTGGTTTTCGGTGATGGCCCCGATGGCGGTCGTGAAGCTACTTTCGATGGATACGTGTCTTTTCCCGACCCTGCCGATCCCTGGGACGGCTATGGCGTGGTGCAGGCCAAGTTTCGCCAACGCGGCCAACCCAAAGATGGCGACTGGGCTTTGGCGGAGCTGAAAAAAGAACTGGAAAAGTTCACCGACGCTACCCGCCAATTACGTAAACCGGACTATTATTTGTTCGCTACCAATGTGGTGCTTACTCCGGTCGCTGAAAAAGGCGGCAAGGATAAGCTGATGGCTTACTTTGAAAGCCAACGAGATACATTAGGACTCAAGGATTACCGAATTTGGGATTACGATCAGTTGTGCGTATTGTTGGATAACCACACAGACGTACGCACCGCTTATGCTGCCTGGATCACTCCTGGCGATGTGTTGGCTCCCATGCTGGAATCAATGCGGTCTCGTCTGGAAGAAATCCAGCCCATAGTTGAAATATCTCATCTCCCGGAACCCACTACAGCATTAACCGGGCGTAAAACAGAACTGTCCCAACTTACAGAAGCTATTATCAACCCTAATATCCGTCTTGCAATAATTGTCGCAGCAGGCGGAATCGGTAAATCCGCATTAACCGACGAATGGTTAAAACAAATCGAAGCGCACAATTATTATGGCAAAATCCGCGTATTCGGCTGGTCGTTTTATTCGCAGGGCTCGCACAACACTTTTACCAACTCGCAACCGTTTTTTAGTGCAGTGTTGCCGTTTTTAGGGGTAACAGAAATCCCCAAAGATGAGATTGAAAAAGCGCGGCTGTTAGCGCGATGTTTACGTGAGCAATCGTGTTTACTGATTCTCGATGGCTTAGAGCCGTTGCAATATGCAGAAAATTTGGCGGCGATGAATGGCGAAGTGCAAGACAGCGCGTTAAAAGAGTTTATCGCCTGTTTTCGGAGCACGGCGGGCAACAGTTTTGTGCTGCTTTCGTCCCGGCAACCGTTGGTGGAATTGAAAAAATGGCAGGCAGAACATTATTTGTCACTGGACTTAGAAACCTTGCCCCATGAGGATAGCGCGGATTTGTTGCAAGCGTTGGGCGTAACGGGCAATGCGGAAGAGCGGCAAGCAATTAGCAAAGACTTAAACGGTCATGCCTTGAGTTTAGTGTTAATGGGGCATTTGTTACGCGAATATCATCAAGGCGATTGCCGTTATGCGAAAGAGTTGCCGCCTTTAACCTCGGCGTACGGCGATAGAGATGCTGAAAAGGACAGTCGTCATGCGTTGCGGGTGTTGGATTATTACGATAGCTTGCAGGGTGAAGCCTCACGTTGTTTTTTGCAGTTGTTGGGGTTGTTTGATCGTCCGATGAATGCCGCAGAAAAAGTGGTTTTGATTGCGAATGCTAATCACGCTGAACCGTTACGAGCTTTAACGGCGAAGCAATGGCAAGCGGTAGAGCAGCGGTTAGAAAAAAGCGGTTTGTTGTTGGGTAAAAAAGGCACATTTGAGCGTTTGGAATGGGATACACATCCGATTATCCGCGCTTATTTTGGGGAGAAATTTAAAGAAAATTCCCCCGAAGCTTTTAAGCAAGCGCATTTGGTTTTATTTGATTATTATCAAAAACTGCCTGAAAAAGAATATCCTGATACTTTGGAGGAAATGGAACCGCTCTATAGGGCGGTGGTTCATGGGTGTTTAGCGGAAAAGTATAAACAAACATTAGATGAAGTTTATGAAAGACGTATTCTACGAAAAAATGAACATTACAGTATTTATAAACTCGGTGCGCATTCCCAACTCCTCACATGTTTAGCAGCATTTTTTCCTTTTGGTTGGGAACAGTCTGTGGAAATTAATTTAAGCAAATCAGATCAAGCATGGTTATTAGCAAATATCGTTACTTGCTTGATGTCTTTAGGACGTTTGCAAGAGGCGGTTGAGTTAACAATAACAGGAATTAAAATTGAGGAGAAGCTAGAAGATTGGGAGAACGCAGCTATCTCGACTCGAAAACTTATCGATTTGTATATCTCACTAGGGCATCTTTATGAAGCTCTCGTTGTTGTACAGCAGGCAACAAAGTATGCAGAAAAGTATGCAGAATCGAGTGGTTCTATTGCTATTGAGACAATGAAAAACTTAAGTTATTTAGCAACAGTTTTACACCGTAACGGTAACTTAAGTGGTGCTAACAATCTTTTTCAAAAAATAGAAGAGTTAAATCAAAAAAAGTTGAGTCAAGGTTTAACAGGATTAATTAGTTTTAACTATTGCGCTTTGCTATTAGATACAGCTAACAATACCAATGCTCTCCAAGCTGTAATGGAAAAAGTAATATGCAGTTTAACATTAGGTGGTGATAGATACTTGATTTCAAAAGCCTTAGATTATTTGATTATTGCGCGTACTTGTGTAATTTCAAATGAGCAAGCTGAAGCAGAAAAATATTTTCAACAAGCGATACAAAGCATTCAAAAGTCAGTAACAATATATTTTATTCCACATTTTTATTTATACCGCGCCGACTTTTACCTCACCCAAAACCAACTAGCACCAGCCCAAGCCGATTTAAACAGCGCATGGGAAGTCATCGAACGCTGTGGCATGAAGCTGTATGCTGTGGATTACTTATTAATACACGGGCGTTACTGCATCGCCATCAAAGATCACGACACCGCCTTAAGCCGCTACGAAGAAGCCAAACAACTCATCCAAGAAACTGGCTATCACCTGCGCGACGCTGAATTGGACTTGTTCGCCGCCAAGCTCCGCCAACAATGCGGTGAAGAATATCGGCATGCAAACCCGGATTTGTACGCCAAAACTGCCGATTATTACCTGCAAAAAGCCAAAAACCGCATTGCAGAAATCGGCCAATGGGGATTAATGCGCGTAATTGAGCGGGATTTTCCGGAAAGCAGTAAGGGCGTATAAATTACTGCAAACGCAAACACTAGCGAATACACGTTGCGACCAAAACCTAAGGAGAAAGCCATGCAAGCCATCAAACAATACACCGAAGTGATTAACGGCAGCATTCACGTCAACCTGCCGGAAAGCTTCACCGCCAAACGGGTGGAATTGATTATTCTAGCCGCCGATGACAACAATACGGATGCCGGCAATTTTCAACGCTTTCTACTCGACAGTCCGGAAATGACCGATGAGGAATACCAAGCCATTGCTGAAAAAAGAGAGCATCTTAACCAATGGAAATAATTTGCCTGGACACCAATATACTCATTGCCCATAAACGGGCGAAAAAAGCCGATAAAAATAAAACCTCGCTTTACCGGCTCAGTACACAAGCCTATCGTTTCGCGGTTTCAAGTATCACTGTTTACGAGTTGCTACGCAGCGATAACCAAGACGAAGATCACTACTGGAAAACGATGTTTGCCAATATGGAAATACTGCCTTTTGATGCTGCTTGCGCGGAACAAGCGGCTATTATTTACAAGGATTTGAAACAAAAAGGACAGTTAATTGAAGCGGAAGATTTGTTTATCGGTGCAACAGCCCAATATCATCGGTTAAAGCTGGCAACCGGCAATCAACGCCATTTTGAGCGGATTATCGGTTTGGAGCTGATGCCCGTCAATCCGCTTTAACCCAAGCGGAACGAGGGTTTCAATCCCGTCATTAACGTTTCTGCGGGGGCTGAGCGGTCATATTCAACCATCGAAAATCGGGTAGGGCGTGCCGTGCGCGCCTTATAACTCGCATGAAATCAGTTGAGCGGTTTGAGCTGTTCAACGGCCACAAAGCAAAAAGTTAAATCCTGCCAATCTCTGGACTCCTCAAGGCGCGCACGGCACGCCCTACGCGAAGTCTTTCTGCGCTTGCTAAGATGACGACGTCTCGCGGACACTTGTGTATAACGGTGAACTCCGGCGTGAGAACGGTGTGTTTCAACTATTTTCGTGGCTCTCGTGGACGATGCTTTTTCATTATCTGCATGAATAATATAAGAATATAAGTAAAATTACGTACTAGGCTGAAGTTTTACTTATTTGCTTGTTATAATGACTTCCAATTTTGTAACAGCATTAATTCTGATCGAGAGATTTCATGATTCAAGGTAGTATCGTAGCTTTAGTAACGCCGATGGATGAAAGCGGTGCGGTGGATAAGGAAAGCTTAAAAAAGTTGGTGGAATTTCATATAACGGAGGGGACGGATGCCCTGGTTGCCGTCGGTACCACAGGTGAGTCGGCGACGCTGGACGAGCATGAGCATTGCGACGTTATCAAGTCTATCGTCGAGTATGTCGGCGGCAGAATACCGGTGATTGCCGGAACCGGCGCCAATTCCACTACCGAAGCCATCAACCTGACTCGTCTTGCCAAGGAAGCAGGCGCAGATGCCTGTCTGATCGTAACCCCGTATTACAACAAACCGACTCAAGAAGGTTTGTACCTGCACCACAAAGCCATTAACGACGCCGTCGACATTCCGCAGATTTTATACAACGTACCGGGGCGTACCGCCTGCGATATGCTGCCGGAAACCGTTGGCCGCCTGTCTCATTTAAAGAACATTGTCGGCGTTAAAGAAGCGACCGGGGATTTGTCCCGAGTTAAAAAAATCCGCGACTTGACCGGCGACGATTTTGCCCTTTATACCGGCGACGATGCGACCAGCCGCGAATTTTGCCTGCTGGGCGGCAACGGCAGCATTACCGTAACCGGTAATGTCGCGCCCAAACTGGTGCATCAAATGATCATGCTGGCGATAGCGGGTGACGAGGAGACTTCTTTAGCTATTGATAAAAAACTGGCCGCGTTACACAAAAAACTGTTTATTCAATCCAACCCGATTCCGGTTAAGTGGGCGGTTGCTGAAATGGGCTTGATGGCTAAGGGCATACGGCTACCTTTAACCTGGTTGACCGAAGATTGCTTCGATGCGGTTCGCGATGCAATGCGTCAGGCCGAAGTGATTTAGAACATCATGAAAACTAAAATCAGGTTGTTTATTATCGGCGCCGTTCTGGTCAATGTATCGGCTTGCACTTATATAAAAAACTTATTTCCCGATAAAGAAAAAGATTATCAGTTTACGACTGAAATCCCGCCATTGGTGTTACCGCCCGATCTTTCCGGCGGTTCGCTTGCAAACGTTCCTGCCGCGCCGCCGGTTACGCCCGAAAAAGCCGATACCGCGCCTGCTCCGTCAATTGAAGAAGCGCCAGCTGTAGAGCGGAAATCGATTCAAGTTGAACTGGTGGATGCCGATCAAGGCACCAAGCAATTACATATCGGTGTGCCGGCAAATACAGCTTGGCGTATGGTCGGCAAGGCCTTAAGCCGAAAGTCTGTTGAAGTGACCAATCGCAACCAGGAAGAAAAACTGTTCGAGGTTCAGTACGATCCGAACAAAGATGAAGTGGAAGACGAATCTATTTTGGATGAGGCCAAATTTTTTCTTAAAGGATTGGACACTACCGAGCAAGAGTTCGTTCTCAAGTTAGTCGAGAATAATAACCGGCAGACCGACGTTATCATTACGGACAAAGAGCAAAAGCCGGTGTCTAATGCGAGCAGTTTGAGTTTATTGATGCTTTTACATGACACCATTAAGGCTGATTTGGCTAAGTGATTTAATGAGGTAAAAGGAGCCAGGTGCAAGGGAAAAGGTTAAAAGCCGAAACCTGCATCACGCTCTTTGAACCTTGCACCTTTTTACCTTGTACCTTTTTTACCCATGTTAAAAATCCCTGGAACTTCCGCGCTTTCCGACTTTCGCATTAACAAACTACTGGCTGAACTTCAGTCTATAGAGCCCTCTATCAAAGCCGTTTCGGCACGATTTATTCATTTCGTGGATATTGAAAACGGCCTGGATGACAGTCAATTCGCGATTTTAAAGCAGCTGCTGGCTTACGGTTCCAAGTTATCGAATGCCAATATGCAGGGGCAGCGTTTGTTGGTGGTGCCGCGCTCAGGCACGATTTCACCCTGGTCCAGTAAGGCGACCGAGATCGCCCAACGTTGCGGATTAGCCGAGGTTAAACGCATCGAACGGGGTATTCAGTACACGCTGGATACCGATGAGCCGTTACCGGCTTCGGTAAAAGCATTGCTGCATGACCGGATGACGCAAAGCGTTTGGAACGGTGACATCGAACCGGAATTGTTCGCTCACCATCAGCCCAAGCCGTTACTGAATGTGGCGATTATCGAGCAGGGCCGTGACGCGCTGGTAGCGGCTAATACCGAATTGGGCTTGGCTTTATCGGACGATGAAATCGACTACCTGACTGCCGGTTTCCAAAACCTAGGCAGAAACCCGACCGATGTCGAATTAATGATGTTTGCCCAGGCCAACTCCGAACATTGCCGGCACAAAATTTTTAATGCGGATTGGACGATAGACGGCGTGGAACAGGCGCAAACCCTGTTCAAGATGATCCGCAATACTGCGGAAAAAAGCCCGGAAGGCATTTTGACGGCTTACAGCGATAACGCTTCGGTCATGGCCGGTTCAACCGAGCAGGTTTTCATACGCAATGCGCAAACCGGCGAATACGGCTATGTCGAAGAAGACGCGCATCTGTTAATGAAAGTCGAAACCCATAATCATCCTACCGCGATTTCGCCGTATCCGGGCGCGGCAACCGGTTCCGGCGGCGAAATCCGCGACGAAGGCGCGACCGGTCGCGGTTCCGCGCCTAAAGCCGGTTTGACCGGGTTTTCGGTATCGCATTTAAAAATCCCCGGCTTTTCGCAACCTTGGGAAGCCGACAACGGCAAGCCGGAACGCATCGCTTCGGCGCTGAACATTATGTTGGAAGGCCCGCTCGGCGGCGCGGCGTTTAATAACGAATTCGGCAGACCTAATCTGACCGGCTATTTCCGCAGTTTCGAGCAAGCGGTTCCCGGCAAGGACAATGAATTCCGGGGCTACCACAAACCGATCATGATCGCAGGCGGCTTGGGCAATATCCGGCCGATGCTGGTCAAGAAAAACGCGATTCCTGCCGGTTCGTTGATTATCATCCTGGGCGGTCCGGCAATGCTGATTGGCTTGGGCGGCGGCGCGGCTTCATCGCAAGCTTCCGGCGCCGGTTCGGAAGATTTGGATTTTGCCTCGGTACAACGGGAAAATCCGGAAATGGAGCGCCGTTGCCAGGAAGTCATCAATCACTGTAATTCGATGGGTAGCGATACGCCTATCGTGTCGATCCATGATATTGGCGCGGGCGGTCTGTCCAACGCGGTGCCGGAAATTATCCATGACTGCGAACGCGGCGGCCGCTTTGAATTGCGCAAAGTACAGAATGCCGATATAGGCATGTCGCCGATGCAAATCTGGTGCAACGAAGCCCAGGAACGCTATGTCGTTGCGATTAAGCCGGAGTCGCTGGAATTATTCACCTCTTTTTGCGAACGCGAGCATTGCCTGTTTGCGGTAATCGGCGAAGCAACCGAAGAAGAACATTTATTGCTGAACGACGAGTTGCTCGGCGACAAGCCGGTCGATATTCCGATGTCGGTGTTGTTCGGCAAACCGCCGAAAATGCATCGCAATGTCGAGCATGTTCCGGCTAATACCCAAGCGCTCAATTTTAGCGGCATCGCGCTGAGCGAAGCGATTAAGCGCGTGCTGGCATTCCCGGCCGTTGCCGATAAAAGCTTTTTGATCCATATCGGCGACCGTTCGGTCACCGGTTTAGTTGCGCGCGATCAAATGGTCGGGCCTTGGCAAGTGCCGGTGGCCGATGTTGCGGTTACCGCAGTCGGCTTTCATTCGCTGACCGGCGAAGCGATGGCGATGGGCGAGCGTTCGCCGCTTGCGGTTATCGACGCGCCGGCATCGGGACGCATGGCGATAGGCGAGGCGATTACCAATATTGCCGCCGCTAATATTGAATCGTTAAAGAAAATCAAACTGTCCGCGAACTGGATGGCCGCAGCCGGCTATCAAGGCGAAGATGCGGCATTGTTCGATACCGTCAAAGCGGTTGGCATGGACTTATGTCCGGCGCTGGGCATCGCGATACCGGTCGGCAAGGATTCCCTGTCGATGAAAACAGTGTGGGAGGATAAAACCATGACCGCGCCGTTGTCGCTGGTCGTTACCGCGTTTGCGCCGGTTGCCGATATTAATCTTACCCTGACGCCGCAATTGCGCCGTGTGTCCGATGAGGACAGTGCGTTGATCCTGATCGATTTGGGTGCCGGTAAAAACCGTTTGGGCGGTTCGGTGCTGGCGCAAGTTTACAACCAGCTCGGCAACGAAAGTCCGGACCTGGACGATGCAAGTTTATTGAAAGCTTTGTTCGACACGATACAAGCGTTGAACGGACAAGGCAAACTGCTCAGCTACCATGACCGTTCCGACGGCGGTGTGCTGGCGACTGTCGCGGAAATGATGTTCGCGAGCCGGTTGGGCGTGACGTTGAATCTCGACAGCCTGGGCGAGGATGTGCTGGCGTCGTTGTTTAACGAGGAATTAGGCGCTGTCATGCAAGTGCGCCAGAGCGATTGCAAGGATGTAATGGAGCAGTTGAAGCAATCGGGACTGATCGACTGCACTTATGTGATCGGTAAGGTGATAGGCGACGAGCAGCAGCTGATTATTCGCCATGCCGGAGAAATCATTTATTCAGCCGGCCGCGCGGAATTGCAGAGCCATTGGTCCGAACTCAGCTACAGAATGCAGGCTTTGCGCGACAACCCGGAATGCGCGCAGCAACAGTTTGAGCGCATCGCCGACGATGAAGATCCCGGCTTGAATGTTGAATTGACGTTCGATGTCAATGACGACGTGACCGCGCCGTTTAAAAACGCGCCAAGGCCCAAAGTCGCGATACTGCGCGAACAGGGCGTTAACGGCCATGTCGAAATGGCGGCCGCGTTCGACCGCGCCGGATTTACCAGCATTGACGTGCACATGAGCGACATTATTCACGGTCGGGTCAGCTTGGCGGATTTCACCGGCCTGGTGGCTTGCGGCGGCTTTTCTTACGGCGACGTACTGGGCGCGGGCGGCGGCTGGGCAAAATCCATCCTGTTCAATCCGCGTTGCCGCGATGAATTTGCCGCGTTTTTTCGGCGCCCGGATACGTTCGGTTTAGGCGTTTGTAACGGTTGCCAGATGATGTCCGGATTGAAAGACATTATTCCCGGCGCGGATCATTGGCCGCGTTTCATGCGCAACAATTCGGAGCAGTTCGAAGCGCGCGTGGCCTTGGTTGAAGTGCAAAAATCGCCGTCTATCCTGTTTGCCGGCATGGAAGGTTCCAGGATGCCGGTCGCGATTGCGCATGGGGAAGGGCGTGCGGAATTCGCTGTGGACCCGGCTGTTGCGCTTGAAGCGGGCGCCGTGGCTTTGAGCTATGTCGATAATTACGGCGAGTTAACCACTGAATTTCCTGCCAACCCTAATGGTTCGCCGTTTGGTATTACCGGCCTGACCACTACCGACGGGCGCTTTACCATTATGATGCCGCACCCCGAGCGCTGCTTCAGGGCCGTGCAAAACTCATGGCATCCCGATGATTGGGCTGAATATGGGGCGTGGATGCGCCTGTTCAGGAACGCCAGGGTTTGGGTGGGCTAAAACATATTGTCCACGAAAGCCACGAAAAGCACGAAAAATGGACTGGGAAATTGAGCTTATTTATAAAAGCTTTTTTCGTGCTTTTCGTGGACAGTAAACGGGTAGTGGTAAGTGTGTAATCAAATCCTGGCAATAAAAAGTTTATAGGTTGTAGATTATGGACAAGGTCAACATGACGACAAATCAAAATCGAAGAGGTTCTTTTCGAATTCATGACGAAGTTAATCTGTTTTATAAAAAAATAGATGAACAATCGGCGACCGAACCGCAATCTACATTTATAACAGCCGGAAAGAAAGCGCAGGATGCGGCATTAACCACCGGCCTGGCGGCGGACGTTCAATTTAATAGCAAAGAAACCTGCGACATTAACATCAGCGCAAGCGGCTTGGCTTTCAATTGTGACGATGCGCTAAAAGAAGGCGATTGCCTGATGGTCAAGATACTGTTGGCATCCGGCAAGAAGCCTATCGTGGCTCCTTGCCAAGTCGTTTATTGCCGAAACAGCCAAGCAAACGATAGTGAGAGCGAGTGCCCTTATTTTGTTGGCGCTCACTTTATCGACATGAAAGACGAGGATCAGGAATTATTGATCGAACACGTCGATAAAAAACGATTGCACAGCCGATGGATTAATGGAACTATCCTGGCCGTCGTTATTACCGTTATCGTCCTGCCTGATGTCGTGTTCGGCTTATTGCTCGAACTGGCCCATTTCCTGTTTGAACTACTGCTGGAATTCAGCCATCTCGCGTTTGAGTTTATCGAATCCAATCTTGACCATTTGGTCGAACACCTTTTTGAAACCGATGTTCATAATACACAAATTATTGTTTTTTATATTATCGTGCCTTTTGTTTGTTATGGACTCTACCGTCTAATTTGGGCAATTCCGCCTTTTTTCCGCAGGATTAAGAAAAAACAGCTCGCCTACTGGTCGAGAAAGAAAGCCTATTTACTTTTTTATTGGCGGGAGCTGTCTCCGTTCAATAAATTCAAGCTGGTTTTAGCAAGCGTTGCAGTTATTGCTCTTTATGTTTTTTTGGGTTTTTAGCAGGGCGATAAAACTGACCGGAACCAGGCCGGTTTTTGAAAAACCGGGGCAGTGATCTACAATCACTGAGCAAATGATAAATATGAGGATAAGCACCATGTACAAGAAGGAGACGGCTCGTATTCTCATTGTCGATGACGAGCCGGTGAATCTGAAATTGCTGGATAAAATGTTATCTGCCCAAGGCTATAACAATCTGGTATTGGTGCAGGATTCAAGACAGGTGCTGGAAATCTACCGGAAACAACGTACAGATCTGATTTTGTTGGACATTAATATGCCTCATCTGGACGGTTTCGGCGTACTGGAGCAGCTTAAGGCGCTTGGCGAGCCGTTATTTCCGCCGGTGGTAATACTCACCGCGCAGCATAGCCGGGATTTTTTGTTACGCGCCCTCAATGCGGGCGCGCGCGATTTCATTCCCAAGCCGTTTGATCGCAACGAGCTGCTGGCGCGGGTACGCAATATGCTTGATGCGCATCTGGCGCATCGCCTGGTTTTCGAGCAAAAAGACGTACTCGATGACATAGTGCAATCGCGGACCAACGAACTGCGGCGTACCCGCTTACAGGTCGTACAACGGCTGGGCCGGGCCGCTGAATATCGCGATAACGAAACCGGCAACCATATTCTGCGTATGAGCCACATCTCGGCTTTGTTGGCAAAAGCCATCGGCTGGAACGAGGCGGATTGCGAGCTAATGCTCCATGCCAGTCCGATGCACGACATCGGCAAGATCGGTATTCCTGATCATATTTTGCTAAAACCCGGCAAACTTGAGCCTGGAGAATGGGAAATCATGAAGAATCACGCCACTATCGGCGCCAATATCCTTGACGGCGACGATTCCGAGTTGATGAGGTGCGCCGCTGAAATTGCGCTGACCCATCATGAAAAATGGGATGGCAGCGGCTATCCTCGCGGCCTGGCCGGCGAAGCTATTCCATTGGCCGGGCGCATCGCGGCGCTGGCCGATGTCTTCGATGCATTGACTTCGGAGCGGCCCTATAAAAAAGCCTGGCCGGTTGAGGCGGCGGTGGACTTGATCAAGGAAAATCGCGGCAGTCATTTCGATCCCGATTTGGTAACCGTATTTTTGCAGCAGCTACCCGAAATCCTCAATATTCGCGACCGGTTTTCCGAGCCGGAGAATATAGGATGACTGCTTTAGCGCCGTTCGTTCCCGGCCTGATAGTCCGGGTTTCATCTATAAGTATCCGGAACAACAATTCAACTGGCTTACGGAATATCGATGAATTCACTCACTACTAAAGCCGGGTTCGTAGCGGCAGGATTCTACAAATCATGGCAACTGCTTCCGGATGGCGCGAAAGTATCGCTTATCTTGGCAACGGTTTATCGGTATAAACACGGCTTGTTAGGATTATAGATTATGCCCCATTCCGTCGATTTTGTTGCCCGGCTTGCAGGTTTACGCGAGCAGTATGCCAAGCAGTTAGATGACACTTTAGACGATTTGATCGGTCGCGTTTCCGGGCAAGGGACCGACATTGCCCATATCACGTTGAGGGAATTGCATGGCGCATTGCATAAACTGGCCGGTTCCGGTTGCAGCTTCGGTTTTTCCAGATTGTCTCGTCAAGCGCGGATACTGGAAACGACGCTAAAGGCCTGGCTTGACCAAGGGCGCGCGCCGGAGCCGGAGCAATGGGAAGCATGGAAAAACGATTTATCGGTTCTGTACCGGTTCATAACCAAGAATGAAGCTGCCTCGTCAGTTCATGCTTCAGGTTTGCCGTCATCCTCTCCACACGAACAACGGGAGCATGTTTGCATCCTGTTGATCGAAAACGAACAATGTATTGCCGATGAGTTGAGCAAGGGTTTAAGCCAGTTCGGTTATGAACTCATCCATTACCGGGATTTTGCCGCGGCCGAAGCCGCCATACGCGCCAATAGCCCTGACGTGTTGGTAGTCGATGTCCTGTTGTCGGGGCATATCCCCGCCGATAGCACCGAAGCTTTACCGCTCTTGTTCGAACGCCTCGGCTATAGTTTGCCTACTGTTTTCCTGACCGAACGCATGGATTTTTCAACCCGGTTGGCGGCGGCTCAGGCCGGAGGCGGGGCATTCCTGATCAAATCCGTGGACATTTCCATACTGGCCGGACGTATCGAGATGCTGTTGCGGGAGCGTGAACATGCGCCTTACCGGGTGCTGATTGTCGATGATGACGAGGTCTTGGCCGAACACTACCGCTTAACCCTGGAGGCCGCCGGCATGTTGGCCGAAAAAGTCTGCCGTCCTCAGGAAACCTTGACCGCCATGCATGACCTGCATCCCGATCTGCTGATCATCGACTTATACATGCCCGATTGCAAAGGCTCCGACTTGGCGCTTGCGATACGTTACGAAGACGCATGGTTCAGCTTGCCCATTATTTATCTGTCGGCCGAAGACGACCTGAATGAGCAGATGAAAGCGTTAAGCAACGGCGGCGACGATTTTTTGACCAAGCCTATTTCGGATGCGCGGCTCGTCGCTACCGTGGAGGCACGCGCGGCGCGCGCCCGCAAAGTCAGCGAATTGATGAGCCAGGATAGTTTGACCGGGCTGCTCAAGCATTCCAATATTAAAGACCGGCTGGCCCAGGAAGTCGAACGTACCCATCGGCAGGGTTCGGTCATGGCGATGGCGATGGTCGATTTGGATCATTTTAAGAGCGTGAACGACACCTGGGGCCACCCGATGGGCGACCACGTCATTAAAACCTTGGCGCACCTGCTGCGCCAACGCTTGCGCCGGCAAGACAGCATCGGCCGCTATGGCGGCGAGGAGTTTGCGATCGTTTTGCCTGACTGTCCGGCGGAGGATGCGGTGCGTCTGCTTGATGATATTCGGCAGCGATTTGGCGAGATACGGTTTAGTCATGGAGGACAAAGCTTTACCGTCACCCTGAGCGCCGGCATCGCCACCAGCGACCAGTGTTCCGATGCACAGGGCCTGCTCGCGGCGGCGGATGCGGCGCTTTACGAAGCCAAGGACAGCGGCCGCAACCAAGTATGCCGTTTTTCGGGCGTTATATAGATATGGAACACGGATGGCACGGATTAAACGGATAAACACGGATTTAAAAGCGCAAACGAACTAAAAATCCGCGTCAATCCGTCCTATCCGTGGCATCCGAGTTCCATTAATCGTTTTCAGCATATAACCGCTAATTTAAAAATAAAAGAGAGTTCCGATGAATACTGACTTTACCCAACTGCTTGCCGGCATGCGTGACGATTTCGTCGTCGAACTGCCTGAACGTTGCGACCTTATTGAAGACGGTGTATTGGCGCTGGAACGGGGTACAGTGCATGCGTTCGATGAACTTTACCGCCAGATCCACAATCTTAAAGGCTCAGGCGGCACTTTCGGTTTACCGCTGATCACCAGTATTTGTCATCAGTTTGAGGGTTTCGTCAGCGATGCCTGCGGGCGTTTCGACTCATTGGCGGTGAGTTATGCGCTGAGTTATGTCGATTTGCTGCGCCGTGTTGCCGAAGCGCCGGATCGGGACGGCGTTTTTGCGGTAACCATCGAGCAGGAGTTGGAGCAACTGCGTATTTCCAGCATGCCGGGTTGTGCATCGGTGTTATTGGTGGAGCCGTCGGCTGCTACGCGGAAATTTTGCCAAGGCGTGTTGGAACCGCTGGCGGTGCGGATGGTAAGTCAGGATAGAGGCTTGCCCGCGTTGGAGTTGCTGCTTCATCAACCGTTCGATTTGCTGATCGCCGCGCGCGAACTGCCGGATCTGAATGCACTGGCGCTGGTGGCTGCGCTCAGGGAATCCGGTAAACGCAACAAGGACATTCCGGTTATTCTTATCAGCAGCAGTTCAGTGCCGGCGCCGGCTTACCTGAATATTTACACCACCATTAAGCGCGATGCGGAATTTGTGTCCACGCTCGCCCGTTGCGCCGGCGATGTGCTGGCTAGCTGTAGTAACTGATGTTGCGCTAGCCGTATAAAACACCACGAAGATACGAAGGATATGCAGCATGATGTCTAAAACTTGTTTTTTATTACCATGAAGGACATGAAGACAATGAAGAGAGGAAAATGTAGTGATTTGTCGAACAAGATGATGGTTTGCGTATTTGTTTTATGAGCGGTCACAATGTCGCGCATAAAGCCAATACAGTCATATCTTCAAGACCTTCATGAACTTCATGGTAAAAATAAAGTAACTATTCAGCGTATGCTTAATAGAACACGGATTAAGCGGATAAACACGGATTTAAAAAAGCAAACAAACCGGGTTAAGACTAAAAATCCGTGTAAATCTGTCCTATCCGTGTCGCCTAGAGGCGCCTACTTTTGGCATCCGTGTTCCATTTTTCTGTATGCTGAATAGTTACTTTTAGACGCGAATAAGTTGAAAGATTGAGTCGTGAAAAACCAGCTTAAAATTATTACAGCACTGGCGCTGGCGAGTATCCTGCTTATTGCCGTATTCATGCTCAGGCGGTATTACCCTATTGCCGAAACCCCGATCAAAATCGGCATAACTCGCGAAAAATGGCAAGCGTTGTTGCAAGGAGCTCAACAATGATTTTAGGCAAAATTATTCCGCGTTTAATGCTGGGTTTCCTGTTGCTCTCGCCGTTACCGCTTGCGGGGCTGACCTGGCTTTATATTCAGGCTTTCGAACACTCCTTGCAGCAATTGGAATTGGACAGATTGTCTTCGTTAGCCGACAAAAAGGCCGATCAGATTAACGCTTATATTAGCGAGCGTATGGCCGATGGCCGGTTATTGGCGAAATCGTTTGCCGCGCTCGACATTTTACAGGCCCATGCCGATCAAAATGCAGCTTCGCCGAAGCGTCAAGCCGAAGAGCAAGTTTACCGCGATTATTTTCGTACCCTGTTCGAGAGTGTCGGTTACTACGATTTACTGCTCATCGATACCGCCGGGAATGTCGTATTTTCTATACAGCATGAATCCGATTTCGGCAGCAATCTCAATACCGGTCCTTATCGCGACAGTGCTTTGGCCGACGCTCATCGCGAGGCCATCGCATTGCTCGGCATGCAAATCACGCAGGCCCAACCTTATGCGCCGTCCGCCGGCAAACCGGCTATTTTCATCGTAGCGCCGGTGTTTAAGGCGGACAAAGTGACCGGCACGCTGGCCCTGCAAATGGATTTGGATAAACTGACCGCAGTCACCAGCGATACGACAGGCTTGGGCAATACCGGCGAAACGGTCTTGGCGCAACTTGACGGTGGCGAGGCGCTTTATGTCGGCGCTTTGCGGCACGTCCCGGATGCGGCTTTTCGTTATCGCGTAGCCTTGGACAAGTTAGCCAATCCGATGATGTCGGCGCTTGCCGGCGGACATGACAAAGGCATTTCCAGCGACTATGCGAACGTGGAGATGATCGGCGCTTGGCGTTATTTGCCTGCGTTGCGCTGGGGTATGGTGGTGAAGATGGACACTGCCGAGGCTTTCGCGCCGCTTTACCGCTTACAGCAACTCAGCGTGGTCGCGTTGGGTTTATTGCTGTTATTGGCAAGCTTGGTTGCGCTGTTGTTTGGGCGTACGTTGGTAGCGCCCATCAGGCAGTTAATAATCGCCACGGAACAGATTTCAGCAGGCGATTTGAATCGCCGCGCTCCGCTGGTCGGATGCGATGAACTCCGTCAATTGGCGGTTGCGTTCAACACGATGACGGAACGCCTGCAATTTTATTATGCCGATCTTGAACGCCAGGTCGAGCAGCGTACAGCCGACATCCGGACCGCCATGGGCCAGTTGAACGAGGCCCAGCACATCGCTCAAGTAGGAAGTTGGGAGCTGGATTTAGCCGACAATGTGTTGATCTGGTCCGATGAAATCTTCCATCTGTTCGAAATCGACAAGGATCGGTTCGGCGCGACTTATGAGGCGTTTCTCAACGCCATCCATCCCGAGGATCGCGATGCCGTCAACGAGGCTTACAGCCGGTCTTTGCTGACTCGGGAAGCGTATGAAATAAGCCACCGCTTGCTGATGCAGGATGGGCGGATCAAGTATGTGACCGAACGTTGCGCATCGTATTTCGACAGCGCCGGCAAACCGATCAGGTCTGTCGGCACGGTGCAAGATGTGACCGAACTTAAACAGGCGGAACTGGCGCTTAAGCAGCTTAATGAGGAACTTGAACAACGCGTGCAACAACGCACCGAATTACTGCTTCAGGCAAAGGAAGAAGCGGATCGCGCCAATAACGCCAAGTCCGAATTTTTATCGCGGATGAGCCATGAACTGCGCACGCCGATGAATGCCATTATGGGCTTTGCGCAATTACTGGAGAGCGACGGGGAAACCCCGGTCACGCCCGATCAGGCTGATAATATCCGCGAGATTCGCCATGCCGGGCAGCACTTGCTGGAACTGATCAATGAAGTGCTGGATTTGGCGCGCATCGAAACCGGCCGGATCGAGCTGTCGCTGGAACCGGTGGAAGTGTCGTCGCTGATCGGGGAGTGCGTATCGCTACTGCAACCCTTGACTTCAGAGCACCGTATTGAGCTAAAGCTGGATGTCGATTGTGACGGCACCGTGCGGGCTGATCGGTTGCGCTTGCGCCAGACCTTGCTTAATCTGCTGTCCAATGCGGTCAAATATAATCGCGATGGCGGCAGCGTGGCGATTAACTGCCGGCTTGTCGCGGAAGGCCGGGTCAGGATTGCGGTATGCGACAGCGGGCGCGGTATTGCGGCCGATGCCTTGCCGCGCCTGTTTCAGCCTTTCGAGCGGATAGAATCGGTTTATGAAGGCATTGAAGGTACCGGCATCGGCTTGGCCCTGTCCAAGCGCCTGGTCGAGGCGATGGGGGGCAATATCGGCGTGGAAAGTGTTGCCGGTGAAGGCAGCACTTTCTGGCTTGAGCTGCCCGCGGCTGAGGCAGAGGAATACCTGCCGGTGGGTTTTAGCGCCGACGAGACGATGCAGAACAACTATGCGGCTGCGCATACCTTGCTTTATATCGAAGATAACCCAGCCAACCTGCGCCTGGTGCGGAAAATAATCTCCACGCATACCAGTCTGTTGATGTTCGATGCCCGTAGCGCCGAACAGGGCTTGAATATCGTGGCCGCTCATTGCCCCGATCTTATCTTGCTCGACATCAACCTGCCGGGCATGAGCGGGTTCGAGGCTTTGCGCCGGTTGCGGGATAACCCCGCTACTCGCGATGTGCCGGTGGTTGCGATCTCCGCTAATGCAATGGAGCGGGATATAAAAAAAGGCTTGGCCGCCGGATTTACCGATTATCTGACCAAACCGCTGGATATTCCGAAGTTGCTGGCGTTGCTGGATACCTTACTTGACTGATGTTATGCGTGCACGGCAACAATTGCCCGAACATAACGTTATGACAGTAACTGTACGTAGCGATAGCCAAGCCGTGCAGTTGTCGCTGGACGCGGACATCTCGCTACGGAAGGCGTTGGATACGACGGAACTCAGGGTTCGCGCCGCTTGCGGCGGAATGGGGACGTGCGGGGCTTGCCTGATTCAAATCATCGGCGGCAGTTTCAATCCGCCGACGCCGGCGGAATACCAAAAAATTCGTCCCGAAGAGCTGGCGAACGGCATGCGCCTCGCTTGCCAATTGCGGGCATGCGGCGACGGCGAGCTGTATCTTCACTACCCCGCGCCGCATTCGGAATGGAAAAGCCTGGATGCTTCCGAACTGTACCAAGCCACCGCGAATGCTGCCGTTACCGACCCTATCTATGGCGTGGCGGTCGACTTGGGTACTACGCATATTCGGTTGTCGTTGTGGAATCGGCAGTCCGGCCAGCGTATCGGCAGCCGTTACGGCATTAACCCACAGGTCGCATGCGGCGCGGATGTGCTGACCCGGCTGGATGCCGACCGTTCCGGCGACCCCGGCAGCCAAGTATTGACCCGGCTGGCGCGCAAGGCCATCATCGACGGCATCCGCGACATTTTAAGCCGCGATGTCGGTGAAATATCGCCGATGCTGGCTGAAATCGGCAAAATACTGATTGTCGGCAACACCGCAATGCTAACCCTGATTTGCGCCAGCCACGACGATAGCCTGTACCAACCGGAAAATTGGCAACTACCCATCGCCTGCCAACCGGTTGACGTCGACGCATGGCGCGGCAGGTGGCGCACTCCGCATGCCGAGATCGCCATCGTTCAGCCGCTGGCGGGTTTTATCGGTTCCGATCTGCTGGCCGACCTGGTCGCCACCGCGATCACCGGACAGCCGCAGCCGGCCCTGCTGGCCGATTTCGGCACCAATACCGAAATCGCGCTGTGGGATGGACAGGTTTTGTGGGTAACTTCGGTGCCGGGCGGGCCTGCATTCGAAGGCGTGGGGATACGCAACGGTTTGAGCGCCGAGACTGGCGCGGTCTGCAAAGTTTCCGGACACAACGGGCAATGGCGCTTACAGACGCTGGGCGATGCACCGGCGCGCGGTTATTGCGGCAGCGGCTTTATCGATGCGATTGCGCTGCTACTGGAGGAAAAATTGCTCAAACCGTCGGGGCGCTTTGCCGAGCCGCAGCCGGTAGGCGGTTATTTGCTGGACGCGGCCAATTTCCGCACGGCTATTTGTCCGGCCGATGTCGATATTTTCCAGCGCGCCAAGGCATCGACGGCGGCGGCTATGGTGCAATTGCTGGTTTATGCGGGCTTGCAGGCTGAGGATTTGCAAACACTGTGGATTTGCGGCAGTTTCGGCCGCCATCTCGACTTGAACAGCGCGATGCGCGTCGGTCTGTTGCCGGCTATCGATCGTCGGCGGGTCAAGTTGCTTGCCAACGCCGGCCTGATCGGCTGTGAACAGCTGTTGCTGGACCCGGCCGCTCAAGACTTGTTAAATACTATCGCCGGCCGGACTCGCGTGGTTAATCTGGGCGGCGTGTTCGACTATGAAGAACGGTTTGTCGATAACTTACGCTTGCAACCTGTGCTGTTGGCTTAAGTGACCCTGGAAGGTCTGCCTATCGGAATGACGACACATCCCGTCAAGACCTGTGTCACACGAAGTTTCACCTCCCTGTGGGTTATGCCGATATTGCAGGGGCAACTATCTGTCCCTGCCTGCCGGAACGACGGTGTTTCGCGGATACTTGTGTATAACAGAGAGAGCCGGAGCTTGGGAACGAGCGAAAAAACTCAACGTATTGAAAACTTCGTGTCCTCGGCAATTGCTCCTGCATTTTCTACCGCCCCTATAATTGCCGGCATTATTTTGAGCCCACGCGAATTTTAATAATGGGGTTTTTGCCGGTATTTTCCCTTAATGCGTTGATGTTGAGAACCGTCTTTGCATCGATGATGCAGTTTCTAATATAAGGTTTTCCCTCAAAATAGATGCTTTCTATTTCCATGCCGGGTTTCAACTGTAACCATGAGATTTCTATGACCGGACGCTCCATGCTAGAGCTTGGCGAACCGAATAGTTTGCTGTTTCGCCATGATTTTTCAAGCGCCGGGAGTTCCACCACCACTTCTTCCGTGGTGGTGTCTCTGAGTATTTTAACGAAAGCATCGACAATATCGGGATCGTAATAGATCCGTTTCCTGCCGATTAATTGACTGATTGCGGCGCTGACGGACATGACTTCGCCTGTCATCGAACCTTCAAGATAGCCGATATAATCACTGACTACGCTGAGAATTCGAGAACCCAAGGGGATTTTTTGTTTGGCCAGGGCATTGGGAAAGCCCGAGCCGTCATAACGCTCGTATTGATGCCGGATTAGAATGGAAGCGCCTTTCAACTGGGTCAATCCATTCAATAGCGCTTCTCCTTCCACCGCATGCTTGAAATAGTTGTATTTATCGACAGGGGACATGGAGTAAAAAGGTTCTGCCAGCAAACTATCCGGCAAGCTCATTTTGCCGATTTGTATCAGTAGTGCGGCATAAAGAAGGTTTTTTTTATCTTTCGTATTCATGCCCAGCTCGCGGGCAACCAGCAAGGCTTTTTCGGCGATATATTTCGATTGCCCGCTTTTAATGCCGGGGCGCATTTCAATAATATGTGAAAATGCCCTGATAGAATCCATATATTGTTGTTTTAGACTATCATTTGCCCGGTCAAGATCCTGCATGGCATTCTTCAGCTGTTCGGTTCGCTCTTCGACTTTTTCTTCCAGATGCTCGTTGAGTTCTTTTAATTCTTTATTTTGCAGATTGATAATTGCCGATAGACGATCGCGCTCTTCGCGTAGGCGCTTTTGTTCCAGCGCATTGAGAACCAACAATTTAAGTTCTTCGTCGTTCCAGGGTTTGTTGCAATAGTTGTAAATACGGCCTTTATTGACTGCGTCGACCGTCGATTGAAAATCGGCATAGCCGGTTAGTAGAATGCGGATGGTATCGGGCCATTGCATGAAAACCTGGGTTAAGAATTCGGCGCCGTTCATTTCCGGCATCCGCATGTCGGAAATAATCAGGTCAACGATATTTCGTTGCAGTATTTCCAGGCCTTCGGCGCCGCTTGAGGCAAGGTAGATTTCATAAGGTTCGTTACGAAACAATCGGCGTAACGCTTTAAGCACATTCTCTTCGTCATCGACAAACAATATTGCGGCAGGGCTGGTGTTTGCAGCATCCGGTAATTTATTCAACATAACGGCCCCCGCTTCATTTCAATCGGCATGACTGGCATTTTACGCATTTTCAATAATTGCTCCGGCAATAGGTAAGACGATCCGGAAGGTGGTTCCCTGGCCTAAGCGGCTGGTCAGTTGAATGTCTCCCTGGTGTTTTTTAATGATAGTGTATGAAACCGAAAGCCCCAATCCGGTGCCTTTACCGGTTGGCTTGGTGGTAAAAAAAGGATCGAAAATTTTATTCAGGTGTTCGGGCGCTATGCCGTTGCCGGTATCGCTGATTTCCACCCATGCGCAATCGTTTTCCGTTCCGGTACGCAAGGTGATGATGCCTTGGTTTTCGATAGCATGCGCCGCATTGACCAGCAAGTTCATAAATACTTGATTAAGTTGGTGAGGTAAGCATTTTACTTCGGGCAGTTCGCCGAATTCCTTGACGATTGTTGCTTTATATTTAATTTCATTGTTAACAATATTGAGTGTACTTTCAAGCCCTTGATGCAAATCGGCCCACTGCCAATCGTCACTGCCGCCCAGATGAGAGAAGTCTTTAAGGTCTTGCACAATCTTTTTTACCCGTATCGCGCCTTCATGAGATTCCGCCAATAAATCGAGTACATCGGTTTTCAGGAAATCCAGGTCTATCTCTTGTTTAAAGGCTTCAATTTGCGAGAGTTGTTCGGCATCGGTAGTGGCGGCCTCTGCGTGTTCATAAATCGCCAGCAGCGCCAGTAAATTATCAATATAGTTTTTTAAGGCGTTCAGGTTGGAGTTGATATAGCCGATAGGATTGTTAATTTCATGCGCCACGCCGGCGGCCAGTTGACCGACCGAGGCCATTTTCTCCGATTGCAGCAGTTGTTGCTGCACTTCCTGTAGCTTGTTTAAGGTCGCTTGTATTTCCTGGTTTTGCGCCTTTAATAAATCTTCGGCATTTTTATATTGGGTGATGTCGACGGTAATGCCGTCAATATGCGCTGGAGCATCCCGAGCCGCCGGGATATAACGCATGCGGCTAAACAACCAATGCAAATTTTTATCGGGGTGAGCAATGCGATAGGTTATTTTTTTTACTTTATTGTCTTTTAATTGCTCCAGGCAGTTTTTTACCTTGTCCCGGTCATCGGGATGAATAATATCCAGCCACAAGCCGGGTTGGTTGAAAAAATCAGCGACAGGATAGCCATACACATCCGTAGCGGCTTTATTAAGATAAAAAGGCGCAAAAGTATCCGCGGTGACCGACCAGACCACGCTGTCCAGCGAATCCAGCGTATCGTTCAAATGTTTTTCCGATTGCTCGAGACGGTAACGGGTCGTTTGTAATTGCCGGTTCACGCGCATGTAATGCTCGTTGGTTACGGCATATTGTTCTATGCGCTGCTGTTTTTCATGATGCAAGCGGGCATTATCAATCACCAGCGTGATCAGGTTAACCGGCACGCGCCCGAATTCCAGGTCAGTCTCGGTGTAATGCTCCTGGTCGTCCAAGCTGTTGACGCTTAATGCGCCGATAATCCGGTCGTCCAATTGTAGCGGCCAACAGAGCGCCGAGGAGGGGATAGACGAGTGCTCACAGCGAGCACGATGGCGAAAACGCGGGTCGCCGGCAACATCGCCTTTAAGTAACAGCGGTTTCCCGTTTTCTATCACCCAACCGACAATGCCGCTGCCGGGCGCTATCACGCTTCCTATGCATGCTGCCGGCAAACCGATGCCGGCAACGATACTGAGTTGGCTATTGTTGTCTCCCTGATATAAAGCCAATGACCCGCTATCGGCATTAAAGCCTTTTATGATGTGCCGGAGGATACGTTCGAATACTTGATGCGTTGTATTTTGCAGCAGGTCGGATTGGCCTAGGCGGTATAAATCGTGAATCCAGTCGAGCTGATAAGCTTCATTTAATGGCATAGCTTTCCCCGGTTTAAGAGAGGGTAGTGACCTGATCGGCGAACTGCCGTCCGCTGTTAGTGCAATATACGGCCTGATCGGTTGACGCATTGAGTATGGCAAGAGCGGTGCGAAGAGGGGCATGCTCTTCCAAGCCTGATTCATCGGCTTGTTCGGTTTTGACAATCAACAAATTGGCGGCATTGACCAGCAATCCGAGCGATTTTGCCGCGCCGGCTTCGGGATGCCGTTCATGTTGTTCAATAGCTTCTTGAATCTCTTGCGGGAAATTCCAGTATTGCGCGGCTCTGCCGCCAATGGTCGGATGATCGAACCCCAATAGTTTTTGTTCTGTTTCTATGTCGAAATTTGCCGATACTTCAACAAGCCGGCTGAATTCATCGGGAAAAAGCACCGCAATCACCAAGCTGCCGATGTCATGCAACAATCCCGCTGTGAACGCAAAATCGGAATTGGCGCCGATACAGCTCGCAAGCTGCCGGGTACATTCGGCGACCGCCATGCTGTGATGCCAAAACCGGCGGTAATTAAAATCTTTATGTCCGGTGGGTAGTATTTTGGCAAAACAGATGCTGATCAATATGTCCCTTACCCGGTTAAAACCCAGTAATACAATAGCTTCGCGCAAGGAGCCTATTTCCCTGGGCATGCCGTAAAAAGGCGAATTGACAATGCGTAAAATGCGAACTGCGACGGAGGGGTCCAGGCTGATTTTATTGACCAATGCCGCCAAGTCCTGCTTGCCGTCAAGCTGTTGCAACGCGTCCATGAGTAATGCCGGCATTGACGGCAAATTCACCAGGCATGCGAACTTATTGTCTAAGGTGGGCATTTTAATTCTCCTTTAATGGCGACAATACAATAATGGTTCCTTTCGATTGGCTGATGTCGCCCATGGTGTCGATAAGTACATGAACGGAAACGCCTTCATTCAACGTTATAATGCCGCCGTCAAGCTGTACCAGATCGCTTGGGTAGAGGTTTTGCAATAATTGCAAAAGCACTTCGGGTAAAACGTCGCCGGCCATGAGGCCGAGCAGGCAAGTGCCCGGAGGTTGGCAGAATATTTCTTCGGCGCGCCGGTTGGAGGCGACAATCATATTCTGTTCATCGATACCGATGATGCCTATCGGTAAATGCTCAAGGATTTCCTGTGAAATTTGCAATAGATTGATGCTATGGACAATTTCACGGGTTTTATCGACGACTTTTTGCTCAAGATTTTGGTTGAGCATGGAAAGCTGTTCATTGGCGGATTGAAGTTCTTTGGTTAAACGCAAATTCTCCTGTTCCATTTCATAGTGCTGAAATGCCTCTCGAATATTATCCCGAAGCAAGTCGTCATCCCAAGGCTTGGTCAGGAATTTATAAATGGCGCCTTCGTTAATAGCGCTGGTGACGGATTCAAGTTCGGTATAACCGGACAATACAATGCGTAATGTTTTGGGATAAAGCGTTTTGACTTTGCGTAGGAATTCCACGCCGGTCATATGAGGCATGCGTTGATCGGAAATGATGACGCCCACTTCGTGCTTTGCTAATAAGGCAAAACCTTCTTCGCCGCTATTGGCGGTCAGAATGGTATAACCGTCGCGCCGTAAAGTTCGTTTAAGCGCATTGATGATGTTATTTTCATCATCTACCAGCAGAAGGGTGCGTGAGGTTTGTGGCATTTCCGTCATAAATAGATCTCGTCTGTGTATTTCGGGCTTGCCATTCAAGATAAAGCGCATGGCGAGCATCGGCAAATTCAAAAATTAAGATGTCATACAGAATCAACTTTCGGTTCCCGCACGGAATGCGGAAACAAATGCGTCCAAGCAAAACCGGCATCCCTATAGTTAACCGATCTTTAGTGTCCGGAAGTTCAGTCGAGTTATTCGATATGGCGGGCTAGCGTCCCAAGCGAGCCGATAAAGCCTGGCATAGTGCTTTATATCAATGATAAGCGCCGCGTACAACTTTCATTTTACCTTGATAATCCTAGGGATTTTTGCGGTTAGGACGTTGAGTATAGCATTTTTTGATTTTTATTAAGACGGCTGCGGCTGAGGATGAAGTAAAGCTGGGACTGCGGGTTTTGGTGTTGGAGCGTGGGGATGGATTAGCGGGCTGAAGCCGCGATATTTGGACGGCGGTTATTGGGTTGTCGCGTCTTTTCTCCGCGCTCGCCTTTATACATCTGCTTGCAAAGCAGGCGGAGCCTGCACTCCGGTTTTGAACCTTAGCTGGAACTTATGTTCAGGTCTGAAACACACTTGTGTATAAAGACGAACGGAGCGTAGGAATAATAAGAGGAACAAATCCTTATAAGGCGCGTACAGCAAGCGGTGCTCAATTAAAACTCGGATAAATAGCGGCCGCTTGCGTCCGATAAAATAACTTCCAGCCATTGATTCGATTGACTAACGGCTGCCGTGCCGGCAACCGGGATCGTGTCGGCATAACCGGACGTCCTGATACGGCCGCCGCCGACGCCCATGCCGATCAAAGCCCTCCGCACTGCGTAAGAGCGCCGGCCGGAGAGCCCCGGATTGATACTGTGGCTTTCAATCGACACGTTGTATTGCGAGTACTGATTGAGAATGTCGGCCAGCTTTACCACATTGCTCAAACCGATCGGTTTCAACTGCGCCTTTTGAGCGCGAAATAAGTCGTCATCGAGCGTGATCGTCAGGCCGCGGCCGGTTTTCCTGGCGTTTAATTGCTTAAGCTGTTGTTTGACGGCCTCGGTTTCAGCGTTTTTCTCGACAAGACCGATCTGCTTGCGTTTGGCGATGGCGTCGGCGATTTCTAACTCAGCCGTTTTCTGCTTGGCGGTTTCCTGTGCGATGGCGATTTGCTGCTTAGCCAAGTAGGCCAATTGATCGATGGCGTCATCGCTTTCACCTTTATTCAAAGCTACGTCCGCCTCATCCAGCAAAGCGCCTGCTTGTGTAATTTCAATCGCGGCCAGATCGGTGATTCCGGGGTCGGTCAATGCGCCGATATAGCTATTATATGCATCGGTCAGGGATGAGTTGTTCGCTGTGGAACAGCAGCCGGAAACAAGTGCGATAGCGGCCAGGGGCATCAATAAATATCGACAGTTTTGCATAATGGACTCCATTGACGGTTACTGGGCGTTACGCTCGGTTTCTTGTTGCAGCATGAGATTACTTTCCTGTAACTCGCGTGCTACTTTCCGTGCTTTGGCTGAACGCGCCATTGCCGCCGCTAGTTGAGCGTCGGCCTGCGCTTGTTCCGCCAAATGCCGGGCGCTCAGATAATCCTTATCCGCGATGGCTTGTTCGGCGGCATCTATCTTCTCTAACGCAGACTTAAGCTGTTGCTCTGCAAACTGACGGCTTCCTTCGTTAACTGCATTGTCGATCGTAACTTTGGATACGGCAATTTGCTCTTTAGAGGCCGGAATATTTGCACAACCCGCTATAAAAATGGCAGCCGCCAGAGTTATGCCGATATTTCCGGGACGATTAAATTGTTTCATAAATTTAATCCTTTTGAGTCAATTGCCGATGCGTCGAGGACGAGTGAATTAAGATGATAAAAAACGTTGCAGCTATTCAGCCTCGGCAATTGCTCCTGCATTGCCTAAAACGCCTACTGTGGGCGCCCTACCTCCTGCATCCGTGGCTATTATTTATATCCAACATCAAGTCATATTTTGTAATGCTGCAATTCGTTCTTCCAACGGCGGATGGCTCATAAACAAACTTTTCATATCGCCGCCGTTAATGCCGAAAGCCGCCAGCTGTCCGGGCAGGTCGTGCGGCTCGTATTCGCGTTGCAAGGCACGCAGAGCGCCGATCATTTTTCCGCGTCCGGCCAGCTTGGCGCCGCCGGCATCGGCTTTAAATTCCCGGTAACGGGAGAACCACATGACCACCATAGTCGCCAGGAAGCCCAGCGCAATTTGCGCAACCATCTGGGAAAGAAAATAGCCCATGCCATGGTCCCGTTCGTTTTGAAGAATAACGCGGTCGACCACATGACCGATGATGCTGGCAAAAAAGTAAACGAAAGTATTCAGCACGCCTTGCATCAAGGCCAAGGTAACCATATCCCCGTTCGCGACATGGGTGATTTCATGGCCGAGGACGGCTTCAACTTCATCGTTGTTCATGCGTTGCAACAAACCGCTGCTGACCGCTACCAAGGCACTGTTCCTGTTCATGCCGGTGGCAAAAGCGTTGGCTTCGGGAGCCAGGAAAATGCCCACTTCCGGCATGCCGATTCCGGCTTGTTGAGCATGTTTGGCGACAATATTAATCAGCCATTGCTCGGACTGGTTGGCAGGCTGAACGATAACCTGTACGCCCATCGTCTGTTTTGCCGTCCATTTCGACATTGCCAGGGAAATGAACGAGCCGGTCATGCCGATGATGGCCGACATCGCCAGCAGCGCGTTAAGGTCGAGATTTATGCCTTGCGCATCCAAGATGCCGCTTAAGCCAAAAACGTTAAAGACAATACTGATTACAACCATTATGGCGATGTTGGTCGCCAGGAAAAGAAGAATTCGCATCATAGTTAAGCCTGCTTTGTTTAAAAATTAGGTTAAAAAGCTAAAAGAGCTATATCGCTTCCACGCTCCGGCGCTCGTCGTTATACACAACGCTGTTCAAGAGCCGGGGTGGTACCGGACAGCCGACGTAGGGCGTGCCGTGCGCGCCTTACAACGCGCATGAAATCAGTTAAGCGGCCCCAAGTGCAACGACCACTGGGCAAAAGTTAAATCTTGCCGGTCTCTGAGTTCCCCAAGGCGCGCACGGCACGCCCTACAATGTCATTTAGCCTGCATCCCAAAACCTATGCCTTAGGAATCGTAATAGTCAGCACACCGTTACTGTACGTGGTTCCCATCTTGGCGGCGTTAACCGGTCCGGGTAAAGTCAATGCCCGTTGAAATTGGCCGACAAAGCGCTCCCGGTATTGGTATTGACCGTTTTTTTCGTCAGCCTCATCCTTTGCCTGTTCAGTGTTAATTGAAATACGCAAGACCTGGCCTTCCAGTTTTACATTCAACGACGACTCATCGGCGCCTGGCGCATTCATCGTCACAATATAGCGATCCGTTTTTTCCTGTAAATCCACGTCGGGCGTTTTGCTTAAGCTGCCGATAGGGGATTTCATATGAAAACGCGAAAATGAATCGTCGAACATCTGCTCCATTTCATTTTGCATATGCTGTATTTCGGCATAAGGATTCCAAGTGCCGCCCTTGGGAAAATCGTCGTCCGTATTCGTTTTGGGCTGATTGGGCTTGGGGTGGTTCGGGGCTTGATAATCGCCGGTTTGGCTATAAAAACCGCTCAGCGGGTTGAGCCGGTCATTCAATCGAAACATCGTATAAGCTTGTATTCCCAGAATAACGACTAATACGGCCACGATAATGGCGATAGTTTCATTTTTCATATGTTCTCCCCGAGCGAATTGCCGATGCGGTAACGGCGGTATTGGTTGTTATTGTTCAGCGTCCGTTCTTTTTATATCGGCAGGTGGAAAAAACAGCGGTTCGATCCAGATAATAAACCTCCATTATTTGATCCTAAAAGCGCAGTTGGAGTTATAAAAGCCATTTAAAAATCCCGCTCACCTTTCGGCAAGGGGGGAGGCCGTAGGGTTTGGGGACGAACGGGATTTTTAAATGCCCAACCGCGCTTTCTAGATTCATCGCTTGCCGCATTAATGGACTTCTATGGTTTTGCGTTTGTTTTTTTCAGTTTTTGGGATGCTCACTGTCAATATCCCGTCTTTAAACGAAGCTTTTGCCTTATCGCCATCGACATCTTCCGGTAGGGATAGGGTGCGATGAAATTCGCCGCGCATGATTTCATGGCGAAAATATTTCTCTTGTTCCTGTTCTTTTTTTTCTTCCTTGGCGCAAGCACAGATGGTAATGGATTGATTATTAAACGATACATCCAAATCTTCTTTTTTAACGCCGGGCAAGGCGGCCTGAACTTCTATGTCGGCGTCATGATCGATAATATCGACTCTTGGAAAGTGCATTTCCAACAGCGTAGGCACGCTCCAATCCGTTAGCCGGGGTAATTTGCGGGCGATAAAATCATCGAAAAAGTGATCAAATGCATCAAAAGACATCAAACCGCCGGTTGATGGGTGAGGGGTTGATTCGGAATTTTTTTCCGGGCTTTTTTCCGGGCTTCGTTTAGCTTTTTGTTCGCTGGCTTTCATAACATTCTCCGCAATATATTCAAATAAACTAAATACATCCGTTATATGGCGAGGGTGAGCTGTATTTATGTTGGGACTTTTTATTGCATAAACCCTGATTCCGGCTCAAACCAGCCATTAAATTTAAGCAATAACCATGAAGAGCATGAAGGACATGAAGGACATGAAGAATTAAAGTCTTTATGTCCTTCATGGTGTAAAAAATAAGTTATTTCATGCCCATTCCTAAGCAATTTTGGCAACAATCATTTGTAGTTATTATGAATAGAAAGAGGAGGAAAAATATTCGTACAAATACTTAGCTGCATCCGGGAAGTCTGTAAAAAGCGCGGCAAGAGTTGCGGCGAGTTCTGATGAATAGGAGGCTGTGAAAGTATTATTCTGATCAATTTAAAAGCCTATTCACCACGAAGACACGAAGGACGCGAAGAAATAAACTTCGTGTCTTCGTGGTGAATGCTTTTGCTTTTGTACTAAAACGAATACTTTCACAGTCTCATAGGGCCGGGAACCGTTATTCGGCGAGTCCCGGCTCTATCGCCGGCGTTAATTCATGTAAAAAAAAGTAGTCAATCAAACGATTGATTGATATTATTAAATCAATCGTTTGATTTAATCCATGAAAGATAGGCGGCAATTCCGTATGACTAACCCAGAAACCAACAATAGCGACGCCCGTAACCGGCTGGTATTGGCAGCCTTGCGGCTATTTGCCGAAAAGGGCTTCGAAGCCGCGACGACCCGCGAAATCTGCGAGGCCGCCGGAGCGAATATTTCCGCGATCCGCTATTACTTCGGCGACAAAGCCGGGCTGTACCGGACCGCGTTTCACGAGCCTTGCGAAAAAATGCCCGCCCGCTCCAACAGGGAAAAATATCTCACCCTGCCGATAGCCGAAGCGCTCGACCTGTTTTTCAGCGATTTCCTGACCCCATTCAAAATGGATGAGAACATCAACCTGGTGGTGAAATTGCACTTTCGCGAAATGCTGGAGCCGACCGGCGCTTGGCAGGAGGCTATTGAATCCGAGATAAAACCGCAACACGAAGCACTGGTCGCATTGCTCAAACAGCATTTGGGCCTGTCGCGCATCGATTTGGATGTGCAGCGGCTGGCGTTCGCGATGATCGGCATGGCGATACATTTGTTCGTCGGCCAGGATGTGGTTGCGGCGGTTGCCCCGCAAATGATGAATTCGCCGAAGGCAATCGATTTGATGGCTAAGCGTCTGTCCGGCTACGCGCTGGCGATGGTAGAAAGCGAATCGCAACGCCGCGCTCAGGAGAAGGGCGATGGCAAGCAATAAGATTTCACTACTTGGATTGAGCCTCGCGCCGTTGCTGCTGACCGCTTGCAACGGCGGTCTGCTGGCGACCGTCGGACCCGATTATCAAACGCCGCCGTTGCCGGTAGCGCAAAGCTGGCAAGCGCCGCAGCCCCATCAGGGCCGGACCGCTGACTTGCTGCGTTGGTGGGACCGCTTTCAAGATCCTGTGCTTAGCCGGTTTCTGGCTAGCGCCGAAAAAGAAAGCTATTCGGTTGCCAGCGCGCTAGCCCGGATCGAGCAAGCCAGGGCCGGCTTGATCGGCGCGGACTCGGCGCTGGTTCCCAGCATTGACGCCAGTTTAAGCGCCGGCCGTTCATCTTTTTCGTTCGGCGGCCCGCCCTTTGAACGCGACCAATATCAGGTCGGCCTGCAATCCGAATGGGAAATCGACCTGTTCGGCGGCCTGGCCCGGCAACAACAGGCCTCGCAAAGCCAACTGCAATCGCGCCAAGCTTCCTGGCACGATGCGCGCGTCGCCGTGGCGGTCGAAGTCGCCAATGCTTATCTCGGCTATCGTTACTGCGAGATACAGGCGCGGCAATTGCAAGCCGATGCCGAATCCCGCCAAGCTTCGGCCAAGCTCACCGCGCTGGCCGGACAGCATGGCTTCCGGCCGGCGGCGGACGTAGCGCTCAGCCAAGCCAGCGCCGCGGAAGGCCAAGAAAACCTGCTGGAACAGCAAGGCCAATGCGAACGTTCGATCAAAGCCTTGGTGGCGTTGACCGCGTTGGACGAAGCCGCGGTGCGTCAGGCGTTGCTTGAGCAACCGGGCGTCGGCAAACTGCCCAGTCCGCCGGCTTTCAAGCTGGACAGCGTACCGGCCCGCGCGCTGTTGCAACGTCCCGATCTGGCGGCGGTCGAGCGCGATATGGCGGAGGCCAGCGCCAAAGTCGGCGTCGAACAGGCCAAACGCTTCCCTAAACTCAGCCTGTCCGGCAACGTTACTCCTACGCTGCAAAGCATGAATGGCGCGGCACTGGTTTTGGCGCAAACTTGGTCGTTGGGGCCGACGCTCAGTTTGCCGCTGTTCGATGCGGGCAAACGCGCGGCTAATGTCGAATCGGCGCAAGCCCAATACGAAGCGGCGGCCAGCAATTACCGCAGCAAAGCAAGAACGGCAGTCAAGGAGGTCGAGGACGCGTTGGTCAGGTTGGATAACGTCGCTCGGCGTCTACCGCAAGCGCAGCAAGCGGCGAACGGTTACCGGCAGTATTTCCAGGCTAATCGGCAGCTGTTCGACACCGGCTTGGGCAACCTGCTGGACCTGGAAATCGCCAGACGCAATCAGTTGAATGCCGATCTTGCGATTAAAAGCCTGGAACAGGAACAGGTCAGTGCGTGGATTGCGTTATACCGGGCGGTGGGCGGCAGCTGGGATGATGCCGCAGCGGCGCAGGCCAAGCAATAAGCATCGTGTCGGTATGCAGACCTTCCAGGTTTTACGACTGCCATGGATGGCGGAAGTACTGGAACCGCCGGGAGCGGCTCCAGTAAAAACCTGGAAGGTCTAACTTGCGCCGTTTTACGCGGAGCGTGGGAACTATAAGACTAAAGTTTGGAGTGCAAGCTCCGCTTGCAAAGCAGGCGAAGCCTGCACTCCTGTACTGATGATACAAACATCTATCTTCACCAGAGAAAAATTATGAGCAAAGGAAAAATAGCTATTGCCGTCAGCCTGCTAAGCCTGCTGATCGGTGTCGGCTTGACCGGCACGGCCGGCGTCGAACCCGCCGCCGCGCCAAAGCCGGCAACCGTCAAACCGGCGCTGAACGTCAACATCATCAAGCCCGAATACCGCGAAATACCGCTGACACTGGCCGCCAACGGTTCGATAGCGGCATGGCAAGAGGTCATCGTCGGCTCGGAAGTCAGCGATTTGCAGTTGGCCGAAGTCCGCGTGCAGGTTGGCGAAAATGTGCGCAAAGGCCAAGTGTTGGCCATATTCGCCGACGAAGCCGTGGCCGCCGAAGTCGCCAAAAGCCGCGCGGCGCTGGCTGAAGCCGAAGCCAATCTGGCCGAAGCCCGCGTCACCGCGGAGCGGGCGCAAAGCATTGCCGGTAGCGGCGCACTCAGCAATCAACAAGTGAATCAATACCTGACCGGCGAAAAAACCGCGCGCGCCAAAATGCAGTCGGCCAAAGCCCAGTTGGAGGTGCAGTTAATACAACTGAAACACACCCAGGTATTGGCCAGCGACGACGGCATTATCTCTTCCCGTAGCGCCACGCAGGGCGCGGTCGTCAGCAAAGGCCAGGAACTGTTTCGGATGATTCGGCAAAACCGGCTCGAATGGCGCGCCGAAGTCACTGCCGCCGAAATGGCGAAATTGAAGCCCGGCGTGGAAGCGGTCGTCGAAGTAGCCGGCGTGGGCAGCGCCAAGGGTAAAGTGCGTTTTCTGGCGCCTACGCTGGACACCCAAAACCGTAACGGCTTGGTCTATGTCGACCTGCCGGGCGCTGTCGCTCAAGGTTTACGCGCCGGCATGTTCGCTAAAGGCGAATTCCGCCTGGGCGTCATGCCGGGCCTGATCGCGCCGCAAACAGCCGTTTCGCTTCGGGAAGGCTTTAGTTATGTGTTCCGCCTGGGCGAACAAAACGGCGATCAAGCCAGCGTCAGCCAAGTTAAAGTGGAGTTGGGCCGGCAAGCAGGGGATAACCTGGAGATACTGTCCGGCCTCCGGCCCGAAGACCGGCTGGTCGCGAATGGCGCTACTTTCCTCAGCGACGGCGATAACGTCAGGCTGGTGCAACCATGAATATCTCGGCTTGGTGCATTCGCAATCCGATTCCGGCCCTGATGCTGTTCGTGCTGCTGAGCTTCGGCGGCTTGCTGAGTTTTAAAACGATGAAAATCCAGAATCTGCCGGATCTGGACCTGCCAACAGTGACGGTCTCGGCATCGCTGCCCGGCGCTTCACCGTCGCAGTTGGAAACCGATGTGGCCCGCAAGCTCGAAAACTCGATTGCCACTTTGCAAGGCCTTAAACATATCACCACCAAAGTGCAAGACGGTTCGGTCAATATTACCGCTTCATTCCGCCTGGAAAAGCCGGTTCAGGAAGCGGTGGACGATGTGCGCTCCGCAGTATCCAGGGTTCGTGCCGATTTGCCCACCGATGTCCGCGATCCCATTGTCACTAAACTGGATTTAGCCGGCACGCCTGTGCTGGCTTTTACGGTATCCTCCAACCAGCGCGACGACGAAGCCCTGTCCTGGCTGGTCGAAGACACGATTGCCAAAAAACTGCTGACCGTGCCGGGCGTCGGCGCGGTCAACCGGGTCGGCGGCGTCAGCCGGGAGATCGCCATTGCGCTCGATCCGCTCAAACTGCAAGCGTTGGGCGCCACGGCGACCAATATTTCCCAACAGCTGCGCAAGGTCCAGCAGGAAAGCGCCGGCGGCCGCGCCAATCTGGGCAGCGGCGAACAGCCGGTGCGAACGCTGGGCAATGTGCAATCGGCCGAGGAAATCCGGCTGCTGCCGCTATACCTCAATAACGGCAGCAAGATCCGGCTGGATCAAATCGCCACGGTCAGCGACTCGGTGGCCGAACCTCGCGCGTTGGCATTGCTGAACGGCAAACCGGTCGTGGCTTTTGAAGTCACCCGCAGCCGGGGCGCCAGCGAAGTGGAAGTCGGGGCAGGCGTTCAGAAAACGCTAACCGAGCTGCGCGCCGCCAATCCCGATATTGAAATCACCGAAGCCTTCAACTTTGTCATCCCGGTACAGGAAGAGTTTAACGGTTCGATGGCGATGATTTATGAAGGCGCATTGCTGGCCGTATTGGTGGTCTGGTTGTTCCTGCGCGATTGGCGGGCAACGTTCGTTTCCGCCGTCGCGCTGCCGTTGTCGGTCATTCCGGCTTTTTGGGGCATGAACTATTTCGGCTTCTCGCTAAACGGCGTCACCTTGCTGGCGTTATCGCTGTCGATAGGCATCCTCGTCGATGACGCGATTGTCGAAGTGGAAAACATTACCCGCCACTTGCGCATGGGTAAAAGCCCTTATCAGGCGGCGATGGAAGCCGCCGACGAAATCGGCTTGGCGGTGATTGCGACCACGTTTGCGCTGGTCGCGGTGTTCCTGCCGACTGCATTCATGAGCGGCATTCCCGGACGTTTTTTTAAACAGTTCGGTTGGACCGCAGCGCTGGCCGTCGTCGCTTCGTTAGTGGTGGCGCGGATGCTGACGCCGATGATGTCGGCTTATTTGTTAAAAGATAAAGCGCATGCCGAACCCGCCGAAGGCCGCATCATGCGATTGTATATGAGGCTGGCGGCTTGGTGCTTGCAACACCGGTTGACCACGATGATAGGGGCGGCCGCGTTTTTCATCGGCACATTGCTACTGGTTCCTTTGCTGCCGACCGGCTTCATCCCGGCCGACGACAATCCGCAAACCCAGGTAACGGTGGAACTGCCGCCCGGCTCGACACTGGCGCAAAGCAAAGCTTCGGCGGAAACCGCGCGTGAATTGATCGGCAAAGTGCCTTATGTCAAATCGGTTTATACCACCATTGGCGGCGGTTCGGCGGGTAGCGATCCGCTTTCAGGCGGACAATCGGGAGAAGTTCGCAAAGCCGCGATGATCGTCACCCTGGCTAATCGCCAGGACAGGCCGGTGCATAAACAGGCTATCGAACACGATATTCGCGATGCATTGCAACAACTGCCCGGCGTCCGCGTTAAGATCGGCCTGGGCGGTAACGGCGAAAAATACACGCTGGTGTTGAGCGGCGACGATCCGCAAGCTTTAAATCTTGCCGCGCGCAATGTGGAAAAAGACCTTAGAACGATACCCGGCCTTGGCAGCGTTGCCTCTTCCGCGGCGTTGGTGCGTCCGGAAATCGCCGTGCGTCCGGATTTCGACCGCGCCGCCGATCTTGGCGTCAGCAGCGCCAGCATCGCCGAAACGTTGCGTATCGCCACCGTCGGCGATTACGATTACTCTCTGACTAAGCTGAATCTCGCGCAACGGCAAGTGCCGGTGCTGGTCAAGCTGGCCGTTGACGGACGCCGCGATTTGGCCGTATTGGAACGCCTCGCGATACCGTCGGGCAAACCCGGCGTGGGTTCGGTGATGCTAAACCAGGTCGCGACACTGGGTCTGTCCAGCGGTCCCGCGGTTATCGACCGCTACGACCGCTCCCGGAATATTAATTTTGAAATCGAACTATCCGGTTTGCCGCTAGGCGATGTGGCAAAAGCGGTGGCGGATCTGCCCAGCATGCGGAATTTGCCCAATGGCATTAAGAAGATCAATATCGGCGATGCGGAAATGATGGACGAGCTGTTCACCAGTTTCGGTCTGGCGATGCTGACCGGCGTGTTGTGCATCTTTATTGTCCTGGTGTTGCTGTTTAAGGACTTTATCCAGCCTATTACCATCCTGACCGCATTGCCGTTGTCCTTTGGCGGGGGCTTTATTGCTTTGCTGCTGGCCGGTAAGGCTTTATCAATGCCTTCGCTGATCGGCTTGGTGATGCTGATGGGCATTGCGACCAAAAACTCTATCCTGCTGGTCGAATACGCGATTGTCGCCCGCCGCGATCACGGCATGAACCGGGCCGATGCGTTGCTGGATGCCTGCCGCAAGCGCGCCCGGCCTATTGTGATGACCACCATTGCGATGGGCGCCGGCATGATGCCGATTGCGCTGGGCCTTGGCGAAGCCGATTCGTCATTCCGCAGCCCGATGGCCGTCGCCGTGATCGGCGGCTTGGTGACTTCGACTTTGCTGAGTTTGTTGGTCATACCGGTGGCTTATACTTATTTGGATGATCTCAAGAATGGTTTCAAGCGGCTTGGGCAGCGTGCATCGATGGTTCGGCAATCGGGGTAGGGAGACGTCCGATAGGCAGACCTTCCAGGTTTTTACTGGAGCCGCTCCCGGCGGCTCCAGCACTTCCGCCATCCATGGCAGTCGTAAAACCTGGAAGGTCTAACTCGGCATCAATCGCTATCCTTCTCATAATTAAGCTTTATTCTTTGCGATGTGCCGGTCTGGGTCTCGACATTAAAGTTCTTGCCCAGCTTGCGTTTCAATACCAGCACGGCCTGTCGGTTAAACAAGCCGATTTTGGTGCCGACATAGAAATTCGGCGTCAGGTATTGGCCGACGCTCGCCAAGGTATCCTGCAAGGTTTTTCCTTGTTGAACTTCAAATTCGCTGACGCCCAATTTCTTGGCAATCCATGAAGCTTTGCCGGCGCCGTAAGATAACGCGGCAGCGGCAACCGCATCGCTTTCCGACTGGCTGACCTGGCTAAACGGCGCGCCGGTAACCAAATAAGCGAGCACTTCCTCCTCCGGCAACGGCGGCTCGGACGATAAATGCGTTTTTGGCTCATCCAAAGGGCCGGTTACGCTGAGGATGGCGGTGACGCTTTTGTCTTTCGACAGCCGTATCGCTTCAACGTCCAGCCAGGGTTTATCGACCGGGCCGTTAAACATAATGCGTCCCCGGCGCACGGTCAGGTCTTGGCCGTAACTGGTATAACGCGCTTTGTTCATATCGATGTTACCGTACATCGCCATTGCGTCCGCTTTTTGGCTCAATTTCAATTTTCCGCTCAGGTCGGCTTTTAGCCCTTGCCCGGAAAAATTCACTTGTTTGCCCAGTTCGATGTCTATGTCGGCATCGACCGGCACCGGCGCCGCCGTGCCTTGGCTGGTTTTTTCCTCGCCGATAATGACCTGGTCGCTGCTGACTTTTACCGCATTCTCGGGAAGCTGAGGCATCTGTATCAGCGCTTTGGCGACCGTTATCTTGCCGGTCACTTGCCGTTGCTGCTTGTTGAATACCGCTTTGAGTTCCGGCGATACGGCGACTTGCGCATCCGGCAGTTTCGCGACTTCAAAATCCGTCCCGTTCAAGGTCAGTTCGGCGCTTCCTTGCGGACTCGCAAAGCCGTCGAGCCGGATGGAACCTTGCCCGGATTTTGCCGAACCGCTTAGCCGGATACGGTCGGCATTGCCGTTCGGTAAGGCTTGCAAAGTAATATCGCGAATGCCTAGCCCGGCTTGGGCGACATCGACAGAGCCGCCGGTAAAGTGCGCCGAGCCGTTGACAACCGGTTTATCGGTACGGCCTTGCAACGCCAGCTCCGCTTTGAGGTCGCCTTTGATATTGGACAACTGCGGCACAAAAGGATTCAGCAGCGCAAAGTTGACCACCGATGCGTTTATCTGCCCGTCCAAAGCTTTCGCATTGCCGGTATCCGCTTGCACTTGCCCGCGCAGATAGTCCCGGCCGGTTAGAGCCAGGTCGAAATCGGCCGAAACCAGCGCCGCTTTCAGCGTGCCGGACAGCGACCACGCGCCCAGCGTAAATTCGACCGGGCCTTGCTCGGACTGTAACTTGAGCTTTGCGTTTGCCGGCATCGTCAGCCGGAAATTGCCGTTCAGTGCGCCTTGTTGCTGTTGTATATCCGCATCGGCATTGATCACGCCTTGCAACTGTATCGGGCCGGGCATCAAAGCTTGCATTAAGCTCGTCGGCAGGCCGGTGGCGTTGGCCTTGAAGCGGAAATCGCCGTTGGCCGGACGATGGCCTTGAACGCAAAGCGCCGCGCCTTGTTGAACCAGGCAGGATTTTGCCAAAGCCGTATCGATGCCGGACGGAGTTTTCTCCAAGCGCAGGCGCAAGTCATTCGCAAGCCGCCAGCGGCCGGCATCTTTGCTATTCAAATCCAGTTTGGAAAAAACGCCCTGCCAGATGTCGGCTTTGAAACTGCCGGTCAGCAAGCTCGATAAATCACCGGCGGATGAATCGATTTCGGTGTTGAAGCGATGCTGTTCCAGCGTACCCAAGCCGTCGATTTGCAGTTTTGCCACCTGGAGCTTGCCGGTGTCGATCGCGCCGGCTGACAGTTGTATTCTTGAAGCGGTTTCGGGACGGTAGTCGATGTCGAGGCTTAACTGCCCGGCGCTGTACTCGGCAAAATGCAAATGCCTGCCGCTGGTTTGGAACTTTACCGACGGTTTTTTCCAATTGCCTTGTAACCGGCCATTGCCTTTCAGGCTGCCGCCTAGGTTCGGCCAGAGCGGCGCTAAATCAGGTGCGTTGATCGCCACGATAAGCGTGGATTGCTGTGCTCCCAACGTGCCGTTCAACGCGATTTTGTTCGGCCCCGAAACCAGTTGCAGCGTATCGACTTTAAGCCGTTCGCCGGCCAAAGCCAGCTTGCCGCCGGCGCTGACCGGGGTGTTGCGCAGCTTGCCGGTCAGCTTGTTGATACTGGCGTCCAGTTGCAGCGCTTCGCCGGCCAGTTTGCCGCCCAGATGCGCGTCGAAAGTCAGGCTGCCGGGCAGCTCCGGCAACACGATGGCCGGGTTGAAATTTTGCCCGGTCGCACTTAGGTCGAAAACGGTTTCGTTAAGCCAGCCGACATGGCCGTTAATCTGGAACTGTCCTTCCGGCGAGGTCAACGCCAATTGCTTGATCGTGATCGCCTCGGTGCCGCCTTGGCCGTTAAACGCCAGCTTGGCTTTGGGCAGGTAAGGCTGGGTTAATTGCGCATCCAGTTTGATTTGGTAATCGCCGGGCCAGCCGGTTACTTCGAGCGAGCCTAGCTCGCTGCTGATTTGCGCTTTATCGCTGTTGACCGGCCAGCGAAGGTTTTGCCAATTGCCGCGCACGGCGATGCGCGGATTGTCCGGCAGGTTTTCCAGCTCGGCTTTCAGGCTCGATTTGAACGGCGACGACAATTCATTGCCGACCGTCAAGCGGTGAATGTCGCCGTTGGCCATGGTTGTCGCTTGCCAGACGCCGTTTTCTTTTGTCGTCGCCTGCCAGTCGGCGGTCAGGTTCAGCGGGAAGCCTTTGCCCAGGCCGATTTGGCCTTTCGCGGTCACGGTTAGCGGTTTGGCGTCGAGTTCCAGAGCGACCAAGTTAACCCGGCCGTTTTCGGTGAACGCGGCTAAATGCAGTTTTTGCAGTTGTTGTTGCTGGCCGTCTTGTTGATAGGTCAGGCCGGTCAGCAGCAGGTTATCTAGTGCAACCTGTACCGGCAGGCGGAAATCAGCATCAAAGTCGAAAGCGCTTTTTTCCGAGGGCGTGGATTTGATGATGTTGATGTCGACGTTGTTGACGGTAAGGTCGTTGATTTTTAACGCGCCGGATAACAGTTTTACAGGTTGCCAGACGAGCGCGATATTGTTCACGGTGATGTCTTCGGTATCGCTTTTATAGTGCAGCCCGGACAGCACGATACGGCCAAGCAGCCGCCCTTCCATCGCTTTAACGGAAACCTGTGCCGGCAAATGCGTAAAGACCGTTTGCAACAGCCAACGGCTGCCGGTTTCCGTACTCATCAGGCCGAGCAGGGCGACAGGGATCATCAACAGCGCCAGCAAAATGACCAGGCAAATGCGCTTCATGTTAAACGGCCGTTAGTCCGCGAAAGGCACGAAAAATATCTTTGCTAGTTCCCAAGCTCCAGCTTGGGAATTCAGTGTGGGAAGCTCCAGCTTCCCGTCTCGCAAAGCTGGAGCTTTGCTTACTGGGTTCCCAAGCTGGAGCTTGGGAACCAGCGTAAATCCCGTCCGGCATAGTCCACGAAAATCCATAGAACATTTTCGTGTCTCTCGTGTTTTTCGTGGACAAGCAGCTTGTGCCGAATTCATAGCCTGGTACCCGCAGCAAAATGAATCTGGAATGAAGACTCCGATTGACTCAACGGCACTGCAAAATCCACCCGGATCGGGCCGATAGGCGAATACCACCTAAGCCCCAAACCCGCGCCGGTCTTGATCCTGATATTGTCAATATTGTAAGCGTTGCCGCTGTCGATAAACGCGGCAACGCCCCAGTCATCGAACAGGTAATGCTCATACTCCGCGCTGACCACGCTGAGAAATTTGCCGCCGATCACGTTGTCCTGATCGTCTTTAGGCCCTAGATGCTTATACGCATAACCGCGCACGCTGTTCATGCCGCCGGCAAAAAAACGGTACGACGGCGGCAGCTTGCCGAATTGATCGACCAGCGTCGCGCCTTGCTCGCCGCGCGCAATAAACCTTGCGCGCCAGGGTAACGGGTGCGTCCAGACCGCGGCTAGCGAAGCTTGCCCGAAACCGATTTCGGACATAGGCTTAGCGCTGCCGGCCAAATTAAGTTCCAGCCGGTAGCCGCGGGTTGGGCGCATCGTGCTGTCGGCAACGGAACGCAGCCAACTGCCGCCGGGAACGATCATAAATACTTGGTTCGATGTCGTGCCGATGGAAAAGTCTTCATAAATAGAATCGACGAACAGCGTTTGCTTCCAGCCGTTATCAAACGCATGCTTCAAGCGCGTTGACAGCTTCGCCGCTTTGGACCGGTAAGCGGCGGTATCCTCACGCTTAAAGCCGCCGCCGAAACTGAAACTATCGTTGATCGGATCGTCCAGCGGTATCGCGTATTCGGCATCGGCAGTCGACAGCACCGGGGTAATATCCAAACTGGCGTTGATGTAATGGCCCCGGCGGTTGACCCGGCGATTTTTATATGCGGCGCTGCCCAGAGGCCCGAAGTCGGTGTCGTAACCGATGCCGAAGCCGTAATGATGGGTTTTCGCCGGAGTCAGTTTAATCGTGACCGGCACTTGGCCTTGGCCGGTATGTTCGGTGCCCGGACTGATGTCTACCCGGTCGAAATAGCCGCTTTTCGACAGCGCATTATGGGTTTTAGCCAGCTCATCGGCGGAATAATAGTCGCCGCTTTTGAGCGAAATGAATTTGCGCACGAAATCAGGATCAAGGAAATCCTGTTCGACGTTGACCTCGCCGACGACCATGCGCTTGCCGCTGTCGAACGCCAGCCTGACGTGGGCCTGGTTGTTGGCTTCGTCGATCAACAGTTTGTTTTCCGAAAAAGCGCTGTTCAAATAGCCGCGTTCCAGCGCCAGCGATTCAAGCCGACTTTTCATTTTTTCATAGTGGTCGTGGCGTAAAGGCTTGCCGGCCTCGGCCATCAAGGTGTTGCGCAATTTTTGGAATTCCGGGTCATCGCGGCCATCGCCTTTCAGTTCGATGACGATGTCGGCGATAACGGTGCGCGGGCCGGCATTAATGGTAAAGTCCGCATGCCAACAGTTACTGTTGATTGACAGCGATTTTTTTATGTCGGGATGGTAATAACCCAAGGCTTGCAAAGCCTTGCCGACTTCCCGGCCGGACTTGTCGAACAGGCCGCGTATTTTCCAGTCCGGCGCTTTGCAGTCTTCCTTGCTCAGGGATAGCATGAGTTGGACGTTTTTTTGGGCTTCGTTTTCCAACCCGGTAACGGTTACGTCGGCCATGGCAGGGAAGGAGATAAGGCTTAGCAGGATGCCAATTAGTCGCAAGATACGCGTAGCGTACGAAACTGTGAAAATATTCGTTTTGAAACAAAAGCATTCACCACGAAGGCACGAAGGACACGAAGTTTTTAATATATTGAGTTTAAACACTTATTTTTCCTTCGTGCTCTCGGAGTGAATAGGTTTTTTAAACTGATTTTGATGATATTTTCACAGTCTCCGGAGCTTGGGAACCAGCGCAAGTCGGCATACACAAATGTCCAAAAGACTCTCGTTCCCACGCGCCGAGTGGGAACGAGAGTAAAGATCATTTCTTGGCTGCCTCCAGATAAAAAACAACCGACCACGGCATCAAAACCCCTCGCTGCAAGTCCTCATTCACCGTGTCGCTGCCGGCAAACAACACTTCGCCGTCGCTGTGAAAATCAACCTTTACCGCTTCGCTGCCCAAATTTGCCGCCAATATCAACGTTGAACCATCGTTCAACTGCCATTGCACCGTTAATGCCCGGTCACTCAAAAGCCGGTAGCCGGCTTGCCCGACCGTTAACCCTTTTATCCTTGGGCTGATATGACGGCTACGAATAGCCAACAATTCCCGATGATAGTCGAGCCATTGCCGGTGCGGCTCCCGGTCTAGGTCATCCCAGGCCGGCTTGGATGCTAGATAGGCGTGGACGCTGTTGGGTAAAGGTATTTCCAGCATCGATTCGACGTCGTTATACTCCGGGAACTGGGTAAATTCCTGCAATCGCCCCTGGTTCACCTGCTCGCCCAACTTCTCGGAAAAATCTACAAAATACATAAACGGTTGCGTACAGGCCCATTCCTGTCCCATAAACAACAAGGGCGGCAAAGGCGACAGCAACAATATCGCTGTCGCCGCACGCAGGGCTTCCCGGGAACACAGGCTTGAGATGCGCTCGCCCCAGGCCCGGTTGCCTATCTGGTCGTGATTCTGTAAAAAAGAGATAAAGGCCGTCAGCGGCAGGCCGGAACAAGGTTCGCCTCGCGCTTTACCGTCCCGGTAAACCGATACCTCGCCCTGGTAAGCGAAACCTTCGGTCAGGCATCGGCCCAGATGGCGCAGGGGCTGCCGGATGTAATCCCGGTAATAGCCGGTGCTTTCTCCGGTTAGCAGCACATGCAGGACATGATGCAGATCGTCGTTCCATTGCGCATCGAGATAACGCTGCGGGTGGAAAGGGTCATGCCTTAAATAATGAGCGGCATTATGGTCGTTTTCCAGCACCAAGTGGACATGACGATCATAGCCGGGCCCTTGCCGAACCGCTTCGGCCAGTTCTTCCAGAATATCCGGCGACGAGTCGTCGAAAATGGCATGCACCGCATCGATGCGCAAACCGTCGAAATGATATTCTTCCAGCCAATACAAGGCATTGTGGATAAAAAACCGGCGCACCCAATGCTCGGGTTTAGGATCGAAATTAACCGCATCGCCCCATGGGGTATGGGAACGGCCGGTGAAAAATTCCGGCGCATACAGACGCAGGTAATTGCCTTCCGGGCCGAAATGGCTGAACACCACGTCGTTAAAAACCATCAGGCCTTTGCCGTGAGCCGTTTCAATCAGGTCTTTAAGGTCGCCGGGCGTACCGTAACTGCTGTCGGGCGCAAACGGCAGTACGCCGTCGTAACCCCAATTGTAGCGGCCGGGAAAGTCGGCGATGGGCATTAGTTGGATTGCGGTCACGCCTAAATCGACCAGGTAATCCAGGCGTTCCTTGACGCCGGCAAAAGTGCCTTGTTCAGTGAAAGTGCCGACATGCAGTTCATAAAATACGGCCTCTTCCCAAGGCCGTCCTTGCCAATCGCTATCCTGCCAATACCATTCTTCAGGATCGATAATTTGACTGGAACCTTCGACGTCCATCGGTTGATAGCGGGAAGCCGGATCGGGAACGTAGCGTCTGCCGTTAATCCTGTACTGGTAATGAAACCCGCTACCGGCGAATCCGGTGGTAATGCCGTACCAGCCACCGGTTTCTGCCGCCATGGTCAGGACCATTTCGGGCGCGTGTCCTTGCAGGCACAATTCGACTGTATCGGCCCCAGGCGCCCATAAGCGGAAACTGACCCTGCCGTCGTCCAGGATATGAGTTCCGAAAGGCATGGCATGGGATCGATGCACGGGCCGGACTCAACTTAAATCAATTCGATCGATCACGCCATGTTGCAGCGATACCATTAAAGTCAAATGCTCCCGTAATTGACGGGTATGAACCACGGTTTTGCCTTTTAACGATTTCGCCAGTTGTTGCAAATGTTGGATCACATCGGCGCCGGTTATTACGGCATAGGCTTCCAACATGCTTGTCATAGCGTTTGCTCGGCAAAATATTTTTGAAAAGTGACCGCCACTTGCTGGCGCAGCTCGACCAGGCTGGTGAAATAAGGGTCGATATCCGTTAATTTGTCGATCAACGGCTGGTAAGTTTCGCCGAAAAGCGCCAGCCAATGGCGGAAATCGTCGATTTTATCCGTGGTGCGGCGGCGGGCATCGATAAAATGATAAAAAACGCTGCTGACCGACATTCCGGGAATCAGGTCCGACATTTGATGAGGTTCGCTGACCTTGGTTTGGGTATCGAATACCACAATTTGCGAACGCAGGAATTCAAAGCGTTGCGTGGCATGGAACCATTGTAAATGTTCGCTTTCTTCCAGGCGGTCGTCTATGTATTCCAGCAGATGGTAGCGTAATTCTTCCGGGTTATTGAAGGTGCCCGGGTCGAGGACGGCCAATTGTTCGGCCAGTTTTGCATCGGACAGGCTATGGCGCACCCAACTGGCAAAATCGTTGATGTATTCGCGCTCCTCAAAACGGGGCAATAACAAGTTGGCCCAAAAGTGGTAATACAGGCTATCCAGGCTGAGATTTTCGATATGGTCGCGGAATTCTTTTAAGGTATTGGCGCGTTTATTGGTAGCGATTGCGATCAATGTGCAATCTTTTAGTACAAAATGCGGTACGTCCCGGTTCGGGCTAGCGTTCGTCGTGTTCATGTTTAACATTCCATTCGGATCGAATTACGTGTTCATGATAATTGCGACTTACCGTGCTGATTGTCTTTATTGGCTTATGTTGATAATGAAATACCTCTGCATTGTTCCATGCTTGAACGAAAAAATTATCGGCGAAAAGAGGCATCGCTTAGCAAGGTTTGCCGGTTTTAAATTTTTTTAGGTCGCGTATGAAATACAAGCACTTGAAGCTATTTTATGGCGAAGGGGGCAAGAAAAATATTCGTACAAACACTTACGAAGTCAGCAATATGTAAGGGTAGGGCGCGCCGCGCCGTGCGCGCCTTCTCCGCTGCTTAAAGCTTTTTCGTGCCTTTCATTTATCGTTCCCACGCTCCGGCGTCACTGCCATTAAGTTAAGGATGGACAGTCCCTTCTCCCTCCGGGAGTATGTATGGATACCTATTAAAGCGTGAGGCCGGAAAATAGGGTTTCGATAGAAGTTAGGCCGGAATAAGCCGGTTCGAGCGATAGCAAGGGTGGGCTTATTCCGGCCTACATCCTGATGTTGGGCAATGTCCACGAAAGGCGCGAAAAGGCTTTAAGGGATGATTCGTTCAAATGTCGTTTTTCGGGTAGCGGAGAAGGCGCGCACGGCACGCCCTACAGAGGATATTTCAAAGATACCGATTTAGCGGACTTCTATACTCTTGCGAGTGCTTTTTTCGGTTTTCGGAATAGTCACTTTTAATATTCCATTTTTAAACGAAGCTTGTGCTTTTTCGCCATCGACATTGTTGGGTAAGCTAAGGGTGCGTTGACAATCGCCGCGCATGATTTCCTGGCGAAAATACCGGCCTTTTTCCTCTTCCTTTTTTTCTTCCTTGGTGCTGGTACGAATGGTAATGGTTTGGTTGTTAATAGATACATCCAAGTCTTCTTTTTTAACCCCCGGCAAGGCGGCCTGAACTTCTATGTCGTTGTCGTGATCGACTATATCGACTCTTGGCAAGGCGTTTTCCGATAGGCCCGGCATCCTGCTCAAGCCGGTCAGGCGCGGCCATCTGCGGGACAGGAAATTATCAAAAAAATGGTCAAATTCATCAAATGACATCGACATCAAATCACTGGCCGGTGTTCCGGGCGATAATTCGGAACCTGTTTTTGTAGTGTCTATTTGTTTGTTTTTCATGAATTTCTCCAGATAATAAGTTTAAATTAAAAATATCAATCGCACTTATGTTGGGCCGTATCCTTATAGTAAAAACTCCTGTTCCGCCTCAAGCCAGTCTTCAAGTTCATGGCCGGGTTTAAAACCTCTGTTTTCGGATTTGTAATACGCGCTTTCCGCAATCTTGGCGTCACGATCGGGAAGGCATATTGCTGAACGCTCTTCTTCAATATTCGATGCTTCTTTTTTAGTTGTAGCCATTTTTCACCTCATTCAGGGTTAAATGTTGTGCTTTGCGCCGTGTCTGAAACAACTAACCTCGCAATTATTCTAAATAGAAAAACCAGAAAGAATATTGGTGTAAATACTTAAATTTCGTTGATATTTAACAGGATTCGAATTTTGTCGCCCTGGTCGGCTGCTAAGCGATGGTTCTGTCCGTGCGTGCCGCTTTCGATAGGGACAACGTGGCACGACACGCCCTACAGAGAATATTCCGATTAAAGCCGTCTTAAATCTTATTAGAAATCCTGAAAAACAACTGAGCATCAAGCTAGTCCATGCCTGCAAATGTGGTTTAATTGCATAAATTAAATTTAATCAGAGGAAAAGATGTTAAAAAAATATTGTGCGGTGCTTTTTTTAACGGTTGTTTTTGGCGGTACGCAGGTTTACGCGGATGGATCGAGAGCGGCAATCGCCAGCGCGCATCCTTTAGCGACAGCGGCCGGTTTTGAAATCCTGGATAAAGGCGGCAATGTTTTCGATGCTGCGGTGGCGGTCAGCGCAACCTTGGCGGTGGTCGAACCTTCCGGTTCGGGCTTGGGTGGCGGCGGTTACTGGTTGCTGCACAGGGAACAGGACGGTTTTGAAACCATGATCGACGGCCGCGAGAAAGCGCCGTTAGCGGCTCATCAATCGATGTACCTGGACCAGGACGGCAAGGTGATTCCCCGCTTATCGCTGGACGGCGCATTGGCTGCCGCTATCCCCGGCATGCCGGCGGCGTTGGCGCATTTGTCGGAAAAATACGGCCGCTTGCCGTTGGCGGAAAGTCTGCAACCTGCGATCAGGGCGGCGCGAACCGGTTTTGCCATCGGCGAAAGATACCGGAAGCTGCTCAAGTTCAGGGCCGAGGCGATAAAAAAACATCCGCAAACCGCACGGATATTTTTGCCTGACGGCGATGTTCCTAAAGCCTATTCGATACTCAGGCAACCGGACTTGGCGCATACCTTGGAGCAATTGGCCGATTCTGGCCGGGACGGATTTTATGGCGGCGAGATAGCCGATAAATTGGTGCAAGGCGTCAACAAGGCCGGCGGCATCTGGACCCAACAGGATCTTGCATCGTACCGGGTGGTCGAGCGGGAGCCGGTCAAGGGCAGTTACCGCGGCATCAACATCACCAGCGCCGCGCCGTCGTCGTCCGGCGGCATCGTGTTGATCGAGGCTTTGAATATTTTGTCAGGCTACGATTTAAAACAGGTCGATGAAGTGACCCGAAAACATCTTATCGTCGAGGCCATGCGCCGCGCTTACCATGATCGATCCTTGTATATGGGCGACTCGGATTTTATCGACATGCCGGTCAGGCGTTTGTTAAACGACGATTATGCGGCCGGTTTGCGCAGTAGTCTGCGTCTGGATAAGGCGTTGCCCAGCGCGATGCTGTCGGGCGAAATTCAGCCGCAGCCCGAGGGCGTCAATACCACCCATTTTTCGATTATCGACGAACAAGGCAATCGGGTTGCCGCAACGCTGAGTATTAATTTTCCTTTCGGCGCAGGTTTGGCAGCGCCCGGAACCGGCGTGTTGCTGAATGATGAAATGGATGATTTTGTCAGCCTGCCGGGCGCGATGAACGGTTACGGGCTGGTAGGCGGCGTCGCCAACGCCATTGCGCCGGGCAAGCGTATGTTGTCGAGCATGACGCCCACTTTTCTTGACGACGGCAATAACGTTGCAGTGCTGGGAACGCCCGGCGGCAGCCGTATTATCTCGATGGTGCTGCTGGCCGCGCTGGATTTTGCCCAAGGCAACGGGCCTGATTCGTGGGTGCAAGTGCCGCGTTTCCATCATCAATTTATGCCGGATGTCGTTGAATATGAGAAAGGCGCGATAGCGGCGGATCAGTTAACCGGGCTTGCCGCAATGGGGCATCAATTGAAGGAAGCGCGTTATAGCTATGGCGATATGCAAGCTGTGCAGTGGAATAAAACCACGCATCGACTGGCTGCGGCCAGTGATCGCCGGGGCGAGGGCCGGGCTGTTGTCGCGCATTGATATGACGATCCAACTATGGCATGGCAATATCGCTGCTGAGGATGCCCATTATCAAAACTATTGGCGCATTCTCGATGCAGACGAACAAGCGCATGCCGAAAAAATAAAAAACAGCTTGCTGCACAAACGCTATGTAGAAGTGCATGGACGTTTAAGAATGGTATTAGCCCAAACGCTTAACGAGCCGCCGGAAAAGATAAGGATAAAGAAAGCCGAGCACGGCAAACCTTATCTTGCCGATACGCCCGAGCTGGCGTTCAATCTGTCTCATTCCGGCAGAGCCATGGTGATTGCGCTAGCTTGGCACTGTCAGCTAGGCGTCGATATGGAATGCTGTAAGCCGAGAGGCGGCTTGCTTGGGCTGGTCGATAAATGTTTTGCCGAAGAAGAAAGCGCTTACTGGCATGAGTTGCCGGAAGCTCAAAAAACGGTCGGGTTTTATCGCTTTTGGACACGCAAAGAAGCTTTCGTAAAAGCCACGGGGCGCGGCATCGGTTTAGGCTTGAATCAATGTGTTGTTAATCCTGAAAACCAGTCCGGGTTTTTAAGGGTTCCCGCCGATTACGGACAAGCTTCAATGTGGCATGCGTTGGATATTGCTTTAGGGCAGGGCGTTTGCGCTACGTTGGTGACGGATAAGGATATTGTTGAAGCTAGGCTTATGGAATTTGAACCATGAGTTTAAACGCGTAATAAAAAGGGCGGGTAATAAAATCCGCCCTTTTTTGTGTTTGAGATTCCTGCAAAGCTATTTAAGCACTTCCAACTGCACTCTGCGGTTGTTGGCGCGGCCTTCTTCGGTTTCATTGGTATCGATAGGCCGATTTAAACCATATCCTCGAGCCGTCAATACACCGGCATTGGTCTTGTTGCTGAGGTAGTTTTTAACCGCCAGTGCGCGGCGTTCGGATAATTTTTGGTTATGCGCCACTGTGCCGGTGCTGCTGGTGTGGCCTTGCACTTCAATGTCGATGCGGGGATTTTTGTTGAGTACAGTAACCGCGTTGTCGAGTTCAGGATAATATTCCGGCTTGATGTGGCTCTTATCGTTGTCGAATTTTACATCGACAACCCAGCAGCCGAATGCGTTAACGCGAGCGCCTTTTGGCGTGTTCGGGCATTTGTCGTTGCAATTGTTGACGCCGTCGCCATCGTCGTCCTGCATTACGCAGCCGCTAGCCGCCGGCATTGGCTTACCGTCTTTTAAGAATACGGTTGCGACAAATGCGGACATGCCTTCAGGAGTGGAGATACGTTCGGCGGTGGTGCCAAAGCCGCAACCGGCAATATCCGTCAGTTGGTTTAATACATTTTGCCCTTGCTCGTCCTCTTTATTGCCCACCCAGACGGTGTAAACGCATAACCTGTTGCCATACTGTTGTTTTAGGGCTTTAACGGCTGGAGCCGGATCGGTGTCCACGCCGCCGTCGCTGAGGATCACTACGGCAATATTGCCGGTTGTGGACGATAAATCCTTGGCGGTTGCTTCAATCCCGCTATCCAACGGCGTGCCGCCGCCGGCGCAAGTCAATGTATCTATGCCGCGGGCAAAAGAAGCTTTTGAGTAGTTGGTCGGCGGCAGGTTAAGTGAGGTAAATTCCCAATTGAGGCACGGGCCGAAACCGAAACTGCGGATGCTTGTGGTCAATTTCAGGTCGGGAATGGTCAGGTTTATTCTGCTCAGGATTTCTTTTTCAACGGCTAATTTTATAGGGGAGGGCTGAGCTACGTAGTCTGCGCCAATATAATTATCCGCCATTGATAATGAGGAATCGTTCAGTACGAAGAAGTTATCGGTTTTTTGTACAAACAGTCCCGAAGAGACCAATCTATTTAAGTCTTGTGGCTGAAAGGTTTTAAAAGTGCTTAGCGGTTGCGAGGCGCAACCTGATATAAGCGCGCTTAAAACAGCTAGCGCAATCATGAGGATTTTCTTCATGGCATATCTCCTTGTTACCAAATCGTTTAAGATAACGTCGATCCCAGTATTGTCTTAATTTAGCTTGAATAGATAATCCTGAAATAACCGGTTGGGAGGGTAATAACAAATACAGCATATAAGAAATAATCCCCGTATAAAATCAGTGGCAATACTTATTGGCTAATTTATCTTTAATCCTCGGCATGAAATAATGAGGTTTTTTCAGCTTGATATTCAAGATGGTAACTACTCAGCGTATGCTCAATGGAACACGGATGCCAAAAGTAGGCGCCTCTAGGCGACACAGATAGTACGGATTTACACGGATTTTTAGTAAGAACCCGGTTTGTTTACGTTTTTAAATCCGTGTTTATCCGTTTAATCCGTGTCATCCGTGTTCTATTTTCTATGTGCTGAATAGTTACGGCCGATGAATAAAAACAGCAAAGTGGATGTTAAAATCTACGAGTCAGGGGGTTATTGAAACTGGCCGCTGCATTTATGATCTGTCATCGGCATGAAAAAACGATGTTAATTAATATAGTGTTTAGTCCGAAAAATACGCCGCCAAACAAATCCCAATAGAATTTTACTAACGAAATAATATCAAATGAGTATAAAAACACGTTTTGCCCCCAGTCCAACCGGTTACCTTCATGTAGGCGGCGCCCGCACTGCTTTATTTTCCTGGCTTTATGCGCGTAAGCATGGCGGAAAGTTTATTTTAAGGATCGAAGATACCGATCTGGAGCGGTCGACGCAGGAATCTGTCGATGCCATTTTGGAAGGCATGGCCTGGTTGGGATTGGAATATGATGAAGGGCCTTTTTACCAAACCCATCATTTCGACCGGTATAAGGAAGTCATTCAGCAATTGCTGGATCAGGGCGATGCTTATTATTGCTATTGCAGTAAAGAAGAGCTGGAACAATTGCGCACCGAACAAATGGCGAATAAGGAAAAGCCGCGCTATAACGGCAAATGCAGGGATTTGACGGAGCCTAAAGGCGACCGTGAAGCGGTTATCCGCTTTAAAAATCCGATTGACGGCGTGGTAACCATTCCGGATTTGATTAAGGGCGATATCGTTGTCGCCAATAAAGAACTGGACGATTTGATTATCGCCAGAGGCGACGGTTCGCCGACTTACAATTTAACGGTAGTGGTTGACGATATGGATATGAAAGTCACCCATGTGATCCGCGGCGATGACCATATCAACAACACGCCCAGGCAGATGAATATTCTAAAAGCCTTGGGCGCGGAAGTGCCTAAATACGCGCATTTGCCGATGATTTTGGGGCCGGATGGCGCCAGGCTGTCGAAACGTCACGGCGCGGTTAGCGTGATGCAGTTCCGCGATGACGGCTATTTGCCCGATGCATTGTTGAATTATCTAGTGCGGCTGGGTTGGTCGCATGGCGATCAGGAGATTTTTTCCATTGATGAAATGGTCGAGCATTTTGCGCTGGAAAATGTCAATGGGTCTGCCTCGGCATTCAATACCGAAAAGCTGTTATGGTTGAATCATCAGTACATCATGAATAGCGATCCGGCGCACGTGGCGCGTCATTTGAGCTGGCACATGGGTGAGTTGGGCATCGATCCTTCCGAAGGGCCGAGTCTTGTCGAGATGGTCAAGGCGCAGCGGGAACGTTGCAAAACGCTGGTTGAAATAGCGGCTGCCAGCGTTTATTTTTACAAAGACTTCGAAACCTATGATGAAAAGGCTGCTAAGAAAAATTTTACGCCAGTCTCGGAGGAGGTTTTGGCGCGGTTGCACGATGAATTTGCAGTAGTGGCGGAATGGCAGGGCGAGGCATTGCACCGGATTGTGCTGAACCTTGCCGAAACCATGGAACTGGGCCTGGGTAAAGTGGCTCAGCCTTTACGTGTCGCGGTTTGCGGCTCAGCGGTTTCGCCTGCGATCGATATAACTTTATCGTTGCTAGGCAAGGAAAAAACCTTGGCGAGAATACAGCGAGCCATAAAATATATAAAAAGCTTAAATTAATGTTGGACAAAACCGGTAATACCTGTATAATGCCGGTTCTCAGCTTAGAGGGGCCATAGCTCAGCTGGGAGAGCGCTTGCATGGCATGCAAGAGGTCAGCGGTTCGATCCCGCTTGGCTCCACCAAAAAGCTGGTTGAAAAAGTTCTAGTCCCCATCGTCTAGTGGCCTAGGACACCGCCCTTTCACGGCGGTAACGGGGGTTCGAACCCCCCTGGGGACGCCATATTTAAGGCCTATGCTTATAGGCTTTTTTATGATTTTAGAGCGAAGAGCAATATGATTTACAGTTAGTTAGGCTGACTAAACCAGTTTTAGTCCCCATCGTCTAGTGGCCTAGGACACCGCCCTTTCACGGCGGTAACGGGGGTTCGAACCCCCCTGGGGACGCCATACATAGAAGGGTTATCGGAAACGATAGCCCTTTTTTTGTGCCCGATAGTTTGTATCCGTGCGTTACTGATGTGTCAACACTTTTCCGGAGACACGGTTAAGCAGTTTTTTGCTGCAATTCGTGGTCTACGGGCGACAAATAACCATTAGCGGAATGGAGACGCTCGCGGTTATAAAACACTTCAAACTATTCGAACACCGCCTGTTTAGCCTCAGAGCGGTTTTGATAGGTCTGCTGATGTATCAATTCGGTTTTTAGGGTATGAAAAAAGCTTTCCGAAACCGAATTATCTCAGCAGTTCCCCTTACGGCTCATACTCTGTCGGATACCATACTGACTTAACAATGCCCTGTGACTTTCCGATGCATACTGGCTACCCCAATTGCCGGGAATAGAGATCAATCACCACAGCCAAATACAGCCAGCCTTCCTGCGTATAAATATAGGTGATGTCGCCGACATAGACCTGATTGGGTAGAGCCACGGAAAATTGACGATCCAGATGGTTCGGTGCAATGGGTTGATCGTGCTTGGAATTCGTCGTCGCTTTGAATCGGCGTTTGGTTTTACAGGCTAACCCGGCTTCCCGCATCAATCGGCCGATGCGCCGACGGCTGACCGTCCGGTCCCGACCTAATAAAGCAGCCTTGAGACGACGAGTACCGTAGCTTGCCCGGCTCTTTTCAAATTCGGTTTGAAGGACAATTTTGAGATCGGCATCGTCTTTTTCGTTCGCTGGGGGATCGCGATGCAACCAGTCGTAATAAGCACTTCGGTAAACTTGTAGGAACCGACACATCGCATCCACGGTAAACTCGGTCGTATGCTGTTTGATCCAGGCGTATTTCATCGTTGCTCCTTGGCAAAATACGCCGCTGCTTTTTTTAGCAGATCACGCTCCTCAGTGAGTCGGGCGACTTCTTTTTTCAGCCGCTTGAGTTCGTCATACAGATGTTCGTCGGTTCGTATCGTTTTATCGCTCTCTTTAGGACGGCTGTATTTGCCAATCCAGGTATGCAGGGTATTGACGTTGATCCCGAGATCTTTGGCTACCTGGGTGATCGGTTTATCAGAGTCGTTCGCCAGCTGGACAGCTGAGGCGGCTGTATAGGTGTTGGGTTTTTCTTGGCTCATTTGGACTCACATTTTTTTGAGGTTATTTTAAAAAATGTGTCCGGTTTAGTGTAGCCACATTAGGCGAAACAGGTAGTGGACTGCGGGAATTGCTCAGGACGAACGGTCGACAAGTTCAAGGAGTTCGGACTCACGCCGACCGCCGCCTCGTGCGTCGAGGCGCCACTTATCGAAGAATGTTATGCCAATCTTGAATGCAAGGTTATTGGTCGTAAGATGGTCGCCAAATACAACTTCTTTATTCTTGAGGTGGTCAAAGCCTGGATTGATCCACGGAAGGAACGTCCGCAAACGATTCATCATCTTGGCGAAGGCGCATTCATGGTTGCCGGAGAAACGATGCATTTGCCTTCCAAGATGAAATAACTATTCCAACCATTCGATAATATAGTCTTCCAGGTCATCGATTTCAGATTCTTTCATTGCATAACTGCTGATTGAAACGCCGGCATCTTGAACGCTATTGGCGCTTTTGGATAGAAGAGGGTGCCAAGCCGGAAGTTCTTCTCCGTCGGTTAATAACCGGTAAGCGCAGGTTGCCGGTAGCCAGTTGTATTCGGCAAAGTCGTGTTGTTTTAAGTCCAGGCATTCGGGAACCAATTGAGTGCGTTCGGCATAACGGGTGCAGCGGCATGTGTCCAGATTGATCAGGTTGCAGGCGACGCTGGTAAGGTAGATGTCGCCGGTGTCTTCGTCTTCCAGTTTGTGTAGGCAGCATTTGCCGCAGTTATCGCATAATGACTCCCACTCTTCGGTGGTCATTTCGGATAGTTTCTTGGTTTCCCAAAAGTTCATGTGACGTTGCTCATTAAAAGATTGATTAATTAATCTAGGTAACCCCCTGCTCTGTCGGGGGACTCTCAGCGGTTTGACCTATAAGGCGGTCAATTGGATTCTCAGAAACTTGATCAATAGTTTGGAGAATCCGAAACGAGAGAGTATCAGAGTCTGAATCACACGAGATGGAATTGCAAATATCATGTTGTGTTTATCCCGAAGCGGAGACGTAAAGTGATATTTGGTCAAGTGCGAAAGCATTTGGGAGAAATATTCCATGAATTGGCTAAGCAAAAGGGCTGCGAGATAGTGGAAGGACATTTGATGGTGGACCACGTTCATATGTGTCAGAGCATTCCGCCGAAATATCCGGTATCCAGCGTGGTTGTGTTTATCAAAGGCAAGAGTGCGATTTCGATTGTGAGGACCTTCCGGGGAAAACGAAAAATTTTACCGGAGAAAATTTCTGGGCCAGAGGTTATGTTGTCTCAACGGTAGGTCTTGATGAGGAGAGGGGGGGCATTATATCCGAGAACAGGAACGTGAAGAGGAACGTTATGAGCAGATGAGCCTTTAGGCGATTCCAGTGCACGGCCCCTTTGAAGGGCTAACAATAATAAGCCCCCGGCTTTGCCGGGGGATTTAACTTATAAATTGATGTTACGCACAGAAGGTATTTCTCCCGCTTGCCGCGCCGAGCACCGGAGCTTTCACCGGGAACAGCTCGCGAGGGGTGCTGCATGGGGATGCTGCGCGTTGCCAGAGGGCCAAGGATGGCCCTTCCGGCAACCCTCGGTGAAAGCGACAAATTTGCCTGGAGCAAATTTGAACAGCCATCGGCTGGCCCGTAGGGCGAAAACCAAGGATGGTTTTCGTAGCAGCGCAGGAAGCAAGCGGCAACCGGGTCGCCTTTTCTTTGGTTACTTTCTTTTCAACTGCATGGACGCAGGAGGTAGAGCAACGCAGGAGCAGTTGCCGAGTCGCCGTCGCGCTAGCGACACCTTTGCAGTCGTATGAGTATAGATCATCGTTGTTTTCAAATCGCTGTGACCAAGCAATTCCTGAATGGTGCGAATATCGACGTTGGCCTGTAAAAGGTGACTGGCGAAGCTGTGATGAAACGTATGCGCCGACGCACGTTTGGCTATGCGGCTTTTGCGCACAGCTAATTGCCATTGGCCGTTTTCGATGACGCCCGCGCGCAAATAACGACCGATCGGTTGCAGCACCCGCTTGTCGCGGATGCGTTGACTGAGCTGCCGCATCAATACGTCGTGATTGACGTTGTCGAAGAAAGCAGCCAAATCGATGCCCACGAGCGTACGGTATTTCGCCCGGATGTACTCCCGCACTTGCCTGACGGCTTGGCGGGCATTACGTCCAGGACGGAAGCCGTAGCTGTTGTGGCTGAACTCGCGCTCAAACTGCGGCGCGAGTTGTTGCACGATGGCTTGCTGGATGACGCGATCGGCGATCGGCGATCGTGGGAATGCCCAAAGGCCGCTTATCGCCGTTGGGCTTGGGTATCCACACCCGTCGAACCGCTTCCGGTTGGTAGTCTCCGCTCATCAATTGGGCCTTGATGGTCGGCCAGTGTTGTTGCGCCCAGGCTGGAAAATCCGCCACGGAAATCGCGTCAACCCCAGCCACGCCCTTGTTCGCCTTCACGCGCTTCCAGGCGCGTTGCAGGTTGTCGCGGGCGACGATAGTTTCCAGTAGTTGTTGTTCCAAGGCGTGCACGGTTGTCATACGCCGGGACTCACTTCCCGCGTGTCGCGGGCTACGTCAATACAGAGTCTGACAAGGCGCTGCCCTGTCCTGTTTCTTTGGTCCTTCGCGCTAACGGCTTTCCCGCCGCCAACTCTACTATGGCCGCTGCTGACTTCTGAAACGTCACGCCTCACATTGCTATGCTGCGCGCTGCTCTTCACGAGCCGCTGGCGTCTCAGATCTCCCCAGATAAGAACATGAACTGTCACGACACAACCGCCGGATTTACTGTACAGCGCGAATTCATGGCCTTCGTTGTCATGTGCCAACTTGACCCTGCTGCTCAGCCTTATATCCGATTCCTGTTCGTCGGCTCGTCGTTTTGCACTCCGGCTTCCTTCAGACAATCCCTCGCGGGCTTGCCTTTGCCATTGGCTAGTCGTTATGATCGCTAACATGATTAACGTTGAATTCTCCGACAGGGGACTTGCACCCCATAAGTTCATGCCCATGCTGGGCGTACACATTACGCTCAAGCGGGACACGCCTTTTCGGGGCAGCTTTAAAAGTTTGTTATTTTTTCGGCTTCAGTGGCTTCGTTTATCGTCTGTGAAGGCGCGCCCCTTAGCTTTACGTTGAATGGCTGTTAATTGAATCCCTGCCGACATTGAGTGCAAAGCTTCGAATATCAACTAGGGGGCGAACTGAATCATTCACGAAAGCCTGGGGTTGGGTATTGATATTCCGCCGGGCCATTCCTTATCTACACGTTCAATCTATGCCCCCGTCTTCTTTCCAATATGCGAACCATTCGTTCAAATCGCGGCTGTCGCCCAGACCGCAAAGACGGCGATCGATGACGTCCTGGTTGCCCCATACCACGCCAGCCCAAGCACCATCGGCTACGCGCGATTCAATATCCTTACAGTAAAGCCCCAAGTCACGTTGGACATAGAAGCCATAAGTACGGCAAGCCACTGGGCGGTGATGGTAAACCATGCAGGCTCCCGCCGACCGGTCCAGCAACGGGCAGGTGATGGGCCGTATCGACTGCCCGGCCAGCGCGGCGATGTCCCGGCCGATTTCTCGAAGCCGCTCCGGGGGCAGCGTGCTCAGTCCTTCCCGCAGCCAATCCCATTCCGCCGCGGTAAGCCGGGGTATTTCGGCAAGCCGTCGGCAACAACTGTCGCAACCCATGCGGCATAGCCAATCGGGATTATCGTCGCGGATAGATCGCACGCGCTGTTCGATGTCGGCATGGAGTTGGGTAAGTGTGTTCATCTTTGTATCCGGACTTTTAAACCGCGCTTTGAAAAAAGCTTTATTATCGGTTGGGTAATAATGGAACTGAAATTTGAAATGACTGAAATAATAGTCTAAATCGACATTTACCGTTTAATGATCTTGGTTTGGGTCAAGAACTGCCTGTAGCCATAGTAGTCCATATCTATTGCTTGGCAACCCAATTTCCTGAGCCTCGACAAAATTAAGCCTTATCGTCAAACAGTTTTTTTCCGCTCAGTTGCTGAGAAGGCGTAGCTTGTATTTTTTCAGCGCCATCGTGGGCATCCATGTGTCCCGTCTTTAATCCCGATTCTTCAAGCTGGTTTTTCAAATAGTCCAGATTATGTTTGATAAGTTCGGTCGTTTGGCTATTTTGGCTCTTGAAAAAGGTATTGATCTCATTGTTCCGGTAAGCAACGATGCAGTGAATGGTGCCCAATCCCGGCGGGGTAATGGTGATATTAACCGACCAGTCGCTGTTGTCTTCTGATTGATGCTTGTTTTCCTTGTCCTGCTGTACTTCTATCCTGACCGATTCCGCCTGTTGCCGGTCAATAAAAGGAATATCGATAATCCATAGCTGCTTCGGGCTGTCTTCCTTGGGCAGGGACATCAACTGATCCAACACCAGCTTGGCAACGGTGTTTTCGGTCTTATGTTGCAGGTTTTTCAGCAAATCCAGATCGACTTGATTTAACGGCTGTTCGCCTTGAGGGTTGATTTCCTGCTTTAAAGCTTGAATGAATTTGAGCAAGTTGGCTTTGAAATCTCCGGCCGCTAACTCCGGGTTGCCGGTTTTGGCCGTGATACCGTCATTCGCCGGGATGACTTTCGCAGGTGTTGATTCGGCTTCCGGAGCCTGCTTCGGACTGGCGGCCGGCTGCTCAGGGCTTGGACTGTCAAGCAAGGGCTGCTTTTGCGTCAGGTTCTGCAATATTTCAACGGCAATGCGTTGCAATGATTGCGGCACGCTTTCGTTTTTGATCAGTTGGGGCAATTCTTTGAGTAATTCCGTTTGAGACATCGCTGCCGGTAGTTTGGCTTCAAGAAACAGTCCGGAATTGGCGATTGCTTGCTTAAGCCCCTGGCTGGTAACTAATTGCTCTTTGGGCGGCAGGTTCCGGATTATCTGTGCGGCAATATCCTTTAAAGCTTGGGCAACGCTTGGGTTTTTCATTAACTGCGGCAAATCTTTTATTAACTGGTTTAAAAAGATCGGCGACGCTTCGTGTTTCGGCAGGAATTGTTTTATAAATTCAGCTACTTTGGCTTCAGGGATGTTATTGCCGGCAGTAATAATCCTGAATTCCGGTGCGGCTCCTGTTTTGACGATTTCGAGGTTCAGGCTTTGGCCGGCTTTTAAACCGAACGGCGCATTGGCCAGTTGCGAACGGTCGATATTGATGAGGTCAAGCGGTTTATTGCCGGCTTCAAAAAGCTGTAACTGGATTTTATTGCCGGCGATGTTGACTATCCTGGCGTCCAATAGCTGCTTGAGCGGCAATGCAAGGGCCGCGTTACCCTGTTTTTCAGCGACTGCCGGCGAGGTTAGGCCGTTGCCGATGCTATCCCTGGCGGGCTGCATCGGTTGTTTACCGATTGCGGCGCTTCCTCCATCCCTGATGGATGCTCGCAGCAGTTCCGTACTGTTTGCGGTACTCCCACTATCCCTGGCGGTTGGCCGCATTAGTTCCGTACTATTTGCGGCACTCCCGCCATCCCTGGCGGTCGGCCGCATCAGTTCCGTACTATTTGCGGCACTCCCGCCATCCCTGGCGGTCGGAATTAGTTTTAGGCGCAATTCGGCGGCTTGGGCTTTTAGCTCGGGTGGCGGTTCGACAACTTTAAATTCTGTGGTAGGCGCGATTTGGGTAACCTGGACTTTTAAATTCTGTCCGGGATTTAACGTAACCGGCTGGTTGCTCTGTACGCTGATGTCCTTGCCGCCCAATGACAAGGTCACTGCATTCTTGGCCGCCTGTATGTCGGCGTTGATCACTTTGAGGTCGAGCTGCTGGCCGACTTTCAGGCTTAGCGGGTTTTCCGCCAGCTTGCTGGCGCTTAATAGGCTTTGAGTATTTACCAGTGAGCCGACATCCATCTCAAAATACCTTAAGCCAACATTTGCCTGATATGCTCAATGTCATCTTTGGCGGCGTCCAGAATATCGATGATGTCATCGGCATCAAAATAACCGGACAGCTTTTTATAAGCGGGCAGGGTATCTATTCTAGGCATCTTTTTAATATCGATTTTGCCGATGAAACTGTGCAACTGAGAGATCATCACGATGTCGGCGTAACCGGCGGAGTTATTATCGTTACGAAACCAGTTTTCGGCATTAATCACCACATCGGCAAAATCTTCAGGAAAATCCCACTGGTGAATAATCTGCACGCCAATATCGGCACGCAGTTTCTTTACTATCTCAGCAAGCTCTCTGGGATAGGCAATGATATCCGGATGATTATCGGCATAAGTCAAAATAGGCACGATACCAATATCATGAATCAGCCCGGCCAGCATAGCCCGGTCCGGATCGAAGCCCGGAATTCTATGCGCGAACACGGCGCTGATCGAAGCAACATAACTGCTGTGCGTCCATAGCTCCACCATTTTCTGACGGATAAAGGGAGATTTGGCGTTAAATACCGATTTCAGCGCAAACGCGGTAATAATATCCTGGGCCGCTTTTAATCCCAGCCGGGTTATCGCTTCTGGACAGCTTTCGATTTTTTTTCGGCCCAAAAACAAAGCGCTGTTGGAAATTTGTATCAGTCTGGCGGTAATAGACGGGTCAATCTGGACTATGCGCGCTATTGACGAAACGCTGGCATCGTCATCGCTAATGGCGCGGCGAATTTTGAACGACACATCGGGGATAGTCGGCAATATCAGGTCATCGGATTGCATATGGCTATAACAATCCGTTAACAGTTTGTTTTTAGCTAAATTTGCAGCTGTATCACTCAGGTTGTTATCGATTTTGTTCATGTTATGTGTATTTATATTCAAACAAGCTCATAGAGTTTAGTTTAAAATCTCCTCCTTCGTCGAACTCTATTGCATCCATCTTAGCAATGAAAACAACACCATCCGAAGTTTTAACCACCTTATCAAGCATTCGCGATTACATCCGCTGGGCTGCCAGCCGCTTTACCGAAGCCGAAGTCTGTTTCGGCCACGGCACTGCAACTGCGTTGGATGAAGCGGCGGCGCTGGTTTTACATACCGTTCGCCAGCCCTATAATTTAGCCGATGCTTATCTGCAAAGCGTGTTGACGCTAACCGAACGCCAGGCTGTGATCGACATGGTCGACAGGCGCATCAACGAACGCATACCGGTTTCCTATCTGACCCATGAAGCCATTTTTGCCGGCCTATCGTTTTATGTCGATGAGCGGGTGCTGGTGCCGAGATCGCCTATCGCCGAGTTAATCGAACAGCGCTTTTCGCCTTGGGTGGATGAAGAGCAGGTCGAACGCATTCTGGATTTATGCACCGGCAGCGCCTGTATTGCCATCGCCTGCGCATATGCGTTTCCCGATGCCGACGTCGATGCGGTGGATTTATCGGCCGATGCGCTGGCCGTCGCCGAACTGAATGTCGCCAAACATCAGCTGGAAGATGGGGTTACGCTTTACCGGTCGGATCTGTTTAATGAGCTGCCTGAAACGCTTTACGACATCATCGTCAGCAATCCGCCGTATGTGTCTCTGGAAGAATGGGAGCAATTGCCCGCGGAATTTCGCGCCGAGCCGGATATGGGTTTTAAGGGCGGACACACGGGACTGGATCTTGTCTTGCGTATCCTGGTCGATGCCGATCGCTATCTGGCAGAGCAGGGGATTTTGATCGTGGAAGTGGGCAGCAGCGCGGAAACTTTGCAAAGCGCTTTCCCCGACGTACCTTTTTACTGGCTGGACTTTGAGCGCGGCGGCGATGGCGTATTCCTGTTGACGGCGGAACAGGTCAGTCAATACAACGAATTATTTTTAGCGGCTTTATAACTATGTCTGGAAACTCAATAGGAAAATTATTTACCGTTACCACGTTTGGCGAAAGCCACGGCACTGCGCTGGGTTGTATCGTCGACGGCTGCCCTCCGGGCATGGACTTGACCGAAGCCGATTTGCAAGCGGACCTGGATCGCAGGAAACCCGGCACCTCGCGGCATACTACCCAGCGGCGCGAAGCCGATGAAGTGAAAATCCTGTCCGGCGTATTTGAAGGCAAAACCACCGGTACGCCGATTGGCTTGTTAATCGAAAATACCGATCAACGTTCCAAGGATTATTCCAAGATCGCCGATACCTTCAGGCCCGGCCATGCCGACTATACCTATCAGCACAAATACGGCACCAGGGATTATCGCGGAGGAGGGCGCTCATCGGCTCGTGAGACGGCCATGCGTGTTGCGGCGGGCGGTATCGCGAAAAAATATTTGAAGGAACAGGCCGGTATAGAAATACGCGGTTATTTATCGCAACTGGGACCGATAAAAATCGAGAAAGTCGATTGGGCGATTATCGACAGCAATCCTTTTTTCTGCCCCGATGCCGATAAAATCGAGGAAATGGAAGCGTATATGGATGCGTTGCGCAAGGAAGGCGAGTCCATCGGTGCGCGAGTTGAAGTAGTCGCAACTAATGTCCCGCCTGGATTAGGCGAACCTATTTTCGACCGGCTCGATGCCGATTTGGCTCATGCCTTGATGAGCATCAATGCAGTAAAGGGCGTGGAAATCGGTGACGGTTTCGATTGCATCAACAGCAAAGGCACGCAGTTTCGCGATGAAATTACCCCGGACGGTTTTTTAAGCAACCATGCCGGCGGTATTTTGGGCGGTATTTCCAGCGGTCAACAGATTACTGCCGGTATCGCGTTAAAACCGACCTCCAGCCTGCGCTTGCCGGGCAGAAGCATCAACTTGCAAGGCGAAGCGATTGAAGTAGTGACCGAAGGCCGTCACGATCCCTGCGTAGGCATCCGTGCAACGCCGATTGCCGAGGCGATGATGGCAATCGTGATCATGGATCATTTGTTGCGGCATCGGGCGCAAAACGTCAACGTTCAATCCGGATTGCCGGTTTTGCGTTAATCAAGTAGGGGCAATCCCTTGTGGTTGCCCGTTTTTTTACGACAATATTTCCGATAGGGTATCCACAAGGGATACCCCTACATGAATAACCCAATTTCAATCCCATACTGGCGACTGTCCGGTTTTTACTTTTTTTATTTTGCCACAGTAGGCGTTTTTCTCCCTTATTGGGGCCTTTACCTAAAACAACGCGGATTTAATCCCGTTGAAATCGGCGAGCTTTCCGCAATGCTAAGCGGTAGCCGGGTTATTGCGCCGATTCTATGGGGTTGGATTGCCGACCATACCGGGAAAAACCTGCGCATCATCCGCATAGCGGCTTTTTTTACCGCCGCATTCTTTGCCGGGTTCTTATTTGCTCATGGATATTTCTGGTTTGCCTGGATAACGATAGCCTTTAGCTTTTTCTGGAACGCCGCGCTGCCGCAATTTGAAGCAATAACCTTATACCATCTAAAAACCGAAGCGCACCGTTACAGCCGGGTAAGACTGTGGGGATCGATCGGCTTTATCGTTGCGGTGCTGGGCGTAGGCCGGTTATTGGATTATCTGTCCCTGGATATTATCCCGATAGCGGTTACCTTATTGATGACTCTCATCTGGGCGGTCAGCCTGATGACGCCGGCGATCCAAGCGACGCATCATCAGGCCGCCGTCGGCATCATGCAAATCATGAAAAAGCCGGAGATATGGGCGTTCCTGGTCGTGTATATGTTGTTACAGCTGGCGCACGCGCCTTACTACGTTTTTTACTCGATCTATCTTAAGCATTATCAATACAGCGCAAGCCTGACCGGATTTTTGTGGGCGCTGGCCGTATTTGCCGAGATTGTTTTATTCATTTACATGCTCCGTATATTGAAGCGCTTTTCCCTGCGCGCGGTTTTATTGTTCAGCATTTTATTTTCGGTTGTGCGTTGGTTGATGATTGCCTGGTGCGTCGATTATTTTTGGCTGCTGCTTTTTGCCCAATTATTGCATGCCGCAACCTTTGCCGGTACGCATGTTGCAGCCATTCATTTGGTTCATCTTTATTTCGGCGACCGGCACCAGGGTAAAGGTCAAGCGCTATACACCAGCTTGACTTTCGGCTTGGGCGGCATGTTGGGTAGCTACTACAGCGGCTATTATTGGGAGTCGTTCGGGGCCGGGTTCGTCTATTCCATGGCGGCGGCTTTTTGTAGCATTGCTTTTGTCATTGCCTATATCTGGGTTGGGCGGGAAAGTTCTCAAGATGGAGCTGTCTTGAGTTAAAATGTCGCTTTCCACATCATATTCGGTTATTTCTCCCAGCATAGGAAGAAATAAAAATGCCGGATTGATTGACTATAGTTTCGGGTCACCTTGACCCGACCTGCAATTTTTTAGGAAATAATGTGTTTGAAATCATAAAAAGCGGCGGCTGGATGATGTTGCCGATCGTACTGTGTTCTATTACTGCCATGGCCATTATTGCGGAACGTTTTTGGTCTTTACGTAGAAAGAAAATTATACCGCCTGAGCTTGTTGCTCAAGTTTGGCGTTTATCCCGCGAAAAACAGCTGGACGATACGACCTTGCGCCACTTGAAAAACAGCTCGCCGCTCGGCTGTATTTTGGCCGCCGGCCTTGCCAACAGCCATCACGGCAGGAAGTTCATGAAGGAATGTGTTGAAGAAGCCGGGCGCCGGGTCGTGCATGACTTGGAACGCTTCCTCAATACCTTGGGTACTATTGCCGCCGTCAGCCCGTTGCTGGGTTTATTGGGTACCGTATTCGGCATGATCGATATTTTCGCCTCGCTGTTGCAGCACGGCGCCGGCAATCCTTCTGTTTTGGCCGGCGGTATTTCAATAGCGCTGATTACGACCGCGGCGGGTTTGACCGTGGCTATTCCCAGTCTGATTTTTCACCGCTATTTTGAAAGATTGGTTGACGAATACGTGGTTACCATGGAAGAGGAAGCGTTAAAACTGATTGATATTCTGCACGAAGACCGGAAAGCGTCCTGATGAAGTTCCAACGTAAAAAAAGGGAAAATGTCGATATTACCTTGATCTCAATGATCGATGTGCTGTTCGTTTTGCTGCTATTCTTCATGGTCTCCACCACCTTTAATCATCAGACGGAAGTGAATATCAAGCTTCCCGAAGCGGAAGGCTCGCCGGCTGAGGATCATCCCAAAACCGTTTCCCTGCTGATTAATGCAGACGGCATTTACTCCCTGGTCGGCGATGACGGCCAGCCTCATCAATTAATCGAGCAAAACAGGGCAGGGCTAAAACAGGAACTGAGCAAGCTTGCGGTAAATTCAAAGGATATCCCTTTTATTATCAATGCCGATGACAAAACGCAAAACAAAGCGGTGATGACGGCGTTGGATATTGCCGGCCAGGTAGGATTCAGTCATATCACATTTGCAACATTGCATCCGGCCGACTAAGCATGAAAAAAACCTTATCCCGATGGCTGGTGGACATCTGGTACAAAGACCCGTTTATTGGTGCATGGCTTATGCCGTTGGGTTTTTTATTCAGCGATTTCGTTAAATTCAGGAAATTCCTGTACCGGATCGGCGTATTAAAAAAACACACCCTGCCGGTTCCGGTCATCGTGATAGGCAATATTACCGTCGGCGGCACCGGCAAAACGCCGTTGATTATCTGGTTGGCGGAATTTCTTAAAAGCGAAGGATTCAAGCCCGGCATTATCAGCCGAGGCTACGGCGGACAAGCCGAATCATGGCCGCAATGGGTGGATGCGGATAGCACCGCCGAAAATGTCGGCGATGAAGCCTTGTTGATAGCCAAGCAAACCGGCTGTCCAATGGCCGTAAGCCCGCTACGGGCGGATGCCGCCAAGCTGCTGCTTGAAAAGTCGGACTGCAATGTCATTTTATCCGACGACGGTCTGCAACATTACGCGCTGAACCGGGATATTGAGATTGCCGTGATTGACGGTGAAAGACGTTTCGGCAACGGCTATTGCCTACCGGCAGGGCCATTGCGCGAACCGATAGAACGGTTGCAGAGCGTCGATTTTATCGTCGTGAACGGGGAAAAATCGGAAGACAACGAGTTTTCGATGCAAATTACCGGTAATACTGCGGTCAATTTAGTCACCGGGGAAGAAAAGCCATTATCGGAATTTACCGCACCCGGCTGTCATGCCTTGGCGGGCATAGGCAATCCCGACCGTTTCTTTAAACTGCTCGAATCTTTCGGGTTGAACTGCAAAACGCACAGCTTCCCGGATCATTATAAATTCCAGACTGGCGATATATCGTTTCCAGACTCCGGGCCGGTATTAATGACCGAGAAAGACGCGGTAAAGTGTATGAGCTTTGCAGGCGGCAGGCATTGGTATGTCCCGGTTAAAGCCGTTCCTGAAACAGGTTTTTCTGAGCAATTATTTGCCTTGTTGCAAGAAAAATCTAAAACAAGAAAGTAGCGGTTATTTCTAACCCCCTCCAAGAGTGTATTGGTTTTTAGTTGAAGCTGAATATCAGCTTTCGGCCAAAAACGGACGGCCAGTTAAATATGCTTTAGAGTATGTTGTGTAGAAAAATTAAGAATAGATATGCCAAAAATTGGACGCAACAATCCTTGCCCCTGTGGAAGTGGGAAAAAGTACAAACGCTGTCATGGTTCATGGGAGTCATTGGAGCATATTGAGCGCGAAACGCATGAGACAATGAAAGCCCGTACAGCGGCGAAACGTGTGCAACAGGAGCGTCAGCAGGGGCTAGGGAAACCAATCATTGCAGCCGAAGCCTTCGGGCAACGCTTTGTCGCAGTGAAGAATCGCCTCTTGCACTCACAGACGTGGCGAACGTTCCACGACTTTCTCTGCGACTATATTAAAATGGCAATTGGCCCAGACTGGGGCAATATAGAGCTAGCCAAACCTCTTGAACAGCGCCATCCAATTTTGGTCTGGTATCATTTTGTTTGCGAGCATCAGCAACGTTTCATAAAGGAGGTGGGTAAGGTGCATTCAGCGCCTATGAACGGTGCTGTTGCTGCTTATATGCAACTAGCCTATGACCTTTACGCCCTCGCTCATAACGCTGAGCTACAAGATAAACTGATTGGTCGCTTGAGAAATCATGACAACTTCCCTGGCGCTCGCTATGAGGTATACGTTGCTGCAACGTTGATTCGTGCCGGTTTCGAGATAGAATTCGAGAACGAGGACGACCGCAGAACCTCACATTGCGAATTCACTGCAACCTTCACTCGCACAGGCAAACGTTTTTCTGTTGAGGCTAAACATCGTGCAGGCTACAAATCCAGACTTGGTCAAAAGCTAAACCGAGCACTGGCCAAGCAAGCTAATTACACGCGAATTGTTTTCATCGACATTAACATACCTGACGACACTATCGATGATGAAATTTCCGCACACTTGAGTACTGCTGTTACTGGTTTACGAGCTTTTGAAGGCCGAACGATTAATGGGCACGCTTTGCCAAATGCATACCTTTTTGTCACTAACACTCCTTGGCATCACCATCTGGAATTAGAGAACTTTCGGTGTTCTTCGGTAGCGGACGGCTTTCAAATTCCTGACTTTAAACATGATTCTATATTTCCTAGTCTTCGAGAAGCCATTGATGCGCGTGAGCGTCACATTGAAATGTACGAACTGCTTCGCTCTATGAGCGATCACGCTGATATTCCATCGACTTTTGATGGAGAGATTCCAGCGTTTGCTTTTGGCGAAGAAGGCTTGCCCAGGCTGCTGATCGGCCAACGTTATTTGATCAAAGGAAATGACGGTTCTGAGCGTCCAGGTCTTTTGACTACCGCCACCGTGGCTGAATCAGAATGCACCGCTTACTGTGGTTTGTCGTTCGATGACGGCACTTCGGGCATCTATACTTGGCCTCTCTCGGATGTTGAAATGGCGGTATGGCGCAAACACCCAGACACTTTTTTTGGGGAGGTCGGACAGCGCACAACCAAAGCAAACACCCCATTAGAGCTTTATGATTTCTTTCTCAACGGCTTTCGGGAAACTCCGCGAGAACGTTTGCTGGAGTTAATGGCAGATGCTCCAGATATCGGCGAAATCAGTAAACTTGATCAGCTCACCTTAGCGAGTATATTTGCTGAACGATCTGTTAATGGTGCTATGTTGGCTCAGTCTGCTGGATAAGTGCGGCGTCTACAAACCAATCTGTACGATCTATCCCACGTTTTGTGAATGGCTGTATTGGGTCGATAGCAGACAGTCAGACAAGGTCGGGCAACAGCCTTCGTTGCCCGACTATTGATGCATGTGAATCTCAATAAGCAGCATACCCGATTGATTGCCGCATTATGTTGTTGCCGGGTAAAGCTTGATAGGCAGGCGCTGCTGATAAAAACCAAAATCCTTATCGCTAGTTAATATTTGGACGTTCAACCGCACCGCAACTGCACAGATCAATAAATCGATGTGCGATCCCTGAATGCCTTTTTGTCTGCATTCATTATAGAATTTGGCCGCAATAATATAATCTTCATCCAAGATGGGCGTGTTTTCAAAATAACTCAGTTTGGTTTTTAGTAGTTCGAATTTATTCAAATCGCTATAGCCGGATAAAATCTCTTGTCGAATAGCACCAATAATCAACACGCGCTGGCTGGTTATTAGTGTTTCCAAGATTTTTACCTGCGCTTCAAACTCCGGCTTTTTAGAACGGAACGCATGCGACCAAATGCAGGTATCGACCAATACTTTCAAGAATGCCGCCCTTGCTTGTAATCGTAATCGGGATCAGGGTCGAATTTGCCGAACAGATCGATAATTTCCGCTTGCTTACGGCGATTAATAAATTCCCTTAACGCCATAACAACCGTGTCTTCCTTGGTTTTAAAGTGGCCCAGTGTTAGCGCTTCATTAATTAAATCATCATCAATAGCAAGATTAGTTGTCATAAATTTAGCCTCTATAAGATGTTTAACACAAGATTAGCTACTGTCAGTTGTGGTCTAAAATGAGCGTTGAGCGTTTACGGCTAGTTTCAATAGCAAGTGATCCAGCTTCATCCGATTGATTATTTCGCTCTCTCAATATGAATCATCGTCGCTTTTAACGAAGCCAACACATCGATAAACAAACAAACCATTGAGCTGAAAATAAACAACACGCTAAACACGACAAATAAAATCAAAACCTCAGTATCGATTTGATCGGTAAACCGTGAAGAGATTGAGCCCAGCATAAATATGCCGCTGCTGATCGCGCTGCACAATAATAGGGCAAAACTCCATTTCAGCACATGGCATCGGTACACCATCGCATCGAGCTCCTTTGCCAGTTTTTCTTGATTTTGATTGGCTTGCAGTTCTTCGTAAATATCTCTTACCCGGCCGATTGCATGGGTATAACGGGCGTTTAACGTCAGCACGAAAATGCCGATACTGGAAAATAAAACCAGGGAACCGGTTACCAGCTCAACAACGCCGTCTAGCTTGGATAGCAGCATTAACCCTCCTGACCGTCAATTCTGGCACTGGCTAAGATAGGTGCGTAAACAAACACGAATAATGAGAATGCGGCCAGCCAGAATAGTGTCGATACGTAGATTAAGTTTTCGTACCAGCCCGGCAGCGCTATCGGCAATAAAACCCGGAACAAGGCGGCGACATTAATCAGCACAAAGGCGATGGCTATCGCATTGGAAGCTTTCAGCGCCCGGCCGGTGTGCCCCAGCGATACTCTCGCCATCATGCCCAGGGTTAAGACGCCGATACCGCCCAGCGTAAACGCGTGCAACGCTAACGACGGCTGCACCACGGCATAGGCCGACAATACCGTTAATATAAAACCCAGAATGACCCAGGCGTAACCGGTGTAAAGCACCCACAATAACGGTACATAGATGACGCGTTGCACATACCAGCCGGATAGTCTGACAACGTTAACGGCAACGGCAATCACCGCCGCCAAGGCTAACAAGGTTCCCGAGATGCCGAATAATTGCAGGGTAAAGACGATAACGGCCGATGCTATCGACAAATGATCCAGTATCGGATTCCTGATGATCAGCGTTCCCGGTATGCCGCGTTCGGTAAAAAAAGGAAACACGCGTCCGGCAATGATCAAAATCAGGATGATGATAGTCGCAACGATCAGCTGAATTCCCGTTGCTGCGGTGTTTTGTTGCAAGCCCAGCATTTCAATATGAATCAAGCCGTTGCCTAGCGCCAATAGCAGTAACAACGCAATAAAAACCAGATTTCTGTACTGCTTTACCTGAATGATCGGCTTACTGACTTGATAAGCCAGGACGGGTAAGAATGAAAAATCCACCAACGCAATCAGCGCATCGGGCAATAAGCCCGCATAAAACGGCAGGATGCGGCCGTAAAGCCATAACAGACACAAACTTGCCAATTGATCGCCGGTTATAGTCTGCTTGCCGGTCCAGTTTTTAACCGCCGTTAATAAAAATCCTGCAATGACGGCTACCGCGTAGCCCAACAGCATTTCGTGCGCATGCCAATAGCTATCGGAGAAGTAATGCTCCATCATAAAAGTGCCTTTGAACATCGCGTTCCAAAACACAATCAGGATCAGCGCCGCGAGGCCTGCCAAGGCAAAAAAAGCTCTAAACCCCAGGGCGAAAAGTGGGTAGTCAAAAATAGGTTGTGGTTTCATTGCGATGTTTCCGGCCGGTTAGCGTTCGAGAATGCCGGTAATTATACCCATTTCGGGATTGTTCAGCAGATGCTAGTTTTATATTGGAACACGGATGGCACGGATCGGACGGATTTAAACGGATTTTTAAAAACAATGCCATGTTTTGTTATGCATTTTAAAGCAGTGTCCATCAGTCTAATCCGTGCCATCCGTGTTCTATTTTTGCCTTTTGAACAACCGGCTTATTTTTCGATTGAGTTCATGATTTGTTTTAGTTGATCCAGCACTTGCTGTTGCCGGTCAGGAGGCAGTTTGCCGAACGCCTGTTCAAATTCGCTCAAGCTATAGGCGGGTTTAGCGGCCTTATTTCCCGATAAGCTAAGGCCGCAGTCTTGAACGACATGTTTAATAGGCGCGGCGGCATCTTTTAACGGCATTGCGGCGGATAGAACCTTGCGTATCATGGTGTTGACGCGGATAAAAATGGATTGTCCGGTCAATAGGTCATCGACGATGCGTTTGGCATATTCTTCGGTATAGCCTAAGCGTTTTGAATCCTTAAAGGTTCTCATCTGAAGCTTAACGGCAGGGTTTTCATCGATTTGATATTCAAAATCAAAGGCACTGCCTTGCGAGGCGATCAAACTGTCGGCATCGATAACCACTTGCAAGGCATTGTCCTTGCAGACGATTTTCAGCCTGATATTGTCGTAAAGGCCGCGGGGCGGCAGAGGAGAGAGGGCGAAGCTATAAGTTCGATTGCTTAAACGGTCGCTTTCCTGGCGATAGCTCCAGGTATCGTCAGCGAACACGTTAAAAGAACAAAAAATCAGTAGCGCCAAAATGAATCGTTGAAATGTTAAAAGACAGTTGAGTTTCATTTTTGATGTCCCGAAGCCAAAGACGCTGAACAGTTAGATTATTCCAATAACTTGAAAAAGCTTTTCGGCGCGCCGCATATCGGGCAATCCCAGCTATCGGGAATATCCTCCCAGCGCGTTCCCGGCGCAATGCCGCTATCCGGGTCGCCTTTGGCTTCATCGTAAATATGTTCGCATTCCAGGCAGTGATATTTTTTAAAATCCGGCATGTCTTTGATCTATTAAGCTAATTTTGGTTAACCTTTGCCGCGAGTGCGGGTTCTTGTGCCGCTGCCGGTAGATGATTTGTCTTTAGAAGTTTCCAGCGTCTCAAAGCGTTTCTCAATAAACTGAATGATTAAATCCGCAATATCCTTGCCGCTGGCGGCTTCAATGCCTTGCAAGCCGGGAGACGAATTGACTTCCATAATGACCGGGCCGTGATTGGACCGCAACATATCGACGCCGCATACATTCAAACCCATGATTTTTGCAGCCCGGACGGCGGTGGAACGTTCTTCGGGCGTCAATCTTACCAATGCCGCCGAACCGCCGCGATGCAAATTCGAACGAAACTCACCGGCCACGGCTTGCCGTTTCATCGCGGCAACCACTTTGTCGCCGACGACAAAACAGCGAATATCGCTGCCGCAAGCTTCTTTGATATATTCCTGCACCATAATGTTAGCTTTAAGCCCCATAAATGCCTGAATAACACTCTCAGCGGCATTATGGGTTTCGGCCAGCACCACGCCGATGCCTTGGGTACCTTCCAATAATTTAATCACCAGCGGAGCGCCGCCGACTTGAGCGATTAAATCTTCAATATCGTCAGGATTGTTGGCAAAGCCGGTGACCGGCAGGCCTATGCCTTTGCGGGCCAGTAATTGCGTCGATCTTAATTTATCGCGCGACCGCGAGATAGCGACCGACTCGTTCAACGGAAACACATTCATCATTTCAAATTGCCGTAATACCGCAGTGCCGTAAAAAGTGACAGAAGCGCCGATTCTGGGGATAACGGCATCGAATCCGGTTAAGTCTTCACCCCGGTAATGAATGGACGGATTATGCGAAGTAATATTCATATAGCAACGCAATACATCCAGAACCCGTACCTTATGACCTCGTGCTTCAGCGGCTTTAACCAGCCGAGAGGTCGAATACAGTTTGGGGTTGCGGGATAAGATGGCAATTTTCATAAAGACTTAAAATTCTCGGTTTATATATTAAGATAAACGCATATTTTGACATGAAACAAGCCGGGATGCTTTAGAAATGGGCTTAAGCTCAACTGGGACAAGCGTGGAATAACGCTGGGGTTGGCAAGCTGTGCGGTATAGCGGTGTATAAGATTGTCAACGAGCTGAGTAATTCCCGATCTCCACGCAGAGCCTGCCGTAGAATGAAACCCAGCAATATAAATATTTTGCTTTTTTTTGCAATTATGCAGATAAATTACGACGGCAATGGGCTACGTTCCTCGGTGTGTCTTGTTGTCAACTCATTTGTAAGACTAGACCGACTGTACAAGTCTAAAAAAATAGCGAAGAATTAAAACCCTATTTACAGGAGGTATTTAGCAAGTCAGGAGCAAACTACGATAGAACGCAAGGACTGAGAAAGCATGGCCTGTCCGTATTCCGGTTTAAAAATATCTAATGCAAGACTTGCTCCGTTATTTTCTAACGTGTGTTCACGAAAGATAAAGTGACACATCAAAATTCAGAGGATATCTAAAATGAGTAATGATACTGATAAAAGCCCAGTCAACATGTTGGTTTGGGGCATTTTTGTTATGGCTGTGATATGGGCTATGGTAATAGGCAAGCAACTTGGAGCGATTCCTCTACAAGAGATTGATGTAAATAAAATAACTAAATTACTAGGTTCTCTTTTTGCAATCGCGCTGTTTTTTGAGCGTTGTATTGAAGTTATTGTTGCCATTTTCCGAAATAAAAAAGCTGCTGAATACAAAAATGAATTAGAAAAATCTCCGACCGATAAAGCAGAAAAAAAACTGACCCACTATAGACTCGAAACTCAAAGCATATCTCTCAGGGTAAGCTTTATTGTCGGAATAGTTGTCAGTGCGGCTGGTATAAGGATTTTAGGCGAGTTGGTTACTATTCCATCGGGTATTGCACTACCTCAGCAAAATTTTTTTCATCTGGTAGATATTTTCATTACTGCGGGAGTTTTAGCCGGGGGTAGTGACGGTATTCACCAGCTTATGACTGTTTACGATGACTATATGAAATATTTCTCGAAAACAGCTACCGATAAAGCCAAAGCTAGCAGCCAATAACAGCAATATCTAAAAGGCCGAAAAAATGACAGCCTTAGTTTTTAAGGCTGTCACACATCGGTGCCTCAACATAATAATTAGGAGTTTTCTATGACTGACCAAATTTTTAAACCTCGTCCAGAAGCCCAAGCGACTACTTGGGATGCGCTGATGCCTCCAGTCAAAATGGCTGTTCGTGATTTGCTGGTTCGTATACATGGGGCGCACCATAGCGTTCGTGACAAAAATACGGGTAAGTCTGGCGATAGTTCAATGCAACAAACGGGCAACTGTTTTTTAGTTTGTGGTTCACGCGGTACGGGTAAGACTACGGTGTTACTCAATGCACAACGGGCGGTGTCTCAAAAATTAGGAGGTATATTCTTTAAAGAAACAACCAATCGAAAAGAAACACCAACCGAAAAAAAATCTAGAGAAGATACCCAAAAAAATGCCAAAGAACTTAGTAACGACGGTATCATCTGGCTAGATATTCTCAACCTTGAACCCATACCTAGCGAAGCCAACTTGCTGACGGTTTTGCTTACTCAAGTACGCAACGCGCTACACAGCCATTGCGATAAACGGCAGCGCGATCAGCGATCCATTTTTGAGGAAGAAGCTAATAGCGCACAGCAATTACTTAAGCGGCTGATAGCAGACACTACTTTGATGTGGCAAAACATCAGTGAACCCGACACTCGAAATATCTCAGCCAGACAAGTGAAAGCCGCCGATATTTACGCGGGGTTTCAGGGAAATTTCAATAAAGCAATGGATAAGCTGATAGAGGAGTTAAGCGATACGCGCAGTTCGGATAGTAACGTTTCTATCGTATTGCCCATCGATAACATAGATCGCAGCACGGAACATCTGCAATCCATCGTCAAGCTGGCGCAATTAGTGTCGCACCCTAATCTGTGGCTAGTGATGGCAGGCGACCGCGTTGAAGTGGAAACCTTTTTAGAACGGGCGTACTGGAAAGAATTAATACGCAGCAGTGACGGTGGTACCGGCGCACGCGGCAAAATAGACAGCGATGGTGAAGATGAAGCGCTGGTCATGGCTCGCCGCCAAGCCAACGCCACCGCGCAAAAGCTATGGCCTGCAAATCACCGTGTTGAGATTGATTTTTTAAAACCTGAACAGACTTTGGCATTTGAGCATCAACAGGGTTCCGTTATTACCGCTGCTGGCAGGAATATTGAAAGAACTGCTTCGGCTTACATTAAATGTGACGAATATGAAGCGCACTTAGCGTTTAGGTGTAAGTGCTATTCTGCTATCAATGAAAAAACTACTATTAAAAATTTGCTTGCAAATATACCGATTCCCACAACGGATGAACAACGCAAAGGAGAAGATAGCGGTATAAACCTGCTCAATTTGTTCTATGTCGAAAAAGAAGTTAGCGGGGAAGTAGCCGCTGGAATTAAACCAGAGTATTTGACCCGCGCGGCTCATCACGGACTTTCATTGCCAGCGCGTAGCGTACTCGACCTTTGGCAGTTACTTGATTGGTTAATCAATGATTGTCGTTCTAATGAACCGAACACTGAAAATAAACCTGACTTTAGGGCTGAAAAAGTTGCCCGAACCATGTTGCGTACCGCAATTTCCAGTAGTGATATGGCCAACGGGATAGCGCAGGATTTGCAGACCTATATTTTGCGGCGCGGCGAAAATCACGGAACAATCTTATATTTCGATGATACATCGTTAAATGTAATACCCATGATATCGGAGAATCATGATTTTGAGTACGCACTCGAACCAGTCTTTTCAACAACAAAAACAACAGAACATAAGTCACAATTAGTTATCCGTAACATTGAGGATATAGTTTTATCAATTCAATGGTCTTATTCACCAATACAGCAGCAAGTTGAATCTTCTAAAAATAAATATCCACAACCCTTTGTAACAGAAAATGCCCACGACAATGAAAAACGGAGAATTGAACTTCCGCCGCTAGTAGCGGCATGGTTGATGGTACTGTATGACATATTGGTACTTGCCGAAGCAACGGCAAGTAGTTGGGTAATAGGTGATGGTGGCAATAATAACTATCCTAATGTTTCAGTGCGTCACTTTGTCATACAAGCTGGAAAAAATAGAGTCATCGAACCGCTATATTGGACTCCACCCTTTTGGGGTATTTTTTTAGGGCGCAATATATTTAGTTTGTATTGGAAAAATTTTCGTAAAGAAATTTCAGAGCATCAAAATGTTGATTCAGTAACTAGACTATTGGCAGCTGGTTGGGTTTATTGCGTATTAAAAACTTCGATTGAATTGATAGCGTCTATTGATCCCCAATTTACTTTTCAAATTGTAGGGTTCAAGAATGACGTGTTGAAATTCAAGGACAACCTACAGAAATTCAATGAGAGCGTACAGAATTTCGAGAGCAGAACATCAAATCTTGAGAATGAAAATGACGCTCAAAAACTCAAGGATGCCGTGCAGAAAATCAATGATAGCGTACAGAATTTCGAGAGCGGAATATCAAATCTTGAGAAGGAAAGCGACGATTCAGAACTCAAGAATAAAGTGCAGAAATTCAATGATAGCGTACGGAATTTCGAGAGCGGAATATCAAATCTTAAGAAGGAAAATGGCGATCAAAAACTCAAAGATGACGTGAAGAAACTCATTGAGAGAGCACAAAAATTCAAGAGTGAGCTATTAGAGTTCGTGCGGAAAAATAGCGTTCCAGAATTCAAGGCTGAGAAGAAAGATTTTGAGATACAAATAATGAATGCGGTGAATAATTTTTATCAACTGATACAAGAAACAAAAAAATCACGATCGACTGATCAATACCCTATTCTTGCTGCTTATGAAGTCATGCTTGCAACAGAAGAATGGCTAAAGACGGAGTTTATATATTTTTTAAGTTATGCATATGTGCCCATAATAGAACTAAAAGCTTCAGGAAAACGCTTTGATGCAATTTGGAGGGTGTTAAGCGAAAACAAAGACGCTTTAACAGCTCATTGGCAGGAAAATTCAGCATTTATCTTGGCTAGGATAGAAGAAAGATTCGAAGAAACTGAAGATGCGGATAATGGCGACACAGAAATTATTAAAGAAACTATTACGGAAACTATCGAAGAAGAAGGGAACAAAAAAACCATCAAAGAAACAATAAGAGAAACTAAGAAAGCTATCGAGCCAGTCAGTAAATTACTATTCGCTGATTTGTACGGTAAGTTAAAAAATCCGAATCCATCGAACGGACAGTAAAATGCCCGCCGCCCATTCATCAGACATCAACACCCCCACGCCGCGCCGAATCCCCGAAGCCTATCTACGCGCCGAGATTTCGGCGTTTCCGTTGGTGGGCGAAGAGGCGTTTCGCTGTTCTTTAATCGAACTTGACCCAAATATCAGCGTTAATCCTGACACTCACAAAGGAACGCCAACTTATCAACTATGGCGTAGTTGTGAAGTTTTATTGGCACAACACACAGGTTGGTCTCTGGATCGCTTGATTGCGGCGCGTGACAGGGTTTGGTTCGATAGTAACGACCATCGGCGAAAGCCCGTCCCTCTACACCGTTATCTTAAAAGTTTAGCCCGCGCTCACCTTGTGCCCAGAGCTGGGGTGACTGAGATTGAAGAAAGCACGGAATTATCGGCATTGGATGCCGCCGCGCATTATCACTGGTTGACGATTACCATGCCGGAAGACACGTTGCTTACGGCATTAGGCGTTGAACCTGCACCGGTGCGCGTGGACATCGATCCGCCGCTACTGGTGCGGCGCTTGCTGGACGATGGCGTAGCTGAGGTTCACCAACATATCGGCGCGGGCATGAGTTTCCCGTTGTTATGGGTGTCGGCGTTGGCGGCTGTCGCTAATTCTTATATCGAAGAGGATCAGTTGGCTAGCCCTAGCGCACCGTTCGATAATGGCAAAAATTTAATACGTTGGCTATTGGCTGCGGCAATCGCGCGTTGCGCGTTGGCTGAACATTTGATACGCGGTGAGGATGATTTTAGAGTTTTTTTAAGCGAGCAGTTTTTGGCAGGCAAGAAAAACCCTTGTAAAAATCCCAAGCCTTGCGACTGTAGCGATTGTTTGCAATTCGATGACTCGCGCGTCACTTGGTCGGAACGTCAAAAAGACATACTCAAGAAAACATTGCAAGCGCTTGCCGAAGGGGATGCCGAGAATTTGCCCGATATAGAGTTACTGCGTGATTTGTACGCCGATATTCATCCTACCGCGCTAACTTTTGGCGACAATCCTATTGACAGCGTGGAAGACGCTTTCGAGCGTTGCGACCCGATTGCAGTACGGCTCAATCTTCATGGCGACAATGTCGGTGAACGCTGGTTAATGCGGCAGGCATTGGCTTATCTTAACGAGGGTACGGATGATTACGACAAATACTTTGCGCGGATTTTTTGGCAAGTTATCCGTATTCGTTGCCAGTATTACCGCGCCGTGGTGCAACGTCCTTTAACAGGCGGCTTACAGTGGTTTATTCGTTTTTATGCCCGTTTGAGTAAATTGCGTAATCCCATCAATCCGATACTACTGGAAATGGCTTATCACGTCGCAGGAACGGGACATCGAATCCGGGCAATGGAGTTTCGTACCAGTATCGCAAACACGGCTGTTGAAATAGGCAAAGAGGTATTGGCTCATTTGAAATCCTGGCAGCGCGTGTTGGAACAGCGTAACAGCTCAATGACCGACCCTGAAATGGGCATTGTTTTTCATTTCGTCAAAGACCGTGATGCTAAAAAAGATTGGGAGCATGGCATTCCCGCTGCTTTTTGGGCAAACACGTTTGCCGAGCCGCTTAAAGAAAATTCCGATAATAGCGATGACGACGGACGTTATGTCAGTTATTACGTCGATCAATCGGCTAGAGCCTGCGCCTTGGCGGAATTGATTGAAGCCGTGCCGTCTTGTTTGTGGGTCATTCGCGGGCTGGATGTGGCAACCGACGAATTAGGCATTCCCACTTGGGTGCTGACGCCGTTGTTTCGTCATGTCCTCGACACTGCCGCGAAAGCCTCGGTTTTACCCAATGACGGCAAATATCAACATCACCCGACGCCGTTGCGCGTGACTGCCCATGTTGGCGAGGATTTTCGGCATTTGATGGAAGGGCTGCGCCGTATCTATGAGCAGGTGCATTATATTCTAGGCAATACCCCAGGGCGTTTAGGTCATGCGGTAGCTTTAGGTGTTGATCCGCAAACCTGGGCGGAATCGGCCGGTTCAATCCTGATGCCTGCCGAAGAACGCTTGTGGGATTTGATTTGGGAATGGCGGTTGTACACGCATTATCGTATTAAACCGGGTTTTGCCGCCGCCGCGCCTGCGGGACGTATTGAGACGATTGTTAATCAAATTCATGCCTTATCGGAACTGGTTTATAAGACATCGCATTATAGCGTTGAAGAACTTGCCGAAGCTCATCACATACTGCACCGTTTTTTAGTGCCGCCATTTACCAGTCGCCCCGCTGTGGAAGGGCATTTCGATACCTTTAGAGATGGGGTGGCTAATTTGAGAACATGGCGCGATCACGATAACCGGCAGATACATTCACATTGGAAAGTAAGCAGAATTTTGGCTGCCTATCTTGATGATGAGGCCTGTTTTAAACGCGGGCAAACGTTAATTGACGTGCCGATTCGCGCCGATGAAATCGCCGCATTGCAAGCCGTGCAGTATGCGCTACGGTGCGGTGTCGCTCATAGCGGCATTGTGGTTGAGGTGAATCCCTCCAGCAATCTGCTCATCGGAGATTTGCTTGATCTGCGTAATCATCCGATCTTACGGTTATGTCCGCCTGTTCCCGATCCTGACGCGCCGCCTTCTGTTGCAATTGCCGTAGGCTCGGACGACCCTTTAACATTCAGCACGCAATTATTGCGCGAATATACCTTATTGCATCAAGCCGCTTGTGCGGCGGGCTATCCTGAAAAAGCGGTCTATGAGTGGTTGGAATCCATCCGCCACACCAGCATGGATTCGCGATTTACCAGGGCGTGGCGGCCTAATGCTATTGAAAAAGTCGAATCGCTGATTAAAGACCTGTCGGAGTTTCTGCATTTGCCGGATTCAGGAGTAAGGGGCTGTGCTAGAAAATAGATCTACTTTGTTAAATTAAAGGCCAAGGTCGCTCATTAAATCGGCTAGGTGAATCTATCGGCTAAAATTCCAAGCGGCGGTGACCATCACTTGATTTACAAAATATTCTAAAGAGCTATCAAGTTGAAATCACTTTTCAAAAGATGAATAGCTGTCCAGCTAATTTTTTTCGCGTTTTTAGGTTCTAAGATAATAGGCGTTATTTGGGCAGGAGTATCCAAAATTAAGTGTTCAGCAAGAATAACGACTCTGTATGTCATTTCTTGTTTTTTAAGCTAAGCGCCGCGCCATGCAAGGCTTTGGCAAGGGTAGGGTGGGCGTGTATGGTTCTGGCCAAGTCTTCGCTGCTGGCGGAAAACTCCATTGCCAGCACGGCTTCTGCAACCATTTCCGAAGCCTGCGTACCGATGATATGAACGCCGAGGATGGTGTCGGTGCCGGCATGTGTGATGATTTTAACCATGCCCTCAGTTTGCCCCATGGCGTGAGCGCGGGCCGTTTCGTTTAACGGAAAGGTGCCGACTTTGATGGCTTCGCCCATGGCCCTTAATGCTTGTTCGGTTTGACCTACCCAAGCAATTTCAGGATCGGTAAAAGCAACGCTGGGTAGAAGGCCGTAGTTGACGGGATTGTGGATACCGGCGATTTGCTCGGCGACAAACAAGCCTTCTTCGATGCCTTTATGGGCAATCATCGGGCCGAGCAAGGTCAGGTCGCCTATCGCGTAAACACCGGGCAGGGTGGTGCGGCAGTTTTCATCGACATGGACATAGCCGTTTTCGTCGAGCAGCAAATCGGCTTCAGCGGCGGCCAGGTTTTCGGTATTGGGTTTCCGGCCGGATGCGACGATCAGTTTGTCGACACGCAGGGCATGAGTGCCTTCGCTATCCTGATATTCTACGGTGACTTTTTTATTGCTTTTTTTAGCTGAAATAACCCGTGCGCCCAAACGCAATTCCAGTCCTTGTTCGGTATAGATACGATAGGCCTCTCGCGAAATTTGCTGATCGGCCAAATCTAAAAACGTTTCCTGCGCTTCCAGCAGGATAGTTTCCGCGCCAAGTTTGTTCCAAATGCAGGCTAGCTCAAGGCCTATAATGCCCGCGCCGATAATGGCTAATCGCTTGGGTATTGCATTCAGGTTTAACGCCATGCCGGTATCGATAATAAATTCATTATCAATCGGCGCGCAGGGTAAATCGATCGGGGAAGAGCCGGTGGCTAAAATGATATGCTTGGCTTCGAGTACCGATGTAGCCGTATGATCGGGCGGCGTGATTTCCACCAGATGCTCATTGAGCAGCTTGGCCTCAGCCTGAATGCAGTCGATTTTGTAATGCGCGAACGAATCGGCAATTTGCCGGCTAAGTCTTTCAATAATAGTGTTTTTGCGCCGCATCATCTGCGCAATATCAATGGAAACGGCTTCTGCCTGAATGCCGTGTTCTTTTAAGTTGTAATTGATCGATTGATAAATTTTTGCCGATTCCAGCAGCGCGATAGACGCAACGCAACCGGCGTTCAGGTAGGTGCCGCCCAGGCTGCTGCGGCCTTTTTTATCGTGCCAATTGTCGATACAGGCGGTTTTCAAGCCGAGCTGGGCGCAGCGGATCGCGCTGGAATAACCGGCAGGTCCTGCGCCGATAACGATAACGTCGAACGACTTTGCGTGTTTCTTGGCCATGGTCTTATATGTTCAGCAGCAGGTGGGCGGGCGATTCCAGGCATTCCTTGATGGTGACCAGAAACTGCACGGCTTCGCGTCCATCGACCAGCCGGTGGTCGTAAGATAACGCCAGGTACATGACCGGCCTAATGACGATCTGCCCGTTTTCAACGACCGGCCGCTCTTTAATCGCATGCATGCCCAAGATCGCGCATTGCGGCGGGTTGAGTATCGGCGTGGACAGCATGGAGCCGAAAATGCCGCCGTTGGTAATGGTGAAAGTGCCGCCTTTCAAGTCGTCGTAGGTCAGGGTGCCGGATCGGGTTTTTGCGCCGAAATCGACGATGCTTTGTTCGATGCCGGCAAAGTCGAGTTGATCGGCATCGCGCAGCACCGGCACGATCAAGCCCCGTTCGGTACTGACGGCTATGCCGATGTCATAGTAGCCGTGATAGATAATATCGTTATCGTCTATGGAGGCGTTGATGGCTGGGAAGCGCTTTAAAGCTTCGATAGACGCCTTAACAAAGAACGACATAAAGCCCAGTTTGACGTGGTGTTTTTTTTCGAACCGCTCTTTGTACTGGTTGCGAAGATCAATCACGTTTTGCATGTTGACTTCATTAAATGTGGTCAGCATCGCCGCATTTTGCTGTGCCTGTAACAGGCGTTCGGCAACTTTGGCTCTTAATCGTGTCATCGGAACACGTTGTTCCGGACGTAGGTTTGAAATTACCCGGCTTTCGACTTCGCCTTTTGGCGAAGGAGCGGGCTTTTCGGCTTCTTTGGGTGCTTCCGGCTCGGCTTTCTCGTCTTTGGCGGCTGCCGGAACGATGAGCCGGGCTTCCTGCAAGGTTTTTTTATGCAAATAATCCAATACATCGGTTTTAGTCAGGCGGCCGTCTTTTCCCGAGCCTTTGATCACGGAAGGATCCAGTGCATTTTCGGCAATCAAGCGACGCACCGACGGGCTAAGCGGTATATCGGATTCTTCTTCGTGTTCAGGCTCGGTGCCGGCCGCTGCTGTTTTTTGACCTTCTTCCACGGCTTGAGGTTTTAATATCGCCAAGACATCGCCGCCGACGACAATGGAACCGTCCTGCTTGAGTATTTTTTCAAGAATGCCGGATTCCGGCGCCGGGACTTCGAGCACCACTTTGTCGGTTTCAAGGTCGACGAGGTTTTCGTTCTTGATAACGGTATCGCCAGGCTGCTTATGCCAGTTGATCAACGTTGCATCGGAAACGGATTCGGGTAGGTTGGGAACTAGGACTTCAATGCTCATATTATTTTCCTGAAAGTTTGCCGTAAAGAGCCGATTGAACAACCGCTTTTTGTTGTTCTATATGGACGCGGAAATTGCCGACCGCCGGTGCTGCCGATGCTTCGCGACCGGCGTAGGTCATGCTGATCTTGGCACCGATATTGTCGGCGAAATGATGTCTGGATTGATACCAGGCGCCTTGATTTTGGGGTTCTTCCTGACACCAGATGAACTCTTTAAGTTGCGGGTATTTGCCGATTTCCGCTTTAAACAACTCGTCGGGGAAGGGGTAGAGCTGTTCGATGCGGGCAATCGCGACATGCTTAAGGTCGTCATGACGCCGTGCTTCCAGCAGGTCGTAATAGACTTTGCCGGCACACATGACCAAGCGAGTCACTTTTTTGGGATTGATGTCGTCCTGCTCGCCGATAACCGGCAGGAATTGACCGTTGGTTAAATCTTCCAGTGTGGACACCGCAAGTTTATGCCGCAGTAAGCTCTTGGGACTCATGATAACCAACGGTTTCCGATAAGGGCGCAGCATTTGGCGACGCAACAAATGGAATATTTGCGCCGGCGTAGTCGGCGTGCAAACCTGCATATTATGCTCGGCGCACAGTTGTAGATAGCGTTCCAGCCGGGCCGAGGAATGCTCCGGTCCTTGGCCTTCAAAGCCGTGCGGCAGCAGCATGACCAGATGGCACATGCGGCCCCATTTGGTTTCGCCGGAACTGATAAATTGGTCGATAACCACTTGCGCGCCATTGGCGAAATCGCCGAATTGCGCTTCCCAGATAACCAGGCTATTGGGCATCGTCGTGCTGTAGCCGTATTCGAAACCTAATACGCCCGCTTCGGACAGCAGGGAATCGAAAATTTGCGCATCGCCTTGATCCTTGTCCAGGTGTTTGAGCGGGGTAAAGGTCTTATTATGCAGCTGATTATGCAAAACGGCGTGGCGATGCACAAAAGTGCCGCGGCCGACATCCTGCCCGGTCAAGCGGACATTGTATTTTTCCATCAACAACGTCGCATAAGCCATGTTCTCGGCAAAACCCCAATCCAGCGGCATGGCGCCGGCCGCCATTTTGCGACGGTTATCCATGACTTTGGCGACCCGTGGATGCAATTCAAAGCCGGTCGGCAAGCGCTGCATCCTGTCGTTGCAAAAACGCAGGCGATCCATCGAAACTGTAGTGTTGCAGGCAGCCTTCCAATTGGAGTTCAGGTATTTATTCCATTGGTTGGTAAACCGATAAGGGCCGTCGGGCAGGATAGGACGGGACACGACTTCACCGGCTTCGAGCTGTTTTTGGTAATTTTGTTCCAGCTCTGTCGCTTGTTCATCTGTAATGAGTCCGGCCTTAATGAGTTTTTCGGCATAAAGCTTGCGCGTGGTTTTTAGTTTGCGGATTTTTTTGTACATCAAGGGCTGGGTAGCCGAAGGCTCGTCAGCTTCATTATGGCCAAGCCGCCGATAACAAATAAGATCGATGACCACATCCTTATTAAAAGTCATCCGGTAATCTATCGCCAGTTTGGTGACAAAGATAACGGCATCGGGATCATCGCCATTAACATGAAAAACCGGAGCCTGAATCATGCCGGCTACGTCGGTGCAATAGAGCGTGGAGCGTGCATCTTTCGGATTGCTGGTGGTAAAACCAATTTGATTATTGATGACGATATGCACGGTGCCGCCGGTGGAAAAAGCGCGGGTTTGCGACATGTTCAAGGTTTCCATAACAATGCCTTGTCCGGAAAAAGCTGCATCGCCGTGGATTAATATCGGGATTACCGTGTTGATGCCGTTTTTTTCTGTCCTATCCTGGCGAGCCTTGACCGAACCTTCGACCACCGGATTGATAATCTCCAGGTGCGATGGGTTGAATGCCAGCGTTATATGAACCGGGCCGCCGGGCGTACCAATGTCGGACGAAAAGCCCATGTGATATTTCACATCGCCGGTACCGACGCCCGGCGAAAGCGGAGAAGTGCCGGCAAACTCGTTAAACAAGCTGGCGGGGCTTTTACCCAGAATATTGACCAACACATTTAAGCGGCCCCGGTGAGCCATGCCGATTACGATCTCAGTAACGCCTTTTTCGCCAAGCCCTTGCGTTAATTCATCCAGAATCGGAATCAGCGCTTCGCCGCCTTCCAGCGAGAAACGCTTTTGCCCGACAAATCGATTATGCAAATATCTTTCTATGCCTTCGGCGGCCGTCAATAATTTAAGCGTCCAGAGTTTTTTCTCGGATTCCAGTTCAAAATTACTCTTGGAACTTTCGAGGCGGTTTATTATCCAGCGCCTGATTTGGGTATCGACTATGTGCATGTATTCAGCGCCGATGCTGCCGCAGTAAATTTCTTGCAGATTGGCGATGATGTCGCGTAAAGGCAGCCGGTCGCCGCCATAAAGCGCGCCGGTGTCGAACAAAGTGTCCATATCGGGTTCGGAAAGGCCATAGTAAGCCGGATCCATATCGGGGGGCGGAGGCGCGGTTCTTCCTAGCGGGTTATTGTTGGCAATCTGATGGCCTCGAACCCGGTAATGATTAATAAGCCGGGCAACAGCAGATTGTTTTTTAACGCTTTCTTCGGTGAAATCTTGTAATTTCGCCAGCCTGCCTTGGGATTTAAGCCCAAGTTGCGCAAAGCGTTCTATAACCGGGCTGTGAGGCATCTCGAAATCAGCGCCGCGGTGAATTTCGCTGAACTTCTTTTGCCAGCTGGGTTCAACCGAATCCGGGTCTTCCAGGAAGCGTTCGTATAAATCCTCAACAAACCCGGCATTACTGCCATAGAGAGAAGAAGAATCTTGAAAAAGTTTAAGCAGCTTACTCATTATGAATGTCCAATTTATTCTGCAAGGATTTTGTCTTGTCTGAGCTTTTGCGTAGTATATTACCAACATTTAATGCATCCGCAGCTTAAATATGCGGTGCCGAACCCGGAAAAACAAGTAATTATTTTCACCTAAACTATGGTTGATATGATTTTATGACAGACAAAAGAAATATTGTAATTAAAGTTAAATATCCGGTAGCCGGAAAAGCGGCGGAGAATACAGCGCCTAGGATAATAACTGAGTGGAATATTAAAAGGATTTTGCTTGCTGCAACCGCGTTAGTTTTGATTTTGGCGGCGTTGTTTTACCTTATCGGTAATGATACGCAAGAGGCCGATGTAAATAATGCTGAGGTTACAGTTAATACCCAGGAAACTCCACCGGTTGAGGTTAAAGAAACTGAGACAAAAAACTTGGATATACCCAAACAGGCCATAGAGAAAACTAACCCTCCGGCTAAGCCGAAAAAAGAGTCCAATAAGAAGCCCAATCAAGCTGACGATATTAAAAATATAAAAAAACAAGCCAATGAAAAAAACCATTAAAGGGCAGGACTCTTCCAAGGATAATCATACTAAGGTGCGAGCATCATTAACTTATCGGGTTAATAATAAAGAACCGGCAGGCGACACAGTACGGACTGTGAATACTAAGCATAAAAAGCCGGTATGGGTTTATTATTTTACTGAACTAAAAGCAATGAACGGCAATAAGGTTTATCATGAGTGGCTAAGGAATGGTTCAGTTGTTTCCAAGCAAGCCTTGGTTATATCGGGCGATACATGGCGCACATCAAGCCGCAAGTTAATATCCGATACCGAGCAAGGCAACTGGTCTGTAAGGCTGGTTGACGAAAAAGGCAGATTATTAAATGAAAAAAACTTTAAGGTTGAATAAATTTTTAATTTATATAAGCCTGGGGTATAAATTTTCAGTTAAGGTTTAAAGCTGGAGTGCAGGCTTCGCCTGCTTTGCTAGGCGCATTACGACTGCAAGGATGCAGGAGGTAGAGCAACGCAGGGAGCAATTGCCGAGGCGAAGCTTGCATTCTAAAATACTAAATAATTTTCGCTCGGTAACTTATCTATTGCCAAATAATTGAATATATCTATAATTGAATTAATGATATTATTAATATATGTTTTTTTTATTTTAAGGATTAAAAATGACCGAATATCAAAATCTTTCCGAACGTGAATTACAAGCTGTTATTGAAAATGCGGAAAAGGCATTAAGAAATAAGCAAGCTAATAAACGTAAAGAAGTTATAGCGCAAATTAAAGAATTGGCAGCCTCTATTGACGTTATTGTAGAGATTCACGAACCTGAGAAAAAGTCTGTTCGGAAAGGCGCAAAAGTTGCCGTTAAATACCGTCATCCCGAGGATCATAATAAAACCTGGACAGGCCGTGGAGTAGCGCCGAAATGGATGCAGGAATTACTGAGTGCAGGGCGTGATCGCTCTGAGTTTGAAGTATAAAGCTTACCGTATATCCAACGACAGCGATGAAACGCATCGGTTTCTGCTCGATGCGTTTCATCAATGGCGTAAAATCTCCGCATAAATCCCACCTTTAAAAAATATCCAAATTCAGTTCGGATCTTTTCGAGCCGTTTATTGGCAGTCTTTTCATAATCGCTTGATCAGCTTCTTGAGAAGCTGTTGAAAAACAGCCTATGGCAAGGTTTTGCACGGTTTGTTCGAAAATCGTTGGCCTTTTCCCGAAGTAAGGAGTTCATCCACGTCGCCCTGCGACTTTGTATACACGAATATAATTTGGCTTGCGCCAGTTAAATGCTAACCGCTGCTTGCTTGTTTTTGTTATCAATCAAAATAGCCGCTTAAAAATACGGAAAATACACCGATTATTATGATATAGTTTCTTCAAATGAGAATGATTGTTGATAAGCCGTGAAACGGTTGGTTTTTAATGCACTTTTATTTCAATGTTTAATTTATGACAGTAAGTTTAAAAAATCTGGCTGTGGGCGATTCGGGAAAGGTCGTCGGTTTTGAGCAATCCGGTAAGGCTTATCGCAAACGCTTGCTGGCTATGGGCTTGACGCCTGGAACCGAGTTCAGGGTGACCCGTTTCGCACCGATGGGCGACCCTGTCGAAATTAAATTACGCGGATTTTCATTAACCCTGCGCAAGGATGAAGCGGCCATACTATTGATAGAGAAACTCTGATGAAAACTGATTTTACGGTTGGCGTTGTCGGTAATCCAAATTGCGGTAAGACTACATTATTCAATGCGCTGACCGGCGCCAAGCAGCATGTCGGCAATTGGCCCGGCGTTACGGTCGAGAAAAAAACCGGTGAATACAGCTTCGATCATAAACTGATCGAGTTAGTCGATTTACCCGGCACCTATTCATTAGAAGCCGCCGACGACCAAGTTTCTTTGGATGAGAAAGTGGCCCGCGATTATGTCGCGTCCCAGCAGGCCGATTTAATCATCAACATCGTCGATGCCTCCAACCTGGAACGAAACCTGTATTTGACCTCGCAACTAATCGAGATGCGGGTGCCGATGATCTTGGCTCTTAACATGATGGATGCCGTTAAACAACGCGGCATTAAAATCGATATTGATTTTCTTGAAGACTTTCTGGGCTGCCCGGTTATTCCAATTACCGCCTCACTTAAAGGAGGACTCGGCACATTAAAGACGGCTATCAATAGCGCCGCTATCGCCAAACCGATACCCTCGGTAAAAATCGGCTATACCGCCACGCTAGAGCAGGCCATAACCGATATTTCGCCATTGCTGGCCGAGACCGCGCAACAACATCATTGCGACCTGCGTTGGCTGGCCGTTCGTTTGTTGGAAGACGATACCCTGGCCAAACAGATTGCCGGAACAGCGTTGTTACCGACAATTGTACAATTACAGCGCCGGGTAGAAGCGGAAACCGACGATGAAATCGACATTCTTGCCGCCGACGCCCGCTACGGCTTCGTCAATGAATTAGCCGCCGGCGCAGTCTGCAAACTAAACGAAGTGAGTCGCCATATCACAGACAAAATCGACAGCGTCGTTTTGAATCGCTTTTTGGGTATTCCGGTTTTCCTGTTAGTCATGTATGCGATGTTCATGTTCACCATCAACATCGGCAGCGCTTTCGTCGATTTTTTCGATCAAGCCGTAGGCGCTTTATTAGTCGACGGACTAGGGCAGGTGCTCACTAACCTGAATTGGCCTCAGTGGGTGATTGTATTAATCACCAAGGGCGTAGGCGGCGGTATCCAGGTGGTCACCACTTTTATACCTATTGTCGGCTTTTTGTTTATGTTCCTGTCGGCGCTGGAGGATTCGGGCTACATGTCGAGGGCCGCTTTCGTAATGGACCGGTTCATGCGCATGATCGGCTTACCCGGCAAATCATTTGTGCCGATGATTGTCGGTTTCGGCTGTAATGTCCCGGCCATCATGGCGACGCGAACCCTGGAAAGCCAACGCGACCGGATATTAACCAACCTGATGAACCCATTCATGTCCTGCGGAGCCAGATTACCGGTTTACGCCTTGTTTGCCGCCGCATTTTTTCCGGTCGGCGGCCAGAATCTGGTATTCGGCTTGTATATCTTGGGTATCGCGGTTGCGGTATTGACCGGTTTAATCATGCGTCACACCTTGTTTAAGGGCGAATCGACACCCTTTATTATGGAGTTGCCCGCCTACCATATGCCGACAGTGCGCGGCGTTTTTATTAGAACCTGGGATCGGTTAAAAGCCTTTTTATTCAACGCAGGCAAAGTCATCGTACCGATGGTGTTAGTGCTGAATTTTCTTAATGCATTGGGTACGGACGGTTCATTCGGCCAGGAAAACAGCAATAAATCGGTATTAAGCGAGATCGGCCGCAGCCTGACGCCGGCGTTTAAGCCGATGGGCATAGAAAAAGACAACTGGCCGGCAACGGTAGGTATTTTTACCGGCGTTTTAGCCAAAGAAGCAGTGGTCGGCACGCTGGATGCCTTGTACAGTCAGCTTGCCGCGCCTGATACCGCTGCCGATAAAGCGCCGTTCAGTCTTGAACAGGCTTTAATCGATGCCTGTTTAACCGTGCCTAAAAACCTGCACGACGTCGCTGACAACCTGTTAGATCCATTAGGCCTGAATATCGGCACCGTCGACGATGTGGTGGCGGCAGCCAGCGAGCAGGAAGTCAATGCCGGCACCTTTGCCGCGATGCAGCAAAGTTTTGACGGCAAAGCCGGGGCTTTCGCCTACCTATTGTTTATTTTACTGTACGCGCCTTGCGTCGCGGCAACCGCGGCAATCTACCGGGAAACCAACTTGAACTGGACTGTGTTTGTAGCCTTATGGACCACCGGCATAGCCTACATGAGCGCAACTGTTTTTTATCAAACCATGACTTATAGCCGGCATCCGGATTATTCATTGATCTGGATAAGCGCAGTCATCGTCGCATTTTCAGCCGTATTGCTCGGATTGTGGTTGCTCGGTAAAAACGCTGACGCATTAAGCATAAAACAAAGCCGGGAGTCGTTAAGTGATCCTGTCTGATTTGAGGGATTATTTAAAGCAGCAGCGCCGGGTTGCGTTGGCGGATTTAGCGGCTCATTTCGGTATGGATGCCGATGCCTTGCGGGGAATGCTGGACAAATGGATCAGTAAAGGCAAAGTGCGTAAACTGCCGATAACGGCTTCTTGCGGTACCAGTTGCTGTCAGTGCGATACGGCTTTGACCGAGATTTATGAGTGGGTTGAGGAGTGAGCTGTATGGAATACTCTATATTCCTGTCTACCGAAATGCCGGGTTTACTAAGTATTCAGAGTTGATCCAATGGACTCAACACGCCCCGGCCGCCTTTATTCAATACATGGGTATAAATCATTGTCGTGGAGACATCGCTATGTCCCAACAATTCCTGCACCGTGCGGATGTCGTAACCCGCTTCCAGCAGATGCGTCGCAAACGAATGCCGCAAGGTATGCGGCGTGGCCGGTTTCGTAATCCCAGCGGTTTGAACCGCTTTTTTCATCGCCCGTTGCAATAACTTCTCGTCAATATGATGGCGGCGCTCCACGCCACTGCGTGGATCACGCGAATAACTGCCGGCAGGAAAAATATATTGCCAGCACCATTCTGTTGCCGCATTCGGATATTTTTGCGCCAGTGCGTCCGGCAGAAAAACATTGGTCTTGCCGGCGCGGTAGTCATCGTCAAATAATATCCGCCGCTGTTCCAAATGCGCTTGCAACCCGGCCACTACAGTAGACGGCAGCATCGTTACCCGGTCTTTGCCGCCCTTGCCATCACGAATCAAAATCTCGTTACGCTCAAAATCCACGTCCTTAACCCGCAAGCGGACGCATTCCATCAAGCGCATTCCGGTTCCGTACAACATATTCGCCATCAGCCCATGCATGCCTTTCATTCGCGCTAGCACCTCCCGCACCTCAGAGCGCGTCAGTACTACCGGCAAGCGCTGTGGTTGCTTGGCCCGCACCACATTATTCAGCCACGGCAAATCTATTGCCAGCACTTCTTTGTACAAAAATAGTAGCGCCGATAAAGCTTGATTCTGCGTCGAAGCGGATACATGCCCATCCACGGCCAGATGCGTTAAAAACGCTTCCACCTCCGTAACTCCCATTTCTTGGGGGTGTCGTTTGTTGTGAAACAGAATAAAGCGCTTGGCCCATTGTATATATTGCGTTTCCGTGCGAATACTGTAGTGCTTGACGCGAATACGATCACGCATCTGGTCCAGCAGTTTGGGAGGTGTGTTTTGATTTGACATGAAAAGGTTGCTATTAATAACGGAATTGCTATAGAATCAAGTCTAACGGATTATCGAGGTGGCATTATACACCGCTATATTCCAGCAATTTAGATTTTATATACACCTAAAAAGGTGTCTACTTAACGTTAGGCCTCGAGTTATCAGCTAAAACTAGCTGTTTAACTCTATGATGCTTTTGCGTGTACTGCGTTATTGGCTTTGGCGCATTGTTCACACGCGGTAAGGTGGTTTCAGTGCAATTTTTTATGCAGCAGTGAGCAAGATTGAGATGGAAAAGTACGAAATTATTTCTACAGGCATAGGCAGTCTATGTGTATTTGCTGGAGGATTTACGGGAATTTTTTTCTTAATTCGTAAAACGATTGGTAATAGTACAGCATGGACTATTTTCGGTATTAGTTTAGTGGCGGGAATATTTTTTGTTTCTGGCAAAAAAGTTACTGAAATATCACTACCCCTATTGGGTCAAATAAAAATAGCAGCTGAAGAAGCAAAAAACAAAATAATGGAAATAGAGGAAATTGCTCAGAATATTAAGAAGTTAAAAGAAGAATCTGAGGAAATTACTGGAGATATTAAGAAATTAAAGGAGGAATCTTCTGCAAATATTAACTCTATAAAATGCGACATTATTTCAGATAAAATAAAAGCTAAAGAAAGTACCGTGAAAACATTGCAAAGATTAATAGATACAGATAACAGTACCCAATACAAGGATCTTCATTTGGATCCAGAAAAAACAAAAGAAACTGAAAGAAAGTTAGATAGGGCTAAAAAGGAGTTAGATGCCCTTAATGAAGAACGAGAAAAATGCAAAAGAAATTAATTGCAACTCAGCAGCATTAGATTATTCAAGGAAAGGAGAAAGTTCTTGTCACCATCATACATTGTATTTTTGTCTTTAGTCTTACTAATATTCATCTCGCTAATTACGAGTTTTATTGGGCTAAAGACCCCCTTGTTGATCTTGAATGAAAACCAGATACTTTACCTATACTCAACTTCAGCACAGGTTTTGGCTGGTGTTTACGGACTAACACTAACTGGCTTTATTTTTTTTAGAAATGAGTTAAGTCGAGAGGAGCTTGAAGATGATACGCTGACGGAAGCTGTAGAAAGTCTTAAAAATAGATACTTCAAAATATTGATGTTTATAACCATTCTTTCAATATTTACATTGCTTATGTCAAATCTAGTAATTTCGTCCGAAAGCAAAAAGAACTCACCGTTAACTGCAATTACGATGAATATTGGTCAATCATCTTTTGTTGTTAATTTGTTGGTCATAGCATATTTTATTTTTGATGTTATATCCCCAAAGAGAATTGAAAAAGAAAGCAAAAGTATTCAACAAAAAGTTGATCCTCTACCAGCTGATGATGTAAGAGGAAGCCTTGAAGACTTTCTAACTAATTACAATACTCTTGAATATATACTACAAAAGTATGGCCAGGCGTATCAATCCGAATTCGAGAATAGCTCTGGTAGAACCAGAAGAAGAATATCAAATGTCCGACTTGCTGAATTTATTCTTCGTGCGGAGAAAATCGATTATCGATTGTTTGAAGAGATAAAAAACTTAGTAACACTGAGAAACTCGATAATTCACGGTGCAGAACCCGTAGTAAGTGAAAATATGGTAGCAGCTTCTAAAGTTATACTTCAAAAACTTGCAGAAGCATTGAATGTTGGAATCTAACAAGTCGGTCAAAGGGACGTTAGGTTTAACAATCGCAAAACGGGAAGCAATGCCTAGTCGAGATGCCCTATTGTCTAACGCAGAGATATGAGCTACCGCGAGGAACTACTACAGCGTCGCAAATTCGTATATGGAAAAATTGATTCCGTAGAGAAAAGCGACTTCGATTTTAAACTTGCTGACGAAGGAGATTGTGAGCCCTTAGAGCTAACTGTGGAAGAAAAGGTAATTTTAAACAGTGGGAACCAAGTTCAAATTGCCAAAAAGGTAAAAGAACTTGATCAGAAACTCTACTCTCTCAATAAAGCGCTGGAAGATAATACCGCATACATTAATAATTGTTTTGAAGTCGCCAAAGAAGCGCATGCCAAAGCAACCGTTGTTGCTAGTGGTATTTTGAGTTCCGACTTTACGGCCCGTTATCGCTTGGGCGAGATATTGTGTGGTGTATATCTATCCGAAGTCTTGAATTTTAAAGTTGGCACAGTGATTTACGACAAAGCTACTTTCTCGACAACGCCACAACTTGGTCGTCGTCGTTACGATGCCTTCTTTATTGAAGATAATATTGCTTTTGAATCAAAGATCGGTTACCAGTCATTTTCTAAACGAATCAAAATACAAGCCGATAAGGACCAATATCTCCTGAGAAGTGGAAAAATAAATAAAGTATATTGGCTGATTCATACCAATGGTTCCAAACGGTTAGTGGCGGAATTGCTCAAGAGAGGAATAATCGTAGTTACGGAGTGGATGACTGAAGACATTCACAAAATGGTATTCAGAGGGAATGTTCCAGATTGGCTACCAAAAGGTACTTTTAAATAACTGGGGCAGAGTAAAGTTAAATTTCTACTCCCTAGCCTCTCAAGAAGCTCATTTCAACCAACTGTTATAAAAAGCATTTTTAAACGCCTTCTGGCATAGGAGTTAACTGAAAGCCGATCTGCTCAGCACGTTTGGTTAAATTTTTAATGACTCGTTGGCGATA